>Ga0209236_1002260_pt1 | contig 11785 bp, 10 predicted proteins | sample GraSoi013_1_40cm_FD_185819 | JGI IMG/M metagenome (GOLD analysis project Ga0209236, IMG submission 185819) | Grasslands soil microbial communities from the Angelo Coastal Reserve, California, USA - Sample 09_27_2013_1_40cm (SPAdes) (version 2) | ecosystem: Environmental > Terrestrial > Soil >... | reverse complement strand
GGGGACGATATCAAGAGCCAGGTCGGAGCGACAATCGTCCATAGGGCGCTCGTGGACCTTTTCCTAAAACGTGGTGTTAGAGTGGATGAGAGTTATCAGCTCAACCTTGGTGGCGATACTGACTTTCTCAACATGACGGTGGAGGAGAGACTTCACTCAAAACGTATCAGCAAGACTACGGCGGTCGCTAGTCTCATCCCATATGATGTTCCTACGAGAATCGGTCCATCGGATTATGTTCCGCATCTAAAGAACAAGAAAATCTGCTACATCTACCTAAAAGGTAGAAAGTGGGGAAACATTCCACTCCAGATCGATCTCAAACTCTCAGTAGAGGACTCGCCCAATAGCGCCGGAGTCGTTGCAGACGTAATTCGCGCGGTCAAAATCGGACTGGACCGTGGAGTTGGAGGTGCACTCACGAGTATCTCCTCTTACTGTTTCAAGTATCCGCCGGTCAAGATCCCTGACGGTCAGGCATCTCAGTGGGTTGAAGAGTACATTCAGGGAAAGAGAGAGCACTAGGCAGAGATCTTGCGCGTTTTCCGTACCGCGGGAGCCTGCAGAGATTCTCCCCAGTTATGATTTAATCGGCCTCTGCCTTTCCATTCCTCATAATGCTCCATTACACCTGTGAACAGTAGAGGAAGCCCGATTGTGGCGTCAACATGCACGGTGCACTGTTCAGCCTTAGGGTCAAGCTTTCCCCATGACTGGCTTTCAGGGAGCTCGCAACCGGAGAGTCCGCCGAACTTTGGATCGTCCGTCGTCACCTGGATCGCGTAGCTGTGCGGGGGAACAGGCATTCCGGCGATCTCTGCCATCGGGATGACCTGCTGGATGTAGTTCTTCGGGGTTCCACCACCGATGAAAATGACTCCAGATTTCTGCCAGCGCCTCTTTAGGCTCATGATCTCAAGATTGTCCAACATAGGATCGTACACCATCGGTGGTCGCCCCTGGTCAAGTTGCTCATTCCTATACACTGTTAATGCCATTCCGACTGAGCTATCGGCTAGTGCTGGGCAAAAGATGGGAAGGTGTTCCCTCGCGGCAGTGGCAAGAATGCCATATTCGTCATTGATTCGTTGTCCCATGAGCTGGAAGAACTCTCTGCTGGAGTAGCCGCGAGGCTCGAGGCTTTCCGAGAACTTCTCCACAAACTCGTCCGCCTTCGTGAAAATTACATCATCCGCGTAGGTGTCGTACACCCTGTCAATTCTCATACTCCTAAGGGTCGGGTCGTCAATGTGATGGTGGGCCATATAGTGGCGCCCCCCAAGCGACTCGTAGAGGTCATGACTGAGGTTAGCACCGGTCGATACGAGAACATCTATCGCATGGAAGGCGATGAGATCCCGGAGGAGTCGCCTCATTCCACCAGCAATCATAGCGCCCGACAAACCAAAGAAGATTAACGGACGATCGGGATCGCTCAGCATATGAAGCCAGATCTTGTAACACCTGCCAAGCATTCGGCTCTGGAATGATGTAGTGTTGAACGCCTCTAGAGCTTCGCTGACGGTGTGAACCTTCGCCACGTCAAAATGCTGCACAGGATGCTTGAACGCATCGCCGCGTGGCGAGAATTGTATACGAGAGGACGAAGCTGACGCAGATATTTTTTCGTGCGAGTTAGAATTCTTGTTGGACTTCATTTTATCCTTCTAACTTAACAGCTCTACGGGCTTTCCGTTTCTATTAAAATGTTCCACAACTCGCGACGCGAGTCACTCGGACGATTGAAAAAATTTCTTAGAGGTTCTTGTCACATAGGCCGCTGCCGAGTTTGATTTTAAGCATCGCCGGTAGGGAAATCCCCTAACCATCGATGGTCTAAAATCGACGTCTGTGTCGTTGGAATCTCGGCGGACGGTGGGTAGGACGTCTTCCACGACCTCGCTGGTGTCTCTCTCCACCTCTCCTCGGACCGTAGGGACGAGGTGGCAGGAAAAGCGTCGGGTACGATCTTCGACCAGGGGACGTCAATCTAATCATCTCTTGAATGTTTGATGAAGTTGTCCGTCTTATTCTCTCAAAGATGGAGTCATCGCTTCGGCTTACAAGGGAGACTGCGATTCCGGCAACTCCAGCTCGGGCGGTTCTACCGATTCTATGGAAGTATGTGAGGGGTTCTTCCGGTAGGTCGAAGTTAATCACGTGGCTTACGTTCGTGATGTCGAGGCCCCTTGCCGCCACGTCCGTAGCGACTAGGACCGCGATTGATCCGTCGCGAAAAGCCTGCATTGCCCTGTCCCTCTGACCCTGGGAAAGATCTCCATGAATCGCTAACGCATTGTAGCCCTCGACTCTGAGGGCTTGAGCAAGCCGACCGGCTCTGATCTTTGTCGAACAGAATATGAGTCCTCTGGTTACCTTCTCGGCTTCTAGAAGGGAGCAGAGAGCGGGGAATTTTTCATTCTCTTCAGCCCAGGTATATTTCTGGGAGACGGATTCAACAGCAATCTCGTCGCTATCAACAAAAATTCTCAGGGGATTCTTCATGTAATGATGGGCGAGTCTGATGATCTCGTCGGGCATAGTCGCTGAGAACAATGTTGTTTGACGGGGACCGGGGACTCGTTCGAGTATCAATCTCACATCATCGATGAACCCCATGTCCAACATTCTGTCCGCTTCGTCCAGCACCACAAATCGGACCCGGTCTAGGTCCACTGTTCTTCTCTCCAGATGGTCGAGGAGTCTGCCAGGAGTGGCGACGATGACTTTCGTCGTCGGCCTTTCTAGCTTGTTGAGCTGAACCCCTATGCTCTGGCCACCGTAGACTGCGACAGTTCTTATTGGGAGGTGGCGTGCCAGGCGCTCGAATTCTCCCGCAACCTGGACTGCCAGTTCGCGGGTTGGCACTAGCACGAGCGCTTGGAGCCCATGAACGTGGTTGTCAATCCTCTGGAGTATGGGAAGGGCATAGGCAAGGGTCTTTCCTGACCCAGTGTGTGCCTGCCCTATGATGTCTCTTCCTTGGAGAATAGGGGCGATAGCTTCAGCTTGAATTGGGAACATCTCGTCGAAGCCCATATCCTTGATTCCCTGAAGAAGCCGGGGTTGGAAACCTAGGGCTTCGAACTGATGAGCCAACTATTGTTCTAACAGTAAGTCCGCCCGCCCCATAAAGACCTTCCAGTCCCGAGAAACCGGATCAGAACGGAGGGAAACCGTTTCCTCTTATCTATGGTCTTTTGGTTCTTTTCCAGAGACTAGAAGCGTCATCGGCGAGGCCCTCGTGACGATGCTCCCAAGCTTGGTGCTTGGGCATATGATCTTCGCAAAAAGTCTTGCCGCAATACTCACACTTCTTGTTCAGTAGTGTTACACGGCCGCATTCGACGCATTTTTCCAAATGTCAAACCAGCGTTGAACAGAGGTGCACTAGAGAGAGTTGCGTGCGTGGTTTAAGCTTGAGCCTGGACAGGCTGCAACTCTTGATTGTGATTCCACTTCAGGATCAGCTCCTGCAAGAGTTTCGCACGATCGTTGGTGAGGTTCAGTTTGAACACTCTAACGCGTCCGTAGTCTCTTTCTTCCACGATCCCTGCCTTTGATAGGTCGTCTAGATGCCGCTCCGTTGCGCTGTAGCTTTGCTCAGTCCGCTTTGCAATCTCTGTTAGGTGCATTTGTTCGACTTCGGAGAGTAGGGTTAGTATTCGTATTCTTCCGCTGCTTGAGAGGACTCTGTCTAATGGCGGGATTCCGTCTCTAGCCAAGGCTAGGCTCTGATGGAGAGGCTTGATTCAAGCCATCGGCGTATGGCGGAGGCAGGGGCCGAGGATATTCCAAGCAGGGTTGTCTTTCCTCTGAAGCCGGTGGTGGAGAGCTGGGTGGAGAGGATGCCTGTAGCATTCAGGTTCTGAACGTACTTCCAGACTTGCGTGTGTGCCCGGTACGTTTCTTTGTGCTCCTCGCAAGCCATACGGTAAGCTATCTCCACATCACCCATCGTAGCGTACGTCGAATTGTTTCTCTCCAAGACCCGAGCCAGGGCTAGGAGTATTAGTTTCTCGTGGAGATTGAGATGTTGGGAATACTCGGTGCGGAGAACAGGGTATACGCTGTTCGCGGCCGCTCTGATATGATCAGGCTTCACCTCCCTCGCACCTTCCGTGTCCGCGTACTTTCCACCTCTCCATAGTAGCTCGATGGCGTAGCGAGCATCGCCCCCCGGCGTGGCCATGTCAGCAACGAAGTTCAGAACCTCTTCGGGGACGGTGGCTTCTTTGAAAGCGAGTTCGGCTCTTTCTCTCAGAATATTTTCCAGCTGTGGGGTGGTGTAGTGGTCTAAGCGGATGACGTTTCGCTGGAGAGTGCTTTGGGTACTCCTGTCGAGGTCTTCAAGGTTCTTTATCTCCCGCAGAATTATGATGAGAGATAATCTCACCGGGCGGCCGGGACGTTCTTCTTGAATGCGCGTGAGGTTGTAGAGGCTGGTGGACCCTTCTGCTTTGATGAGCGAGTCCGCTTCATCGAGGGTGAGGATGATGTGGAGTTTCTTGTCCTCCAGCTGGTCGAGGAGGATGTGTAGTAACTCCTCGCTGGAAAAACCTCGCTGGGGGAATTGGGGCGTGAAGGTCTGGATGACTCGTTTGAGGATCATGAAGAGACTGCCCCGGTACTCGCGGCAGTTGACGTGGATGTAGGCGAGGTTGAGCTTCAGGGTCTTGGCGGTGCGCTGGATATCCGTGCCGAACCGCTGGGTGAGGACCGTCTTGCCTGTTCCGATGTCACCAGTTATGAGGACCTTGGGGCTGGTGGTTCCGGGTTTGTCGATGACCGACCGGAAGAGTTCGGCGAGGAAGCGTAGCTGGTTTTCCCGGTGGGGGAGCCGGGTTGGGAGCCATTCGAGGCTGAGGGGGCCTTCATCTTTGAAGATGGTGGGTTTGGAGAGGGCGTCCCGTACTATCTCGGAAGGGGCGGAGAGGCTTGTTTTCTCGATCATGACGAATACTTACACCTGAAAGCTCTCAAACTATACTGATGAACGTATAAAATGAGCAGAGATGGATAAAAGTAATCAGACCAAACCCCAACCAGTCACGGACATGAGCTATCAAGCGGTCGCTCAAGTCGGTGACCTGCGAGGAGCTTCAGGCTTCGTAAGGTCGGCCCGGAATATGATACTGAAATCGTCTTCGGCGAGCCCTCCTCTCTAAGAGTGGCGAGGGTTGCCTTTACACTAAGGAGAGGTCTCCGACGATTCAAAGAGGGTTTCCAAGTCTTCGGATTCTTATTTGAGGCAAACTAGGGTCCCACCACGGTTTGAGGATCGTGCTTCCCGGCAATTTTCAAATACGGTATGAAGCGGGTTAGCATGGGATTTTGGGATTCTCATGTGCAAGCTGTCAGATTTTGACTCTCTCTCGATGGGGCCGATCCACCGTTCCTACGTAGAAACTGAGTTGCAGATGTGGCACGAAGTCTACCTCCCAGTGGGCAAGACTGTGTTAGACTTAGGAGCCGGATGCGGAGAAACTGCGTTCTTCTACTTGAATCATGGTGCTGATCATGTTATCTGCGTGGAATCTGATTCAGAAGCTGTTGTCTATTTGAGAAGGAATTTCGGGGCAGACTCAAGAGTGACGATACTCCCTTTCCACATAGACTCGGTTAAGATAGACGTAGAGGGAAGTGAAAATGGCATGGTCATCGAGACCCATTTTCCAGTCAGGTTCAAGTCTGTTCGGCGGTTAGGGCCGGACGTAAGGTTGTGGAGGCTGGAAAAGAAATGGTTTTCTATTCACAATCTCAGAATCGCAGCAGCTCACAAGATACGAACCGTTATACTTGACAAATTGGGATTGTAAGACGATGTCCACGAGAAGGCTCACGCCCATAGATCCCGACGCTCACACCTCCTACCCTATGGCAAATTGGAGGAAAAACATGACGGTCAAAGGCCACTACTAGATAGATAGAAAGATCTCTTGGGGCTAAGGCGAATTGTGAGCCTCTTCATGAATGGTTTGGCATCGTTGCCTCGGAGAGGGGACCTTCGTTGAAGGTTCTGATCGTTCATCCACTCATGTCAGCCATGGGCGGTGGGGAAAGGCTCTGTTGCGAAACGATGAGAGCGTTAATCAACCGGGGGGACAGGCTGACGCTCCTTTCAGGAGAGTTCATGGCTGACCGCCTTGAACGGTTCTTTGGATATGAGGGGCTGTTTAGAGGGATATCAGTCAAGACCTACCCGGCGAATCCAGGCGACAGATTCGGGACCTACAAGCATCTTCTCCACCATGTAAAAGCGCAGAGGGAATTCATTTCGGCTGATTCGGATTATGACCTGGTCTTCTCCACTCAGGATGCCGGCTACATTCCCGACATTTCAACGCCTGTCATTCAGTGGGGATACTTCCCAAACTCTCTCCCGAGAGGAGTCTATGGATGGCCTTTGCGAGTACACTATTCCCGGAAAATCCGGCGGATAGGCCTCATTCTTGCAATAAGTGAATATTCCAAATCGCATTTTGATCGAGCGTGGAAAGTTCCGACCGCGCTAGTTTACCCCGCATGTAATATGATACAGCCTGGTCATGTTAGGAATAATGTAGTGGTCACGGCTGCAAGAGGCGTGCCCGAGAAGAACCTCGAGTTGTTTTGGCACGTTGCGAAACGATGTCCAAATTATGAATTCGTTCTTCTCTTGACCCTGGATCCGCGCTTCGTGGAATATTCCCGAGCCCTTCAACGGGCATCCCCGATGAATGGTCGCGTGATCGTCAATCCTGACAAGGAAATGTATCAAGAGACTCTTGCTAGGTCCAAAATCTACCTTCACCTTATGCGAGGAGAACACTTCGGGATAACAGTTGTTGAATCAATGTCTGCTGGCTGTGTCCCAGTAGTTCACGCTAGCGGTGGGCCGATGGAGATAGTTGGCAGTTCGGGCCTTCTTTGGCAAAAGGTAGACGAGATTCCGGGACTCTTGGCAATCGCCGATACCTCCTACGTACCCATGTCGAAGTTTTCCATGGAACGTGCAAGAGCCTTCAGCAGAGAAAAATTCGATAAATCATTCGGCGAACTGCTCGAAAAAACAGTCTCAAGAGTTCCATAGCGCGACCCAAGTAAAGAAGAGGAATCAAGTCTGTTCTCTTGTCCAGACCTCACGCATAGCTATTCGATGACCCGATTCGATATAGAAAGAGTGGTTCTTCCCCTCTCTTGACCCAGTTCTATCTCGAATCTCCCCGTTTCTCTGACCCGTACGAGCTGAGGGGCCGTTTCAGGCCAAGTCTTGTCCTCACCTTAAGGGTGGTTCGAAGTCGATTGATCATGGACCTGTTTACGATTTCCTTCGGAGTCTCTCGAAGGGCTTTCACGTTGAGAGTCACATAGCTAGGAATCCCCGGACACTGACACAGGTAGTTAACCTCGTTTCCAGCTTCGGGAAAAGGCTCTGGTACGCCATATCCGCGTTGTTCCCAAACCCATCTCGGGTATACAGTGAACCCACCGCAGCCCCGAACGCTCTCCCAACCCTCGGGCAGTCCTTCATGTCTCGGATAGTAGTCATATTTCCTGCCTTTCATTTCCGGGGTTGCCCATATGTCCCAATACCTTAACTTCAAAGGGACACGCGAGTAATCCGGGAACCAGTTTGTCGCTCCGAGAATACACTCCACATCGTAGTCGGAATACTCCTCAAGTAAATGCCGTATTTCGTGCACGCTGGTTAGATAGTAGCTGTCGATGCTTAGAAAGTGTTCCGTGTTTGGGTTCAATTCCAGAGCTCGTCTATGGGCCATATTCCGGCGCGTAGCCAAATAGTGTACCCTTTCTCTCGTCTTCACAGGAGGATAGTGCGGAAAGTCCTTGAATCCTTCAGTATGGCAATAGAATGGAATCTCCGAAATACTCCAAGCTTCTTGCTTTCCGCTGATACAAACTGCAACGATGTTCCCCTTCATTTGCGAGGTCTCTCAGAAAGCTGAGATATCATTGGTCGCTCAGAGAGATTTCATTGTAATTCCAACGTATTTCCGATTCAGACAAAGCTGTCCCGATTTGTTTGGCCAGGTGTATCACCAAATTGCTCGGGTTCTAGGACTTAGGGTCGAATTTCTCTGGGCTATTTTGAGGGTCCTTGGTACTTTGAGTGACTATTCTGAATTTCGGTAACGGGACGATGAACTTGCCCCCAGAGCGCAGATAATCAGTCTCCTGTCTTCTGATCTCATCGAGGAAGTGGTGAGGGAGTACGAGAAAATAGTCCGGCTTGTCCCTTCGCGCCTCCTCTTTCGATACAATTGGGATTCCGGTTCCCGGTGTCTTTCGTCCCCACTTCTCGGGGTTCGCATCCGTTGCCTTCTCGATAAGATTATGATCAAGTTTGCAATACTGCAGAATGGTGTTCCCACGGGTCGAGGCACCATAAACATAGATCCTCTTACCACGGTCGACTTCATTCGCGACGAACCTTTTCAATTGCAAACTTGCCATTCGGACATTCTTGGCAAATTCCGTGTAGATCGAAGGCAGCCTCGAAAATAGTTTCTTTTCGTAGTCTTTCAATCTCAGGACACTCTCATTCACGGGAAATCTACCTTTGTGTGAGACGTAGATACGGAAGCTGCCCCCGTTTACGTCATTTGTCTCTACGTCAAAAACCTCGAGATCATGCTCGGTCAATAGGAGGCCCATCGTCTCGAGAGAATAGTAAGTAAGATGTTCATGTCCGATGTTGTCGAATCCGTTTTGCTCCAGCATCGTCGGCAGATAGTTTTGCTGTATGACCCAGACCCCGTGAGGGTCGAGAATTCTTGAGGCATCGATCACAAAACTTGTGGGATCGTCGAGGTCGTAGAACATAGCAATGCTGGTTACGATCTTCGCCTTTGAATCAGGGAACTTCTTTCTGAATAGGTCGAATCTGAAGTAGTCATTAAAGATGTAATCTGTTCCCTTGATCGCATCTTTAACAAGATTCTTCGCGGGTTCAAACCCAACTCGGCGCAAACCGGATTGCTTGTAGGCGCGGAGAAGCGTACCATCATTACACCCGATATCTACCACTAGGTCACCTAGCGTGGGGTTCACGATCCTGCAGGCCTTTTCGACTATGTCCTCTAGCGCTGTCCTCATCGTGGAGCTAATTCCTGAACGGTACCAATAGTGACGATAAAGTGAATCTCGTGGAAATGTGTGCTTCAACTGAACTAGGCTGCAGCCGGCGCATCGGACCAGTTCGAGTGGCGAACGAGGGCTGTCTCCCTTGGCGGTCACGAAATCAGAGACATGTTGGTTACCCAGCGAAACTAAACGTATGATTTTTTCTGAATGGCATAGCCTGCATTTCGTTATGGGGACAGCAGTCAGACCCATGGGTTCTCCTGTTTCTCTGTGAAACGAAACGCGCAATAGAATACCCCACATTTCAAATGTCGTCTATAAACTACTGGATAACAAAGAAGGAATTCGGAGTCCACTTAGTGGTATCTAGCGCATGTCAACGAAACCTTCAGGTTTGGGAGAAGTGCATAGTTCTACCGAAGGGTCTAGGATGAGGACCTTGGCTGCAAGATTATTATCTTCTATGGAACAGATACCCTGGTTATATGCCAAGTATAGAAGAACTCGCATCAAAGAAATCCGTCGAGCGTAAGGGAGTACCACCGATGACTCGTCGGGAGGCTGCGGAGCTGTTGCAAGTCCTCAAGGGATGGACTCTTCTGAACGGCGCGATCGAGAAGGAGTTTCCTTTCACATCTTACCTAGATGGCTTGGACTTTGCCTATTCCGTGGGTAAAATTGCCGAGGAACAAGATCATCACCCTGATATTCTGATAAAATGGAGACGTGTGAAGCTAACCTTGTCCACTCACTCCGTCAAAGGATTGAGCGAAAATGACTTCATCGTGGCGGCGAAGTCCGAACTCAAATACCGAGAATCTGGCTTCGCTTGACTCTAGGCTCATCGGAATAGCGGTCGAATAGATTTAATCTATTTCTTAATCATACTTAGTTCTGAATATGCCCTTTCTCCAGACGACCGCGGCAACCCCTACCACGCCAGTCAGGGCGACCGCAGTCGTTGTCAAAGCTGGGGCTTGCGCACTCAGCCAAGTTGGCTTCACCTCAAAGGTTGTGAGTGCCGATGCATCTTGGACATTAGCAACGTGACCTTTTGCAACTATTGCATACGTTCCTATGGGTCCCGCAGTTGGAATGGTATACGTGGACATGAACATGCCGGCGCCAATGGACGAAGTGGTAAGGGTGACATTAGATCCATCAGGTCTCATCAGAGATAGATGTAGTTGTAGCGTCGTCGAGTTGAGAAGTGCTCCGTTTAGGGTCGCCAGAGTGTATATCGCAGCCGTATCTCCAGGAAAGTACAGCGTTCCAACATCTACATTGACCGCCAAGGTATCGATCCCAGTGACAGTGAAATTTGCGACAACCGAGATTCCGTTGAGCACATCCACAGCCTTAACGAGATGAGGTCCTGGCTGAGCATCGGGGACGTCAAAGGTGAAGTTGAAGGTTTCATTTGTGTTACTTGCTATTCCCAGGAACATGTCGTCGAACGTCATCTCCAGTTGACGGGAGGATTCCCGAGCCTTGCACCAGGACCTTCGTTCCAACTGGTCCGCGGCCTGGACTAATCTGGATCGAGGCAGCTCTAAGCGAGCCGCCGAACACAACTCCTGCCGGGTTCCCAGAGTAACTGCTTGGGCAACATAATCCGAAGCGCCCATTCTCTGCTCGGATTGTTAGGATATTCGTTCCCGAGGCTAGAAACGGCGCAAGGTCGAAAGTCGTCAGGGAACTTTGTGCCGACATGGCCGTTGAGAAGTCGGAGACGCTACCTATGGCTCCGACGACGTGACCATTCACGGGGACCTCTGCAAAATCATCGGCTGAAATGGAAATCGAACCAAACGCCCTGCTTCCATTGAGTTGGAAGGTTTTGGAGAAGAAGAACTGGTTGAGCTCCGCAGGTGTCGTTGTTCCATTGATGTTGGGTGCCCAGATCCAATGCGCGCCTGGAATCGAAGATAGGTCTGCCCTCCAGCCCCCACCAACAAATCCATACACCGTTGCCCCTGGGGGACAGGGTGAAGGGTAAGAATTGTTTAGACACACAAGCTGAGCAAAACCAAGAGGTGTGGGGGGTCCAAGCGCCGGGTCCGCAGTGAACACCCGCCAACTTGTATCCGAGACAAACCTAACTGTTCCAGTACTCCCGGAGGAACTTACATGCGGAATCAGAGATGGCAGAACCAATGTAACAAAGAAAAAAGCCTCCAGGATGATAGTTATCTTGAATTTTCTCGTGGGGCCCGACCAGCCTATTCTTCGTTACTTTTGCGTGGATCAAAGTTTTCCGGGAATTTGACCAGGAAGTTTCCCTGGATATCCAATTGTTGCCGGGACGCTTCAGAGTAGGGGGTTCTCTGGGTCCGATTTTGTTAGGCCTATCTTCTGGTCTTCAGGGCCTCTTCTACCGCCTTGAGCCTGTTTTCGATCGCAGTGAGTCGGTCAAGTATTTCCTTGAGGACTCGAATGCTCTCGTCGTTTCTTGGTACGTACTGGCCCGATGGTCTCAGGGGTGACGGAATTGGTTCAATCGGTGTGGGACGTAGAGGGTCAAATGGTCGTCTAGGTTCCATTTCTGCCCCTAGAGCACCAAACACATGGTTTTTTTGACTTTTCCTAGGAGGCTCTAGGCCGTTCGATCTCGTGTCTGAAAGAATTATAGGAGGACAATTGGTCCTTGGCTCCATGAACCTTGAGCGTATAATCTTCAGAAGCTGGTTCTATCTGA
>Ga0209236_1002259_pt1 | contig 11789 bp, 11 predicted proteins | sample GraSoi013_1_40cm_FD_185819 | JGI IMG/M metagenome (GOLD analysis project Ga0209236, IMG submission 185819) | Grasslands soil microbial communities from the Angelo Coastal Reserve, California, USA - Sample 09_27_2013_1_40cm (SPAdes) (version 2) | ecosystem: Environmental > Terrestrial > Soil >... | reverse complement strand
GGATCGAGCAAGCGCTCGACCGGTGGGGTGACGCCTTCGTGACCCGCATCTTTACAACAGCAGAAGACGAACGGGCGAAGCCCCCCCATGCGCGGAGCGCCCGGCTGGCCGCCCGCTTTGCGGCCAAGGAAGCCGTCATGAAAGCGCTGGGCCTGGGTTGGCGGGCGATGGGCTGGCGCGAAATCGAGATCCTCAACGACCCGCTGGGCAAACCTACCGTCACGCTGCGTGGGGGCGCGCAGCGGGCGGCAGAACGGCAGGGAATCGCCGCGGTCCACGTTTCGCTCTCCCACACGCGCGCCCTTGCCTTTGCCAGCGCCCTCGCAATCTCGCACCCGCCTGCTCGATAGACCCCATCTCCAAAACGTCGATTTAGTTTGTCGCGCGCGTACGTGTTCTTCGGCGCGCATCCGCCCACCCCACACCGGCCCCGGTTGCCACCCGGAGCCGGTCGGCGAGCTGCGCCTGGTGATACTGGATGTGGCGAATGTTGACGATCTGATGCTCCATCTTGGGAACCTTGTACCAGCTGAACCCGCTCTGTGGATTGGTCAGGTCGAGCGCGTCTACGGCATCGTCGATCATTGACCTGCAAATGCTCCAGTAGGCCAGCACCTTCGCCTTCGTATACGGTCGCCGGGTTCCCAGAGGTGTGTCCATGCGCTGGATTCCTCTCTGGTGGTGTTCCCAGGGACGAAAGACCCGGTTATTCGGCTGGAGATACAGATGTGTGTAGTAGAGTGTGTGGTAGGCGATCCGCCAGAATTGATTGGCATGACCGCCGCTGCTGGTCCATAGATTGTCAGGACAGAGCCGAATGGCTGTCCGCAGCATCGAAAGGGAGGCGTGATACTGGCTCTTTAACGCGGACCGCAGGGCCTCCGCGGAAATGGTCCTGTGGGCTGAGCGTTTCCGCTGATCCATGGCACAACTCCCCGGTGAGAATCCTGCAGGATCGGGTCCGGGTCCTGCCGCCGCGTTTCTTTGCATCAAGTAGACCAGGAAGACCAGCGTCTGCAAGGGAAACCTGTCAGGGTCCTGGCCGTTGGGTCAAACTAAGGATCCATCGGGGGTGCATCGGTATGAAGGGTCTTGTGCTGAACGCAGAGTGGGATCCGCGTCCTAATTACACGATCACGGACTCGGAGCGTACCACCCGGAAGGCGATCACGGGCAGCAGCGTGTGGCGCAGGCCACGCGTCGCCATAGAAACAGTGCCCGACCCAAAACTGGGGCCTCGCGAGGTGCTCATCCGGCCGCGGGCGTGCGGCGTATGCGGCTCGGACGTGCACTTCTACGAGACGGACAAAGAAGGGTACATGCTCTATCCCGGCCTCACCCGCTTCCCGGTCGTGATTGGCCATGAGTTCTCCGGCGAAGTGACGGAGGTGGGGAAGGACGTGCGGGATTTGCGGCGCGGGGACATGGTGACCTGCGAGGAGATGATCTGGTGCGGCGAATGCACCCCCTGCCGCGACGGGTACCCGAACCAGTGCCAGCGGTTGGAGGAGATCGGCTTCACCATCAACGGCGCCCAGGCCGACCTGATCGCCGTCGATGCCAAATACTGCTGGAAGATCAACGCGCTGGCGGATCGCTACGGCAGCGTGGAGTGGGCCTACGAGGCCGGCGCGCTCTGTGAGCCAACCAGCGTCGCCTACAACGCCATGTTCACGCGCGCCGGAGGCTTCCGGCCTGGGGGCCATGTCACCGTCTTCGGCACCGGCCCGATCGGGTTCGCGGCAATCGCGCTGGCGCGCGCAGCCGGGGCGGCCAAGATCGTCGCGTTTGAAGTCTCTCCAATGCGGGCGGAGCTGGCCAGAAAGGTCGGGGCGGATATCGTCCTCAATCCCGTCGAACTGCAGCAAAAGGGCTCCCCGGCGCGGGCGTCGATCATGGAGCTGACCGAGGGGGAGGGCGCCGCGATGCACGTCGAGGCGGCCGGCGCTCCGTCGAAGACGGTGCCCGAAATGGAAGAGTCCCTGGCCGTGGGCGGCAAGATCGTGATCATCGGCCGGGCTGCCGAGCGTACGCCGATCTACCTGGAGCACTTCCAGACGCACGCTGCGCAAATCTACGGCGCGCAGGGTCACTCCGGCTACGGCAACTTTCCCAACGTCATCAAGCTCATGGCCGCAGGCCGAATCGATCTCACCCCCATCATCACCAGCCGCTTCGGCTTGACCGACAGTGTGGAGGCCATCAAGAAGGCGACCAAGCGCGAAGACGGCAAGATCATGATCCGTTCCTGACCAAGAAACAGTCTACCCGGTCTTCCCTGTCTTCCCGGTCTCCCCGGTCGACCGCAAGATGGACAAAGCAGTGAGACTGGGAAGACTGGGTGGACCGGGAAGACTAGAGGTGTAGTTGTAAATGCAGGCCGCGGTGTTCGAAGGCGAAGGCCGGCTGGTCGTCCGGGACGTCGAGCCGCCGGAACTGGGGGCCCCTGACGATGTCCTGCTGGCGGTGCGGGCGGCGGGGATCTGCGGGACCGACGTTCACATCCTGGCCGTGCCTCCGGGACACCCGGCAACCCCCGGCGTCATCATGGGACACGAATATGCGGCGGATGTCGCTGCGATAGGAGCCCGCGTCGATCATGTCGCACCCGGTGACCGGGTCGTGGTGGATCCGAGCATCTGGTGTGGGAGCTGTCCCTACTGCCAGATGGGCCTGACAAATCTGTGCGATCGGATGACCGGCATCGGGATCTTCCGACACGGGGGATTCGCGCCTCTCAGCGTCGTACCGGCCCGCGCGGTGTACCGGATTTCCGCCAACGTGCCGTCGGAAATCGCAGCCCTGGCCGAACCCCTTGCGGATGTCTTAAACGGGGTCCGAAAGCTGGCGGTGGTCCCCGGTGAATCGGCGCTCGTGTTGGGGGCTGGGCCGATCGGGTTGCTGTTCACGCTGGTCCTGCGGGCGGCCGGGGTGAGTCCGCTCCTGGTGGCTGAGGTCGCGGGTTTTCGCGCGGCGCAGGCGCGCGCCTGCGGGGCCGATCTGATCATCAATCCCCGTCAAGAGGACCTCGCCGCAGTGGTCCGTGGGGAAACGCGCCTGGGCGCCGACATCGTCGTCGACGCGGTCGGGTCCCTGCTGGAAGATGGACTGCGCTGCGTGCGCAAGGGTGGCCGGGTCCTGCTCTTCGGCATGCACGAGCACGCTCGGCCCACAGTGAAGCAGTACGACGTGACCAAGTATGAGCTTCAGATTCTCGGCACGTACATTGCGCGGGGGACGTTTCCCCAGGCCGTCCGGCTCCTCGAGGCCGGCCGGCTGGACTTTGGCCGGCTGGTGACCCACCGCGTACCGCTGCGTGACATCCACCACGGTATCGACCTCTTGCGCCGCGGCGAGGCCGTGAAAGTCGCGGTGTTCCCGGAGGCATGATCATGCCTGCCCTGGTGGAGATGCGGCAGATTGCGAAGACCTTCGGCCCAGTCGTGGCGTTGAACGGCGTCGATTTCACCGTACACACCGACGAAGTGGTGGGCCTGGTCGGGGACAACGGGGCTGGGAAGTCGACGCTGATGAAGATCCTGACCGGTGTGCATCAGCCGGACGCGGGGGAGGTCTGGCTCGCTGGAACGCGTGTACACTTTCATTCCCCCCTGGAGTCGCGGCGCAACGGCATCGAGATGGTGTATCAGGACCTGGGCCTGGCTGAAAACCTGAACGCCATTGCGAACATCTTCCTGGGACGCGAACTCACCCGTCGTACCGGCGGGCTGCGGCTGCTGAGCGAAGGCGAGATGGAACGCCAGGGACGGCGGCACCTCGACGGGCTGCAGATTTCTCTGCCCTCCGTCTTCCTCCCCGTGGAACGCCTGTCCGGCGGGCAGCGGCAATCGGTGGCTATTGCCCGGGCGACGGCGTTCCGGGCGCAGCTGGTCATTATGGACGAACCGGCGGCCAGCCTCGCCGTCACAGAAGCGGCCAAGGTGTTGGCGCTCATTAAGCGCCTGCGCGAGCAGGGGGTCTCGGTCGTGCTGATCAGCCACAGGCTGCAGGACGTGTTCGACGTGTCCGACCGCATTGTGGTGCTCAATCGGGGGAGCAAGGTCGGTGATCTGCGCCGGCAGGACACAACGATGGAGGATGTCGTGGGATTGATCGTCGGGAAAAGCGCGTGATGCAGCTGGAGGGAGCGCCGTCGGCCAAGGCGGCCATCGTCCGGCGCCTGGCGCCGTCCCACGCCGCGGTGGGACGCTTTGGGTTGATCCTGGTGATGGCGTTGATGATGGCGATCCTGACCATCCTGCAGCCGGCCTATTTCCTGACCCGCGAGAACCTGACGAACATTGCACGGCAGATCAGCAGCAACGCCATCCTGGCACTCGGGGAATTCGCGGTCATCGTCACCGCCGGTATCGATCTCTCCGTGGGTTCCGTGATGGGGCTGTCGATGATTGTCCTGGCGCTCGCGGTGCATGCAGATTGGGCCGCAGGGCTGGCCGCACTCGCCGCATTGTGCGCGGGGCTGGGGGTGGGATTGATCAACGGCCTCGCGCTCACCCGTCTCCATCTGCCTCACCCCTTCATCGCCACCCTGGCCACCTTGAACATCGCGCGGGGGGGCACGTACCTCCTGTCCGGCGGGGTCCCCATCTCCGGCCTGCCCAGGGCGGTGCGTTTGTGGGGAGCGGAGGACATTACACTGTTCGGGGGCACCTCATTTCCCATTGATTTTCCGATCTCGTTTCTCATCGTGATTGCCCTCTACCTCGCCGTGTGGGTGTTTCTCACGAAAACAAGCACAGGCCGGCACATCTACGCCATCGGCGGCAGTCCCAAGGCCGCCCAATACGCCGGCATCAACATCTCCCGCAACCTGACGCTCGTCTATGCCCTCTCCGGCGCCCTCGCCGGCGTCGCGGGGGTCTTGCTGGCCGGGCGCGTGAACTCTGGATATCCGACCGCGGGGACGGGCGCCGAGCTCGATGCCATTGCGGCGGTGATCATCGGGGGCGCGAGCTTCTTTGGCGGCCGGGGGACCGCCGGTGGGGTGTTCATCGGCGCGGTCATCATGGGGTTGCTGCGAAACGGGTTGAACCTCATGAATGTCTCCGTGTTCTGGCAGCAAGTGCTGCTGGGGTTCATCATCCTGCTGGCGGTATACCTCGACGTGTTGCGCCGTCGGGCGATGCGGTTAGAGGGCTAGTGCCGTACCAACTTGATAGTTAGGCCTTGCACCGAGCGGCGGCAAAGGTGCTGAGAACAGCAGGCGCGGCGAATCAAGTTGGTACGGCACTAGTGGTGCGATCTGGGCGTGGTGAAAGGGGTGAGATCTTCTCGCACTAAGATCGAAAGGTCCGTACAACATACAGAGGAGGCCAGAACCATGATGGTACGTAAGATCACAGGCATCGTCGGAACAGTGCTGCTTACACTCGCGTTGCTCGGGCCGGGCGTCAGTGCAGGCGCGGCCAAGTACACGATCTTGCTGAGCATGAAGGGACCGGGTTCGGGGAACCCGTTCTGGGCGGCTGTGGAGCGGGGGGCGCGAGACACCGCCAAGGCGCTGGGGGTGAACCTGGTCGTCCTGGCGCCTCCGGCGGAGACCGATGTCCAGGCCCAGATCGGCCAGATTGAGGATCAGATCGCGAAGCGGGTCAGCGCGATTGTGGTCGCGCCGACCGATGTGAGTGCGCTCAACACCACATTCGACAAGGCGCGCGCGCAGAAGATTCCCGTGCTCTTCGTCGACACCGACGGTACGTGGCGATCCAAACTCACGTTCATCGGTACCGACAACCGGGCCGGAGGCGTGCTGGGAGGCAAGTTCCTCTGCGGGGCGTTCAAGGGGAAGGGCGACGTCGCCATCATCACCGGCGTCATGACCACGCAGAGCATTCGCTCTCGTGTGGAAGGGGCGCGCGCGGCCATGAAGAGCTGCGGCCTGCGCGTCGTCGCGGAACTCCCCGCCAACAGCGACCGGGCGTTGGGACAGCAGGTCATGGAGGACATCCTCACGTCCAAGCCCACGGTGAAGGGGATCTTCGCGGCGAACGACCTGATGGCGCTGGGCGCAGCCGAGGCGGTGACCTCGCGCGGGAAGACCGGCAAAGTCCTGATCGTCGGGTTTGATGCCATTCCCGAAGCGGCGCAAGCCATCCTCAGCGGCACGATGGCGGCGAGTGTCGCGCAGAGCCCATACAACATGGGGAAGTTCGGGGTCCAGAATGCGCTGAGAGCCCTGACGAAAAAGAGCGTGGCCAAGCGGATCGACACGGGAACGGTCTTGGTCACCAAGAAGAACGCGGCCGAGTATGCCAAGTAGCATTCCGGATGCATCCTAAGGAGGCAAGCGCATGAAGACCGGCAGGGCGAAGCTAGCCGTACTGATGCTCGGTATCCTGATCCTGACCTCCACCGCGATCGCGGGGCCTGGGCTTCCGCCCAAGCCGGCCAAGTTGACCATGGCTGTCGTGGCCGGCGGCGAAACTAAAGGGCTGAAAGCCATCCTCCCGACGTGGGAGCGCGAGATGGGGGTGAAGGTCGAGCTCGTCGAGTTCCCCTATCCTACACTGTATGAGAAACTCGTGACGGCCTTTCAGGCCAACGCGTCCACCTTCGATCTCCTGATCGCCGACGATCCATGGATGCCGAAGTTTGGCTCGGAATCGTGGCTGGTCCCGCTTGACTCGACCTTCGGCTACAAGCGCGACAACGACATCTTCCCCGTGGTCTACGACCTGGGCTCCTGGCCGCCGCCGCGGGGACCCGTGCCGCCGGGTGAAAGCAGCAAGGCACGCCACCTGTACGCCATCACGCTGGTCGGCAACGTGGAGTTCTTCATGTACCGCAAAGACCTCGTCTCCGCCCCCAACACCTGGGACGACGTCGTGGCGAACGCGAAGAAGGTCAACGATTCCAGCAAGCCATTCTACGGGTTTGTGATCCGCGGCGCGAAGGGCAATCCGGTCATCTCGGAGTTTACACCGGTGCTCCTGTCGTTCGGCGCGCGGATCTTCGACAATAACTGGCGCGTCATCCTGAACTCCAAAGCCGCTATCGACGCGCTCACGTTCTTCACCAAGACGCTCAAGTCGTACGCGCCGCCGGGGGTCGCCAACTATGACGCCGCGGAGCGTGCGCGAGAAATTGCCACCGGCCGCGCGGCCCAGGGCTTTATCTGGCCGGCCGAGATCACCGATATCGTCGAGAACCCGTCGGTGTCACAGGTCGTTGGGAAATTGGGCTACACACTGGCGCCCGCGGGTCCCGGCGGCAAGCACGCGCCGCTGATCGGGAACTGGCTGCTGGCCATCCCGAAGGGCAGCAAGAACCAGCGGTGGGCCTACGAGTTCATCCTGTGGGCCACCAGCGCCAAGATGCAAAAGCCGTATGCGATGGGCGGCGGCATCCCCTTCCGCAAGTCGGTGCTGCTGGATGCTCAGATGAACAAGACGTTCCCGTTCTTCAAGGCGATGGCGGACTCGCTCGCCGCACCGGCGGAGTGGCGCCCGCGGACGTCGGAGTGGTTTGCGGTGGAGGCCATCCTGGGTACGCACGTCAACGCCGCACTGGCGGGCGTGGAGACGCCAGACGAGGCCATCACCAAGGCGGCGCGAGAGATTGAGCAGCACATGAAGGAGGCCGGCTACTATCGCTGAGGTTGGGGCCCGGGGGCTTGCGGCTCCCGGGCCTCTTCCTGCCCGCGCGATGCGGCATTGGACACCGTATCTGCTGGTGGCGCCACCGGTGGTGGTGCTGGCGTCACTGGTCATCTATCCGCTCCTGTACAACGTCAGCCTCAGCCTGCGCAATTACCGCACCGGTGAGTTCGTCGGGCTGCACAACTTTGCGCGGGCCCTTGATGACCCGCAGTTCTTTGCCTCGCTGCGGGCGACGGCCGTCTACGTGTCCGGGACGCTGGTGATCGAGGTCCTCCTCGGCCTGGCGCTGGCCCTGCTTGTGCATCGTACGATCCGCAGCGGGTGGGCGCGCACGCTGGTCTATCTGCTGTTCCTCATTCCAATGGTGACGCCTCCGATCGCGGCCGGGGTGATCGCCCGGCTCATCTACACGCCGACCTACGGCGTGCTGAACGTGCTGCTGCAGCGCGTGGGTTTGATTCGTACGGACATTCTGTGGCTGTCGGAACCGCTCACCGCCATGTTCGCGGTGATCAGCGTCGATGTGTGGCAGTGGATGCCGTTCGTGTTCCTCGTCTGTTTTGCCGGGTTGCAGGCCGTGCCGATCGATACCGCCGAGGCGGCCCGCGTCGATGGGGCCGACGGATGGCGGCTGTTCCGGCACATTGAGTACCCCTATCTGCGCTCGTTGCTGCTGCTGGTCATGGTGTTCCGATTCACCGATACCTTCCGCGTGTTCGATCACGTGCAGGTCCTGACCGGCGGCGGACCCGGGGCGACGACCGAGTTCTTGAGTTTGTACCTCTACCTGATCGCGTTCAAGTTCTTCAACCTGAGCTATGCGGCGGCGCTGTCCCTGTTCGTACTCTTCGTGACCTCGGTGGCGTTCTCGGTGCTCAGCCGCTACCTGGGCCGTGAGGTGAGCGAATGAGGCGGCGCGTGTCGCCCTGGCAGGTCGCCGCCGTAGCGGTGCTGGTCGTGTTGACCGTGCTGTATCTCTTCCCGTTTTACTGGATGGTCGTCACGGCCCTGAAACCGCTGGTGGAGTTCTACCGGTTCCCGCCGACGCTGCTGCCCGTCCACGCGACGGTGGAGCCGTTTCTCTCGGTCCTGTTCGCGCGAGGCTACCTGGTGCTGCTACGCAACAGTCTGGTCGCCTGCCTGACGGCCGTCGCCGCGGGGATGGTCGTGGCAATGCTGATCGCCTACCCGGTGACCCGGTTCCCGGTCCCGCTCGCCTTCCGCCGGGGGCTGATGAACTGGGTCCTCAGCCTGCGTTTCCTGCCGCCCATCGTCGTGGTCATCCCATTTTTCGATATCGTGCGAAAGCTGGGCCTGTACGATAGCCTGCTGTCGCTGGTGCTGTTGTATACGGTGTTCAGCCTGCCGCTGACCACGTGGATGTTGCGGGGCTTCCTGCTGGAAGTGCCGATGGAAATCGAGGAGGCGGCGCTGGTCGACGGCGCGGGCCGCTTCTACGCGTTCTTCAAGATCCTGCTCCCGCAGCTTGCCCCGGCGCTGCTGGCCACCGGCGTGATCACATTCGCGCTGGCCTGGAGCGAGTTCATGTTCGCCTTCATCCTCAGCGCCACGCCGCGGTCACAGACGTTTCCCATCGGCGTGGCCAGCCTGGTGACGCAGTTCGAGATCATCTGGAACGAGATGGCGGCCGTGGGAACGATCGCTGCTGTGGTGCCCATCTTACTGCTGCTGTTCGCCAGGCGCTACGTCCTGGTGGCGCTGACGTTTGGAGCTGTGAGGGAGAAAGCATGACGAGTGAATAGTGAATAGTGAATAGTGAATAGTTCAGACGCCCGACGACCCGTTATGTTGCCAGGTGCTTGGCGGTTAGCTATTCACTAATCACCATTCACTATTCACTGCACTGGCGCTGTCTGGCGGAGAACAAGGACCATGACGGTTAGGGTGGGCATTCTAGGATGCGGCTTCATCGGGCGCATCCACGCGCTGGATCTGAAGTCCGACTCGCGCGTCGCCCTGGTGGGTGTCGCCGACGGAGGTGAATACGAAACCCCTGCCGTCGCTGGAGGCGCTGCTGGACGCGGGCATCGAGACGCTGTATGTGTGCACGCCCAATACGCTCCACCTCGAGCCCGTCCTGCGGGGTCTTGCGGCCGGCGTTCACGTCTTTTCCGAGAAGCCGATGGCGACGTCGCTGGCCGACGCCTGGAAGATCCGGGAGGCCGCCAGGCGCGCGCGGAAGATCTACCAGCTGGGATTCAACCGGCGTTTCGCCAACGTGTACCGGTTTGCCAAGCAGATGATCGACGAAGGGCGTATCACGCCGCTGCTGGCCCAGCTGAAGCACAACCGGGGGGAACTGAAGCAGCCGCCCTGGACGGCCGACCCGTCGGTCACCGGCGGCTACCTGTATGAAACACCCGTGCATCTTTTTGACATGAGCCGCTTCCTGTTGGGTGACGTGGTCGAACTCCAGGGCTGGGCGCGGCGCAGCGTCTACCAGGAACTGGATGGATTCGTGGTGCTGCTGCGCTGTGCCGGCGGCGCGGTCGCCTCGCTCACCAGTGTGGCCCACACCAGTTGGCTGTTTCCGTATGAGCGCGTCGAGATCTACGGCGCACATAAGAGCGTGGTGACCGAAGAGCTTGAGCGCGCCTGGTTCTCTCCCGGCACGCGGGATCAGGTCGAGGCCGTGGACTGCTTCCAGATGCCCTTTGAGCAGAAATGGGGCTACGCGATGGAAGATCGCTTCTTCATTGATGCGTGCCTGGGCGAGCGGCCGCCGGCGGTGACGGCAGATGACGGATACAAAGCGACAGAATTGGTCGAAGCATGCTATCAGGCTGTGAAGTCCGAACAGAAAGTGAGTTTACCGTTGCCAGATCCGAAAACTGCGTGATTGGTGATTCGTGATTAGTGATTCGTAACTACTGTGGGTCCATGGTAATGATCGGGCCGAATCACGAATCACTAAGAGTGGCTACCGGCTTATGCGCTTTCGTCTCTTAGTCGCGGATATCGACGGCACCCTTGTGACGTCCGATCGCAAGATTACGCCGCGGGTGCTGGACGCAGTGCGTGCGGCGCAGCGAAAGGGCGTGCGGGTGTGCCTGGCCACCGGCCGCATCTGGCCGTCGGCCCAGACGTACTTTCAGCAACTGGGCGCGGATCCTCCGGCCATCTTGTACAACGGAGGGTTAGTGTACGACTTTCGCACCGATACGGTCCTGCGCCGGGTCCCGCTGGACTACGAGGAGGCCCGGGCGGTGCTGGAGCTGTTGCGGGAGTTTCCCACCGTGCAGCCACACCTCTACGTCGGCGACCGGGTCTACACCGGACGCCGGAGCCAGGACACGCAGCGCTACCAGCGTAAGGACAGCCTCAAGGTCGAAGAGGTGGGCGACCTCGTCGCCTTCCTGCCGCCTGAGCCGATGAAAATTCTGGTGATTGGAAGCCGGTCCGATCTCCTGAAGTTGAAGGACCGGATCGCCCAGTTGCCCATTTCGATCAATGCCGTCTTTTCCGAGGACACGTTTCTGGAAATCTTGCCGCGGGGGAACTCCAAAGGCTCGGCGCTGGAATTCATGGCGCAGCACTTGGGAATCCCCCTGTCCGAGATTGTTGCCGTCGGCGACAACCTCAACGATCTGGAGATGATCCGCGCGGCCGGCCTGGGCGTGGCCATGGGCAATGCGCCGGCGGAACTCAAAGCGCACGCCGGTTACGTGACGGCGACCAACGACGAAGAGGGCCTAGCGGAGGTCATCGAGCGGTTCATTCTCAATACAAAGGCGTCTACTTGGTCTTCTTAGTCTACTTAGTCTTCTTGGTCTACCATAGCGGACCAGCCCGGCAGGTAGACCAAGTAGACCAGGAAGACTAAGTAGACTAAGCAGACGTAGTTGATCCGAAGAGGGGGGACGAGCATGCGTTGGATTTCTGCAATGATCGTCTGCGCACTGCTCCTGACGCTGGTGGCGGGGGGTGGGGCCAGCGCGCAGGGCGGTACGGTGGTCGTTTACTCGGCGCTGGATGCGACGGTGACCAGCGAGGTGCTGAAGGCGTTTGAGCGGGCGTCCGGGCTGAAAACGGAGGCGCTCACCTTGGCGGCGGCCGGCACGCTGGCCACGCGGATCCGCGCGGAGAAAGTGCGGCCGCAGGCCGACATCTTCTTGGGCGGGTCGGCGGACTTTCATGCGCCGCTGGACA
>Ga0209236_1002258_pt1 | contig 11790 bp, 8 predicted proteins | sample GraSoi013_1_40cm_FD_185819 | JGI IMG/M metagenome (GOLD analysis project Ga0209236, IMG submission 185819) | Grasslands soil microbial communities from the Angelo Coastal Reserve, California, USA - Sample 09_27_2013_1_40cm (SPAdes) (version 2) | ecosystem: Environmental > Terrestrial > Soil >... | reverse complement strand
CCTTCCAAGTAGTCTTACGGTGCCGGTCGATTGCTCCAATCTCAACCAGCCAGTTCTCTGCAAAGGCGACCTCGCGATCGTCTACCTTCGACATGAACTCTAGCTCGGAGAGTTTGAGGCCATACTTTGACATGAGGAGCACCAAGTCAAACGGGGTCTCGGTTTCGAGAGCCTTGCGCACGGGTATCGGATTGATCTCTTTCGGAAGGGGCTCATCAGTGAGGATGACGGCTCGGCCTGGCTTGAAGCGTCCGATTCTGCCTATCATCTGTAATAGAGAGTTGTTGTCTATGCTCGTGTAGTGTAGCGTCTTTCGGCCTAGCTTGTCCTTGCTGTCGATCACGTCATCAAAAATCAGCACGTTGTCTACGTAGATGTTCACGGAAGAAGCGATCACGTTTGTTGCGAAGATTCTCAGATTCTTGTCCTGCTCGGCTTGGCGCTGGATCCTATTGACTTCCGAGCCTTCAAGGCCTCCGTGAATATAGACGCCGCGATAGCTGCTGGAGTACTTTTCGACGAGCCGCCTCGTGGGGAGGAAGACTAGCCAGGACTCGTCGCGGGGCTGCGAGTGAAGATAGCGGTCTAGAGTTTTGAACATTCCATCTAGGTCGGCTGCAAGCTCCACTTCGAGCGAGATGTGGTATCTGCGACCGCTCATTCGGTAGAGATTCGAGATGCCTAGGAATGGTAGGAACTCCTCTGGGTCGATTGTGGCGCTCATGACCCGGAACAGGTTCCTTTCGCTGGCTTCCTGCTTCTTTGCGAGTGACATGCAGAGTTCTAGCTGGGATGTCATCTGGTGGCTTTCGTCAAAGTAAATTGAAGAATCATGGATCGCGTTCTCGGCCAGCATTCTTAGCAAGACGCCGTCTGTGACTATCTTGATCTTGCCGCTGACATTGATCTGAGTGTCCTTCGTAATGACAGCCAGCTCATCTCCCAGTTCTGGATGAAGCGCCTGGAGCGAATAGAAGAGAGCGTTGCAGGCGGCCCTCGAGGGCTCACGGAGGACAATCTGCCTCTTCCCCTTCCACAATCCGTATTCGTGAATCGGGGTTACGGTGCTTTTCCCTGTTCCGACATCACCGATGATTATGAAGTGTTCCGAGAAGTCTATCGAGTCGAGGATTGAGAAGATTGGGAGTCTTGGTTCTGGCCGTTTGTCAGTCGTTTTCTGCGCTTGGCCCTCCAGTCCATTCTCCGGGACGGCTGGAGAACGGTGACCATAGTCAAAACTGGGTTCGCTGCCGGCCAAAGGATACTCGCCCTCCAGAATATCGTTTCTCTAACGGCAGAAATAAACAGGCGCCGATTGGAAACTTGTTAAGATTGCATTGGCGAGTCATGGGTACGTTCGAGAATTACTTGGACGAGCTTGTTTCTTGTTTTTGTTCCTTTTAGAATGGATATTCTCGATTTTTGGATCTTGAAGTGTTCGGCTAGAATCTCCAGAAGTCTCTTATTCGCTCGGCCGCCCACAGCCATCTCATCGACCCGGACTTCAAAATGGTCGTCGCTGACCTTGACCACGCGGGCTTCCCTCGCGTTCGGAGTCACATAGACCCTGATCAGCATACTTGGACGGCACCCCTTATCAGGGTATCTTGGTGATTAGAGCATGATGAGTTAGATTGGGTCCATGCGTCCCTGCTTCGCCCTTTCGTCGAAAGTAATGACCCGGCCATTTTGCTCGTAAAAAAAGAGGGAGGAGATTGGGGAAAGCTAGGTGGGGTTGAATGATATTTCTCCGACTTGTGTCGACCAGCCTTGGAAGAGGCTGACCGTCCTGTATTCGCCTGAGACCCAGAACGTGTTTGGTGCGGCGGGATCCGTTGCGGCCCAGAAGTAGTCTCCCCAGCGACCAGTGTAGTCGGCTGCGGAACCGGCAATTAGTAGTGCTGACGCTCCGAGTGTGGCTGGAGGCATGGTGGCGAGTCGTCCTGTTACTTCGAGGGTCGGGAAGAGGCTGAGCGAGGAGCGCCCGTAGAGGAGAACAAGGTTGTTGCTCGAGTCCGTGCTGAGAGCAGGGTAGAAGACGTAGGCTCCCGAGAAGCCTAGATCGAAGTCTTGACCGGGTACGAGAGTGGGAGTGCTCGTCGTTGTGTCGATCTGGTCGAGACGAGCGCAGGTTCGAGAGGCAGTGTCTCCGGTGGGCATGCATCCTTCGTGGGAGGCCGTCCAGAGTAGATTGTTTCTCCAGACAATGCTCAGCATGCGAAGCGCGTCATTGGTGCCCAGACTGGCCGCGTTGCCAGGCTGGTCAGCTCTTCCTGGGAAGGACATCTTGGCGACAGTGAGCGTTGTAACTGTGACAGTCGTTGGGCCTGGCGGTGTGCCGGAGATCGTGAAGACGTTTATGCCGCCGTTTGTAAGGGGAGGAGGTACGTTAGGCGGAGGCGGTGTACAGTTGTTTGTTATAGCCACTCCATCTATTAGATGGAGACAGTTCTCCGCCATGTAGGCAGTGGATGTCGTACTGAGGTGTTGAGCTGGTCGTATTGCCCAGTGGTTATTAGTCGTAGTGACAACATTCGTCAGGGCGTCAATATTCCGGCCTCCAGGACATGGGGTGGGAACTGTGCACCCGGAGAGCATCTCAGCCTTGTTCAGAATCCAGTATTGCGCTCCGATAAAGAGACCTGTGGTCTCATCGAAGTCGTTAGCGGCGATCAGGAACTTGTCGCTGCTGTAGCCGATGTAGGGCTGGTCGGGGAGCGTATTGGATGAGGCGGGCGAGCAGGGTCCATAGGGTGCGGTAGGATTGCAGTTAGCGAACACACGGTAGATGAACCAAGCTCCAGTAGGGTCATTTGTGGCTGTGACAGCGAAGTTCACCCTGTTAACGTCGAAGGTGTCGATGATGGATGCGTAGAACCTGTCCGCAGCTGCGTCATAGAGCACTAGTGGGTCGCTCATTCCGATTCCGAGGGGTCCGCCCCTCACTGGGAGGAACCAGAAGTCGGAGAGAGAGAAGGTTGTAACCCGTACCCCGTTGTTCTTCCATATCGTGCCTGCAAGGTTCACCATCTGCACGACGAACTTGGAGCTTGCCGCGAGGCCCATGTCTGGCGGTGTACAGCGGCAGGGGTTGGGGTTGGTTCCCGGTGTTCCGGCGAAGTCTTTCAATATGTGTATGAATTGCTGGGAACCAGGCGATATGATCACAGCCGGATCAGGTGTTCCTGTTTGTGCTTGCTCGGACAGAGATAGATTTGGCAAGCTAAGCGCCGCCACATCATTGACACTTGGCGCGGGTAGGGAGCTGACGACGACCTGCCCGACGTACACTGCAGAATAGTCGGGTACGAGCTGTTCCGTGGACGTGGTGCTGCTTGTGACCGCGGATACGGGAACGATGCTGTGGGACAAGACAGCTGGGAGAGTGAGGAGAGCAATCGTCAGAACAGCGGGAATAATCTTGGTGAGTCTGTGATGGTCGAGAAGGTTTTTGACAGTTGACAATTTTTCCGCGATAGCTTCACTCAGTACAACTAAAATAATCGATGTGTACAAGTGAACACTTCTGAAGCATTCCCGAGATATCTGAATCCGAGAATATTGAGTTTCGAAAAAATCGACTGCCATATCCTCATTTTCATCGGCACTGTAACTAGTATCAGTTTTTGATATATCGGCCTGGGATATTATCGGCGTCCGAGATTATTTTTTCTAGAAACTTTCGTTAAAAGCAGGACAGCTCCAAGCGAGGGTTGGGTCAACAAGGGTTTGTATCGGAAAGCGATAAGCATCGTCGTCCTATTCGTCCTCGTTCTATCCTCAACATCTCTGCTGAGAGGCGTTCACGCAGCTAGTCCCTCTTCTGGGACCATATCGGACATTAGTCCATCTGTCACTTGGACTGGTGCGACCTACACGTTCGGTGTAAACGCGGATCCCTCGACGTGCCCTCCTAGTGCTGACCCGTTGAATCTTCTCTGCGACCACTTTTTCCTCAACATCAACCTCGCTGGCAACTTCTGGCAGTCCAACACTGGCACAGTAACAGTCACGATCAACTGGCCCACCAGCGTTACGAGCAACGACTTTGACCTGTTCGTCTACCGTCAGAGTGACGGCGCTCAGGTAGGCTCCTCAACCGCGGGAGGAGGTGAGATCCAGGAGCAGGTAGTCTTGCAAGCTCCGATCCCCGGCGTCTACGAAATCCGGGTCGTACCCTTCCTAGTTATCAGTTCCAGTTATTCCGGGAGCGCCGTCCTCGCCTTCGCCCCCGGCGGTCCCGTCCGGAACCCTAGCTTCCTAACTGGTGGAATAGGCTTCACCACCGCCACCATCGTCGACTCCCAGAGAACCCAGGGAGAACCAATAGTCTACATTGACCAATCAGGCAACATCTGGGAGACCGCGCCCTGGGGTTTCAGCACCGCCCAAGGCTTCGTCTCAAAATCCACCGACGGAGGCGCCAGCTTCCACATCGTCTCACCCAACGGGCTGAGGCCAAACCCAGCACCCAGCGGAGGCGGAGACTCGGACATCATAACGGATGACAGAGGGAACGCGTACTTCGCAGATCTCGAAGGCCTCGCCGACGTTGGAGTAGCGGTCACGAACGATGGAGGCAACAATTGGAGGGAGAACTTCTTCACTTCTACTTTCCCTGCGGACGATAGACAATGGCTCGCCATCGACAATGGACTGACACCCTCCGCGAACGACAATACCGTCTTCCTAACCCTCCGCGATGTAGCCCTGGGTTCAGAGATACTGTCTTCGCCCGGTTCCACCGGTCCCACCGACCCAGTCGGCGGCTTCGTCTACACCAACGCCGCAACAACCAATTTTGTGGGATCAGGCGCTCCATGCGGCCGGCTAACATTCGACCCGGTGTTACGATACCTCTACTTACCATGCGTGTCAGGCGACCATGTCAACATCTCCAGAGCTCATGTTAACCCGAGCCAGAGAACCGGCCTCCAGTTCAGCACAGTCCAAACACCCGCCAGCCCGGGCGGTTCAGTAGGACACCTATTCGCATCACTAGCGGTAGATCGAGCCGGAAACGTCTACGTAGCCTGGGTCGATTCAACGAACAACAACGTCTACCTAAGCGTCTCCACCAACACAGGAATCGCCTGGTCCAACCCATTACAGGTAAACGGAGACCCGGCCAACACCAACGTGATGCCCTGGGCAATAGCAGGCAACGCCGGCAGCGTAGACATCGTCTTCTACGGAACGAGCACCAGGGGCGATCCGAACCTGTTCCCCAGCTGGCTTAACAACCGCCAGACCGCAGCAGGCGTCAAATGGTTCACCTACTTCGTACAGGTCCAAAACGCGACAACCATTAGCCCAACGATCTACCAGGTCCAGGCCAGCGAGCATCCCACTGATTATGGTCAATTATGCACGGCGGGGCTTGGCTGCACCGTCTCTGGTGGAGACAGGACACTGGCAGATTTCTTCAGCGTTGCCCTTGACGCAAACGGTGCTGCAAGAATCATCATCAACGACCTGACAAACCAGCACCACGGAGCAGCGGTCTATGAACTGACACAGAATAGTGGACCGTCAGCCTACGGGACAACTCTCACCCCACAATTCCCCACCGTGACTACAGGGGTAACAGACCCTGCCAAAGATGCTCAAGTCCCCCACTACTCACCACCTGGCGCCGGCCCGAACCAGCTAGCACTCGACCTCCTCTCCTTACAGTTATCTCAACCTGACATTTCCCACCTAACCGTCACCCTGAAGCTCAACAGCCTTGCAAGTCTCCTACCACCCAGTGGCGCGACAGGACTACTATGGCTGACAAGGTGGCAGTTCAACACAACAGGGGACGGGGGTGAGGAAAGCTACCGAATATTCTATCTAGGCGCCAACTCGACAGCGGGCCAGACGCCTGTCTTCTTCGCCGGAACCGGAACCTCCGCCGCCCAGACGACCGGAATACCGCCTGGCGATGGATGCGTCACCACAACGCCCCAGAACTGCAAGATCATCGTTTATCCCGCCGAGCATTCAGAGTCAGGCAATGCCGCAACCAACACGATTACAATAACCGCCCCACTAAACCACATTGGCAGTCCGCTGATTGGAGACAAGCTCTACAGTGTCACTGCACTCACCTACGCCTCCACCGCCGGCAACCCTATCCTCGCTGACGCGGATGCCACGCGAGCCTTCGACTATGTCCTCGGCAAGACCGTAACCCCGAGCAACTGCCCACTAGGCACCAGTTGCAAGGTCACCGGTGGAGGCTACATATTCACCGACCCACTACAAGACCATGGAAGCTTCAGCATCGAGGTAACTGTTGACAGCTCAGGAAGGATCCATGGGAAGGCGGCCTACATTGACCAAGGGACTGGAGTGGACTTCCGAACTGTTCTGATAACCTCAGCGAACTTCAAAGGCAACACTGTAACCATCCAGGGAACCGGCACCGCCAACGGTACTACCACCAACTTCCAGATCATCGTCCAAGACAACGACCCAAGTGGACCGGACACCTTCGCGATACAACTCGGAACAGGATACTCAAAGAACGGACCCCTGCAAGGAGGAACCATCGAAGTCCACTGACAAAGTGAAAGCACGGCACCTCAACCCCAACCTCTTCCCTAAACCCGGGATACGGAAAGGAAGATGGTTTTGACAGCAACGGACGGAATGCCACCGGAAGGGACTAAGCACTATCAAGAATAGCATGGCGAACCTTCGCCACGCTCCCTAACGCTAGCAAATTTTGACGATGGATGTCCGAGGTTGTAGAGAATGGGAAAAAATTTGGAGTTTGATGTTCGACCCTTGGCTACAAGGTATCAGTAATTTATGGTTCCAGTCGCTGTGAGCGAGAATGTTCCTGCTGTCGATGAGGTGAAAACACCAGACGCCTGGAAAGTCCCCGTTCCTGAGGCATCCTCAAACCGTCCCGTGCCTCCTGTGATAGTCCAAGAACCATTAATCTGGAAAGTGTCTGCGGAAGTTGGACACAAGACATCATTTGATGATGTGAACACCTTATCACCGTTCGCTGCCGTGAAGGTTTCTTGCTCGGTCGCAGTGGACCCGCGGTCGCATGTTGCTGGGCCGGTAATGGTGCTTGAGGCCGCAAAGGAGGTTTCGCCCAAATGCTCGCGAACGCCGGAGCCGGTTATGGTGGCTTTGGTTCCCGACGATGTCAAAGTGAAGGAACCTGAGAAACTCCCGTTGAAAGGCGTTGAATGGGTCGCGAATACGGCGGGAAACGCGGCCAATGCCATAACGGCTAGGATAGCGGGAATCAGGACCAATCTTTTCATTCCGATCTAAACACCTCCATCACAGCCCATCCTTACCAGAGGACCCAGCAGTTTTCTCTGCGCTTTTAGAGAGCAAAGCATCTATCTCATATTGGCGGTCTCATCAGATCGAAGGTAGACTCATAGCGGCTGCGTCGAACGCAATGAGTCATCGTTGAATGCAAAACGGTTATTCCCGTTCGATAGCTATTTCAGAGTTGTGCTATCCAGGGAATGAAAAAGATGTCAGAGGTGTGCTCGTTTAATGGAATAATTGGGAAGAGGTGTAGCTATGCCGATTCGCGTTCCACTACTTGACTCTCCACCGGAATTCTTCCTACCACGTATTGAATCGAGTGCTCTATCGCCGAGCCTATGACTAGGAATATTATCCCAGTCGCCCCGTAGAATAGCCAGAGGCGTGCTCCGACACCCTCGCTAAGAGTCTCAAGGATCACCCCTGCCGTGATCGCAGCCCTCGCGTTTCTAAAGCGGAGGAAGGGTTGTTGCGTGATCACGTTCTCGGTGATCTGGTGTTCAATGTAGAACCCGACAAAGAAGTAGCCTGAAGCCAGGAGAGAACTCATTGAGAACAGGGAGGAAGTGTTCGAGAGCAGGGCCAGCCATACGCTCCAGTTGACCACTTCTAGAGATGAGAAGCCGATTATTTCGAGAAAGACTTTCCCGGTAAAGTCCGGATTTTCCGCACGCTGCATGATCGAATGCTCTATGAGCAGCACGACCAGAAGGACAAGCGCGGCAATCGGAATGCCCATGTAGAGTACGGAGGAGCGGCGTAATGCCAGCCATGCGATCAGCCCAGCATCCTCTATGATAGTAACTAGTAGAACGACCCCCACAGCGCGACCCTTAGAGAGAGAACTCAATTGCTAGCAATTCCTTTTCTTAATGACGCTTTCCAATCTTCACTGAGCCACCATTGTCAGACTCTCGATTCCAAGAGAAACAACTGCTCTGAAGTGGAACCGTTTTAGGCTCATCTCTCCCAAAGATTTCTTCTGGATATTTAATGTGTATCGTTTAGCGCGAGTCTGCCTAATCCTTTCAGCTTCTACTCCCCGGACTAGCTCGCGCGAGAATGAGCCTGAAGCGCAAATTAGGCGCAATGTTCGGCGTCGCGATCACTAATGTCAAAGGAATAGTCGGAGTGGCTCTTCCAAGGTCTGTTCCTGTCACCGTCCAAGCCGACAAGTGTCTCCCTTGCGGAATGAGCTTCAAGACACAAGCAGAACTGATGGAGCACGCCAAGATCCCATAGGCACTAGAGACACGATAAATAGCGCAATAGAAGAACAGCGCCCGGTTCGCACGCTTCTACTGCGCCATCTTTTCTTTTCCAAGGCGTCTATTACTTTCTGCGATCTCACTAACTTGAAGTAGCGGCCTCACGTGCCCGACCCTAATAGAGACTCGACCCCTTCGAACCTCTAAACAACCAAACATAGTGTCCACGATTTGACTGAACTAGCCCAACATCCTCCTACCCTAGAAACAGCAACCAGATCTCAAGCCAGCAGAGCTGCTCTGGTGTTCATCTTCGCAACGGTCCTCTTTGATACCCTCGGATTCGGCATCATAATACCCGTACTTCCCGGTCTTGTTGTCAGCTTCGTCAGAGGAGACCCGGCAAGAGGCGCTGAAATCTTCGGTCTGTTCGGCACAACCTGGGCGCTCATGCAGTTCCTATTCGCCCCGTTGCTAGGAGCACTATCCGACCGCTACGGTCGACGACCAGTACTCATTCTCTCCGCCTTCGGCCTCGGCATCGACTACATCATAATGGCTCTCGCACCCAACCTGACTTGGCTGTTCATTGGGCGAGTGGTCAGCGGCATCACAAGTGCCAGCTTCACTGTAAGCTTCGCGTACGTAGCAGATACAGTTCCAGGAGAACGGCGGGCAGGCGCGTACGGAATGATAGGCTCAATCTTTGGCGTGGGATTCATCATCGGACCCCTCGTCGGAGGACTATTGGCGGCAATTGGTCCAAGATTCCCATTCTGGGGCGCAGCATCGCTCTCGCTCGCAAGCGCCGCTTACGGACTGATCGTGTTGCCAGAATCCCTTCCTATCGCCCACAGAAGCCCGGTCTCGCTTCGAAAAGCTAACCCCATCGGCTCCCTATCTATGATACGAGCGCGACGGGGACTCGGAGGCTTTGTTACGGTGAACTTCCTCAACTTCCTCGCCTTCCAGGTCCTCCCCAGCGTCTACGTACTCTACGCCGCTTACAGGTACGGGTGGGGATACGCGCTAGTCGGAGCAGCACTCGCGCTAGTCGGGGCCTGCAACATCATCGTTCAAGGATTACTCGTTCGTCGCGTAGTCGCGCGGTTTGGAGAACGCCTGGCGTTGCTCATCGGAATAGTCTCCGGCACAGCCGGATTTGTGGTCTGGGGCCTCGCACCTAACAGCCTGGTCTTCATGCTTGCGATAATCTTCTACGCCCCGATTGGTTTCGTTCAGCCTGCGCTGCAAGGCCTGATGACTCGGCGGGTCAGCCCATCCGAACAAGGAATGTTGCAAGGGATTAATGGCAGCCTCATGGGCCTCACCGGCGTCATCGGACCAACACTCTTCACACTAGTATACGCCTTCTTCATCGCCAAGAATGCCCCCATCAATCTTCCCGGTGCACCATTCCTGCTCTCGGCGATCTTGATGATCGGCTCGCTCATCTTAGCGTCAAAGGTCACTCGGGCCATGGCTCGGAGTTCACTCAGTTGAGACCTTCGCAAAACAACAATTGAATCTCAAACTTAGATCGGTTGTCTCTCCAATTCTCTCAGGAACTTCTCTCTTGCATCCGGAACCAAGAGAAAGTAAGCGAGAGTCATCCGGAAGAGGGAGGACTTTGTCAAACCCTTGATTTCTCCTTTCTCAACCGCTTTGGAAAAACAGCCCAGAAACAATTGATGAGAAAGAACTTCGTGCTTGAGTTCGTTTAGGGCTCGAGTTATCTTCTCATGAGACATCTTCGTCAATGTTAGTCCCAGATCACACAGAGAGTGTTTCCGAGATAACCTCTCCGCTATCGTCCTTTTCGCGAGGGGTGGGCCGAGCACCCTCTCTCTCGCTCGAGAGTTTTGACGTGGAATTACTCATGGCCATTATTGGAGGTCGTCAGTTTGGGTAGCAGAAGGGGCAGACCTTAACAGCTTGAATTGATTGGGCAGACCTTAACAGCTTGAATTGATTGGCCAAGATTGATTGAGTTGGTCAAGGCGCGACGAGCCGGTTTCTTCTCGCCTGAATTCTTCAAGTTCCTCAAAGCCCTATCCAGAAACAACAAGCGGGAGTGGTTCCAGAAGAACAAATCGCGATACGAGAAGTTCATACTAACACCGAGCCTCCGATTCATCAAAGATGCATCGAAAGAACTCAAAGCAATAAGCCCGTACCTGGTCGCGGACCCTAAGCCGTTTGGCGGATCCCTATTCCGAATCTACCGAGACATTCGTTTCTCAAAGGACAAGAGCCCTTACAAGACCAACGTTGCTATGGAGTTTTGGCACAAGAAAAGAGGAAAGAAAGCCTACACTGGGCTATATCTTCACATAGCACCAGGTGACAGCTTTGCCGGCGCAGGCGTATGGCATCCAGATACTCCAACCCTAAACAAAGTCCGGAAAGCAATCGTGTCCCGGCCGGAAGCTTGGAGAAACGTCAAGCAATCTGGGCTAAAGATCGAAGGCGAATCTCTGAAAAGACCACCATCAGGGTTTGACCCGAACCACCCTTTCATCGATGATCTGAAACTCAAGGACATTACTGCATCGGTCCGATTCGCCAATTCACAGGTCACGGGTCCAAGGTTCATGGAGGAATTCATCCAAGCGGGTAAGAGGCTAAACCCCCTGAACAAATTCCTAGCCGACACACTGGGCTTGCCGTGGTGACCGATTGGACACTGAGCACAAAAAGAGGGTCGGAGCAATTCGCGTTAATCGGCGAAATCTTGATAGACCAACGAGCCTGGCTCGCAGACAATGAAACAACAAGGCCTAGACTGGCTCTTGGAGCGAGAGGATCCTCCTGTTCGATTCTTCGCTCTTCGTGACATTCTTGGACGATCCCCCAATAGCAAGGAAGTTATCGAGGCCAAAGATCAGATCAGAAAATATTCTCCTGTACGAAAGGTTCTGAAGGCTCGGACCAGGGATGGATACTGGCCGCCGAAGGACACGTGTTACACTCCGAAGTGGACGTCCACCGTTTGGCCATTGATGCTTCTGGGCGAGATGGGAATCACTCCGGACGAAGGGGTCAAGCGCGCGTGCGAGACGTTTCTAGACCTCCACCAACTGGACAACGGCGCCTTCACCTGTCCGAGTCCCCTAGATGTAAAACGGTACGTCAAGCGGCACCCTAGGGCAAAGGCCGTCCGCTGGGAGGAGCCCTGCCTCACCGGCAACATGATTCGGACATTGCTGGTCTTCGGATATGGAGACGACAAGAGAGTGAAGAAGGCGATTGATTGGATGCCCGAGCATCAGCTCGACGATGGAGGATGGAACTGCAA
>Ga0209236_1002248_pt1 | contig 11809 bp, 16 predicted proteins | sample GraSoi013_1_40cm_FD_185819 | JGI IMG/M metagenome (GOLD analysis project Ga0209236, IMG submission 185819) | Grasslands soil microbial communities from the Angelo Coastal Reserve, California, USA - Sample 09_27_2013_1_40cm (SPAdes) (version 2) | ecosystem: Environmental > Terrestrial > Soil >... | reverse complement strand
ATCCGTCAGTTCGATCCGAGAATTTTCATCTCTTGTTTCTAGTTGATTGCTGCACGAACTGAACGAGTCTCTCAGCTTTCTCGGGTTTCGTCTCCGGCAGGACGCCATGTCCCAAGTTGAATATGTGGCCAAGCCTGCCCCGCACTCTGGCGAGGATCTCCTTGGTCCTCTCCTCGATCAGCTTTTCGGAAGCGAGTAGGGTCGCGGGATCAAGATTACCTTGTATCGCCGTCTCTCCTAGAACTGCCCAAGCGTCGTCGATGGGTAGTCTCCAGTCGACGCCGAAAACATCGCTCTTAGCCTCTCGCATCTGGTTTAGTATTCCCGCGGTTCCGACTCCGAAGAGAATTCTTGGAACGTTCTTTCCGGATAGGTCAGTTAGAATCTTCTGATTGTAAGGTAGGACAAAATCTCTGTAGTCCGCGGGTGAGAGACATCCTGACCAGCTGTCGAAGAGCATCAAGGCGTCAACTCCTGCTTTGCTTTGGGCCAGCAGATAGGTTGTAACGATACGGGAGAGGTTGGAGAGAAGTTGCCCCCATAGTTCTGGTTCATCGTACATGATTTTCTTGGTTCGAATAAATTCTCTCGATGGACTTCCTTCGATAAGGTAGGACGCGAGGGTGAAAGGTGCTCCCGAGAAACCTATCAGAGGAACTCTTTCTCTGAGTTGTTGCTTGATTATCCGAATCGCGTCCAAGACGTAGGGTACGTGTTCTTCAGAAGAAAATCCTGTGAGACTCTCAACATGCTCCTTATTCTCAACGGGTTTCTCAATGACTGGTCCGACTCCGTCTACCAGTTTGAGTTTGACGCCGATTCCTTCGAGGGGCAGCATGATATCGGCGAAGAGAATTGCGGCGTCCACTCCCAGGTCGGAGACCGCGCTGGTTGTAATTTTTGCTGACAGTTCAGGGGTCTTGCATATCGTGAGAACGTCATGCTTTGCCCGGATCTTCTGATAGCTTTCGAGATATCGGCCAGCTTGACGCATGAACCAGACTGGAGTGTACTCTGTCTCTTTCCTCCAGCAGGCTCGGAGAAAATTGTCATTCTCCAATCCGGTCATGCTCTCTTCACTACAGACCTGTCAAGGCCCTAGAAGGTCAAGCATCTTCTCAGGAGTGACGGAGACACATGTGAAGATGGGCGTCTCGATGGCCGTGTATCGACTTGCTTCGCTGCCGCGTAGGTCCATTACCAAGTTGAGAAAATCCTCCGGGTGATCCGTCTCAAACGAGAGGATGAACTCGTAATCATCTAGTCCGAAACAGTAGGAGGTGTGGATGGTTACGGACGAGTACTTGTGTCCTATCTGGATGTGTTCCTTCATTATCCTCCGCCGTTCTTCGAAGGGGATGCTGTACCATTCCCGTTTCTTGGTGAAGGGATAGACGAAGAGATAGTTGGAGCCGACGGGGTCAGGGTCTGTTGTCTTGCCGAAATATTCTGACGGTCGAATCATGGCGAGGTAGGAATGGGGGGTTGTGAGAAACTTTCCAAGGCCTGTTTTCAGGACCTCGGAGTTGAAGCTCTGTAGATCCTCCATTGAATCAGTTATGATCCATAACATGAAGTCGCAATCGCCTCGAGTTCCGATCAGAGAGTAAGTTCGGGGGATCAGAGCATCGTGTTTGCGAAGAGTCGCCAGGAAGTCGCTCCTCGTGGACTGACGGTCGTTGTCGGGAAGACGCCTCCAGGCAGGGTCCAGCTTGTAGAAGGTATACTTGACGACGCGATACAGGGCTCTCGTCTTCTGGACGGGCTCGGGGGATTGGAGCGTCAAGACGCGTCTCCGCTGGGCTCTTCGAGGGTCTTCTATTTGAAAGAAGCTCGATGGGCGTCTAATAGTATGTAGACCGTTACGAGGGATTTCTCATGTCATAGCCAGCAAAGATTCTGGGCTGGTGCTTTTGCTCTATGCTTGGGCGTATTTCTGAGGATTCTTGTCGAATGATGCTTTGCATGAAGATGAACAGAAGTAGATTGTTTTTCCTCCACGATTAGATGTGAACTTTGCCTTCTTTTCGTCCACGGTCATTCCGCAAACTGGGTCTTTCTGCAACTAGTCACCTCCCTAGATTTTCGGGTTGAACCTTCTGAGTAGGAGTGAGTTGGATACTACTGTTACGGAGCTGATTGCCATCGCTGCTCCTGCAAGGAGGGGGAGGACCTGATAGATTCCTGGTCCGAGAAATGGAACTAGTATGCCTGCGGCTATTGGAATGAGGGCCACGTTGTAGACGAAGGCCCAGAGAAGATTCTGCTTGATCTTTCTCACGGTTGCCTTGCTCAGCTCTAGGGCTTTGGGGACGTCCGTCATATCATCCTTGATCAGAACTATGCCTCCCGTCTCCTTCGCAACATCTGTCCCGCTACCGATTGCTATTCCAACATCTGCGGCCGCTAGTGCGGGCGCATCATTTATCCCGTCGCCAACCATTGCGACCTTCCCGTTCTTCTGAAGCTTCCTCACAATATCCTCTTTCCCACCAGGACGAACGTTAGCGAAGATCGTATCGATGCCGAGAATCTGTGCTATCGCTTTTGCAGTCCGTTCATTATCGCCTGTGAGCATTACGACCTTCAATCCCATCTTCTTCAATGCCTTTACCGAAGGCGCTGAGGATTCCTTCACCGTGTCCGCGAGCCCGACCAAAGCAACAGGCTGCCGGTCTACAGCAAGCAAACTCACAGTTTTTCCTTGATCTTGAAGATCTGTCATTCTGTCTGAATATGCGTCGACTGGAACGGAAAACTTGCCCATGAGCTCCTGATTGCCCAAGAGAATCTCTCGTCCCTCAACGGTCGCCTTCACGCCTAGGCCTGGTAGCGCTTCAAAACCTGAGGGGTCGGAGAGTTCGATTCTCTTACTCTGAGCGGCGTTCACGACGGCCTCTGCTAGCGGATGCTCGCTGCCCTTCTCCACGGCTCCTGCGTAGCGGAGTATCTGAATTTCGGTGAGTTTTCCTATCGGAATGACATCAGTCACTGAGGGTTGGCCCTTGGTAAGGGTCCCTGTCTTGTCAAAGATTATCGTGTTGATCTTGCCGGCTTCTTCAAGCTGGTCCCCTCCCTTGATCAAGATGCCGTTCTCAGCTCCCTTGCCCGTTCCAACCAACAGGGCTGCTGGCGTGGCTATTCCGAGCGCACATGGACATGCGATAATTACGACAGAGACAAAGGCGAGGAGGGAAAAGGCGAGTCCGATTCCTGCGACAAAGTACCAGAACAGGCCGGAAGCTGTCGCGATTAGTATGACGGATGGGACAAAATATGCGGAGACCCTGTCCGCAAGGCGTTGTAACGGCGCCCTTCCGACTTGAGCCTCCTCGACAAGCTTGGCGATTTGAGAGAGGACAGTGTCTTGTCCGACTTTTGTTGCTTGAATCTTCAGCAGTCCTGTTTTGTTTACTGTGGCGCCTATCACTTCGTCGCCGTTCCGTTTGTCACGTGGGAGGCTCTCTCCGGTTATCATGGATTCGTCGATTGTGGAGTATCCCTCGATGACCTTTCCATCGACCGGGACCTTCTCTCCTGGACGAACCAGTAGAATATCGCCAACCGTAACCTCCTCAACGGGGGTGCTAATCTCGCTGCCGTTTCGTAGGACATGCGCCATTGTCGGCTGAAGGCTGAGTAGCCTGTGAACAGCCTCCGACGCTCTACCTTTTGTGATGTATTCGAGGAGATTACCTGTCTGTATCAGAGTGATTATGATAGCGGATGTTTCGAAGTAGGTCCCGCTGCCAGGAAAGAAGCCTGGGACGAAGGTGGCGATTGTACTGTAGACCCAGGCGGCGGTTGTTCCCAGGCCGATAAGGAGGTCCATATTCCCAACTCTCGATCTTAACGCGTCGTAGCTTCCCAGGTCGAACCGGTAGCCCACAACAAACTGCACAGGCAGCGAGAGAAGGAACATTACGAGATTGTTGAACTGATGGTCTGGGATTATTGAAAGATACGTCAGAGCAGCAATTGGGATGGTGAATGCCGCGCCTAGTGCGACGAGCCGCTTTAGATGGGCTAGAGCTTTCTCTGGAGCCTGGAACTGTGCAAGGCATGTCTCGCTGCAGAAGTAGTACGTGGTTCCGTAACGTGTCGTCTGGAGAGCGTGTTTGCCCTCCTCCACGTACATTCCACAGATCGGGTCCTTCGCCATGATGCTTCTCAGCCCACTAGGATATGTGGTTCGAGGGACTTAATCTCACGCCTCTATATTCGTAGAGAGTTCGAGACAGACCTCACTTTGCGTTGTTCGGATTGAATAGTGATGTCTTGTATAGAAATAGTTCCGCCCGGAACACTTTGTTCTTCACTGCCGGATCGTTGAGCATGATTTCGCGGGCTGCTTCCATCGTCTCTGCTTTGAGTAGAACGATTCCGAAGCTGCTGTAGTCTGTGTTCTGCGTCCTTCCCGCGAGAATGACTACACCATCTTCCGTTAGCCGTTTCAAGTAGTTGAAATGTTCCGAGACAATGCGTGACTCAAGTTCGGTAGATCCTTTTGTAAGCATGTCGTGGCGCACTGGCTGGATTCGGTAGAGGAATTGCTCCAACGATGAGGAATGGTAGCTATCCCGATCACTTAGATTTATCCTGAGTTTGTCTTTACGTATTCATGGTGGAGAGATGTTCAAACAATTACCGGAATCAGAAGACCTAGAAAGATACCGTAGACACCGTGTGTAAGAAAGCTAACCGCTAATCCTCTCTTTGTCATTCTAAAGCCTCCTGCTCTTTCGAAGAGACTCCCGGATAGAAAGGGAGAAATTATCCAGAGGACACCGTTGTACACAATCGAGTAGGTTAAGATCGAGGACGCCGGAATCGCTGTTCCAAGCAAGGCCAGAAGAGCACGAAAGACAATGCCCAGCGCTGCTCCATGGAGCAAGTGCATCCCAACTGACATTGAGATGCTCACTCTTCTGTTGGAAAATTTTCGAATAAGCATTGAAACTATCACGGAGTTGACTTGCCATTCCGCAACTCCTTCTATTCCCCATTTTTTCCAGAAAGGGAGCTCAACAATGGTCATGCAAATGGCTGCCACCAGACCAGCGAGGCAGGCCCCAAGAAGCTCAAAACCAAACGACACCTCTTGACCTATCATCTTCGATCATGACGAAACATGTAGACTGGTGTCTTCGTCAATTCTTATTTGCAAGGTCGCTCTTACTTTACATATGGTGCAGGAGGTCCGACGGACTGTCTTCAGGCATGGACTCGCGTTCTATGGAACGCTGGCCTTCGTCGCAAGCTTCCTTGGTGCGAGACTTTTCGCGACCCTAAATCCTACGGTAACAGTAGTCCGGGGTGGAATACACTTTCATCATTTCTGGTATGGCCTAGCAATGGTCGTTTCTACCGGTTGGCTCGGGATTACTCTCAACAACGAGAGGATGGGCCGCAACTTGGCGATCATATTCGGTCTCGGAGCCGGGCTAATCGGGGACGAAGTTGGCCTGCTTCTCACCTTCGGCGACTACACGAGTAATCTCACAGAAATATTCTTCGTCGGAGCGGTCTCATTCATCATTCTAGCGACATTGCTGTCGAGGGGTCGGAAGCACATCGAGAAGGAAGTAATCAATCTGAGTCGGAAAGAAAGATTGACTCAGGTGGGAGTCTTCCTCGGGGCGTTTTCCGTAATCTTCTTCGCGGCGGGAAACTGGGAGATAGGCTTCACGGTCCTGGGTCTAGGAGTACTAGCCTATCTCTGGGGCGAGCGCGAACCACGGCCTAAGAGTCTGCGGTCTCTCGCTTCATAGTTGTCCATCCAGTTTCTCTGTCTGATCCGGGTTTCCGAGAACAAGAATTTACCGTCAAATGGCGAGTGTAGGGACGCTATGCGTATCTTGGTGTTCCTTCGAATATCACGATAAGTAGGAGTTGTATTCATGCGGACGAACCTGATCTCAGGTTTCCAATTGTCAGTCAGCTACTGGTTTGACCTTGTCTTGCAAGGAATGGGCGGGCCTATCCGGGACTGGGTCTACGACTTTCTAGACAAGAAGGGCATCAAGAGGGACGATATCCCAGCCAGGTTCGGGGATGTTGTGAAGATATTGCATGAGAGGTTGGGGACGAGCGCGCGTGTGATTGCCTACCGGACGATGGTTGAGCTGTACAAGGAGTTCTCCTTGAGTGCAAACTTTGACTATGAAGATTCCATAGAGGACAGATTCGTCTTCCTCAAAGAGAGAGTTTTAGCGGATCGTCTGCATCCGACAAGAACCCCGAGTCTAAAACTCGCATTCTAAAGCCCCTTCGGGACACTGCGATTAGTGGAAGTCGACCGGACAATCAAGCAGCCTCGGGTCAAAGACCACTCTCGCGTCGCGAGAATAAAATTCCTACCCCCTTTTTTTCCGAGGGCTCTCGCCAGTTGAAACCGTTCTGGGCGAGTCTCGCGTTTTAACGCGCAGAATAGAACGGTCGACCGTTTTTCCGGAGTGGAAATCAAGCGTATAGCTCATCGTGAAAAAGTCGCGATCTGAAATCGCCCGCCCAGATTCCTGTTTAGGGCTTGTTCTGCGCTTGTCAGGTTTAGCGCGGAACAGTTCGTGATTCCTGTCTTCGGAGAGCCGGGGAGGAGGGAAGATTACGCTTTGTTAATTCCCTCCCAGAGCCAAGTTTTGTGTCGCGGGAAATATTTTTTTCTAAATTCTAGGACGGGTCCACTCGCCATCTGAAAACGCTTCTGGGCGAGATTGCTGGTTTTTCGCGCAGAACAGGCGAGTCAGCCGTTTTTCGACCGGTCTCCATCTGTAACAATGCACGCTTGAAGTGGGCTTCATATGAAATGCTCCTCCCAGATCCCAGATCAGGGTTCATTCCACGCCCTTTCGCGGAGGGTAGCGATCTACCCAAATTATTGGCGTGTCATCTGCAGGCTATCTATCCCGACAGGGTTTCGTCGGGCTCCGTCAATGCCGAGCTCTCCTCGGCCTTGTTCCATTCCTTGGCGATCTTGACCAGGCGCAACAGATGTTCATAGTCTTCAACACTTAGAGACTTGCCAGAGTCAATCTGTGCCTTGACTTTCGCGAATACTGGGGCGGACTCTCCGAACGGCACTTGAGACTTTTCCACCATCGCGAGGAGCCTTCGAGCCTCTGCCAACCCTGGTGAGGTGGACTTGCTAGAAGCCTGAGACGGCATTGGCTTGTTCCCTTTTCTCTCCATATTTTTTGGTCCACCCTATTGTTTTGTGCAGAGTTTGGGAGGCCCGTAGATAAAGAAATCACCTAAGGTCAAAACGAAACTGTAAGCCTTTATTCTAGGAGCTAGACGCGAAGATTGATTCGGGTTGGAAAAGGTCGATAAGATGGCCGCGGGCCTCATGTGGAGAATTATCGGAACTATCGTCGCGTTTTCAGCATTCTTGATTGGGTCGCTTATCTACGTCGGGTTCTATACGAGCGGGTTTGACCTAGCTCAGAAGGTCATAGTCGTGCTTGTCGCCCTGATCATTGCTTTTGCGGCAATAGCGATAATGTGGGTGACCTTCGCCGGACGCAGGGGATGGATGCGGGACCGATGGGGATCTTGACCGCTTGCTCCCTTGATTGATTATTCGGCGAACCGGGAGGATTCCATTTCCATTCGTGATGGATGTCCTCTATGGGAAGCTTTGTCTCGGGGTTTGGTCATGAGTCGCTTAATCTTCTCGCCTATCTTTTCGAAGACCTCCTCGATAGACCAGCCTTCTTCTTCGAAGTCGAAGTGTTCTTTGGGAAGTTTGATGAAGACTTGAACTTCGTACCGCCTTCTCTCTTTCTCTAGCAGCGACGTCTTCACGACCGCTCTTGCCTCAATAATGTCGCGGTGAATGCGGCCAAAGGCCTGTAGTGATTTTTGAAACTTCAGCTCTGCCTTTCGAGATTCGATGTCATCCTTCTGGAGACCCAGTACCTGTACCGGTACTTCTACGAATTCTTGTCCAGCCATCTGATACTCTCCTAATCACCTATCTGACTATTAGTACTGGACAATGGGCGTGGGAGACTATTCCGCTGGAGACGCTTCCGAGCAACATCTTCTTGAATCCTCCGAGTCCCCTGGTCCCAACTACGATCAGGTCAACGTTCTCCTTAGAAGCGTGATTGACTATTGTCTCGACGATCGAGGAGACTGCTTCCTGGATCTCCGTCTTGACATGAATGCCCTGTTTCTTAGCTTTCGACTCTGTCTCGCCCACGATGCCTAGTGCAACTTTTCTTGCGTATGCGTAGTAGGCGTCGATCTCGTGCTGTGAGGGAGCGGGCAGGCTCATTCCGGTTGGGGACGCGATTGTTGAATGGTAATAGGATGTGGGAGGGCTGATCGCGTGAAGGACTACGAGGCCTACTTTGAGCTTCTCGGCCAGTTCAAGCGCTGCTTGAGCGGCTCTCTGTGAGCTCTCCGAGCCGTCCTGAGCGACTAGAATCTTCTTGAACAAAGGTTTCGATATGGTAGGGGAAGACTCCCCCAGGCGCTTCACAGTTTTTGTTTCCATTCGTCTCAGCCATACTCAGGTATTGGCAGGTTGTTAGGTTTTCGCACACATGAAGTGTTGCCATGATCTCTAGTAGTGGAATTTGTAATTAGTCGGCCTGAATGTTCTCCAGAAACGTGGCGGATGGAACGAAGAAGAGGTTCCCGGTGACCGCGCGGCTGAAATCTAGCAGTCGGTCATAGTTGCCTGCGGGCTTGCCTACGAACATGTTCTGCAGCATTTGTTCGATGGTGCGGGGTGAACGGCTGTAGCCGATGAAGTAGGTGCCGAACTCTCCCTGACCGGCGTGACCGAAGGGCATGTTGTCTCGGAGTATCTTGATCTCCTTCTCGTCCTCCACTATCTTGGTTAGAGCGTTATGCGCATACGTGGGTTTGACGGAATCGTCCAGCTCTACATCAGTCAGCTTTGTACGACCAACGATGTGTTCTTGCTTTTCGGCTGGTAGCTTATTCCAGTCGGCTAGATTGTGGAGGTACTTCTGTACGATAACATAGCTACCCGCGGTGAATGTGGGATCCTCGTCGGCAACGAGGGTGACGTCCAGAGCCTCCTGAGCCTTAGGATTCTCTGTCCCGTCGACGAAGCCGATGAGATCGCGGCTGTCAAAGAAACGGAATCCATGCACCTCGTCCACTGGAGAGATTGCGGATCCGAGCCGGGCCATGATTCGCGTCGCCAGCTCGAAGCACAGATCCATCCGTTGCGCACGGATATGAAAGAGCATGTCACCCGGTGTTGAGACGGCGTGACGCTCCCCCGCGCGGATCTCATGGAACTTGTGCAGTTCTGCTGGCCTCGGCTGTCCGAAGAGCCGGTCCCATGCTTCGGACCCAAAACCCAGTACGCACGAAAGGCTTCCCTCAAGTTCGCGAAAACCCACCGAGCGAACGAGGGCAGCAAGGTCTGCACAGAAGGATCGTATTGCACTTCGATTCCCAGCGCCAGGCTTAGCCGTCACCACTAGAAAAATCGCGGCACGGGTGAGCGGTATAGCTACCGACTGTGGCAGCGCAGACGAACCTTCTAACGCGGCTGGCTTCGTCATAGGCAGGGTTCCCGTCCTTGAGGGCTGAAAACCCTTACGGTCCGTTCTTCTGTCTGGTCATATTTGCTACGTTTGAGAAATTTACTGAACCCGGGCACATGCCCGCCTATGTCATCTTCTTCTCTTTCGTTAATTCTGGTATGGCAGCGGAAAGGGGTTATCATGAAGAAGGTTCTTATCCATCTCACAACCCGGCGAACTCCATGAGTAACCTGAAAACTGAACTCGAACACATCAAGCACCACATCAAGTATCCAGCGAACAAGACACAGGTCCTAGCAGCATGCAACAACATGACAGACGTTCCGTCAATCGACAAGGAATTCGTGACCAAGTCTCTCACCGACAACAACTACAAGGGCCCAGAAGACGTCGTAAGGGCTCTCCTCAACAAAGTCTAAGCTTCTCCAACTTCCCCTTTTTTCTTTCTCGTCCGACGTAATGTCAGACTCTTTGTTCTAGGAGCAAAGCCTGTTCTAGGGGTTGAATATGAACGCCCCTAGGGGAATATGCCCGGTGTTAGCATGTTTCTTAAAACCAGCTCGCCCGAGGGGTTTTCATGATCGGATCTGGATTCGGGAAGCTCTCGTCAGCGAAGCTGCTTACAGCAGCAGCTCTCATCGCGATATCTAGCGGTGCCGTGGTAGGCCTAAGCGTTGGATACGTTGTGCATTATTCCGCCCCCACAACGAGGACATTCTATCTTTTTGATGGCACCTTGCCCTTCAGCGAGCGGACTTTCTACAATATACCTCATGACACATTCGTGCCAGATACTATCACTGTCGATAAAGGAGATCATGTCGTCATCCATTACATCAACATAGAAGACGCCGCAGAGAGCCACACTTTCACAATGGACCTGCCTTACACATTCGATGCAATCCTTTACGGCAACGCGACTCAACAGGGAGTTGTCGGCACATATCCGAACGTAGGTAATATTGTCCTATCGCAAGGCCAGAACGCCACCATCACGTTCACTGCTAACTGGGCCGGGACCTTCCACTACTATTGCGCGATCCACCAACCAACGATGACGGGATACTTGGTAGTAATCGGTTAACAGGCGAGGAAAATGAACGAACCAATTCCCGACAAATCTAGATCGACTTGGAGGTTCTAAACGACTTGAAGCTGGTTCGATGGAGCGCGGTCGCTCTACTACTCGTCACGGGCATCATCGATCTCTACTATGGAAACTCGTTCGCTGGATTCTACGAGAATCTCTGGTATGTCATGGGAGGAATCTACATCTTCGCAGCCCTAGTCATCGCCGCAAACATAGAGCCGCATTTCTCGCAACTCACGGTATTCGCCTACACACTATTTCTATGGTCGGTATGGGCAACTGTCGCCGTAGGAACAGGCACGGGTCTGGACGTGGTTGCCTACGCTGACAAAGCGATTGAAGCGGTCCTCGCTGTCAATATGGTGCTGCTATTTCGCAGCTCCCGACGCGTCTAAGATCCGACATACCGTACCGTAGGGCCGGGCATTTCTACGGCTTCATTGTTTCTCTTAGGCGGTTGCTACTTGGACTGTCTTGGCCATTGCCAGGATCTGTTCCCGGCTAGGCTCGTTGTGATGAGCTGCTTGGGCGTGCTGCTTGAAGTGCTCTACAAGTTCGTCGTCGGAATCGGCCCGTACTCGGAACCCACAGGCGGAGCAGGCGACTTCTTTCGTCATGTTTGTTCAAATTTTCACAACACTGTATGCTGATTTAACACTTTACATCGCCAGCTCCTCAATGGTGGAATCGCTTAGAAAACAGTTGTAAGTCACGGTAATTTATTTTTCTCGTCAGCTACAAAGGGGTGTTTGGATTCTCTACAATCGATGCTGGCCATGTCTAGCCGATGGAACATCATGCGGGAAATTTGACATGATTTTCCCTCGGCGGGATGTAGCTTCTCAGCGATGCTTTGTCACTGCAGTCTGCGTTTCTTAGTTATGACAAGGATAATTCAAGCTTGATGGAGGGTCTGTTGTCGAAAAATGAGGACGATTCTGGCTGCGGTCGACCAGTCTCACCACGCTCATGACGTGATGAGCCGAGCGGCTGAACTGGCGGTCGTGCTACGGAACGACCTAGTTGTTCTTAGCGTAATCAGCTCGGACCCGATGAAGCAGTTCAACATCGTCGAGGAGCAGAACCGATTTGCAAGCTTGCATCGAGAATTGATCTTCAAGCATTTTCCCGAGAATAGCCTCGCGGTCGAACCACACAGTGGAACAGGCGGAGTCTACAAGTACGGTAC
>Ga0209236_1002242_pt1 | contig 11821 bp, 5 predicted proteins | sample GraSoi013_1_40cm_FD_185819 | JGI IMG/M metagenome (GOLD analysis project Ga0209236, IMG submission 185819) | Grasslands soil microbial communities from the Angelo Coastal Reserve, California, USA - Sample 09_27_2013_1_40cm (SPAdes) (version 2) | ecosystem: Environmental > Terrestrial > Soil >... | reverse complement strand
GCAAGACACATCGATCGCGGTCGGACCGGACAAAAGGACCGTCGAGGTCCCGTCGTCTCCCCGTTTCGAGACTCGAAAAGCGAACTTGCACGACGTGTCTACGGCCCAGCCACAGGGCCGGCGGGGGCCCCGCTTCAGTTCGAGCTTCGGACGGCGAAGATTTCTCCAGGCGAAATGCTGTATCCGTATTGGCCGGGAGGCACTGTGAATATCTGGAGCACCGGCCCGTCCAGAAGTGCGTTTTCACGACTGGCGAACGCGATTCCAGCGTTGGCGGTCCCGGAATCCATGGTTAGCACGAGTCCGAACAGCGTCCTCTGGCCGCTGCCACGCCATGTCTGGAGCTGCTTCGTCACATCGACGAAGACCGTGAAGCCAAGCATCGGCCGCTTGTCGAAAACGGTGTTCGTGGATGTGTCGAAAGACGCCGCAGGTGCGGTATTATAAGTCACGGTGGCCTCGTTGAAATCGGCCAGAAGCCGACCCGTCACCGTCTGTGCGGGGAAGGCCCCGTAGCTTTGGTCCACAAGGAGTCTGATCCGAGCTCTTACGACCGCCGCGCCTGCGGGTAGCTTGGACGCGAGATCGAATGAGAGATATCCCCAGTTCTCGACGGATCCAACCTTCGAGACCCAGACATCGGCGTCTTTCCCATAGACGGCGGTTGGGTTTGCAGTCGACACGTAAGCGTCCCCCGACGCGCTGACCTTGAATGTTGTGGGATCTCCCGACGAAGCAAGCAATGCGAAACCTGAAACGGCGATGAGGCTGAGTGCTACCATGACCCAAGCTACCTTGTAGGATTTGAATGGCATCGCTGCCTCCTCCTATCCCGAACCCGGGAAGGGTTTCATATTTTTAACGATTCTGCTTGGCCCTTCCTGTTTGCAAAAGTGATACGAGTCTCCTCCGAACTAGCGGATTCAAGTGGAGAAGGAATCTGGCTCACAGGTCTTCCGACCAACGCAGCACCTCGCATCGCGTCTCGGGGACGCTCTCTCCAAAATGAACCTTCCGACAAAATGTTTCGGATGAACGTTCCAGGATTTCGTCGATCGAGCAATCTTGAGCAAATCGCTTTGCTCCGGCTCGCTCGCTTCCGATGTGGTTGGCCTCACCTACGCGGAGAGAGTTTCCCATCGCCTGATCACTGCGCGTTATCATTTGCGGGAACATTTCGGAGGACGCGGCGAATGATTTAATACGTCGTCAGCTACTCCGATTCTGCCCAAAAAAAGTGCGTCTCATCAAGGAGGATGAGGGAGGAGTGGGCTTGGGCAGTGTTCGATTGAGGCGCGAGCTTTACCCGGTGAGAGAGCGGTGCCGAAGCCGCCATCGATCCGCGGCGTCTTCTCTGGCTTCGTCTAGTCGGTGTGGTTCGACGTTCCACTCAACATTTCCATTCGCGCGGAACAGTCACCGCGCTGGTTCCTCATGGGAGCTACGTCGGTTCACGCGCTGCTCGGACGGAGGAGGGAGCTCTTGAAGGTCGTCCTCGTGAGTGATTACTACTTCCCGCATGTCGGCGGCGGCGTCGAACGTGTCGTCGAAGAACTCGCCCACAACCTGCTGAAGTTTGGCCACGAAGTCCGAGTCGTTACCTTCAATCCCGATGGCTGGCCCTCTGAGGAAGTGATCGATGGAATCGAAATCGTCCGCATCCCATCCATTAATCTCCAGCCGATGGTCGGCGTTCCCGCGGCCGTGAACGCGGGGCTGGGCATTCGCCGCTTTTTTGAGGATGCAGATGTGATCCACACGCATAACATCTTTTTCCTTCTGAGTTTGCTGACCGCACTGAGTCGTCCGAAGGCACCGATCATCACGACGATGCATGTCGGTTCTCTCGCCAATCTCACCGGATTGACGGGCGCCGTCGGGCGATTGTACGAGCGGACGGTCGGACGGTTCATTCTTCGGAAATCGAAGGCGGTCACCGTCGTCTCCTCATCTGTCGCGGAACACGCCGCAGAAATCGGAGCCGACGCGCCGATTCAAATCGTTCCGAACTCTGTTGACGTGGAACGGTTTCGTCCCGCCGCCACATTGGAAGGAGAGGCGGAGACCGATCGATCCGTCTTGTTCCTCGGGCGTTTCTCGAGGAACAAAGGTCCTCAATACCTCGTCGAGGCAATTCCGCGAGTGATGTCGGAAATCCCGGAGGCCACATTCGCTTTCGTCGGTGACGGGCCTCTCCGGGCTTCGATGGCACGCCGGATGCGGGAACTGGGACTGAATGGGAACGTGCGGATTCATGGGAAAGTGCCCGACGTCGTGCCCGTGATACAGCGGGCCGGCGTCGTGGCGCGTCCGTCGCTGACGGAGGGAATGCCTCTGGCGGTCATGGAAGCGATGGCGTGCGGGAGGCCGATCCTTGCCACACGCGTCGGAGGCACCACGGATCTCATCGCCGACGGTGAAACGGGAATGCTTATGGAGCCAAGGGACGTGGAAGCGCTCGAGGACGGACTGATTCGAGTGCTTACGAATCGAGGCCAGGCCGCAGCCATGGGACGGCGCGCGCGAGAATGGGCCGAGCGTCAAATGACTTGGGAGCGTGTCAGCCGGATGTACCAGCAGGTGTACGAGGAGGTCGCCTCCTGAGGCGCCTCCGGGTTGGGATCGTCGGCTGCGGTTGGGTTTCTCGGCATCGTCATGTGCCCGCGTATCGCCGTTCGGGCCAGGCAGATGTCGTCGCCGTGTACGACCGCAAGCCTGAACGCGCTCAGGCTCTGGCAAGATATGCTGGGGCACGGTCTTACAGCGGCGAGCTCGGCGAAATGCTCGCTCACGAACGCCTCGACGTCGTCAGCGTGTGCACGCCACCGTGGCTCCATGCCTCTCAGACAATAGTGGCGCTCGAAGCGGGCGCAAACGTCCTCGTCGAGAAGCCGATGGCCATGTCCGAGGCAGACTGCCGCGCGATGTGCAACGCAGCAGAAGGCAGCGGACGGCAGCTCTGTGTTTCGCACAACTTCCTCTTCAGTCGCGCGGTGGCGGAGGCGTCTCGGCGTGTCGATTCCGGACGTGCCGGCCGAGTGGAGTCCGTCATCGGATTCCAGATGAGCACGCCACGTCGCCGCCTCCCGGACTGGTACGACGCCCTCCCAGGCCAGTTGTTCTTCGATGAGGCACCGCACCTCACGTACTTGAGCCGCCGATTCCTCGGCCCGCGGGAGCCGCAGGTTGTCCACGCAGAATCCCTGGTTACAGACGTCGCGACGGTTCAGCGCACGCAAAACGTCGTGGCGGTCCTCCGTGGGAACACGGGTATCGGCGTGCTCACGATGACGTTCAATGCATCCCGCGCGGAGTGGGGATTCGGAATCGTCGGATCGGAGGAAAGCTACCTCATCGACCTCTTCCGAGACCAACTTGTGGTGCTCGGCCGCGGCGGAGCCCACACCGCAGAAGAAGTCCTCGGTCAAACGGTCGGAGGGATTGCCCAGATGATCGCGGGCTCCATTACATCCGGGGCTCTCTATGCGACGCGTCGCCAGCTCTACGGACACGGCGAGTTGGTCGGGCAATTCGTTGACGCGGTGGTAACTGGCGCTCCCGTCCCGGTACCGGGAGAGGAAGGGCGTCGCACGATTGCTGTCCTCGAGGCCATTTGTCAGGCGGCGGGTATGGCGGCTATCGTCCCGTCGGCGTGAAAGCGATCGGGCAAACCAACAGAGCGGTGGGTACCGGGAGAAAGGAAAAGATGGTCCCGCCGGAGCGGGACCGTTTCGTGGCGCGCTCCTACGTCGAGTCGAATCTCCTCGCAGCCACGCGTCCATCCGCAGCGTATGGCTCGGAGGTGGCCTGCGGCGTCGATGACGCCACGCTTTGGGCGGACGGCATCTGTACGCTAGAGGGCGACGGGGCCTCTCGGCCCGACGCCAACGGGGATGCGGAGCCTGTTTCGGCACCTAGCGGTGTTGCGACTGGTGCCGTGACGTAGGTGCCCGTAATCGGCGTCGTTACCCCGGCCGTCACGGTCGCAGTCTGTGCCGCGGGAGTCACGTACCCGGGCACGGCTCCGAACGAAACCTTGTACGTGCCCGGAGGCATCGACTGCCACATCCCCCAATCGTCGCGAGGCACCCCGTTGACGAAGATCGTCGCGGGCAGCGCCGGACTCGTCTTCACTTGGAGCGAGCCGTGCACGACGAACGGCGCGTCCCACGTAGTCGTCGCGCCCGCCGCCACCGTGACTGTCTTCGGCGCGGGCGGCGTGTAGCCGGCCCCTTGGCCGAACGACACCGTGTACGTGCCCGGCGCGAGCTTGACCCATGTGAGGCCCCAATCGTCCCTCGGGACCCCGTTCACGAGGATCTGCGCCGCGGTTGCCGGATTCGTTGTCACGCGGAGGTAGCCGAAGGTCGTCGGATCGGGTCCGGGGGCCGTCGGATTCGACGTGAAGGTCCCGGTGACCGTCGTCGTCGCCCCGGCCGTCACGGTCGCGGTCTGGTCCGCCGGCGGATTGTAGCCAGCGACGAGGCCGAAGTGCACCGTGTACGTGCCGGGCGCCAACGCAGTCCACATCCCCCAGTCGTCCCGCGACACGCCATTGACGGAAATCGTTGAGACGACGGCCGGGTTCGTGATGACGCGCAGGTAGCCGTTCACGGCGTAGTTGCCCTGCACCGTCGTCGTCGCCCCATCTGTTACCGTGACTGTTTGGTCCGCCGGTGTCCCGAGTCCGTTCAGGCCGCCGAACGAAACGGTGTGCGTGCCCGGCGCCGTCTTGACCCACGTCAAACCCCACTCGTCGGCCGGCACGCCGTCGACTAGGATCTTGCCGGGGACCGCAGGGTTCGTCGTGACACGGAGAAGACCTCCGGCCGAGACCGTCGTGAATACAGCCTGGCCAGCGGTACCTCCCTTCCCATCGTTCACCGACAGCACAACCTCGAATGTCCCTGTCCTTGAATATGCATGGGTCCCGGTGATCGCGCCTCCGAAGAAGCCGGTCTGCCCGCTCGCAGTCGTACCGTCGCCGAAGTTCCACGTGTAGGAGACCCTGTCGCCGTTCACGTCGTTCGAGGTCGACGAGAATGTGACGTCCTGTCCCGGGATCGACGAGGGCGGCGAAGTGCTCAAAGCCGTCAGCGTCGGCGCCGTGTTGGCCGCGACGGACGTCGTCACGGTCGTGAAGGTTGTCTTATTCGCCTGGCCCGGCGGCGGCTGGTCCGTGATTGTCAGCTTCGCCTTCGCGCTCCCGGCCGTCGCGTATTGGTACGTTTCGGTCCGGACGACCGGCTGGCCCGGCGAGGTTAACGGCGTAATGTAGGACTTGTCGATAATGCCGTCGTTGTTGAAGTCCCACTGCCACAGGAGGGCGTTGCCCTGCGGATCGCTCACGTTGCCGGTGATCTGCACCGGTAGCGTCGTCCAGGTGGACGAGGGGCTCGACGTGAGGACGTTGATCGAAGGCGCGGTGTTCCGATCCGCGACGACGTTGATCGTCGCCGACGAAGTCACCGAGTGCCCGTGCCCATCGGAGACGGTCACCGTGAGAGTCGGTTGGGTGTTCGCCGTCGTGTAGTTGTGGGTAGCCGGGTTGCCCGTCGCCGTCGGAGTCCCATCGCCGAAGTTCCAGAGGTACGTGAGGACATCCCGGACGTTCGAGTCGGACGCGAACGCGGCGAAGCTCTGCGCCGTATTCACCTGTACGGCCTGCGACTGGAGCGGCGCGAGGACCGGAGCCAGGTTGGCAACGATGGGGACAATCGTCGAAGACGTCGCAGTTGCCATCTGGGAATTCCTCACCGTGACCTGGGCCGTATCGGTGCCCGGGGTCACGTATTGGTGGCTTGCCGTCGGGCCCGTGGTCGTCGTGACGGGAGAACCGTCACCCCAGTTCCACGAGTACTGCGTTAGAGGAAGTCCGGCCGGGTCGCTCGCGGAGGCAGCGAGGGTCAAGGTGTCGCCCGCATACGTCGTCGGATCGAATGGGCTGAACGACATCCCGCTGATCTTCGGTGAGCCGGTGGCCGGGGCGCGAATCGTCACTGTCGTCCGTTGGACGGTGAAGAAATCGCCGCCGTCTTGGCTGACGCGCAAGACGACGTCGTACGTTCCCGCCGCGCCGTACGTCCACGTCGGCGCGGCAACGTTGCCGCCCTGATCGTCGTTGCCGAGGATGCCGTCGTTGTTTACGCCGGTGCCGCCCGGTTCCGAACCGCCCACGGTCCTCGTCCCATCGGCGGATACGTGGCCCGCGTCGAAGTCCCAGCGGTACCGGAGTATGCCACCTTGCGGATCGATCGCGGCCGCGGAGAATTGCACGGGTTGTGAGACGACGCCTTCGAAGGTCGGCAGGGTGTACTGCGGCGGCTTGTCATCCACCGGATAAACGGTCTGGCCGAAGATTGGCGAGTTCCCGATGTCGGGGGGCACGGCGCGGGATGTCGAGAAGTCCACGAAATTCGTGAAGTGGAGTTGGTTGTATGCGTATAGCTCGTCCCGGTAGAACGGCAGGTTGTACGAGGCGTAGGAGTAGATGATCTGCTGCGCTTGGTCGGACAGCGCTCTGCGAGCGACCGGGTCGGTCGTGGTCAGCGTCTGGTTGTACAGCTCGTCGAACGTCCACTTCCCGGAGGCGTCCCGCGCGCAATACCCGTTATCGTTGTCCAGCGTCACGATCCCGTGGCACGTTTGGACGATGAGGAACAGCGACGTGTCGGTAATCGGCGTCCAGACCCAATCCCAGAGCCACACATCGTAGTCCAACCGGTACCAGAGGTTGTACATCTGCGCGCCATTCAGGAGCTCGAGGGTAAACTGGATGCCCGCCTTCTGGGCGTCCGCGATGACTCCACGCGCCGCAGTCTCCCACCACGGCTCCGTGTTGAAGGTCGAGAACCGGAAGCTCAGCGGCTGCGTCTTCCCGGCCTTGCACAGGGGGAATTCCGTTCCGGTCTGAAGATTGCCGGTCGCACAGTCGTACGCCCAGCCCGCGTTGACCAGCATCGTCCTCGCTGCCGCATCCGCGGCATCTCCTTCAGGGAACTGCTCCAGGGCGATCGAGGTGAACGGAGGGAAATCGTACGGACTTCCGTCCCCGTTCTTGTCGTCCGGGCTATATGGCGGCATGGCGTACCACAACGGGGAGGACGTCGGCATCAGCGTGTCCCCCGGCGTCCCAAGGCCATTCAAGGCGGTCTGGATCATCTTGGTCCGGTTCGTCGCCATGTGGATCGCCGTGCGGACGACCTGGTTCTGCAGAATTGGATTCGAGTGACCAAGCTTCAACGGACGGTTCGAAATCGAGGCAAAGTACGTCCGCAGGTCGTCCGGGAGGACGTTAATCGCCTGCTCGGCCTCGAATCCATCGGCGACAGATTGACGTGTGATTCCGGGCTTCCCGACAAGGTACCCCGTGAAGTCGGGCGGGGACGGACCGATCGCCATGTCGATTTTCCCAAGGGTAAGGTCGAGGGCCATCGTACCGGACGCGGTGTAGGATTCATAGAAAATCGTGTCCGGGAAGACCTGTCGGCCCTGGACTTCTTTCCCGTGCCAGATCGGGTTGCGGTCCAGAATCAGCGGCGGGGGCGTGACCATCGCGGTCCCGACGGCGCGGACCATGTACGGCCCAGAGCCGATCGGTAGCGCGTTCGCCCAGTCGACCTTCACGTCGACGCCACCGGGCGACCAGATGTATTGCGGGAGGATCGGGACACAAGTGATGCTTGACAATGCCGCGGCGTAGCGGCCATCGTACACGATTCGGACGAAGTATGGGTCGGTTGCCGGGGTCGTATCCACATGGGCGATGTGCTCCGTGCACGGCGCGAAGTACGAGGTCTGGTTCCGGTTTTTCTTGACGTAGTCAAAGGTGAACTTTACGTCGGCTGCGGTGACGGGATGACTCTGGTCGCAAGCAACGATGTGACCCGCGGACGAGGTGCACGTGCGTGGGTCCGCGAAATACGCGTTCTTGGCGAGATGGAACTCCCATGTCGAGGGATTCGTGTTTGTCTGGGCCCACTGGACGGCGAGATCCGGTTCGAGTTGCCAGTTGGGACCGTAGTTGATGAGGAAGCTGTAGACGTCTCCAACGATATAGTACTCGTCGACCAGAGTGTACTGAAGGGGATTCGTCGTCTGAATCGTCAGTATGACTGTGCCGAGGAACATTTCGTGCCGCGGTCCGATCGACGAGACGACGGGCGTCGGACTCGAAGCGGATGCGCTTCTGAGATTCGCGATCGCGAAGCTCGACGCAACCAGCACGATTACGGCCACGATACTCAGATAACCGGCCCACGGACGCTGAGGCTTCGAAGCCTCCTGCGAATCGCCCACTTTCCTTCCTCCCGAAACACGGACTGGGGGGGCGGCGCTCCACCCCACGAACCCAAACCGTCAACGACGAGACCCTGTTTATATGTTGTCCTCTCCCTCACAAACGATACCCTCGACCATCGAGTGAGTGGGAACCGCGTTTCAAGACCTGATCTTTCGAAACGGGGATGGTCTGGCCGGCCGAACGCGAGAATGGGCCTCGTCGCGCTATGTTTTTACGCGAGGGCGCGTTGGCGTCGATAATCTTCTGGCTGCGAGGCGATTGGCTGCGGAGGAGGAGGCTTCAGATTCGATCCCGGCATGAGCTCGAGGTTTCCCGGGCAGGCCTCCGGCGCTGGTATCTTCCCGCTGTCGGCCTACTCGCGATTGTCCTGTTCCTGGGTCCCGCATCCCGAGCGAGCATCCGCGTCCCTTCGCCCTTGGCCGCCCCCGTGATTGAGAGCTGCGAATTCGTCCCCGATCCCCGGGTGAACGCGTCTTTTGTATGCGGCACCGACAATAGCCTCGTGCCTGGCTTCCCGAACGCTTCGATGAGCTTCCGCGTGACCGTATCCGGTGAGACGAACCTAAGCGTCGTGTTTTCGTTCGATTACCTGAACGCAGGGGGAGTGCCGAATCCGAACAGCCCTAATCGGACGGTGGGTGTGCCGTTCCCCGGTCTCGGCAAGAACGCCACCGTCGAGACGAACTGGACCTACATGGCTCTCAACCAAAATTACACCTCCGGCAACACTTCCTCTACCTATTGGGTGCACGTCGAAGTACGTGACGAAACGGGCCAAGTCGGCAATTGGTCACAGCCATTCTTCCCTGTCATCGTGAATCAAAACTCCGCGCCCTTCATTGATGGCCTCCTCTCGCTGACCTCAGTGACCCAGGCGCTCATGTACTGGAACCCCGTGATCCCGCTCCTCTACGAGAACGTCTCAATCGGCGACCCTGATTCGGACCCCGTGACGCTAACTTGGGACTGGGGCGACGGGACCTTGACGGTCAACCACACAGGACCTCTCACGACTCGGATGGCTCTCAACGTGTCGCACCAATATCTTCCGAGTCGGTTTCCTCTGAACGAGAGCCCGCACTATGTCGACATTCCAGTCTCCGTATGGATTGACGACGGCCTGGGCCACAATGTCTCCTACAACTCGACGGCGGAGTTCTACATCGCTACCGATTTTCCGCCGAGCGTGCACGTCGAGCGGCTCTTCTCGGCGACCTGGTCCCCCCAGTCGCCTGTCGGTTCCGTCTGGAAGGTCGGGGAGCCAGTCCACATGATTGGCAACGTCACAGATCCGGAGCGCGACCCGACGACCGCGTACTGGGATTTTGACAACCGCACGGACAACAATGGCGATGGTGACCCGACTCGAGACCGGGATGCGAATGGCACGACGGCAATTCACGTATACACCGCTCCCGGCAACTATAGCATCGTTTTCTGGGCTACCGATGGGGAACAGAAAACCTGCCTGAACGCGAACTGTACGAACCCTCCTCCGAACCCGCCGTTCGTGACTCACTGGCAGAACGATACAATTCCAATCCAGGTGATCGATAACCGGCTGCCGTATCTTGCGCTATCCAATACAACGCTGCAGGTGGGAGAGCCTTCCCTGCTCAGGGCGACCGTCCGCGACTCCGACGGCGATAGCATGGCCGTCACATGGGTCTTCGGGGATGGCAGTGCCAACGCCACGAACGTCACGGGCACTTCGTCTCGGGCCTCGCCGCTTAACTTTGTCGTCTTGCAGGAGCATGCCTATCTGAGTCCCGGGCCGTTCAACCTCACTCTGTACGTCTCCGACGGAAATGATACCGTCAACGATACCAAGCAGGTCTTCGTCGAGTCCCTAAACCTGCCGCCGGTCCTCCTTGGCCTCCATGCAAGCCGCGCCAACGGAATGTCAGCGGGGAACAATACCTTCCGAATCGACGAGATCGTCGTGGTCACCGCGCAGATGTACGACAAGGAGAACGACACCCTCAACGCATCGATCGAGTGGGGCGACGGTAGCGTGGAGAATTCCACGATCGACCCAAAGACTTCGAACGGATGCTCCTCGGACAACCAGAGCCGAAACATTTGTTCGGTCTCGTTCTCCCATGCGTATGCAAGCAGCGGGGCGAACGAATCTCGGGAATACACCGTCCTCGTGACGATCACGGACAACAAGGTCTATCTCGAACTGAACGCGACCGGGGCCACGATCACCTTGACCCACACGAAAAATCAAACGGTCATCGTGATCATCACGGGCTCCGGGCCGCAGTCGGAGGACCTTGGCCCTTGGGATTGGTGGGACTACAGCACCTTCGCAGCCGCCCTCGGAATCCCGTCAGTGCTCATTGCCCGATTTGCCTGGAAGGTCCATCTCGAGCGAAGGGAGGAATAGATAGATTCACGACATCCACACCGAGCGCCGGCCCCCGAAGGCTTTTGAGGCCGATTGTGCTTGGCCTTCTGGGGGTAGCCAGCCTTTGGTTGGCGGACCGAGGGGCGACAGTTCGTGAGCGCGATCCAGCGGGTCATCCTCCGTCGTCTCCGGAACGCCGTCATCACGATCTTCGGGATCATCACGCTGAATTTCTTCTTGATCAACGTCATGGGCAACCCGTTGGACCTGATCAACCGGGCTCCGAACATCTCTCCGACCATCCGAACCGACACCTGCATCCGGCTGGGCCTCTGTGGACCGGACGGCCAGCAACTGGACTTGTCCCAGCGATTCATCAGCTATCTGAAGGACTTCTTCACCGGGAACATGGGCACGAGTTTCTACTGGAAGGGTACGCCGGTCATCGACGTGATCCTGCCCGCCCTCGGATGGACGCTCCTCCTGATCGGGACCTCCACGGTCATCACGATCCTGATCGGGATGGTGGTCGGCGCGCTCTCGGCACAGATGCGTGGCCGTCCCTTCGATATCGCGGCAACCGGGCTTGGACTCTTCTTCTACGGGATGCCTTTCTTCTGGCTCGCCCTCATCATGCAGCTCTCGTTTACGCGGCCGCAGTTCGGGCTCAACTGGTGGCCCGTCTTTCCCTCGAGTCAGGAGTACGACTTCTCGATTGCGGTCTTCAGTTGGACGAAGGTCTCGAACCTGCTGAGTGCCCTCTATCATCTCATTCTGCCGGCGACCACGCTGGCCCTCGGGACCGTGGCCGGCGTGGCGCTCGTGATGCGGAACTCCCTGATCGACGTGATGACGGAGGACTATGTCGTCACGGCACGGGCCAAGGGTCTCCCGTCGAGACTGATCTTGCGGCGCCACGTGTTACCCAACGGTCTCCCGCCCATGGTCACACTCATCGCGTTGGACATGGCGTTCATCTTCGGCGGCGCGTACCAAGTCGAGTACGTCTTCTCGTACCGGGGCATCGGCTGGGTGACGATCACCGCGATCAACGCGTTCGATTTTCCCGTGCTTCAATTCGTCGTGGTGCTCGGAGGAATCGCGGTGGTCATCGCGAATTTTGTGGCGGATCTGATCTTGCTCAAGATCGATCCAAGGATCAAGGT
>Ga0209236_1002241_pt1 | contig 11826 bp, 8 predicted proteins | sample GraSoi013_1_40cm_FD_185819 | JGI IMG/M metagenome (GOLD analysis project Ga0209236, IMG submission 185819) | Grasslands soil microbial communities from the Angelo Coastal Reserve, California, USA - Sample 09_27_2013_1_40cm (SPAdes) (version 2) | ecosystem: Environmental > Terrestrial > Soil >... | reverse complement strand
ATCTCCTGAAGAGACGCTGCGTGGGGTCCCAGATGTACTTGAAGCGTATCCGTAGCAATCTTGCGCGCCTCTTCCTGGGCCAAGCTTTTTCCCGGCCGCGCTTCAGGCAGATCATGATTGACACGAAACACCCGGCCGCTGCCGTCGATGAATACTTGAAATTCTTCGGCACGCTCGGCGACATCACCCTGGAAACGGGCGAATCGCACGAACCAGTGGGGCGGAGTCAGATAGGATCCAACGAGTCGTTTGTATGCGTCTGGTCCCGCCTTTTGCCACACAAATCGATTCTGCTCACCCGGTTGTCCTTCAACCCGGCTCAGCGCCCTCCAGGACTGATCGAGTTGTATCCCGCGCTCGGTGAGAGCCTGCCGGGCCTTCTGCTCCGCCTCATTGCGAGTGATCTGGATTGGAGGAACATCGGTGTGAAACGGTGATGCCGCAATCCACAACACAAATCCGGCCAACCCGATCACCGGCAATGCGCGCAAAACCGCCGGCGAGATGAATGTCCGGACAGGTACGGCTGTGATTTCGGGGGGTGCTTCCGGAATTTCGCGAGGTTTCCACGCCCCATTGAAAACTTCGTGAGGGACTTCCGCCCATGATCCCACCCGGATGCGGTTCGCCAGTACGACCCAGAGCGGGACCAGAACAGCGAGTGCAACGATGACCTGTTCGAGGTGGGCCCGTGCCGTTGAAGACACGAAAAGCGGCAGTGACATCCAGACCGTGTCGTAGGTGAAATGCAGGACAATGCCTGGCAGAAGCCCGAACGCCAGATACAAAGCCCCGAACACGAATGATGGAATGATCAGCTCAACCACGCGCGCATATGCCGGCTGATTCGCGTAGCCGGCGTGCCCCGACGCGAAGACGAGCGCCTGCAGGATCATCGCCCCGCCAATGAACGTTCGCCGTTTTCCGAATTTGTCGCCTATGAGTGCCGCCGCTGCGAGAGGCGCCGCGCGGAACAAAGACTCTTCCCAAAAGCCCGCCTGCGCGGCTTGAGCAACCGCAGCGAGCGAGGGAACGTACGTGGCGAACATATCGGGATTCAAAAGAGTGTCGGACGGCGTCCACCAGCCGAGCTTTTCCTGAGCAAAAAAGTAGAGAACGATCTCGTAAGCAAAGAACAGTGTAACCAGGAGATAGCCGGCAAACGTTTCCCCAAAAATGATTTTGGAAGCGGAAACGGGACGCGACCACACTTTCCAGAATTGGATGTGATGCGGAAAGGCACGCCGCGACAGCGTTTCGGCGGCCATGAACGAGACCGTCAGCAACATCGAGAAGAGGCCGAAAGTCGCGCCGGCTCGAAGCAATTGACGGATGGCAAATCCGCTTGCGGGCAAGGCCGTGTCGTATCCCATCCAGAGAAGGGGCCAGGAGTTGAGCTGTTGCAGGCCGAGCAAGAACGCAATGAACAATCCCCACAACAGAGGCTGCCGCCCGAGGACCCAACGGTGACGGATCATGAAAAACAGGCCGACGCCGCAGAAGCCGAGAATGTATAAACCAAAGGTGACGATTTGAGAAAACGCGCCGATGGCGTCGTTGGACGCGCGCATCTCTTCGTAGCGTCGCGTGAATGCTTCCGGAATCTGGACGAAATGCGTCAGCTCCGTCAGCTTGTCGCCGCCGACAACGAGCCGCAACCGGTAATGGCCTTCTCGCAGGCTTTCGTCCTGGCGTTCATACACAAAAGTATGATCCGTGCGTCCGCCGGGCTTCAGATCTTTGGAAGATTCGACCAGACGATATCGGCCGAAATCGATGCCCCAATCGCGCTGTGCCGCCGTTTCGGCGATCTGCTGCGCCTCGCCTTCCGGCCTGGTGTCGCCGCGCTCCTCCTCCGGAAGCTTGACGGAGAAACCATAGGGCGTGCCGTCCGGTGTGAATCGAATGAGAGTTTCGTGAGCATCGCCTTGTTTGAAATGACGCACGCGCCATGTGTACAGCGCAAAGATTTTTTCCTTTAGGATTCTCCCCAGCTCTTGTTTACCCCCACCCTCCAGCTCGACGAAGTTCTGGACTTCCTGACTGCCCCCGAATTCGGCCGCCTGGTCGAATCCTTCCGGCGGCCAGGCATTTCTCTGGGCGATCGTGCGGGCGGAACGAAGAGCATCCGCACGATCCACCTTCAGTTCGATAGAGACCAGAGGAAAGGCCGTAGAGAAATTTCTGAGCGTAAAAATAGCTGCGCCGGCCGAAAGGACGACGAAGAGTGTCCAAAGCAAGCGACTACCGAGCATGTGGGATTCTACCGTGACTTTTCGCCTTTTTTGACCGTTTATCCTAAAAACCGTGGTTCAAAGCACGTTTGGAAAAGGAAGGCATGCCAACAGGACTTACACCGCCTAGAGGCGACTAAAAGGCGATTCTTTCGCTTCATCGATCGCAAGGCCCTGTTCCGTAACGTTGACTTCTTGCCCTTGAAAGTTGGCAGTTCGTTTCTGTCCTATTCCCGCAAGAGAAAAGACGGTATCGCATCTCGACTCGACCGCAGTGGCGCTGAATTTTTGCCTCCGGTCTGCCTGTCATCCGGAAATCGTCTTTCTCATTAGGAGAGTGGCCCATGGCACGACATCCTCTATTGAATTCCGAACAACAGCGACTTTGGGAGCGGATCAAGGGATTCCGGCTTGATGAGGGCCAGGCGGCTTTTCCATTCCCCCGAGGCTGGCGCGCGACATTGCTGGCCGATGTGGCGTTTATCTGGATCTTCTTCTCATGTCTTTAGCTGACAATGGGAGGGTACGGCGATGAAAAACCAATCACGGGCTGCGAAAGAGACCGAAAAAGAACTTTGTTTTCACGATTAGCGAGATTTGCCATGAAAAGAGAAAAGTCTGATAATCCGCGGGATAATCCCCGGAGTGATATGGCAAAGGAACCGAAGAACCTTGTCAAAGAAGGAATGGGCCGGCTCAAGAAAAAGGCGGCCGCCGTCAAGAGCGCACTGGAAACAGTCGCAGCTGATCTTACGTTCACTGCGAAGGATACCGCCAACGACGTAAAGGCCTATGTTGACGAGCGTGGCGGCTTGGACAAGGTCGCAGAGGAGGCTGCCGCGCAAATCAGCAAAACTGTGGGGGAAGCCGCGCGTACTATCATGAAAAACGTCAGAGCCTCGGCCCGAAAAAATCCCCGAAAGCAACATCAAGGATCATAAGTTACAAGGAGAGGGCTATATGGCGCAGAAACAAAGTGAACAACTTGCGACAGAGCAGAAGCTGGAAAAGATCAAGCAACGTCGGCGTCAGCTCGGCAATGTTTATGATGGGCTTGATCAGGCGACAGAACAGCTTTTCGAGCAGAAGACGTCAAAGACCGCGCTTGACCAGCAGAAATCAAAGCTCGATGCAGGACTTGAAGAGTTCAACACCTACAAAGGTTCAATCGCAGACCTTGCGGCAGGGCTGACATCCGACCTTGATCAGTATGTGCAACTCGCCTCCAGCAGCCAAAACTATCAAGGGTTCTTGGAAAGGACGTTTGCATGGCTGCCGCTGAAGGCAGCGAAGAGGCGGGCAGACGGTTGGCGTATCGAGAGACTGAAGCACCAGAGCCCGAAGGACAACCTCAAGACCATCGTGAACTATGCGATGCAGCTCCACGACGAGATCCTTGAAGTAAGAGAGGAGGCCGCTCATCAGTTCGAAGCATTGCAGGCAAACACGGACCTTATAGTTACGAAGGTCGCCGAGTATCAACCGCAGGAAGAGCAGCTCAAAGCAAAACTTGACGCAATGGAGACGGCCTATAAGGCGAAGCAGGAGGCATACAGAACTGCCAGTCCCGCAGAACAGGCCAAGATGCTTGAGGAGATGAACGCAGAGCAGAAGAAACTCACAGAAATTCGCGAAAAGTACGATACCGTACTCACCATCTACAACCAGGCCCAGCAGGCGCTTGAGGCCAACATTCGATCACGGAATGCATACGAGCAGATGGTGCGCGATCTTGGGCGACAGGCCACACTCGTGGAAGAGAAGATGGACAATGTTACTGCAATTTATGAGGCGGCGCCTGAGGCGGTGAAGATCATGATGACCACAAAGGGCATGGAGTCACTCGATAAAACGCTGAATGTTGCCACAGACAAATCTGTTGACATCATTCTTCAAGCTGGAGCCGCCGTGAATGACGCGACCTTGCGCAGGGAAGAGATACAGCTAATTGACCCGGCGAGAATGCGCGACTACATTGCGCGCGCTGAGGCGGCAAATAAAGACTTCGTGCAGCGTTTCGAAAAGATCCGCCAGGATGCACTGCGGTCTCAAGCGGCGCGCTATGCTGTCCCCAACAACTAGCCCCTCATTACTCAGGCTCAGGGAGTCTAGGCAAAAGGCCATAATCCGGCCAGCGTTCCGAACGCTCAATGAGCCAAATAGGATCAAGAATTTGAGCCGGGAGGAAATGGCGGCTCACACCGCGGCGTTAAGCGTGTCCCTTCGGACCTTGGCCAAACTGATCTATGAAAAGCTTCCTGAGGACGGGGGCAACAATAATGAGTTGCAGATATACCTGCTGAGCCTCAGCGATGCCATGAGGTCTATTGGGATCATGAGCCAATTGCCTTGTGGCGCAAATGTGGATGTCGCGATCGAGTACAAGATCGATGCGGCCGATTCAGGATTCCCGCTTTTCCTGCGAGATCTGCAGATGCTCCGGAGGGAGAAAGACAAAGCAACGGCAGAGTGTACCCGGCTCCGTTCCGAAGCGGAACTTGTTGAAGATGCCATCAGCATGATGGCCCACGGCGTCTTTCCCGCGCAACCTATCGAGAGCATGCAGCTTAGGCATTTTTACGGGATGCTGAATGGAATGACGGTTCCAGAGAGCCTGCGATTCCACGAAGCCAAGCACCTGCGAAGTGATGAGCGGCGTGGCTATTACCGGAAATCCATCGAGTATCTTGACGAGGATCGCAACATTCCGAAGTTCTTCACACTGTACCTTACCGTTCCGAGTGGAACGTTTTACGGCTCTCTGCTCGAAGGGCAAATCGAGCAGGCTGTCAGAAGCGGCCTCGGGGGTCTTGAAGCGCTCGAACTGGAGAAGGTCGCACGCAGCGTTGAGGCCATCTACGGCGTCCAGGTGCAGATGGCAGAGCGGTATGATATAGGGCCATTCTGGAACCGCTCTACCGATAATCCCACGCAAATTCAGAAGCTCCTGGACGAGCGTACGGGAAGCAGACCGGATGACTCAATCATCGCATATCGCAAGCTTACGATTCTGCGGGAAAACGAGGTGTCGTGCACCGGCCTCAAGTCGATGTGGAAAGCGCTGTGGTCGGGCGACTGGCGCACTGGAACGTTCAGCGCAATCGTCTCCAGCCCTGATTACCTCCTGATGCCGCACCGGCTCATCCAAAAGGCCTATAACCTCGACATCAAGCTTGGCAATAACGTACGGACATACGGAATAAAAACCGACGGGGGCATCCTTGATTGAAGGCAACAATCCCGTAGACATTGGAAAGGAGCAGATCAGACCTCATCAGAAGCCTATCGAGGACATGCTTGTCGCCTACGATTACAAGGGCGCCAAGCGGTCTCTTGCCGAATTGATGAGCAAGGTAGACAAGGAAGAGCCCTACATTATGAGCAATCTTGAACGCGCGATGTATCTTGCTGTACGCGAGAGCCTGCAGGTCTTCAAGGTTGTGGCTGATCTCGTCGGAAAAAAGGTGGGCCTTGCCGAGCGTCTTGTGCAGGTTCCAATCGAGAGCATCGGGACAGATGCGCGGCTGCTCAACCTGCAGGACTTCACCCACGCCTTCGCATCCTACGCAGCATCGAAGTTCGCAGCGAAGAAAATAGAGGAGGCGCTTGTCGCAGATGGGATCACGGGCGTGAAGGGAGAGAATGACGTATCAAAGCTGGAGCTACAGTGCAGAGGCGTTGACATGCAAGTCATGAGACGACTTGTCGCCCCCATCTACGGCATTCTTGTGGACAACTTGACCGCAAAAGAGGAGGATTTCTCCTCACCTGCGGAATTCGCTCTCTATATTAAGCAGCTCTATGAAAGATACGCGGAGCTTGCACTGCAAAGGAAGAGCGCACATCCGGACCTGCTCCCGGAAGTAGAGAAATACCAGTGGCGAATCATGGATGACTTCCTCGTACTCGTAGGATTCGAGGACAAGACCATCGCAAAAGCCACTGTCATTCAGCAGAAACCGGTGTTCCAGAGCATTACAGAACAAGAAATAGCCGGCAACAGGCTAGCCAAGCTCAAAACGCGTCGTTTCGTGGAACGGCTGGCGTTGTATGACCCTAAAAAGCAAATGAATCCCATTATGGACCTCGGTGGCCTTGCGTGGACTATGTTGTTCGATGGTCCTCCTGGAACAGGCAAGTCCTCGATCTTCAGGCTGGCTATGACTATTCTGGATCAGCGAGCGAGTCAGGTTGGGCAGCCATATCATGTCTTTACCATCGACCAATCCATCAAGGACGAGTACTACGGCAAGACTGGAAAAATCCTGCTCGCAAAGCTTGCGCCAGCCAATGATCCCGCACTCCTCGCCATGGGCATCTTTGACGACATCGATTTACTCACATCCACGCGAGATGATGCGCAGGGCGCCGACAACGATATCAACAATATCATCATGCAATTTCTCGATGGCGTATACACTGTGCGGCGCGGCAACGTCATCAACTTCGCTGCGTCGAACAAACCAACGGGGGTGGATGAAGCCTTGCGGAACAGGTTCAACGAGCGCTTGCTTATAGACGGGCCAGTTAGCGCCGAGGACTTCGCTGACATCGCGCACATCAAGCTTGGCAAGCAGATCAAGTACGGCCTCGTGAAAGTGCCTGCAGGATACACGCCCTTCGCAACACAGAACGAACGGGCAAAAGATGGCAGCTGGATCAGTAATGCCGCATCATTCATTTCCGAGAAGTTTTCGAGGCCAACTGGACAAACTCTGCTTGATTTCGGGCACTTCATGGTGGAACTCAAGAAACAGAATCCGCTTATTACCGGAAGATCGGCCAATGCGATCCTGGAAGCCGTAAGGGACCGCAGTGCTGACTTTGAAATTCCCGGAGAATGGTTCGAGAAGCGGGAATTATTTGTCGACCAGCCTTACGAGAGAAAGCTCAGCATGCTGAAGGGACTCTATAGAACGATCACTCTGGACGATCTCCTTGAAGAAGCACAGAGGCATGCCGAATCGGAGCAGCGCTATTCCACAAAGGAAGCAGACGATCAGGTCACCAAGGGCTATAACGCTAGGGTATGGGACCTCCAAGCAGAGATTAAGTTCCACGAAGAGATGCTGCGCAGGGAAGGAAATGGAGACAGGAGCGCAACATTGAGTCATCTGCAGTCGCTCCGCCAACAGCTCCTCGACAGAACGAAGGCCGGTGACCGATGACGCGAACTCTGCGCACAGAAGGATTGCTTCCGCCACTGTTCCCGGTAGAGGGAAGACTGGTGGAGTACTACAACCGCGCGCTCAAGCAGGTCACAGGAATAGAGACGTCGCTCTCATCGTTTACGGTGGATATGAGGGGAAAGTCCCCTGAGATCGCGGAAGAGCTTGGGGATGATTACCTGCAGGTCAGTGATGCTCATCGATTCATGATCATTGTATCTCCCGAGCAGATGGACGCGGGCATGCTCCAAAGCGAGTTCAGCATCGACAGCGATGCTATCCGTCGCCATTACGATCACTTCTTATCCGGTATCAGCATTGTAACGCGCGTGGACGGACTCTATAGCGAGCTCCAGGACTTTGTCCGCACCTATAGCAATCCTGGGGACGTCCTGGGCCTTCGTGAATATCGAACTACACACTCCTTCGGGTTTTATAAGCAAGGCATTGCAGCAGAAAGAAGGGGTGAAGCAGCTCCGCCAAAACCCACGCTTACTAATAGAAAACAACAGTGCGCACATTCACCAGCTCTATCCGCTGTTTCAAGAGGTGGGTGACGTACTGGACTATAACATCACCCAAATGAATACGACGTTTGAGGTCGGCTCGTTCTTCTCCAAACTATTTGGAGGAGTGTACGTCTTCCGGGATCGAGAGCCCCGTACATCAATTAAGCCCAAGCGGCCAGGAACTCCGGTCGTGCCGTTCCGGAAAACGCAGAGCGATAAGGATTGCGTCATCTTCCACAATGGCCATGTTGCCAAAGGGAAGAGTTTCACGCATATTCCGCTAGGGTCTATTGAAGCGGTTGTTGGCTTCCTCCTGAAAAGGAACTATGCGTCGCTTCAGCCTTCGCTCGTAGAGCAACGCATATGTCGCATTGAAGAGTTGACGCTACTTGATTGCGGCTTTGATGTTGTCCGCATGAGCCTCGAGCAAAGGTGCATTGCGCTCAATGATTGCCAGAAACCCGCCCTGTGGCAGGAGCTTACAGGAGTCGAAAAACACCTGCGCAGGGGAAACGACTTCAGGAACATTGCTGAGCACCTGACCCCTAGCGCGCAAGCGGCACTTCTAGTGGCAAACGAAGAGAAGATTGTCGCGCCGGTCACTTCAGCGCTTCTGCATGTACTATGTCCATTCCGTTACGAGGAGACATTCAAGTCACACCCGGCAATCATCGAAACAGATCTCCAGACGGCATCGCCAATCCGCCAGGACTACATTGTTGATGTCCTTAAAAAGAGCAAAGCTGCAGCCACACGCTGCGAAGCGAGTGAAGAAGCCTCAGTGCGAGAGCAGGAGATCAGACAAGGGGAACCATGGCAATAGATGATTATGTTGTCAATGCAGCCTGGCACGTGGCAGCGGGTTTTACACTTTCGATGCTGGACTACCTGCGAGGAAGGAAGGTTTACAACAAAGATGCCAGAATCGAGGACCAGCGAAGCTGCTTGCAATCGATCAATCTCATTCTCGATTCAGAAATGGTGCCGGCCGCTGATCCCTCGGGAGAGACAAAGCCGGTCCTTAACAAGGACTCGCTTCAGTACGCCGTTAATATCGCGGAAGCAAGACGGTACTTCGCGCGCAATGATCTGATCCCTGCCGACTCGGTGATACAGAACATCAAAAACTACCTGAAGGGACTGCGTCGCGGTGAGTTCATCAACCCGCTCTCGCCTTGGAACAAGTTCTTTCTCGCAATTGGACTCGAGGTCATTTACGACACACTGCTGGGACGGAGCTCTTACCGGGATGCCGGCCAGAGTCCCCTCGTCGCCTTTGCGTACAACATCTACCAAATCCCCGCGTTCTGGGCCGGACTTATGCTTGGCAGCGGGATACGGTGGCTCGTTAACTTCGTATCGACTCCGTCGGAAGAGCGCAAGCTTACCAAAGAAATCCAGAGGCGCGTTCGGGGGACCAATATTCTGGATATTGTCCAGAACTACGAGCCTTCGGAAGATATTGAAAAGCAACTTTCGCTCAAAGGAGTGAGTTTCGCTTCGATCACCGCTCCGATGTCTGAAGGCGTGCGATACTTGATCGACGAAATCAGCGGTTATTCTGCAAAAAAGGAAGCAGCAAGGAACCAGGAACGGGAGCGAATCAGAAACAGCTTTAAAGATCTGACGAAAGGCAGATGAGTATTGAAAAGTGATGCCAAGCCGCTGGTATATATCACTTGGAGAGACAGGCTGGCTGACAAATCAAGAAAGCTTGTCCTTCCCGCAATAGGCGCCGCCCTTTTAGGCGGAATGGTCCTCGTGTGGTTGACTTACAACTATGCGACGGCTCGGCAACAGTACCCCGTACGTAGTGTCCTGTACCAGGTGACCGAAACGGTGCATTACGCAGGCACCGACCACGGCTCCAAGTACGCCGATTCCAAGAGCGACACGATCATTGAGCGAGGGAGCGACGACAACACCAAACTGGGGGACGTTATCGGCGACTCGCACTATGACCGGTCCGACCGGATCATGCAGTTCACGCTCTTCGATCAGAGGCGTACAAGGCTTGCCTTCGCTTCCGAGAAACGCGAACCAGTTCTCGGCGGCCTGCGTCTGAGCGGCGCAATCGACTTCCGCGAGCAGCAGGCAGAAGTATTAGGACAGAAGGGCCGATTCATCACTTACACTTTCATCCCGCAGCACGGGTTGCGCAACGTGCAACTAAATCTCTTTGAGGATGAGGGCAGGCAACTCCATCTTATCAATGAGCTTGTCACCAACCGCAGGTTCGGGTTGGGCTGGCTCTACGGCGAGAGGTTCCGGCATTCAACCGAGATCAACGAATTCACTGATACGCCAGGCAACCAAGCCATAAAGGATGAACTCATCCGCAACATTGCTACTTACAACTCCAATACCAGTAATCTGAGCGTCAGAGACAAGGCGCTGCGGCATATCCTGCAGCTTGAGGAGAAACTTGAGCGTGTTGCAGTGATCGCAAGCTACGAGGACGGCTACTTCGCATGGCTGCCCCAGGAATCCACGACGTTCCTGTTCGGCAACCCTAGCCTAGGGACCAGACTTCGCACTCCATTCACGTTCAGGGGCAAGATAGGCGAGCCGAAGTATCCCGCCGAACAGAACATCGTTGCTCCTCCCGAATTCAAGATCAGCAATCCTAAGAATGATGTCATCAAGCTTCGCGTCGAGAGCTACTGGGACATGTGGCCAGGCAACATCTGGCCGCTCAGCAAGCTGAGTTTCGGAAGTGGCAGCGACGTCGTAAGGCCGTTCGGACACCAGAACCTCGGAGGCTACACAATAAACGATGCTCGCGGTGTTATCGCGCAGATCGATATGGAGGACTTCGCGCTCCACTTCGGTGACGACGTCGTTTACCACTACTACCTTGATAAAAACGCGGACGGAAAGATCGACAAAGAACGCGAACTCGTCGGAAGAGTGCTTTATGGCGTCAGCCAGGATCAGCGCGAACTGGAAGCTAACAAAGGTGACGTCGTTAGGGACACCTCGCAGCGCTTCATCTATACCTTTATGGCAGGCTCTGATCCCGCCACAAGAGAGATCGACTTCTACCTATGCAACACGATCGAGTCTTTTCTGCTCAACGAAGTGAATAGAGGATACGGCCAACACTCCGTGCTCGGCTACATCAACGAACATCGATCCGATGTTCTGCTCCTCAATCACGTTAGCGTCCAAAATCTCGCTAGGTCGCTCACGCCCGAAAGCGCCGCAGTCGCGAAGTACGATATCCTCGTCCTCATGCGCGCAGCCGGGAGGCGATACGTGGATGATTACGTCATCGGTCTCCCATAAGCCGCGCCAACGGAGCGGGATGCGAGTGCCTCATGACAACGATCGATGTCGCGGAGACGGTTGCCAGGCACCACGTATTGTGCGGTAAGGCTGGTTGGATCCAATGTACTCTTGCTCATTGAGCTTGTTGTGCTTATGACTCCAACTCGCCTCTGAGAGATGGAAAAGAAGAAGGTCCGTTGGGCATTAATTCGCTGGAGCGGTTCTCAAACCCTTCATCCAATAATTGCGATTTCAACCGGTTCGACGAATTTTCGGTTAAGCCGTTGCGATCGTTTCCTCCGAATGCTTATCGCCTCTGCGCGATGACAGGTGGTGTTTGGGAGTGGACATGCGTCGGGTACGGCGCGAACAGCTATGCGAATGCTCAAGCTGATGCTTTGGTTTTGCGGTTTCATTCCGCATGTCACTCGATCCGTTCTGTGTGACGCCGAATGTGAGATTGAAGCTGTGCCGGATGATTGAGGGAAACTCTAAGGATGAGAGAAGAAGACCTCAGCAAGCTGGAAGAAACTGCCGGGCGCGACGAACGGATCGATGAAATCGTCGCCCGATATCTGGATGCCTGCGAGTCCGGAAGCGGACCAAGTGTCGAAGAAATCCTGGCACGCTATCCCCAGTACGAAA
>Ga0209236_1002236_pt1 | contig 11836 bp, 11 predicted proteins | sample GraSoi013_1_40cm_FD_185819 | JGI IMG/M metagenome (GOLD analysis project Ga0209236, IMG submission 185819) | Grasslands soil microbial communities from the Angelo Coastal Reserve, California, USA - Sample 09_27_2013_1_40cm (SPAdes) (version 2) | ecosystem: Environmental > Terrestrial > Soil >... | reverse complement strand
GTCGTCGTCGGCGCGCCCCATGCCGGGGAGCTCGGGCACGGGCGTCCACGCGCCGAGCGGCGCGCGATCCGCGTCCGCGCGTCCCTGCGCCGCCGCGGTGCCGCCGAGCGCGCCGACGACGACGAGCAGCAGGAGCGATCGCATGGGCACCGAAGCTACCGCGCGCGATGTGATGCGGCAACTTGACGCCGCCTCCGCCGGGTACACAAACTATGCCATGACTCCCACCGCCGCTCCCACGGCCGCCGACGCGGAACGCCTGGCGGCGCGCGTGGTCGAGCTCGAGCGCGAGCGGAAGCATCTCCTCGCCGTCATCGAGATCCTCAAGGAAGTGTCCACGTCGCTGCACTTCATCGACATCCTCCAGGCGATCGCGCGCAAGCTCGGGGAGGCGTTCGGCCTGGACCGGTGCTCGATCTTCCTGGCGGAGCGCGGCGGCGTCTCGGTGCGGCTGGTCGCCTCGTACGAGGATCCCACGATCCGGAACTACGTGGTGGACCTGGAGCGCTACCCCGAACTCAAGCGGGCGATGCAGACAGGGGAGACGGTCTTCATTCCGGACGCGACGAGCGATCCCAGCCTGAAGCACGTGAAGGGCGAGCTGCTGAACCGCCGTGTGAAGTCCATCACGGTGGTTCCCATCACGTGGCGGGGCGTGGCGATCGGCGCGATCTTCCTGCGGACATTTCGCGACGGGCCCACCTTCTCCGACGAGGACGTGCGCTTCGTGCAGGTGGTGGCGGCGCTCACCGCACAAGCGCTGCGCAACGCGCACCGCTACGAGCGCCTGGCCCAACGCCAGCAGGAAACCGGCGAGACGATGCGCCGCATGGAGCTCGAGCGCGTGGCGTTGCTCTCGTTTCTGCGGCGGCTGCTGGGCGCCTTCGGCGAGCGCGAGGGCGCGTGGGCCGAGGGGCTGTTGCCGCGGGCCAGCGCCGAGGAGCTCGACCGCCTGGTCGGCGTCGCGATGGCCGTGATTCAGGAAGAAGCCAAGGGTCGGTGAAGGGGGGGAGAGGGGGGGGGCGGGGGGGGCGTCCCGCCGCGCGGGCTGCCGAGCTGCGGCGGCTCATCGAGCGCGCCAATCACGCGTATTACGTGCTCGACCATCCGGAGATCTCGGACGCCGAGTACGACCGCCTGTTCCGCGAGCTGCAAGAGCTCGAGGCCAAGCACCCCGAGCTCCGCACGCCCGACAGTCCCTCTCACCGCGTCGGCGCCGCGCCGGCGGAGAAGTTCCGCAAGCATCGCCACCTGGTGCCGATGCTGTCGCTCGCCAACGCCTTCAACGAGGCGGAGCTCGCCGAGTGGGAGGATCGCAACGCCCGGCTCCTCCCCGAGGTCCGCTCCGCCGGCTACACGCTCGAAGTGAAGATCGACGGCGCGGCGGTGAGCCTCACCTACGACGACGGCGTGCTCGTGACGGGCGCGACGCGCGGCAACGGCGTCGAAGGGGAGGACGTCACCGCCAACCTGCGCACGGTGGTGGACATCCCCCTTCGTCTCCGGGGCAAGGGCTGGCCCGGGCGGATGGAAGTGCGCGGCGAAGTCTATATCTCGAAGTCGCGCTTCGCGAAGCTGAACGAGGAGCGCGAGCGGGCGGGGGAGCCCCCGTTCGCGAATCCCCGCAACGCCGCCGCGGGTGCCCTGCGCCAGCTCGACCCCAAGGTCACCCGCAGCCGCAAGCTGCAGATCTTCTGTTTCCACGTCGAGGCGCCCGGCCAGAAGCTGCCGGTGAACACGCAGCATGAGCTGCTGCAGCAGCTCGCGACGTGGGGGTTCCCCGTCGAGCCGCATCACACGCAGGTCGCCGGGCTCGAAGCGGCCAACCGGGAGATCGCCACGCTCGAGCCCCAGCTCCCCGGACTCGACTACGGTGCCGACGGCGTGGTGGTGAAGGTGAACCCGCTCCGGCTCCACGCCGAGCTCGGGACCGTGGGCGACCGCGAGCCGCGCTGGGCCGTGGCGCGCAAGTTCGCGCCCGAGGTGCGGGTGACCAAACTCCTCGAGATCAAGATCAACGTGGGGCGCACCGGGTCGCTCAACCCGTACGCCGTCCTCGAACCCGTCGAGATCGGAGGCGTGACCGTCTCCACGGTCACGCTGCACAACTTCGACTTGATCGACGCGAAGGACATCCGCGAGGGCGACTGGGTCGAGGTCACGCGGGCGGGGGAGGTGATCCCGCAGGTGCTCGGCCCCGTCCGCGAGCGGCGCACCGGCAAGGAGCGGAAGTTCAAGCGCCCCGAGCGCTGCCCCGTCTGTCACGCCAAGGTCGAGTACCCGACGGACGAAGTGATGGCGTACTGCTCCAACGTCTCCTGTCCGGGACGGCTGCTCGAGAGCATCGTGCACTTCGCGTCGCGGAACGCCATGGACATCCGGGGGCTCGGCTACGAGCGGGTGCGCGCGCTGCTCGATGCCAAGCTCATCAAGGACTTCGCCGACCTCTACGAGCTGACGCCGTTGCAGCTCCTCGCGCTCGAGGGCTTCGCGGAGAAGTCGGCGCAGCAGCTGGTCGACGCCATCCAGGCGTCGAAACAACAGCCGCTCTCCATCCTGCTGTACGCGCTGGGCATCCGTCACGTGGGAGCCCAGGGCGCGCGGCTCCTGGCGCGCCACTTCGGGACGATGAAGGCGCTCCGCAACGCCTCGGTCGAGCAGATCAGCGAGGTCCGGGGCATCGGACCGGCGATCGCCGAGGCGGTCGCGGGGTTCTTCGACGAGGCCAAGAACCGCAAGCTGCTCGAGCGGCTCGAGAAGCTCGGGCTCACCTTCACGGAGCCGGTGGCGGCGGAAGGCAAGGGGCCGCTCGCGGGGCAAACTTACGTCGTCACGGGGACGCTGCCTTCGCTGTCCCGCGCCAGGGCGACGGAGCTGATCGAGTCCGCGGGCGGCGCCGTCACCGACAGCGTGTCGAAGAAGACGACCGCCGTCGTCGTGGGCGCCGACGCGGGCTCGAAGCTCGAGAAGGCGAAAGCGCTCGGCATCCAGATCATCGACGAGGCCCAACTCTTGCGCCGCGCACGCGCCAAACCCTAAGTTGGCGTCTCAAATGACCGCCCCCCTCGCCACTCCGTTCTCTCCCGCGACCGACGGCCTCACCGTCGGTCGCGGCGCTTTACGCCAGCTCCATGCGAGCCTGCTGCGCGACGCGGCCGATCACGCCATCGCGATCCTGCAGGAGGCGGGCTTCGCCGCCGGGCAAGGCGTGTTCCAGGCTTTCTGCGCCTGGCTCCCCGGCCAGCTCGGCGTCGCGCGCCCCGACGAGGTCGACGCGGCCCAGATGAACGACGTGTTGTCGGCGTTCTTCCTGGCCATCGGGTGGGGCGCGGTGTCGGTCGCGCCGCTCGGCAACGCGGCGCTCGTGGTGGACTCGACCGACTGGGTCGAGGCCGATCCCGGGAGCGCGGACATCCCGATGTGCTACTTTTCGTCGGGGATGCTGTCGGACTTCCTCGGACGCTTGTCCGGCGAGCCGGTCGCGGTCATGGAGGTCGAGTGCCGCTCGCGCAATGACGAGCGGTGCCGCTTCCTGTCCGCAGCGCCAGAGACGCTCAACGTCGTCTACGAGCAGATGACCCAGGGGCGGACGTACGACGAGGTGTTAGGTGATAGGGGTTAGGTGTTAGAGCGCCTGTAGCGTTCCTTCAGATTGCGGAACAGCCCTGAAAGCATCTTCCCCACCTCAGCCGTCCGCATGAGCACTCTGTCCTCCTCAGCCTTCGACATGTTCGCGACTCACCTGCGAGCGACACTTACTCCTTCCAGCAGCACCGACGGCGCGTAGCGCGATCCCGTCCAGCGGGCGTCGTTCCCGAACCCGCCGACCCGCTTCCACAGCTCGTACACGTTCCCCGCGACCGCCGCGTCCTTTACGCGACCGGTGATCTCGCCCCGCTCGACGCGGTAGGCGAGGGCCACGGGGTGGCTGAACGCCCCGCCGATCACGTTGCCCTGCCCCACGCCGATCAGCTCGTCCACCAACAGGCCGTCCCGGATGTTGGCCAGCAGTCCCCCGCCCAATTGTAGGGGCACGGCATGCCGTGCCCCTACACCATCGGGTGTCGGTCCCAGGACGACGTTCGTGTATCCCGGCACCGGCTTCCCGAAGATGCCGCGCTGCCCGTGCCCGGTGCTCTGCGCCTTGGCGCGCGCCGCGGTCTCGAGGTCGTAGATGAACCGTTGCACCACGCCGCGCTCGACGAGGCGCGTGACCCGCGACGGTACGCACTCGTCGTCGATGGGACGCGAGGCGGGGCGACCGACGCAGGTCGCATCGTCGCTGAGCGAAAACGCCGCGTCGAACACCCCGCCCTGCCCATCCTTCCCGGCGAGGGGGGAGATGCCCTGGAGCACGGCCTTGCCGGACAGCGCCTGGGTCACGGGCAAGAGCAGCGCCGCCAGCCCGGCCGGCGTGAAGACGACGGGGAGGGCGCCCTCGGGTGGCGCCACGACGGTGAGCGCGCGGTCGAGCCGCGTGTTGATCGACGCCGCGATCGCGTGCAGCGCGGCGTCGGACGGCAGGTCCGCGCCGTCGAACGCGTCGCCCAGCACCAGCACGTCGTCGCCGGCGATGCGCCACACGTCGGCGCTCACCGCGATCGCGCTGGACCGGTAGCTCCCCGCCGCGCCGGCGCTGTTCGCGACCCGGGTCTCGGCCGTTTCGCGCTCGAGCGCGACGTTGACACGGCAGCCCTCGCGCGCCAGCCGGTCGAGCAGGCCCCGGCCCATCTGGATCAGGTGATCGAGGGAAGCCTCCCCGGCGCGGTCGAAGTACGTGGGGACGGGCGGCACTGGGGCGCGCGGCGGAAATGGCAGGTCGACGGCTTCGCCCAAGGCGGCCGAGGCGAGCGCGCGGGCGACGAGATCGGCGAGTGACACGTCGGCGGCGGTCGTGCCGGCGACGCCGACGCAGCCGCCATGCCGCACCCGGAGGTTTACGCCGGTCTCCTCGGTGACCCCGGCCGACTTGAGGCGCCCCCATTCGAACGCGACCGAGGTGCGCTCCACGCGGCGCCACAGCGCGTCGGCGCCGCCGTCGGTGTGGCGCCGCGCCTGCTCGAGCAGCCGATCGATCACGCGGGCACGTCGCCCCCGACCAGCGCCTCCTCGATGCGCATATGGGGCGCGCCTTCCGTGACCGCGAGGGGGTACTGCCCGCCCTTGCCGCAGCCGCCGCCCATCTGGTTCCAGCGGAAATCGCCCGCGATGTGGTCGATGCGGTCCAGGGTCTGGAAGAGATTGCCCGCCAGCACCACATCCTTGATCAGCTCGGCCACGTGACCGTCGCGGATCATGTGACCGTAGGCGGCGGTGAACGAAAAGTTCTCGAGCAGGGTCTGGCCCCCAAACGCACTACAGGCGTACACCCCGAGCGTGACGTCCCGGATCAGATCGTCGAACGTGCCCCGGCCGTTTCCGATGTACGTGTTCGTCATCCGGACGATGGGCGCGTGCCGGAACGAGACGGCGCGGGCGTTGCCGGTGGGCCGCTCGCCCATCGTGGCCGCGGTCTCGCGGGAGTGCAGCCGGCCGACGAGGACGCCCGCCGTGATCAGCGGCGTGTCCTGGGTGGGCGTTCCCTCGTCGTCGAACGGCAGCGTGCCGCGCAGGCCCGGCGCCGCGCCGTTGTCGCCCACATGCAGCACCGGCTTCCCGAACCGCCGCCCCAGGGTCATCATGGCGCGCGCCTGCGGATTCTCGTACACGAAGTCGGCTTCCGAGAGGTGCCCGAACGCCTCGTGGATGAACACGCCGGCGAGCTCGGGGTCGAGGATCACGGGATACGTGCCCCCCCTCACCATCGGCGCATCGAGCAGCTGCACCGCCCGCTCGGCCGCCGTGCGGAAGCCCGCGAGCCCGTCCTGCACCGAGTTCCAGCCGCGGCGCAGCCCGACCGACTCGAGCCCCTTCTCGATCGTGCCGTCGCGACGCGCGACGGCCGTGCCGGAGAGCGTCACCTCCGGCCGCAGCTCGTGCAGGATCGTGCCGTCGGAGTTCACGAACCAGTACTCGCTCACCTCGTCGCGGTACGTGGCGAGCGTGTCCACGATGCGGTCGCTCACGGCCAGCATCGCCCCGTTGTAGGCCTCGAGCAGCCGCTTCTTTTCGGCGAGGGAGACGCCGCGCACGTCGCCGTCCAGGTCGAGCATCGCCTCGGCTTGGTGGGGCGCGACGTCGGCGAGGCGGATCGGCGGGTCCACGCGGACGGCGCGCGACAGCTCGTGGGCGCGGGCGACCATCGCGTCGAGCCGGTCGAGCGACGTGAAGGACGCCACGCCCCAGCCCGCCGCGCGGTTCAGGACGCGCACGAACCCGCCCTGGTCCTCGCTCGCGGTGGCGGACTCCAGCCGCCGGCCGCGAAAGGTGACGGCCGTGCTCCAGGTGCGTTCGACGCGGATTTCGGTGTAGTCGGCGCGGGACCGGCCCAGCGCGGCGGTGAGGCGGTCGATCAACCCCCGAGTTCCTTCAGCTTCTGGGCGTAGTCGGGCCGCATCACGATCTCCCCGTCGATGATGACCTCGCGGTCCCAGGGGAGGATGATGAAGTTGCCGGTCTCGAGCGCGTAGAAGTCCGGCTTGAACTCGCCGGTGCGGAACGAGACCGCCGTCTTCACGGCCGCGGGCTGCAAGTCGCGCACGGCGGCGAGGGCGAGCTTCATCGTGGCCCCGGTGTCACACGTCTCGTCCACGATGAGCACGCGGCGGCCGGTGACGATGCGGGGCGGGCCCGCGATCACCACCGGCCGCCCGCCCGTCTCCGTGCGGGTGATGGCGACGGACGCGAAGTCGCGTTGCAGGATGCTCGCCACGACCGCCCCGGGGATCACGCCGGCCTTGGCGATGCCGATCACGACGTCGGGGTCGTACTCCCGAAAGATCTTGAGCGCCAGCGCGCGGCACAGCTCGCCGAAAAACGGCCAGTCGACTTCGAGGACGCCGTGGGGGGTCTTCCGGCCGGGCCGGAGGTCGTGCGAGGCGGGCGTCCGGGGCGGGGGCGGGGCGGGCATGGGGTGGGAAGCTACATTGCAAAGTCACGCGGCCGCAAGCTATTTTCGGCGCATGGGTTTCTGGCGCCGCCTCTTCGGCGGCTCGGGCGTCGATGAGCTCAAACCCCAGCGCCTCGATTATCTGAACGAGGCGCTCGCGCTCGAACGCCAGGGCGATTACGAGGCCGCGCTGACCTCGTATCGGCTGGCGCTGCGCGACCATCCCACCGATGCCCGCATTCTCCAGAACATGGCGATCGCCTTCACCAAGACGCGGCGCCTCGACGAGGCGATCCGGCACTACCGCCGCGCGCTCGAGCTCGATCGGGATCTGGCCGGCGCGCACTACGGCCTCGCGTTCCTGCTCCTCAAGCGCGGCGACCCCGACGGCGCGGCGCAACACCTGCGCGCCTTCCTCGCCCATCCGCCCAAGGGGCCGGACGCGCAGAAATGGGTCGAGCACGCGACCCAGGCGCTGCGCGACCTGGGTGCCGCGGGACCGCCCCAGGCAGCCGCGGCGGAGGCGCCCTGAGCGGTCGGCCCCGCGGCGGGGGCCGGGGGGGCCGGGCCCGCCTCGTCGTCCTCGTGGTCGCGACGGCAGTGGCGTGCAGCAAGCTCGGCACCGATCTCAATCAGGTGATCGCGATCGTCACGGCAGCGCCCGACAGCCTCGAGGAATACGACACCCTGGTGCCCGGGGCCGCGGCGCTCAACGGTGCCGGCGACACCGTGCCGGCCACGATCCTGTGGACGAGCCTCGACACCGTGCTCACCGTGCTGAACGACACGACGGGGAAGACGGTGGTGAGCCATACCCGGCAGACCGGCCGCCTCCAGGCGCACCTGGGAAACCTGTTCTCGAACCCCATCGCGATCCGCACCCTCGCCGCCGCCGACACGCTGTTCGCGACCGGCGTCATCGGGGACACGGTGACACTCTCGGCCACCACGCCGCCCGACTCGCTGTCCGACTCGCTCCAGGTCGAGCTCGCCGACACGATCGAATCCTCGGCCGGCGCGGACTCGCTCACCGTCCCGCTGGCAGGTCGCCCCGTGGTGTACGCGATCACGTATGCCGCCCCGGGGGCGGCCACGCTGGTCAAGACCGACACCGCTCACGCCCTCGTGACTCTGGACACGGTGACCACAGGCGCCAACGGCGTCGCCTTCGTGAAAGTGCGCCTGCTCGCCGACGCGCTTCCCGATAGCATCGTCGTGACCGCGCGCGCGCGCCGCGCCATCGGCGACACGGTGCCCGGCTCGCCGGTCACCTTCTTCGTGAGGTTCCAGCCATGAGCGCGGGCACGCTCACGGGGCTCTTCTTCGACGCCGTCGAGCGGTTTGCCAGTCACCCGGCCGCCTTCCGGTACAAGACCGAGGGGGGGACATGGCAGTCCGTGAGCCACCGGGAGGTCGAGGAGCGCGTGCGCGCCATCTCGGTGGGATTGCGCGAGCTGGGGATCTCGCCCGGGGATCGCGTCGCCATCCTGTCGGAGACGCGGCTCGAATGGACCCTCACGGATTACGCGTGCCTGTGCGCGCGGGTCGCCGACGTCCCGATCTACCCCACCCTGCCCGCGAACCAGGTCGAATACATCCTGCGCGACGCGGGCGCGACGGCCGTGTTCTGCTCGACCGCCGCGCAGGTGGAGAAGATCCGTGAGGTGAAGAGCGGGCTGCCGTCGCTGCGGCACGTGATCGCGTTCGGTCCCGGCGGAGGCACCGACGGCGCGCTCGCGCTGGCCGAGCTCGAGACTCGAGGCCGGGCCGCGGCGGCGAGGTATCCCCGCTACAAGGACGAGGCGCTGTCGGTGCGGCCCGACGACCTCGCCACGCTGATCTACACCTCGGGCACCACGGGCCCTCCCAAAGGGGTGATGCTCACCCACCACAACATCTGGTCCAACGTCGCGGCGTGTGTCGAGGCGCTGCGCGTGAGCGAGGGCGACACCTGTCTCGCGTGGCTGCCGCTGTCGCACATCCTCGAGCGGATGGTGGAATACTACTTCGTCCACGTCGGCGTGACCATCAACTACGCCGAGTCGGTGGATACCGTGGCGCAGAACCTCCAGGACGTGCGGCCGACGATCGTGGTCGCGGTGCCACGGCTGTACGAAAAGGTGTACGCCCGGGTGCTCGAGAACGCGCTCGGCGGCAGTGCGCTCAAGCGGCGCATCTTCCTGTGGGCAAAGCGCACCGGGGAGGCGTGGACGACATACCGCCTCGCCGGCATCCCCGTCCCCCTCCTGCTCCGGCTGCGCCACGTGATCGCCGACCGGCTGGTGTTCGCCAAGCTCCGGGCGCGCACCGGTGGGCGGGTGAAGCTCTTCGTCTCGGGGTCGGCCCCCCTGTCGCCGGAGATCGCGCGGTTCTTCTACAGCGCCGGCCTGCCGGTGATCGAGGGGTACGGCCTGACCGAGACGTCGCCGGTGCTGACCCTCACGCCCCTGGGTCGACCCAAGCTCGGCGTGGTCGGCAAGCCCATCCCCGGGGTCCAGATCCGGATCGCGGCCGACGGCGAGATCCTCGCCAAGGGCCCGAACGTCATGCAGGGCTACTACAACAAGCCCGAGGAGACCCGCGAGGCGATCGACGGAAGCGGCTGGTTCCACACCGGCGACATCGGCGAACTCGACGCCGACGGCTACCTGAAGATCACGGACCGCAAGAAAGACCTGCTGAAGACCGCGGGCGGCAAATACATCGCGCCGCAGCCGATCGAGAACACCGTGCGGCTCAACAAGTTCGTCGCGAGCGCCGTGGTGTTGGGCGACCAGCGCAAGTTCCCCATCATTCTCGTCGTGCCGAACTTCGAGCAGCTCGAGCGCTGGGCGAAGGAGCGCAACCTGTCCTACGGGTCGCACGCCGAGCTGATCGCGCTCGCCGACGTCACCGCCAAGCTCGAGCGCGAGGTGATGGACGGCCTGCGCGACCTTGCCAAGTTCGAGATGCCCAAGAAGGTCGTGCTGATCGAGCGCGACTTCACGATCGAATCGGGGGAGCTCACGCCCTCGCTCAAGGTGAAGCGCCGCGTGGTCGAAAAGAACTACAAGCCGCTCATCGACCGCGTGTACGCGGAAGCCGATCCGACGGCGGCCGCGATCGAGGGTTGATCAGCCCCGCTGGCCCACGAACAGCCCCTGCCCCACCGCCAGCGGCGTGACGCCGGGTGGCGCCGCCGCGTCCTCCCGCTCCACCACCAACCGCCGGCCGCGTAGCAGGATGCGCGCCGCTTCCGCCAGCCATGCCCCCGGCTCCGGGCCGACCACCACGCCGCGCGCCATGGCGTGGCGCAGCGGGACCATCGTGTCGCACGCGAGCAGGCTCAGCACGGGCAGCTCCTCGACCCCGGGCGGCGCGTTGACGCCCACGAAATGGATCCCACCCATCAGCCCCGCCAACCCCACCGCGTGTCGCGCCGCCGAGCCGAGCAATACGACGTAGCCGCCGGGGCCGCTGAGATCCAGGAGCGCCTGAAGCGTCTGGGCGTCGACGGCGAGAGCGGGCAGGGAGGAGGGCGGCGAGGGCACCCCAGGAAGCGACTGCGTATTCTTGTCGCGGAGTGGGGTGCCCTCGCCACCCGAGAAGTGGACCACTCCCTTGACGATCGGATACTCCCGGTGGCACACCGGGCAGCCGAGAATCCCCGACCGGACCATGCGTCCCCGCATCTCGCCCGTCGACATCACGAGGACGTTCTCCTCGTGCGGCTCGGGGCAGCGCAGCATCTCCGTCAGCTCAATGTGCACCGGAACGGAACACGACCCAGGTCACCCGACCCGCCTCGACGCGAACACGGCGCGTGAGCCGTCTGCCGTTGACCACGACCGCGAGGGTGTAATCGCCGGGCTCGACATCGGACACGGCGAAGTGCTCGCGATACTCCGGGTCGGGGTGATTGCGCTCGCCGTAGGTCTCGGCGTACGCGTACGGAGTCTCCTGCGGCTCGGCCTTCACCAAGCCGTACACCCGTGCCTGGGGCACGGGCCGCCCCGCGCCGTCCCACACCTGCCCCACGACGATCCCCGTCCCCGGGAGCGGGCGGATCCAGAGCTCGGGGTTCACGGTGTAGCGCGGGTAGCGCTCGTTCGGGTCCACGATGAGCGACGTCGAATCGAGCGGCGCGGCGTGGATCTCGAGGTGCAGGTGGTCGTTCGTGGCGCGGCCGGTATTGCCGACCAGCGCGATCACGTCGCCGGCCTTCACGCGCTGCCCCACCGGGACGAGCAGCTTGGAGTTGTGGTAATAGACCGAATAGATGAACAACCCGTTGAGCTTGCGATCGTGGCGGATGGCGAGCGTGTTCGCCCCCTGCTCCGCCGGGCCCGAGAACACGACGACGCCGTCGCCGACCGCGTGCACCGGGGTGCCGTCCGCGTTGTTGAACTCGACGCCCTGGTGCTGCTGGAAGTTGCCGCCCATCGTCGCGCCGTAGCGGTACGTCTGGTCGATGTACGGCTGGTCGCCGGGCGCGATGGGACGCTCGAACCACGTGTGGCGGGTTCCTTGGGTGTCCGAGTCGGGGCGCTCGCGGTAGGTGACGCCGACGAGTGTGAGCCCCTGATCGAAGCGGCACATCCCCAGACCGTTGGGGCGGCCGGCGGCGTAGCTCCCGGGAGCGAGGACGACGAGGGCGGTCACGGCGGGCGACACGTCGCATACGTTGAGCGCGTCTCCGTCTCCGGCGTAGACGCCCTCCCGCGTTCCTGCGTAGACGAGGCCCGGGGCCGCGCGGACGAGCGCGGCGATCGGCGCCATGTCGACCCGGCACCCTTTGACGACCGGAGCCACGGGGCACGCCGGTCGCCCTTTCTTGTCGAGCCACGACCGCCGCGCCGGATAAAGGCG
>Ga0209236_1002235_pt1 | contig 11837 bp, 10 predicted proteins | sample GraSoi013_1_40cm_FD_185819 | JGI IMG/M metagenome (GOLD analysis project Ga0209236, IMG submission 185819) | Grasslands soil microbial communities from the Angelo Coastal Reserve, California, USA - Sample 09_27_2013_1_40cm (SPAdes) (version 2) | ecosystem: Environmental > Terrestrial > Soil >... | reverse complement strand
AAGACCATCCCGCTGTGGGTGCTGTTCCTAGCCGTGCAGCTGCTCGACGTGTTCTGGAGCCTGTTCGTGCTGCTCGGCGTCGAGAAGGTGCGCATCGTTCCGGGGATCACCGCCTCGAATCCGCTGGACCTCTACTACATGCCGTACACGCACAGCCTGGTCGGGGCCTTGCTGTGGTCACTCGGCGCGTACGTCGCGTACCGGCTGATCCGCCGGTTCGGCGCGTCGCATCGCGCCGCCCTGCTCGTCGCGGTCGCCGTGTTCTCGCATTGGGTGCTCGACCTCGTCGTGCACCGTCCCGACCTGCCCCTGTACGACGATACGCTGAAGGTGGGGCTCGGTCTGTGGAACCACCGCGCCGTCGCGTTCCTGCTCGAGGTCGCGGTGCTGTTCGGCGGGATGTTCCTGTATCTGCGCTCCACGACCGCGACCGCCGCCCTCGGCCGCTACGGGATGCCAGTGTTCGGCGTGGTGATGCTGATCGTCCAGGCCGTCGTGTTCTTCGGCCCGCCCCCGCCAAGCGCCACGGCTGCCCCGATCGAGGCTCTGGCGTTCTACGTGGTCTTCGCCGCCGTCGCCCGATGGCTGGAGCGGCGGCGCGTATGAGACCATTCTCAGTGGCGCTGCTCGTGCTCGCGGCGCGCCCTGTCGCCGCGCAGCAGATCCCGCTCTCGCAGCGGGGCGGCGTGACCCAGATGGTTGGCGGCACGCGCATCGAGATCCGCTACAGCCGCCCCGTCGCGCGGGGGCGCGAGTTGTTCGGCAAGCTGGTCCCCTGGGGCAAGGTATGGTGCCCCGGGGCGGACACCGCGACGACCATCGCGTTCAGCGCGCCCGTGCACATCAGTGGCAAGCCGCTCGACGCAGGGACCTACAGTCTGTGGGCGATCCCCGAGCCCGACGCGTGGACCGTCATCTTCAGCCGGGCGCAGCCGGTCTTCCACATCCCCTACCCCGAGGGCCGGGACGCGCTGCGCATCCGCGTGCCCGCGCGCCAGGGCCCGCACATGGAAACGCTGGCGTTCTACTTTCCCGTCGTGGACGGGAAGGACGCTACGCTGTACCTGCACTGGGGGACGACGATCGTGCCGCTCGAGATTCGCGTCGAGTGACGCGTTACTGCAGCGGCAGCCGGATGAACCGCGGCCGGTAGATATCGGCGTTGTTGATATTCTCGTTGAAGTCGAACGTATTCACGTTATAGCTGATCAGCATCTCGCCCGGCCGCGACAGGTGTGGGTGGCCTTTCGCGTTGTAGGTGTAGACGTTCGCCGGGTCGATGTCCGGCTCGGGCGCGTGATACACCGGGATCGCGCTCCCCCACGGCCCGATCGGACTCGCGCCGTAGCGCACGGCGACGTCGCGGCTCAGACCGTCGAGCTGGAACACCAGGAGAAAGCGGCCGTCAGCGAGCGGACTCACGTTGAACTCGGCCGAGATACGGTCGGTGAGGGACGCCGCCCGAGTGATGAACTTCGACCACCGCTTCCCGTCCCAGAACCGATATTGCGAGAAGTTCGCGATGTCTCCCGGGAGCACGCGTGAGACGACGAGCTTCTTGTTGAACGGATCGTTGCGCGTGCCGTAGACATAGAGATACCCGTCGGGACGAGGCGCCCCGGCGGCGGCGGTGTTAGGCATGACCGCCTGGCCGAAGTAGATCTGGCTGGAGCCGTTCGCGAACAGCGGCGTGTTGTCAACCGCGGTATAGCTGTCGAACGGCACCGGGCTCGAGGCCGGCGTGGTCAGCAGCGAGATGCCCACGACCTGGAAGTTGAACACCCCGCCGCTTCCCGGCGCCATCTCCAACACGTACAGATAGATCGTCCCGCTCAACGCGATCCCGTCGATCGGCCAATACCAGCAAATCGTACACGTGCTCGGCTTCACCATGGCCTGGGGATTGCCCGCGGCGTCGGTTCGCCAGTAGAACTGGATCTGGTCGAGCACGGGCTGGCCGCCGTTCAACACCGCGAACGTGTTGTTGACGAGCGCGGTGCCCGGGAGCCGGTGCCCGCTCGCGTCCACGTCGCCGATGAACGTGTCGTCGAAGACCCAGACGGTGTGCGTCGCGTCCCCGCTGCCGGGGCGGTAATCGCCCGAGAGCGGCAGCGCGTAGGCGGCATCCGCGCCGGTCCAGCCGGACGAACGATGGAACAGCGTGTCCCAGTCGGGAGCCGGTGTGGCCGAGTACGGTGGCACGTCGTATGGACTCGCCGACGCCTCGGCTCCCGGGAGCGTTGGGGGCGAGGGCGCCGTGGGGCGGCGGTCACACGCCGACAGGGCAGCGGAAAAACTGACGGCCAAGAAGAGGCACCGAGGCACGGCGTCCACGCTACCGCGCCCGCGGGTTGCAGGCAAGGGCGCCAGCCTTCATACTCACTCCCCTCTCCCCGCGCGGCGGGGGGTCGCGGACTACCATTTCGGGAGGCGCTACATGCGCACACTGCTTTGCGCGGCACTCGTCGTCGCCGCGTGCGCGCCGGGCGACAAGGCGGGCACGGCGACGGCCGGCGGGCCGGGCCAGAAATTCGTCGGCACCTTTGAAGGACGCTCGTACCGTCAGGTGGCGGACACCGGGATTCCCTGGCGGAGCGTCATGACGATCGCACCCGACGGGTCGCTGCGGGGCACGCTCACGTTCACGAGCATCACGGCGGGACCGGTCCCGATCCGGGTGCGGAACATCACGGGCTCCAAGCTCGTCCAGGAGCTGGGTCCGTATCACAGCCCCACGCTGAAACGGGACGTGGTCGCCACGTCCACCGCGGAGCTGAAGGGGGACTCGCTGACCGGCGACTACGAGGTGCGGCCGCCCGAGGGCGGGGACGTGCTCTTGAGGGGGACGTTCCGGGCGAAGCGCGCGTCGTAGGCACCCGGATCACGCCTGGACGCCGTTGCGGCAGTCACCGAGCGGCGCGCCCGCCGCGCGCTCACCGCGGCGCTCACGGTGTACGGAGCGTTCCTCGCCCTGCACCCCGACCACGTCGGCTGGCTCGACGGCGTCGACCTTGCGATCCACGAGGCCGGGCATCCGCTGTTCGGCGTGTTCGGGGAGTTCATCGGCTTCCTGGGCGGGACGCTGATGCAACTCCTGATGCCTTCCTTGTTCGTGTGGTATTTCACGCGGCGAGGCGACCGGCACGCCGCCACCGTCGCCCTGTGGTGGGTGGCCCAGAACCTCTGGAACGTCTCCGTCTACGTGAAAGACGCCCGTGCAGAAGAGCTGCCGCTCGTCGGGGGCGGTGAGCACGACTGGAATTACCTCCTTGGGCGTCTGGGGCTCCTCGGTCAGGACCAGCTGCTCGGGGAGGCCGTCCGGTTCGCCGGCGTGCTGCTCTATCTCTGGGCGTGCCTCCGGGGATGGACGTACGCGTCGGCGATCGGCCGGGACGGCGACGCTGGCGAGCCGGCCGCGCCGTCGTAACCTAGGCGGCTCTCCGTCATCACCGGGCCGTCCGTCGCGACCGCCCGGATCGGCGGCGTGTCGCATTTTCGCCCGTTGATGCCGCAAATGCACCCTACCTGACCGGGCCGTAGGGCCCGATGATACTGGGGCGCCAACACGCGCACGACGCGCGCCGTCACCAAGGAGCGTGGCCCACCATGTCACTCCGGCAGCGGGCGTACGAGCGCCCCGCAGTTCCCTTCCGATTCGTCGATCTTCCTTCGGAGGTCCGTGGGGCCGACGGAGGCCGAGAGCCGAATCCCGTTCTCAAGACCGCGATCTTTGTGGTCCACGGAATCGGGCTGCAGCGCTATCCGCAAACCGCCGTGACGCTGCGGTGCGGCTTCGAGGACGCGATCGACCAGATCAACCGCGAGCATCCGACGGTCGACGTCCCACCGCCGTTCACATACGAGGGATTCTGGGCCGACTACGCGGTGTTCGAGACGAACTTCCCGCGCGAGTGGCAGGCCTGCAGCGAACGGGAGCGTCTCTTCTTCAGCGAGCTCTGGCAGCGCCGCTCGATCAGTGCGCTCCGCACGGCGGTGTGGTTCTGCCGCGAGAACCTGCGGCTGTTCCACCGGCGAACGATCCAAGACGCGGGGAAATTACGCGGCATCACGCTCATGGCCGCGGCGCCACTCACGGTGCTGGCCGCGGCGGCCATGCTGGTTCGCCACCCCAGGGTGCTCGCGGAGGTCCTGGGCGATGTGCGCATCTACTGCGACCCTCGCGGCGACGTCGAGACCGCGATCGTGCAGCGCGTCGACTACCGCGTCGGTGCGGAGTTTCTCAAGCTCCTGGGACTGGACTGGGACTTCCACGACCTCCCCTGGCACGAACAGCTCGAGATCTCGGGCACACGCCACGTCTTTACCCACGTGACCTGGGTCGCCCACAGCCTCGGCTCCGTGATCAGCTTCAACGTGATCGGCGACATTCTGCACCGGGCACGGTCGCTGCAGCGGCGGCTGGCAGACCGAGCGGAGGCCCGGGGCCCCGGCGCCCCAGTGCCCGAGGAGGACCGGCAGCTGAGCCACAACATCGCGCGAGTCGAAACGGGGCTGCACCGCTTCGTCACGCTGGGGTCGCCGCTCGAGCAGATTCGTGCGCTCTTTCCCGACGTGCTGCGCCGCTGGCCCGACGGGGCCCAGGATCGCTTCGGCCGACGCTACGCGCCGGGTCAGCGACCCACGACGCGACGCAGCTGGTGGGTGAATTTCTATCACGTCGTCGACCCGATCTCGAGTCGCCTGGTCGCGCCGGAGTTCGCTCCTTATGTCTCCAACCAGCATGCCCGCCTGCTCCGGGTTCCCGGCGCTGCCCACATTTCGTACTGGCACGACTCATCGATCCTCAAGTACCTGGTTTCGCGGGCATACGGTTCCAAGCTCTGTCCCTGGCCGGACCCCCGCTTCGTGAGCGAGCGCGTCTGCAACGCTCTGCGTCACGTGACCGCTTGGCTCACGCTCGCCGGCGTCGTAGCGCTCCTGGTCGTCGTTGGATGGTGGGTCGCCAGCGGCCGCGCGTGGCACACGCTCTGGTCCACTGTGACAACCTGGATCCGCTCGCTGCTCTGATCTCGACGCGGGTAGTGCCGAACCGGGCCATGGCGGTTACCTTCGGACCCCAAAGGAGCCCTGATGCCCACCGCCAACGTCAACATCCTCGCCGTCCTCGTCGCCGCGCTCCTCACCTTCGTGCTCGGCGCCTTCTGGTACTCGCCGATCCTGTTCGCGAGGCAGTGGATGCAGGCCCAGGGGTACACGCCGGAGAAGATCGCGGAGATGAAGAAGCGCGGGGTGACCCGTGCCTATGTCGTGTCGGCCCTCTGCTATTTCGTGATGGCGTATGTGGTGGCGCTGCTCGCGTCCTACACGAACTCGACGACGGTGGTGCAAGGGCTGTGGCTCGGCCTGCTTGCATGGCTCGGCTTCGCCGCGACGATCGGGCTGACCGGCAACATGTTCTCGGAGAAGCCCATCGCCGCCTGGGTGATCGACGCGGGCTACCAGCTCGCCTATCTGCTGATCATGGGAGCGCTGCTCGCGGCGTGGCGCTGAGCCGGTGACGCGCACCGCCGTCGTCGCCGGGGCGTCGGGGCTCGTGGGCGGCCACGTGCTGCGGCTGCTGCTCGAGGACAAGAGCTACGAGGGCGTGACCGTGATCGGCCGGCGCGAGCTGCCGGTCAGCCACAAGAAGCTCGCGCAGCGCACGGTCGACTTCGACCGCCTGTCCGGGCTCTCCGACTTCCCCCGCGTGCACGACGTGTTCTGCTGCCTCGGCACGACCATCCGCGCGGCGGGGTCGCAGGAAGCGTTTCGGAAGGTCGATTGCACGTACGTGCTGGAGCTGGCCCGCCTCGCGGTGCGCCACCGCGCCGCGCAGTTCCTCCTCGTCACCGCGCTCGGCGCCGACCCTGGATCGCGGATCTTCTACAGCCGCGTGAAGGGCGAAGTCGAGGAGGGCGTGAAGCGCCTGCAGTTCGACGGCATCCACATCTTTCGGCCGTCGTTCCTGATCGGCAAGCGCGCCGCCGGTAGGCCGGTGGAGCAATTGGCGGGGCTCGTGAGCCCGCTGGTTGCATGGGTGCTGGTCGGGCGACTGCGCAAGTACCGCCCGATCCGGGCAGAGGCCGTCGCGCGCGCGATGGTGCGGGCCGCCCGCGAGGCGACGCGCGGGGTGCACGTGTACGAGTTTGACGAAATCCGTCGCCTGGCCGCGCGTCCCACGGCGTGAAGTTCCCCCACCCCCTCGTGCTGCTGTGCGGCGGTGTGCTCGTCGCCGCGGCGGCGAGCTACGTGCTGCCGGCAGGCCAGTTCGACCGCCGGCACGACGCGGCGACCGGGCGCGACGTGGTGATCGCCGGCACCTACCACGGCGTGCCGCCCCACCGGGTGACCCCGTTCGGCGCGCTCGTCGCCATCCCGCGCGGGCTGGCCGACGCGGCGGCGGTGATCTTCTTCGTGTTTCTCATCGGCGGGGCGTTCACGGTCGTGGACGAGACCGGTGCGTTGCGCCAGGGAGTGGACTGGCTGGTGCGGCGAGTCGGGAACGCGGAGACCGTCGTCATCCCAGTCGTCTCGCTCGCGTTCGCCCTGGGTGGCGTGCTCGACAACATGAAGGAAGAGATCATCGCCCTCGTGCCGGTGGTGCTGCTGCTCGCCCGGCGGCTGGGGTTGCGACCGGTCGTCGCGGTGGCGATGAGCCTCGGCGCGGCGGCGGTGGGAGCGGCGTTCAGCCCCGTCAACCCGTTCCAGGTGGGCATCGCGCAGCGGCTCGCCCAGGTGCCGCTCTTGTCGGGCTCGTTGTTCCGCGTCGCCTTCCTCACCCTCGCGCTCGCGATCTGGATCTGGGGGACGACGCGCTACGCGGGGCGCACGCGCGCGGCGCCGGCGGCGGACGCCGGCGCGGCCGTCGGAGCGAAGCCGCTCGACCGGCGGCGCGGGACGGTGCTCGCGCTCGTGCTCGCGACGTTTGGGGCGCTCGTGGTCGGCGTGCTGCGCTACGGCTGGGGCTTCAACGAGATGGCGGCGTTGTTCTTCGCGATGGGCGTCGTGGCGGGGCTCGCGGGCCGGCTCGGGGTGGGCGGCACCGCCGCTGCGTTCGTCGCCGGATTCCGCGCCATGGCCTACGCCGCGCTGCTGATCGGCTTCGCGCGCGCGATCTTTGTGACGCTCGAGGAGGGACGGATCGTGGACACGATCGTCCAGGGTCTGTTCACGCCCGTGGCCCACCTGCCGCTCGCGCTCGCGGCGGTCGCCATGATGGTGGTTCACGCGGTAGTGCACATTCCCGTGCCGAGCCCGAGCGGACACGCCGTGCTCACACTGCCCGTCCTCGTTCCGCTCGCCGACCTGCTCGGCCTCTCCCGCCAGGTGACGGTGCTCGCCTACCAGTACGGCGGCGGACTGTGCGAGCTGCTCACGCCCACCAACGGAGCGCTGATGGCGATCCTCGCCGCCGCCGGGGGCGTGCGCTACGAGGACTGGCTCAGGTTCGCGCTGCCCCGCGTGCTCACCCTCCTCGCGCTCGGCGCGGGGGCGATCGGGCTGGGCGTCGCGGTCGGCCTCCAGTAGCTTAGGAGTCTCCACCAGCCGACAGGTTCTCCATGACGCGACATCGCTCGCCGCGCGTCCTCGCGGTCGCCGCCGCGACGGCGCTCCTCGCTCCCCCGCTCCTCAACGCGCAGGCGGCGCCGAGTCACCATGTCGCGGTTCCGCCGGCGGCAGCGCGGCCCGAGGACGTGGCGACCGTGGACGGGATCGTCCGGGCCTACTACGACGTGATCACGGGACCGGCGGGCCAGCCGAGACAGTGGTCGCGCGACCGCTCGCTCTACATCCCGGACCTCCGCTTCGTCGCCACCGGCGTCGCCAAGAACCAGCCCTACGCGCGCGTCATGGACCACCAGGCGTTCGTGGACGCGACGGACTCGGAGTTCGTCCACGAGGGCTTCTACGAGCGGGAGATCCACCGCGTCACGCGCGCGTACGGCAACATCACGCAGGTGTGGAGCACGTACGAGGAGCGGCGCGCCCCCGACGGCCCCGTGCAGGGGCGCGGGATCAACGCGCTGCAACTGTTCTGGGACGGCAAGCGCTGGTGGGTCGCCTCGGCGATCTGGTTCGAGGAGGATCCGGCGCATCCGATCCCGCAGGAATTCCTGCCCTGATCTCGGCTGCCATCCGGACCGCGCTGTTCGCGCTGCTGTTCATGGGCAGCGTGCTCGTGTACATCCCGTACCTGCTGGCTGCGGGCGGCGCGACCGGCGGCTGGCACTTCGGGGCGTGGCGCTATCTCGGCCTGCTCCCGCTCGGCGCCGGAATCGCCGGCATCGCGTGGTGCCTGCGCGATTTCGCCGTCGTGGGCCGCGGCACGCCGGCGCCGTTCGATCCCCCGCGCGAGCTGGTGGCGACCGGGCTGTACCGCTGGGTCCGCAATCCGATGTACCTGAGCGCGCTGCTGCTCCTCGTGGGCGAGGCGACGCTGCTCGCGGCACGCGTGATGTTCCTCTACGCCGCCGGGTTCGCCGTCGTGACGCACCTGTTCGTCGTGCTGTACGAAGAGCCGACGCTGCGCCGCACGTTCGGGGTGTCCTACGACCGCTATCGCGCCACGGTACCACGCTGGATCCCGCGCCGGCCCGCCCTGCTGGCCGTCGCGCTCGGGCTCGGCGCCCTGGGAACGTCCCCGCTCAGCGCACAGGCCGTCGCCTCGCACGGCCCGCCGCAGCCGCTCCCACAGGGTCAGCTGTTCGCGCCGCTCATCGCCGATCCCAAGCAGCCGCATTTCTTCGCCGCGTGGCTGTGGGTCACGTCGCCGCTCGTCACGAGCCAGGTCGCGAGCGTCGGTCTGGGCGAGGATATCGGGCTCGTCCGCGGTCCCCGGAGCCATTGGCAGCTGAGCGTCGCGGCGGGCGTGTTCTCCCAATTCAACGAAGAGACCCCCTCGAACGATCTCATCAACACCGACTTCGTCATCGGCTTCCCCGTGACCTATCGCGGCGACGCGGTCTCGGCGCGCGCGCGCATCTACCACCAGAGCTCCCACCTGGGCGACGAGTTCATCCTCAACAACAATCCGACGCGGGTGAACCTGAGCTTCGAGGCGCTCGAGCTGCTCGGCGCGTTCGATTTCGGCGGCTTCCGGGCGTACGGGGGCGGCGAGTACCTCATCCGGCACGAGCCCTCCGACCTGAAGCCCGGATTGCTGCATGCGGGCCTCGAGTGTCGGCTGCCGACGCGCGTCGTGCGGTTCGGCCGGCTGGGCGACGGCCGGCTCATCGCCGCGCTCGACGCCAAGTCGTCGCAAGAGCGGGCCTGGCAGACGGGCTGGAGCGTGCGGGCCGGCATCGAGTTCCAGCCCAACAGCACCGGAGCGGAAGCGCGCCGGCGGCTGAGCGTGCAACTTCAGGCGTACGACGGCCCGGCGCCGTACGGGCAGTTCTACCTCGAGAACGTAAAGTCGGTGGGGCTGGGACTGCATTTCAGTCTGTGAACTACGTCGTCCGTCATCCGTTATCCGTCATGGGCGGCGCCTTTACGGATGACGGATGACGGATAACGATCCGACAGAGTCCCTATGCCCCGCGACCCCCGCATCACGCTGCTGCTCGCCGTTTACGACCAGGCCTTCGATCACAAAGCCTGGCACGGCACGCCGCTGTGGGGCTCGCTCCGCGGCCTCAGGCCGCAGGGGGCGCTGTGGCGGCCGGGCCGGGGGCGTCACAACATCTGGGAGGTCGTGCTCCACACCGCCTATTGGAAGTACATCGTGCGCCGACGGCTGGCGCGCGATGCAACGCTCTCGTTCCCACGCGCGGGCAGCAACTGGCCCGCCCTGCCGGCGGTGACCGACGCGCGCGCCTGGCGACGCGACGTGGCGCTACTCAAGGAGCAGCACCGGCTGCTGCGGGACGTGATCGCCCGCCTGCCCGCGGCGCGCGTCAGCGCGCGCGGCTGGCGGTCGCGCTGGACCAACGTGCAGCACATCTACGGCATCGCGTCGCACGATCTGTATCACGCGGGACAGATTCAACTGCTGAAAGTTCTCAGTCGCCAGTCGTGAATAATCTGTCATCCGTCATCCGTTGTCCGTCATCCGTTGAGACGGTGCAGTAGGGATGACGGATGACGGACGACGGACAACGCTTACCGAGCTCGCCGCCCTGTTCCTGAGGCTCGGCGCCACCTCGTTCGGCGGCCCGGCGGCGCACATCGCGATGATGGAGGCGGCAGTGGGAGTCCTCACTCGCCTCTGAGTCGCTCGATCTCGCGCCGCTCCTTCTTGGTCGGCCGACCCTTGCCCTCATAGCGGAGCGACGGCGACACGCGGAGCTGTTCGGCGAGTCGCTCCCGCAGCCGCCGGCCCTCGGCATCCTCGGCGAATAGCGCCGCCGCCTGCGCCGGCGGCCCGCGGTGCTCCGAAACGACGCGCACGACGACGCGATACTCGAACGGGCCGCGCCGCACCCGCAGCCGGTCGCCCGCGGCGACAAGCTTGGCGCGCTTGGCCCGCGCCCCGTTCACCTCAACTCTCCCCGCGGCGATCGCCGCCGCGGCGAGCGCGCGGGTCTTGAAGAAGCGGGCGGCCCAGAGCCAGCGGTCCAGCCGCACGCGCTCCCCTGACAGCTCGGACATTGGGCGCCTCCACGCGGGGCCGTCACTATGCGTATAATGGGAACCGCGGCCCCACCCAAACCTTTATCGCACAGAGTCTAATGCCTGCTGCGCCAGCGAATCGGCCCGTCCCGCGTCCCGGTGTGCACCGCGCGTTGCGAACTGCAACGTTTGGTGTGGCCCTGGCGGCGCTGCCGCTCGGCTGCGGCACGCCCGGGGTCCGCGGCGTCGCCGGGACCGCGCCCGCGCCGAACGTGCTGTGGACACCGCCGCGCGACGCCACCGCAGCCACCCAGCTGGCGCCGCCGCCCGCGCTCCCGCCGGACCTGGCCGAGCGCGTGGCGCAGCTCAAGCTTGCGGACGTGATCGATATCGCCTTGCGGAACAACACGGCGACGAGCGCGGCGTGGGCGGATGCGCGGGCGGCGGCGGCGAGCTACGGCGCGGCCAAGGGGCAGCGCTATCCCACGATCGCGGCGAGCGGCGCTGTACAGACGCTTAAGACCGTACCCTCGAACACTCCGTTTTCGGTGACGCGGCAGTTCTACAGCGCGACGCTCACCGGGTCTTGGCTGTTGTTCGACTTCGGGGGTCGCTCTGGCTCGATCGGCGAGGCGCGCGCGGCGCTGCTCGCGGCCGATTGGACGCACAACGCCACGCTGCAGAACGTCGTCCTCGCCGTGGAGCAGGCGTACTTCGACTATCTCGGGACGAAGGCGCTGCTCGCCGCGCAGCAGACGACGCTCGCGGAAGCCCAGACCAACCTCGAGGCTGCCGAGCAGCGGCACAAGGTGGGGCTGGCGACGATCGCCGACGTGCTCCAGGAACGGACTGCACTGTCGCAGGCGCGGCTGTCGCTCGAAGCGACCGAGGGGCAACTGCAGACGACGCGCGGAGCGCTGGCGTTGTCGATGGGACTCCCGGCGAACGTTCCCTACGACATCGCGGTGCCGTCTGACACCTCGCTACCGCTCGGCGTCGTCGAAGACGTGGACACGCTGATTGCCCGGGCGGTGCGCGAGCGACCCGACCTCGCCGCCCAGCGTGCTCAGCTCGAACAGGCTCGTGCGCGAGTGAGTGTGGCGCGCTCCCAGGCGCTTCCTTCGCTCAGCGTGGGCGGCAATGTGGGTGAGACCTCCTTCTATGACACGTTGAGCAGGTCCTTCGGTCCGTTCCGGCACAGCTACAGCGCCACGCTGACCCTTTCGCTCCCGATCTTTTCGGGGGGGTCGCAGTTCTACAACGTGAGGGCGGCATCCGCCGCCACC
>Ga0209236_1002233_pt1 | contig 11843 bp, 11 predicted proteins | sample GraSoi013_1_40cm_FD_185819 | JGI IMG/M metagenome (GOLD analysis project Ga0209236, IMG submission 185819) | Grasslands soil microbial communities from the Angelo Coastal Reserve, California, USA - Sample 09_27_2013_1_40cm (SPAdes) (version 2) | ecosystem: Environmental > Terrestrial > Soil >... | reverse complement strand
GTATTGCTCGAAAAAAGGGTACAGCTCCTCCGCCTTGGGGTAGTAGTCGGGATTGGGCCTTATTCCCCGTCTCTCAAGGCTTGGAGGGACAGGCTTCACCATGAACTCCCTGACGCTGAAATATGCGATCATGTCAACGACTGTATGCGTTATCCCACGGCTGAGTCCCGACGAGGCAAGCTCCCGTTCCACAATGGAATGCGGAGTTATGAGTTCCGACAGCTCGTGGGCGAGGAACTTTTTCTGGACCTCACTATCCGGAAGAGGTGTGAAGGCTATGCAGTCCATCCAGGCAAACCCTCCCCACAAGCAGTCCACGAAATGAACCTGAATGTCCTTCTGGACCCAATCGCGCTTGGCCAGATCTGACAAGTTAGCCAGCACATTCTCGCTAATGGGATTCCACGCGGCCTCAAACCTCTGTCGATATTCTTCTAGCCGTCTATGGGTCTTATCCCAGATCTGTTCATAACCTATCGGACCCTTGCGAAGGGTTTCGACCAGCTCTTCTCCTATTCCGGCCACGGTAGTGCGCATTGCACAGGCTTTCTCCAAGCTATTTGTTCGCATCAGAGCCCTTGTGAAAGAGTACCATGATTCAGGCGAAATCTGCGGCGCCTTCTCTAACCTGTGAAAAACCTCATCCAGTCTCAGCGCAGCATTCTGTTGCCGGTAGCTCTTGTTGCCTAGCATTCCATCGGCTAGCTCTGGAGGTAGACAGTCCGAGGAGAGCACAGAGAGATGGCAGAACTCGTTCACAAGCCGATTGATGCCAAAACTGACCCTCGGAGCACTCATACCAGCCCGACTCATTTCAGAGTAGCTTAAGGATTGCAGACGTCACCGATATCGGGAATCATTCTCGCCAAGATAATGGACCTGCAGTCACAATACGGCGACAGCCCGCTATTCCCGCACGCTCATCTCGTGGGCTTGTACTCATTCCTAAGGAGACCTAGAACCACAATGTCGTGGAATCGGTTGTCGAAGAACGTAGCGTCTCGAAGCTTTCCTTCTACCTTGAACCCCACCTTAGTCGCCAGCTTCAAACTCGCAGTGTTCCCGGCGAACGTCCACATGCGGCGCGGTGGAGGTTCAGCTGTTCGAAAAACTCCTTTAGCAACAGCTGCACCGTCTCTGATCCATATCCCTTTTTCCACGCCCGCCTCTCGCCCGGAGCCAGGCCAACATCTGCGTCTGTCATTCTTCGCGTATAGCCGCGAGTACGGAGCGTAGTCCAGCCAACCGGCTTTCCATTGGATTTCTCCTCGATTATGAACACCCTCCTCCCGGTATCTTCTCCCTTCAGTTCTTTCTCGAGCCCTGCTGCAAGCGCTTCCTTCGAGACCAAGTGATCTGGAAAGGACCTTGCAAGCCGCATAATCTGGTCGTCATTCTGCCACTTGTAAAGCCAAACTAGGTCCTCACGTTCCAGGGCCTGGAGAACAACCTTCTTTCCTGAAAGCATGGCCAAACAATTGGGCAAGCTAGATAGAAAATAATTGTATTGACTAGTGAAGCTTCAAGTCCGAGGGTAAACCAAACGCTTCACAAATCGCGTGCCATAATCAAGGAATCGACAAATGTGCCATTCCTGTAGACTTTTTTGGGAATCGTTCCGACCTTTTTGAACCCCGTTTTGCGGTAGGCACGCAACGCGGACTTGTTAGTGGAGAGAAACTCCACATGGACTGTTTTCAATCCGACCCTCCCTGCCTCCGTCAGTAGTGCCTTCAACATTTCACGTCCTATTCCCAAGCCTCTGTGCGTCTCATCAATCGTAAGCGCCAAACGCCCATGATGCCTTGTTTCAGCGTACTCGCCGCGCACTATCTCGCCGTTTCCGACAATCTCTCCGTCAACTTCTGCAAGAACACAGAGGACCCCACCGTCGCGGATTCTAGCGAGAAGCTCCCGGAGCCATTTCGACTCTTGTCGCCTATCGAGCCTAGACTCGAAACCAGTGAAGAGCTGTGAATTCTTGTCTTCCTTTTTCTCGGTCACAAGCTCATTGACAAAGGCGAGTAGTCCCTCCAAGTCTTCTGATTCCGGCTCTCGTAAGACGACCCTGGTACTGTTGTGAGCGATGAATCTCCCAAAGACTCGAGGTTTTCCCAAGAAACTCGCCTAATGACTCGACGACTCTTCTCTCGTGGTGCCGTGAACCCCCATCAGTGCCGCGGGCATGACCTCAGAATTCGCGGAGGGAGGCTGTCTAGGGTCTCTTGATATTCGTGACCCTCAACTTGAACTGTAGAGTCTTTCCCGCCATCTGATGCTTCCCTGTCTTTCCATAGGCTTTCTCAGGCGGAATCGTCACGTCCTTCTCCTCGTTGACCTTCATGCCATTCAATGCTTCCTCGAAACCCACTATCACCTGGCCCCTTCCAAGCACGACCTGTAATGGCTTGTAGTCCCGGGCCGGGTTGAAGAGACCCGCAGTTCTGGCCTCTTTCTCCATCGATGTGTCGAAAACCTTCCCGCCAGGATACCTTCCCAAGTAGTGGACGGAGACAGTGTCTCCTTTCTGCGCCTTTAGATCTGGGATGCTCAAATCAACCGTTTGAGGTGAAATCCATGTTTCATTAAATAGGTAACGGTCGGTGTTGCTTAATACTCGGAAACCAGGAACGTTTAGCTGGGTGTATTGGTTGGAGAGGCAGAAGTACAAGGCTCGATATTCAACGAAGCTCCCGAACGGAGACTTTCTCAGCTTAACAGTGTGGCCCGGGAAGACAGATCCGTCAGCTGAGGTTGTAACAATACAGGTCAGGCGACAAGGGGCCGAGGGCTGGGAAACTGTCGGACGGCTAGCGGTCTACAGGACCTCTGATGGACGGTATGCTCTCCTCCCAGAACGCCAGCAACCCGTAACTGGCTCCACACCAGAGCCAGAGGCACCCGCCCAGGCCGAGAGCTACGAGCAATAACAGAATATCTGACCAAGGGTACAGGTTATAGGCTGGCTCGGCCCTAACCCGGGCTGGTTGGGAGACCTGGCTACCAGCGAACTTCTTCTCGAAGAAACACCCTACCTCAAACTAACAACCCGGGGGAGGAAGACAGGCTCGGAGCGTAATGTCGAACTCTGGTTTGTATTCGAAGATGGGCGACTCCTGTTTCTAGCACATGAGGATTCTCAATGGTGGAGGAACATTGCCCAAAACCCGAAGGTCCAAGTTGAGGCCGGGGAAATACTCTTTGAGGGAATCGGCAAGCTCGTCCCAGAGAGGCTAGCCCACGCGTTCCAAGTGTTCAGGCGCAAGTATGGCGACAACCAAATCGAGAGGTGGTACGGGGGAAAACGGGCCAGGAGAAAAGCCGTTGAGGTCGAGCTTGGAAGGGTCCTCGGAAAACGGCCCACCCGAACAAGTACCGTGCCCCAAATGACCATATAGTCAAAGCTGAGACACGAGAATCGCAAAGGTCAACCAAACCCATGGCGTACGGATTAGCAGAAGGGCTGAGAAAGTCACGTTTCAGCCTCGGCTCGAAGAAAAGGAACAAAGCAGTCGTGATCGCAACCTTCGGAAACCACTTCTCCCTAAACGAGGCCGTTGCAGGGTTCACTAAACTCGGCTTGAAGAGCGAAGTTCAGAAGGGTCACATTGTGACCATCCACCTCAACAAGAACACGACAGAGGAAGCCGAGAAGGTCCGCAAGATAGTACGCGACAATTATGGCTATGTCGAGCCACTCTAGCGACGACTCCAAACTTCTCGCACAAACGAAAGGAAAACAATAGTAATCACTGAACGCGCAGCCCTATGCCTCTCACATCCTATTCCATGGTCTCATTCGACGTAGACGGGACCCTGTTCAGGAGAGCAGCGCTCACAACCGCCGCCCAAGCCTTAGGCATAGGCGAACGCTGGAACACTTACGACAAGATGTACCACCAGAAAAGAATCACTCTAAGAGAATGCCTCGACCAACAATACAAACTCCTAGCAGGCATGCGCGTCCAGGACATTCTGAGGGAAGTGGTAAAGGTCGAGACGATCCGGAACATACGGGAGACAGTCGTGAAGCTTCAAGGCCACGGCCTTGGAGTAACCCTCCTGACAGACAATCCAGACTTTCTATGCTCGTACCTCGTCGAAAGCTTCGGATTCAACGGCTACACCGCCTCGAAGGTGGAGGTCAAGGACGGAATCGTAACCGACAAGAACGAACCTTTGCCAGACAAAGCCGAGGGGCTCAAGAAGTACTGTAGCTGGATGTCAATCATCCCGAAGAAATGCATTCACGTGGGAGACTGGGTAAATGACATACCTGTCTTCAAAATAGTGGGCCACTCAGTAGCTTTGAACCCCAAGACAGAGAAGGTTCGGGACAGAGCATCATTCGCTGTCGAAACAAGCGACCTCATGGATGTCTACCGTCACTTAGCCACGTTGAGCTAGAGCAATAGCATACTTAGTAAATCAAACTGCTACTCAGCGCGAGCTTACTCCTATCAGCCACGAACGCGCACTCTTTCATACGTCTCCGTCTTGCAAGAGTGTGCGCTAGCATCTGCAGCTGAAAGCTTACTTCGATACTCCAGATGACCGGGTTTATCGAGGACCCTTCTAGAGTGTGGACAGTAGATCCGTGTTCCGAGAGCGATCTAGCCACCGCCCTAGCTTTTCGACCCGACTTCGGCTTGACGCTTACGATCAGGTCTTTGCTCGGCCGGACCGAGAAAAGCCGCGCATGCCCCAACTGCTCAGAGTAGACCGCGTCAGCTCTTATGCCAAGAACCTCTTGGACTTTGCATGCACCGTACTCGGCTAAAGCATGCCCCAGACCCGTGCCTACGAACAGGACCGATCCGTTCTTTGACAGCCTGACCCTCTGAGCCCATTGGTGCGCATGCTCGAGGGTTCCCTGGAGGAATGGGATTTTTGGGAGTCTCCCCATCAACGATGCGCATGCGAGCAGGCTCGAGGTGAAGCTGACGGTCCCGGCCGTTAATCTCTCAGCCTTTCGATATCTCAGTACAAGCGTCTCGGAAGAATTTCTCGCCAAGGGGCTGTCCGCGTTTGACGTTATTGCGATCGTCTTCCTTGCAATTCTGGCAATTTTTCTGGCCAGTAATATGTTGGTCCGAGTCTTCCCGCTCGTGGATATCACGACCACTACTTTCCCGCGGGTACTCGCGGGATGGTTCAACAATTCGTACGGGTCTTCGACACGCGCATTCCAGCCAGAGATTTCTCGCGCGAATAGGGCCGAGGCGTAGGAATCCCCAGACCCTGTGAAGATAGTCTCAGAGGCATCGATACTTCGACCATTCCTCTTGAACTCTAGAGCCAGTCTTGGAAGGTCTTCTGTCTGGTTCTGAATCTCCTCCGCCATCGCGTCAAGAGACAACGTTGCTCATCCTCCCGTTTCTAGTTGGTCTTGGCGGTAGACTCCCCCTGAATACGTCCATGACTTCCCACAGCTTTTGCACTTTAGCTTGAAACCTGTCCTCCATCCATCAGCGGACCTGACCTCTCCCACGATGACCAGCTCTCCACCACAAGAGCAGTGAGGAACAATTCTCGAAACCAGCAATCCCTCCTGAAAACAGACCCGGTGCTAGGACGCTGTTAACGACTTGTGCGCGAGAAAACGCGCCCCATCAGAAGTAGCCAGGAGAGTATCGATAGGCCCTCCCACAGTCGCAAACCGGGGCTCGAACCGCATCTGGTCAATGGTCGTCCGGATCAGATGACGCGAAAAGTCCACTGCATCTTGAAGGTTCAATAGTGGAAAAGGCGGGTTGAACACAGGCTGACTTAGTAACCTCCCCACAATGGAAGTGTCTCCACCCGCGTGAACTCCATATTCGACCTCGCCACTCTGAAGGTTCCGGTTTACCCGCTTCACCTCGTTCTTCTTCACATCCACCCCCATAACCCACGGCTCACTTCCATCATATCCGACAACGACGAATCCAAGGGTCTGCACCGAGTGGAACTGCTGGAAATATTTCAGGAGGCGCGCGGCCAAGTCGCTAGTAGTCGAGACTGTGGAACTCTTGGTCAGTTGAGACTTGAAAGCTTCGATGTGATGAGCAATTAGCAGGTTGTTTACATGGGCGTCGCCGTAGGTTCCGATGCCAAACCGGTTCATGAGACTGAAAATCTTCTCGTTAGCATCCGAAATAACCATGTTCGTCTGAACGCTCATTTGCGCCGCCGAGTCACTTAGGCTCGGAACCTGGGAGGAGGTTGTCCCCATCATTCGACTATCAGCCGACAGCACTATTCCCGTCGGCACGAAGACGGCTACTATTAGCGACAATTCAAGAAGTCAGAAGTCCCGAGGTGTTCGCTTAAGGCTTAGCAACTCTTTCCAAAGTTGATAGCTGCAGTTGCCACGTCGATGATGTTGACGATTCCATTATCGTCTAGGTCGGAGTACAAGTTCCAGTGTGGACTGCCAGGGGTGGACCCGAAGGCCAAGGCTACTGTTGCTATGTCGATTATGTCCACCTTACAATCAGGCACCACATCCCCCTGGAACTTCACATCAAAAACCGGCCCCACAGCAACGTTGTTCGCAATATTTGTCTCGGATGGAACGGTGGATGCATGGGCCAAGAGCGTGTAGTCACCTCTAGCCAGAGACTGTGTGTTCCAGGCAAACTTCAAACCTAGACTTCCGCCTGCCGCCAGTACAATATTCTGGCTCGTTATGATTATCGAGCTCGCCTTGAATGTCACAGTAAAGCTCTCCGATATGCTTCCTAGATTTACAGCAGTAACGGTGAGGTTGACAGGGTTCGCCGGGACGCCACTGTAGGCAAAGTCCCGAGACACGGCGAATCCATAAACTGACACATCATGGACCGGCTGCGCGGGTGTAACAGTGATGGTTCCGGTGAGGGCGTCCTGGTCAACACATCCATACGTGGCGTCCACAGTGTCACAGGCGAACCTGTTGTCCGCCCAGATGGGATGGACCATCGTCGGGCTAGCGGCGATGCCTATGTAGTCTCCCATGAACACCTCTCTGTAGTTCGGCGCATCCGTTCGATTGACCAGTTCAGGGTTGAACGAAACGCTTGTCACTCTTACACTCGGCGCAAAGGTCACCCCAGCATCTATAGAACCGGTATAGAACAGGTCCAACGTGTTAAGAGTTGAGCCTGGATTGAAACGGCTGTCGTACCAGGCGATGCTGAGGGTTCCGGCGGATGATGTGATGGTGGGAAAGAACTGCTGTCCCGTCGTGACGTCGTTGACAAGGCTTGGCGAGGTCCATGTCGTACCTCCATCGGTGGATTTTGTCAGGAGAACATTAGCATCGCCCGTTCTATAGTCGTCGAATACCAAGTAGACGCCTTGCGAGTCGGCTGCGATCTGAGGGATTGTGAAAGTGCGGAAGCGTCCGCCCGGAAGCGGTGACGGGAGACCGGTCGTAGGGTTCACGGCCTTAACGTTCGCTGCCACAACGGTTCCCCCATTTGTCACCTTAGTGACTTGCACGTAGTTCAGTGCAAAGCCTGTGATGTTGTTGAATGCGACGGTTGAAACGTACACGTTTCCCGCAGTGTCCACGGCGACCCCTGGAAGTCCGCCCGTCTTGTCCGTAGGAGCGAAGAATGGTGCTGAGAACGTTTTTCCGCCGTCTATGGAACGAGTGAACACGGTTGCGAAGAAGCTTCCAATGGTAGCATCGAAAGCAACGTAGACGTTTCCATCGTTCGGTCCACCCGTAGTGTCAACCGCGATCCACGGCTTGTCAGCGTCCGCAACGCCTCTAATCAGCGTTGCACCATCATAGGTCGCTCCGTCATTCGTGTACTTGGCCACAAAGGCCAGGTTTCCACTGATAGTCGAGCTGGAGTCGGGTCCTGTAATGTTGAAGACGAGACCTGTGTAGTACACGTTTCCTTGCCGGTCAAAACTCAGAACAGGGTCCGAGGTTGCATTCGACCAGTGCAATGGTGATGCTATTCCTAGAGCGGAGTTGTCTCCGGGAAAGCCTGGAACTAGTCCCTGGGTCCAAGTCGCTCCGCCGTCTGTGGACCGATAATATCCATGCCAACGATGCTCGCCTGCGGCTCTCAACCGGTAATCCTGTGCCCCGGCGACAATGATGCTAGGGTTGCGCGGGTCTACTGCAATCGTAGTCTCGACCTGCTGCCGATCCGGAAAACCTTCACCGACAATAGGAACGTTCACTCCAACTGTTGCCTGTGCCGCGCGCCCCGTGAGAGGGAGAGCAGAGAGCAAGAGGGCCATAGCCAGCATGAAAGGAGGCACAATCCTCCAGGCTTGGAACCATAACCACCGACCCATCATTCGAGACCCCGTCTTTCTACAGAACGAAATCTTGCTTAAACCAATATCGGCCTTTTTCAGAAAACCACGTTATCCAGCCCAAACCTGACGGTGGCGCCATAAATCAGCCCATTTCGACGATCCAGGCACACGATTTCCAGACTCGCTATTTCCACAACTAACCCTTGGGGAATCCGCAGGGTTCGCTGACGGGCAAGTAAGCCCATAATCGGCTAATACTCGAGAAATAAGCCTAAAACAGCCCAGGCTAGCGGTCCTCCTCTGGAAAAATTTCTTGTCGTTTGGCGGCCTCGAGAGACAAAACCGGATTCCGCCGATTTGTTGCCGCTCTTCACCTGTCCATACCGCGATGTTCCAGACTGGGCGACAAGCGCGAAATAACCCCTAACACTAGACGCACTAAAATCCAGCCCTCTCAAGACGAATCCTCAAACCTGCAAGCCATGCTGCCGGTCACGAGTCGGCGCTCTTTTCCACCCGGCTTTCCTGCAGCCTCCGCCCTCTCCTGCAACGCCAACACCTGCTTCAACTCCTTCTTCATCACATCCACATCATGACTCAAGTTGAAATAATCAGCAAACGTCCCCGTCGTCCTCAACCTCTTCGTCCGCCCCAACACCTCGTAAGCGACCAAGTCCATGTCCTTCAACACCTTCACGTGTCCATACGCCAACTTCCCCCGAACACGGACCACGTAAGACTGGTTAACGGGCTGCCGCAAAGCAATGAAAGACAAGGTCCGCAAGGGCCCCGGCGTCAACAAAGGCCTGTTCGACAGCTTCTTCACAAACCTAGCAAACTCCGCCCTCAACTGCATCACCCACCTCCCATCAGGCAACTCCAAAACCTGAACCGGGCTCTCACCCGCCTTGTAGCGCTCCGACACCGCCACAGCTACACTCCTGATTCTCTCCTCAGACCGCGCGCCAATAATCGAGCCCAACGTCTTCAGATCCAAAGGCCGCCCCGAAACGTACAACGCAGCCTCGCACAACTGCTCCTGCTGAGCCTTCCTAATATCCCCGAACTCCTCGTCCTGGGACAAACCAATCTTACCCTCTGCAGCGAGGAACAAGAGCATGATGAAAATCCTGACAGCTTCTAACACGCTGCCTTTCCCGAGCAAACGTAGAAAGCTAATGCTACGCCCCCGCGAATGCTCCAAGATAACCTTGGCATAGAATGCTTTGATGTTCTCCTCAATCTTCACGAGAAAATCGTCAACCTGTTCGAACACTTCAGGAGTCCGAGACGCTTGCTGCAGCTGAGCTGGCAAGAGCCGCTCCGCCTTCAAAACCTCCAAAATCCCCTTCAACACTTGGTCCAGCGAGGTGGTCGTCGACTCGAACCTCAACGGGAACATGAGCGGAGGTGGAACATAGTCTGTCGGCCTCGCCACCGGCGGCTTAGGCGGATCCTCCATCTTCAAGACAAGCTCCGACTTCATCCGCAACAGAATAGCAGAAGACAAAAGAGCCGTCCCAGACACAGAGAAGTCGATAAACCCACGGCCCTTCATCTCCCTCAACAGCTCGCCGAGCAGGGCTGACAGATTTACGTCCCAAGGCTTCACCCTTTGCAGATGAATTAGGTCGAAGAGTACCGAGTACGGATGCTTCAGCCAGAACTGGTCCCCGACAGGCTCGCTCAATCAACAGCTACCGCCCGAGCAGGCAGCGAGATGACCTGGCTCATACCCTTCTCCTGGAAGACACCGTAGACCCTATCCGCCCGGGAGATCGTCGTGTCTTTCAGCGAGATGACAATGAACTGCGAACCCTTACTCCTTGAGCGGACCAGAGTCGCAAGCCTTTTCGTGTTGAGAACATCCAAGTGAGCATCAATCTCATCCATCACGTAGTACGGCATCGGGTGAATCTGCTGCAACGCCAGCAAATAGCACACAGTAGCGACAGACTTCTCGCCTCCACTTGCGCTGCCCATGGTCAACTCCGGCTTTCCGGGAAACTGTAAGAACACGTCCAGTCCACCCTCGAATGGACTGTCAGGGTTCTCCAGTGCCATTCGGCCATGCCCTTGACCATCAGTCATCTCCGCGAAGAGTGACTGGAACGTGTCGTTGACCCTATTGAAGGCTGACATGAAGGCGTCCCGCTTCTTCGACTCGAGCTCGTTCATGAAATCGATGATGCCGAGCTTCTCCCGTTCTAGCTCCGTTATCCGGACTGACAGCTGCTTGTACCCATCTTTCTGCGAGTCATACTGCTGCACAGCGAGCTGGTTCACCGCTCCAATCTCGTCCATCTCGTCCTGCAAGACACGTTTCAGTTCTTCAGCCTCCCGGACAAACTCCTCGCCGACCTCCAACGGCGCCTCTAATCCCAGGCCTGACAGTTGGGACTTCCACATGGCAAGTTGGGTATCCACCTCTCTCAAGCCCGCCTTCAGCTCGGAAACGGTGGAGTTAACGGGGTCCATCTGCTCCAAGAGAGCCTGAAGTTTCTTCTCAATCTCCCCAAACTGCACATTGTATTTCTCCCTCTCCCCGCTCACAGCCCCCAGACTCTCGACCACACGATTCTTCTCATGCTCCAGCTCCCTCACTTGCTGCTGAAGCTGCTCCATTCTGCCCAAGGCTTCTTTGACTCGCGACTCTTCTTTGCCAATCTCGGACTCGAACGAGCGGAGCTGAATCCGAACCGGGTCATAATTCGGCCTCAGAGTGTCAAGCGAGGAGTGTTGAGAGGCCAGTTTACTCTCCAAATCCAGCTTCTCCCTCAACAATGCCTCCGTCTCCCCGGCCACTCTGACCCGCTCCTGCTCCATCTCTCCAAGAATCTGCCGTCTTTGCTCGACTCTCATCCTAGCCTTTTCCTCTTCGAGAACGGACAAGCGCTTCTTCAGCTCCACCTGTTTGCCAACCATCTCGTCGAGAAGCTGCTTCTCCCTCTCTATCGACCCCTCAAGCGAGCCGATTCTCTTCCGCGTCGTCTGAAGCGCCTCCCTCAACCGCTCAAGGCTCTTGCGCGCTGCCTCCACCTCCTTCATCAGTGTCTCTCGCGTCTTCGCAGACTCAACTCGCTCCTCCCCCTGCCTGCGAATCTCCAAGTCCAGTCGGTCAATCTCTCCTCGCTGACGTTGCACGAGCGACTCCAGAGACTTGACAGTCTTCTCCAAACCCTCTAACGCATTATACCGGGGCACCAGAGTCGAGACGTCGAACGGGGCCCTGTAATACCCGCTCTCCAAGCCGCCTCCCGGCTCGTAGAGGTCCCCGCTGATCACAACGCACCTTCTGCCACTAGCCGCCGTGAGGAACGCCGCTTTCTGGTTACTCGCCAACACGGTATCACCGAACACGAACTCGACGGCGGGAGCAATCATCTTATCACATCTAATCACTGCAGAAAGTGGACCCACAACACCCACTGTTTCCGTGAGCTCGGACCCTTCGTCCTTCAGCTCCAGATCGTCCAATGGAATGAGCTTCACCCGACCTAGCTTTGTCCGTTTGAGACTTTCAATGCACTTGACAGCCACGGACAGGTCTTTCACGACGAGCGCGCTCATCCATCCGGCACTCGCGGCTTCGACCGCCT
>Ga0209236_1002232_pt1 | contig 11846 bp, 6 predicted proteins | sample GraSoi013_1_40cm_FD_185819 | JGI IMG/M metagenome (GOLD analysis project Ga0209236, IMG submission 185819) | Grasslands soil microbial communities from the Angelo Coastal Reserve, California, USA - Sample 09_27_2013_1_40cm (SPAdes) (version 2) | ecosystem: Environmental > Terrestrial > Soil >... | reverse complement strand
GCTCTTACTCGTCCCACGCCTTCAAGCGTTGTCAGCTTGACCAGCTCTGGCCGAACGCCCTTTGCAAGCCTCACCTTGAGCATTTCTAGGGGAGCCAGAAGATCTTTGTGGCCGAACAATCGCCCTGGTTCTTGAGTGGCGAGGATTAGCCATTCGGAGCCTTGTACAAGCCTGAGAAGGTCGCCCGGCTCAACTTTCCTGGTCTCTAGTATTTGGTCCTCGGTCCGCTCATCAATCCAGTCGGATAGAACTTGAGCGGCCTTCAGTTCTCCGAGAAATTCCTCGAAAGCGACAGGATCTTCGAACTGAGTTGGTATGGGATAGGTGAATTCATCGCTTCTTTGCTCTGCCAACAAGCTCAGCTTGTCGACCTCGCCTCCCCGGGGACGGGGCCGTGGGGAAAGGTCAGGGGTCTTGGAGATCAGGTGCAATATGCTCAGGTCAGTCATTTTCTTCGCCCGATTGTACAATCCGTCTCGGAGTATCACTGCCGACATTGGGTCTATGTAGAGCTCCGAGACCCGCTTGCCAAACCTTGAGGCAGACAACTCTTTGCCCTCCATCAATACCATCTCTTCTTTGAAGAGAAACCGCAGAATATCGCCAATCTTGCTTTTGATCAGCCGCGGCCCGTACTGGTGGGCATAGAATGTTCTCGCGAAGAAGTCGTACAGTCCTTCTTCTGAATGAGCGTAGCCCGCAGCTATCGTGGACAATACGTGAGGGCGCAGAACTCGTTCTGCCGCCAGCTTGGACCAAAGTTTCTCAGGTTGCGCGAGGACATAATTCTCCATCAACCATTCCGCCTCATCCGGGTTACGCGCGATCAGCAGTGCTTCGCCGAACTTGTCATATTTCGGCCGTCCCGCACGGCCACAATTGTGCACGATGAAGTTTGACGCCAGATACGTTTCAGTTTCGCGCACGGAAAGATTGTAGACCTTTATTGGGTTGCGAAGCTTCTTCCTGACCGCGCCCTTCACTTTCACCCAGGAATAGGGTTGTCTATTTTCCTCTCTTCGATACGCGTGCGAATTGTGATACTGACTATATTCAATCTTGGGAATCTTCTTGACGGATTTCGCTAGTTCCCTAAACTTTTGAATATCGGCAATCTTTCGAAACGTGACCCTGTACACTGGATTGGGGAAAATTGTCGGTCTATTGTTCAGGATAACCTGTTGAACGTGATCGTTCTTGACGACTGTGCTTAGGATTCCGAGCCTGAGCAAGAGATCGTGAAGGCCCCAAGCGAACCCATGGCTTCCCGTCGCGATCACGATGGCTCTAACCATAGCGTTTGTTCCTCTCGGATACTTGGTTTCCGAGTAGGATCCATCGCCATCGAAGACCCCTGCGAGGAAAGCGCCTATCAAACGCCGCGGAAATCGTAACAGAAAGTCAGGAACGAAAATATCCAAGGACTTATTGCGGAATGGGATCCCGAACTGCGAGATTATCAGACCCAGCAGATTCGAGCCAACTTCGACTGTGAGCTGCTGATTTCCTCTGCTAGTGATTCGAGGATGACAGCCGAATTTTCGAAGGACTGACTCAGTTTTTTCGATGATTTCGGGGTTCTTGTTGAAGACACGAATGTGGTAGTAGGTTCCCCTGATGTTTCGGGATTGCTTGAGATACCCGTCTGACGCTATAATGCCAATTAGCCACATGAAGTCTTCGTCAATTGTTTCAGGTATCCGTATTGGCTTGCCCCATTTGGATTTGACGAGACGAATTTGCGACGAAAGTTCCGTCTTGCTGAGTCCCAACAGCCTGCCCAAGGATAGGACTACGGACAAGGGAGGATTTCGTTTGGCCGACGTGTAGCCCTTGAAGGTCTTGAGGCTAACCCCAAGATGTCGCGCGACGTCCTTGTATGTGAGTGGAATCGATCTCTTATTGAAGAAGCCGATCGGTCCCACGACGTAGGTTATTTTCTGCGGGAGGAAGTCAACCCAGTAGACGTGGCGATCGACGGTTGGGACTTCTCGGGCGTATGCCAGGTGATCTCCCGCTCTGATAGACTTCATGGGGATCCATGTGGGAGCACCATCGACCCCTCTCGATAAGACCGGGTGCTCCGGTGTTGCCGTCAAGGTTTTTCCGATGGCAGTGTTGACCTCAATAAGCTCGTCCGATTCACGCTCGAAGTATCGAGCGATTGGTTTGCTTAGGACCCCGTGAGGATTGGACAATGACATTACACGGTCGCTAATTCTCTCCTTCACCAAACGGCCAATTGGAATCGACGACCCATTGCCTAGGGTCACAGGGACCTCTGCAGGGAGACAGAATTGCTTGTACTCTAGGACGCTTATCGGATATCTACCGTATCCAGCTTCGTAACGTTCGTAGCTACTAATTACGACAGCCCTTGCGGGAAGGTTTACGCCTGCGGAATTGTGGACTATGAAGGAGCCAACATAACTGCTGTGGCCTTTGACTTCCAGGTTGTGAACTGTGCCTTGGTAGGGCTCCTGCTCGACTCTTCTAATCGGCATGTAGTAATAGCTGGAATCGTGGTAACCCCTGTTGAATTCACGATTCCCGACAAACCTTCCGGATTTGACCTTTAAGATGCCTTCTAGGAACCGGGTTAGTTGTTTTCCAGAAACCGAAACTGTGTAGAGATCGTGTTTGTGAGTAATTGTTAGGCCTTTTTCCGAAGTTGTCCCGGCCCTCTTGCTCATATTGATTGTTGGCATGTACCCCAGTTTGACGAGCATAGCAAACAGTTGCTTTGCCAGACCCCTCGACACGGTTGAGTATCTCGCCGTTCTTGCCCCAGACTTGGTCGTGCTACCGTCTCCACGCCACATTCCACGCACGACATGGGCAAACCGGTTGTTCGGAAGGTACATGAGTTGATGGGGAATCCTCTTCTCAACGGCTCTTTGCCCGAACAACATTCGAAGTGACTCGGCAAACTGCTTAGAGCAAGCCCTGACGACCCGCCTGTGTCTATCGCTATCGATAACGCTTGGCCTCAACCCGATTCCTTTGAGCCAAGCTGTGACTATCGATGTCAGCTCTGTCTCTTTTGTGCTCAGAGCAAACATCACTTGCCCTTGTCTTCCGGTGTAACCCTCGGCGATATACAGGCCTAACACTTCAAGTGTCTGAGGGGTCAGCTCTAAACGGTCAATTTTCAGTCTCGACCAATGTTTTCCTACGATGCCAAACTGGTTCGATAAGTGGCCCTGCTCCGGAAGGGCAACATACTGAAGGTCGTGCTCTTCTTTGAGTTTGGGAAACAATACCAGATCGCCCATCCTCAGATTCTTTGCGGCGGTCCACTCGGGCTTAGAATAAGTCCACCAATGACGATTCTTCTTCCGAGTGCGCGACGAATGCCGCATGCGATTGGCTCTAAGCACATTGTGTTCTGGCGTCATCCTCATCGGGAGCTGGAACCAGGGTGTGACCTTCACGAGGGGCCCGTCATACCATCTGGAAGTCGGTGCTATGACATGCTCGAATACATTCCCGTGAGTCAAGACTCTGTCGCGCCTGGAAAGCTTCTCTATTGCAATAGGGGCTGGATTCCCAAAAATCTCCTCGCCTGCAGGTAAGCAAAGCGTCGGGGTCGCGGCCAGGACCTTGATTCTGCCTTCTCGAAAGGCGTCTTCGACTATTCCTCGATGAATTCCCGTTAGACCTGCATGATGAAAGCCAGCGCCTCCCGCAACCTGCATCGCGAGGGCTTCGCTTAGCCGTGTCTTCTCGCCAGTCGAGAGTATTCGCTCAGCAATAGTGTTCAGCGCCCTGTCTTCGAGCTTCGACAGGCGGCTCTTCACCGCCACCGAGGCCTTCCGTCCCATCTCGACTGCTGACCGACGGGTCTCAGTGAAAATCAGTGCTTGGCCGCCGGTGCTCAACACGTCGAGGGCAATGTCAAGACTTGGCGTTTTGGTTCCGCTTAGAATTGCTCGGCTCGCACCATCGCGAAACTGCACTTGGTTATCATGATAGATTCCTTCTCTTAGCGGGACGGGGCGCCAGTCGGTTGTCACCGATCCGGCTTTTAACCAGGATCCTACCTCTTCCGCGTTTCTCACCGTTGCACTGAGAGCTAAGACCTGGATGTTCGGGTTGATCTCTGTGAGTCGAGTTAGAACCACTTCGAGGGTTGGACCCCTTTCTTGTTCAGTTAGAAGATGAACCTCGTCTGCAACGACGAGGGTGAGTTCGCTCATCCAGGGAGCCTTGTGCCTCAAGAGAGAGTCTGCCTTTTCGTTAGTGCAGAGTATGATGTCGTATCTTCCTAGCCATGGGTCTGAGCTGTCGTAGTCTCCTGTGGATATTCCAGCTCTGACGTGTTCCCCGTTGGGTTTCTTGATTGCTGAGTATCGTTGGAATTCCTTGAATTTCTCGCTAGCCAGGGCGCGTAGTGGGGCCAAGTAGATTGCCTTGCCTCGGTGTTCGAGGACGTGTTGAAGTATGCAGAGTTCTGCGACTAGGGTCTTTCCGCTGGCGGTAGGACTGGCGAGAACAAGGTTCTTCCCATCTAGGACTCCTGCTTCGATTGCGTGTTGTTGTGGTGGGTAGAGCTCGTCGAGACCTTGCTCTGCCAATAAGTCGATTACTTGTCCGTCGATGGGGAGGTCGCTAATCTTCACCTGTTATGGTAGCTCCGATGATTGGATTCTAGCTTGAGGTTCGCTTTAGTCTTCCTTCCTTGGGTGAGTAGAGCATGCCCTCTTTTATCAACTGCCCGACGAACCGTCGAGCCTCTCCGTCGGTGACCTTATTCTTGTCCACTATTGCAGCAATCAGGATTTTCTCATCGACATCTCCGGTTTCCCGTTCAAGCTCGCGCACGATGTCGATTACTCGACCCAACGTGTCCCGCACCGTCGCGGGCCTGCCTGTCATTATTGTGTCGATATCGATCTTTCCGGTTTTGACATCCACCCCCACGTCTAGTAAGGCATAGGTCATGATTTTTACTGCACTCTTCGCGTCCTCGACCGTCACTTGATCGCGAAGGAATGCTCGGGCTCTTGCCTCGGATAACCTGACCAAGGCCTCTAATTGGCGCGGGGTGATTGCTACCGCCGCTTCTCGGCCTGTTGTCCCACGCATTTTAAGGTAAAAATCCTGTAGCTCCTTGACGGCCTCCGGGGTCAGCACTGGGATAATCCTCTTCGCATAGCTGATGTATTTCCGTAGAAAGTCTGGCTGGAATGGCGCTTCTTCTGAACCGTGTCTTGCTCTATGTAATTGTAGAATATGAGACGACATTTCAGAATCGCTATCAGGATCTGGAAGATCCTTAACGAGAAATATCAAGTCAAATCTCGAAAGTATGGTTACGGGGAGATTGATGTTTTCGTTGATGTTTCTGTGGGGCTCATATCTTCCCAGGGAAGGGTTCGCAGCAGCAAGCACCGCCGCTCTAGCATTCAGGGTGGCCACAATTCCTCCTTTGGCAACGCTGACGGTCTGCTGTTCCAAAGCCTCATGGATCGCGACTCTATCATCAGGTCTCATCTTATCTAGTTCATCGATGCAAGCGACCCCTTTGTCAGCTAGGACCAAAGCACCAGCTTCGAGCACCATTCCGCCCGTTTTCTCGCGCAAGACCGCTGCAGTGAGTCCAGCAGCTGTAGTCCCTCTTCCCGAGGTGTAAAGGCCTCTGGGGGCAATTCTGGAAACGTATTGCAACAACTGGCTCTTCGCTGTTCCAGGATCGCCCACGATCAAGCAGTTCAGATCGCCTCGAATGTTGACGCCGTCAGGGAGCCGTTTTGCGACTCCCGCAAATAGAAGGTACAGTATTCCCTCCTTGATCTCATCATAGCCATAGATTGATGGGGCAAGACTCATGATAAGATTTCGATGGACAAAAGGATGTTTCGAGGCCTCGATGATCTTCTTCTCGTCTTCAAGAGTAATCTCAACAATTTCAGTCTCCTTCCCGACAACATCTACAAAATTCGCTTCTAGATACAGGTTGAAGGTTCTAAGCTTCCCTTTCTCGCCGGCGTACTGCTTCTCGGCTCTTACTACGGAAGTCAACGCCACTCTGTCGCCGGGACGCGCAGTGTCGACAAGGTCGTCGTCTAGTCTGACATCTAGATACCTCGGGAGCATGCCGGGGGGAAGATCCTCAGGGCGTTCTTGGACGCGAGCTTCCTGAGTGTTCTTGAACACACACTGGTCTTCGATCAAGTCCCAGCCGCTCTGTTGCTTACAGCTTGCACAGATGGGGCCAGGCCCCCGTAACAAATCTCCTGTTTGATCTTGACGGGAGAGTTCGCCACACTTTCGACAGCGGAAGACAGCTTTGACGATCATAGGTCGTACTTGGCCCGTTCGGACGACGATGCCCTCGACCAGCGCGAGTTTCATGAGGTCCTCAGCGCCAATCTTTCTGAGAGCCCTCTTTTCCGGAAGACGACGAAATCGCACAATTATACGACCCACTTGTTCAGCGTACTCAGGATCCTCAACACGCATCTGAGAGGTCGCCGCGGAACCCGCGTGAACAAAGAAGTCGTCCGGGTGGTTCACCACATTTCTAGCAAGCACTGGGTCGAACGCGATTAGGTCGTCGAAATCGATTACGAGGGACCGACCATTGTTGACTGCCACTTCTGCGAGGCGTTTCCTATACTTGGACCCGACCGGGTCAGCTTGGTACGCGCGGAAGAAGTCCTGGAAAACGTTCTCTGGAAGGGCGGTTTCCGTCGGAGCGAGCAAGGTCAATTGGTAGTCTCACTGCCGAGAATGTCCTTCTTCCATGACTCCACATTCTGACGCACCTTCTCGAAGAGAGCCTTCTCCTCCAAGGTAAGTTTGGAGGTGACCTCGGTAGTTTGCCCTCCAGAAGCCCCTAGGGAGGCTATCTTCTTTACTCGCAGGTTGACAATGTCCCATCCCAGAGCAAGTGCTTTGTCTAGCTCCCGGGCCTTCGTACGGTCTTTCACTTCGAGGTTCTTGAGGTCTTTGATGAGCCTGCGAAGTTGGAAATAGAATGACCTTGGCAGTTCCGGGATCTGGTTTGAGGCGGGCAGCGTCTGCCTATAATGGGTAGTTGAAAGCGTGTTCAGAGTGAGCTGTTCTTCTTCTTTGAAGCGAGCGTACCCCATCTGGACCAAATGCTGGGCGATCCAGAGTGAGAGTTCGATCTCTTGTCCCATCCGATACGGGCCTAGGGTTCTGTCCCCAATCCGGGTTTCTGGAAACTCGCGGAGCAGTGTAATTCGTGAAGGCGAGTTTTCCAGTTCTGTGTCGACAATCTCTACGATAGACGGTTCTTTCTCCAATTTACTCGCCCCCCGGGAATCACCAAGGCGAAAGCGGGCTCCATAAAACCAATTCTAAACAGAAAACCGGATCGATCACACGATATTTGCTTAGAGAGGTGGATGAAACAGTTCTATATGGCTAGGAACATCAATGTGTTTGGTTGAATCTGATTGGAAGCCGCTCTCTGGACTGAGAAGTACAGGCCAAAGAGTCTCGACGATATCATGGATCAGGAAGAGATAGTCTCCAGGCTCAAAGATTTCGTCAAGAGAGGAACAATGCCCCACTGCTTGTTCGCAGGTCCACCAGGTACGGGCAAGACCACAGCCGGGTTATGTCTCGCTCATGATCTGTTCGGGGAGCGATTCCAAGACGCGTTCAAGGAACTGAATGCAAGCGATGAACGCGGAATAGATGTTGTGCGGACTACCGTGAAGGACTTCGCCATGATGGCGTCGCTATCCAGTGTTCCTTTCAAGATCCTTGTCTTGGATGAAGCTGACAACATGACGGGGGACGCGCAGAGCGCGCTTCGCCGAACGATGGAGAATTACACCAATACTTGCCGTTTCATTCTCTGCTGCAACTATTCGGGCAGAATAATAGAACCAATTCAGTCAAGATGCGCCCTATTCCGGTTCACACCGCTACCTGAGGAAAAAGTCGTCGAATACCTCCACCGAATCACGAAAGCTGAGAACGTTAAAACCACTGAGGGCGGTTTGAAGACCATTGTAGAAGTGGCTGAAGGAGACCTCCGGAAGGCCGTCAACATTCTTCAAGCAGCCTCCTCTATGTCGAAGGGAATCTCAGAAGAAACAGTCTACCAAGTAGTTGGAAGAGCGAGACCGACGGATGTCCACGAGATGTTGAACCATGCTTTGAAAGGCGACTTTCTCAAAGCACGGGATGAGCTTCGAAACCTTCTCGTCAAATATGGTCTATCCGGGTCTGATATCGTCCGCCAGATTCACTCAGAGGTCTTCCGCCTCGCCATTCCAGAGAAGACGAGGATCAGCTTGATCGAGGCCATCGGGGACACAGACTTTAGGCTGGTGCAAGGTGGAGATGAAGAAGTGCAGCTTAGCGCTCTCCTCGCCCATCTAGCTGCTGAGGCATCGGTTCATAGAAATGTTCGAGAGGAACATGTCACAGCCCTGGACCGTTAGATACAGACCTCGGACGACTCGCGAGATAGCGGGCAATAAGCCTGCCCTGGAGAAGATCCGTCAATGGCTTGACTCATGGTCCGAAGGCAAACCGTCCAAGGCCGCGGTCCTTCTTTACGGCCCAGCAGGAGTAGGAAAGACGACAATCGCCGAGGCGGTTGCTCGGGAGAGAGATTGGGACCTTGTGGAGATCAATGCCTCTGACAAGAGAAGCGGCGATATCCTCTCAAGAATCGCGGGACTCGCATCCACACAATCCTCGCTGTTCAACAAGGGAAGACTGATCCTTCTGGATGAAGTGGATGGTATCAATCTCAGAACGGACTCGGGCGCGATCATTGCGATTCTCCGAGTAATCAAAGAATCTCAGTTTCCAATAGTTCTGACCGCAAACGATCCTTGGGATCCAAAGATCAGACCGCTACGGGATGCATGTCTGTTCATCGAGCTGAGAAGACTCGGTCTACGCGAAGGGATTCCGCTGATGAAGGGAATACTCGCCAAGGAGAGTGTGAGTGCTGACGAGGAGGCGCTCAGGTCTATCATGGAACGGGACCGTGGTGACATGCGATCAGCGATAACAGACCTTCAGATTCTAACCGGACCCAAGAAAAATCTAACCTTGGAAGATACTGCTATGTTGTCTAACCGGGACCGAAGCGAGTCCATATTCGAAGTCCTAAGGATCATCTTCAACAGCAGAACTGTTGCTCAGGCTCGACGTGCGCTGGACAAGTCAGATCTAGACCATGAAATGCTCTTTCAATGGATTCTGGAAAATACTCCAGGCCAGATTCCAAATCGCCCCGAGCTGGACAACGCCATGTCTGCACTTGCAGAAGCAGATCTCTACTTTGCCCGGATCAGGAAGACACAGTCGTGGCACCTGTTATCGTATGCTCTCGATCTAATGACCGCGGGTGTTGCCGTCGCAAAAGAGACGAGCCCGGGAGGATGGGTGTCGATGAAGTTCCCGCAACGAATCAGCTCGATGTCGCGCAGCCGGGGAACAAGAGAACTTACGAAGGGAGTTGGAGCCTTGATCGGGTCCAAGTCCCACATATCAAGTCGAAGAGCGACGAAAGCTTACCTTCCCATGATCCAGTTCATCCATGATCACGACCCGGAAAAATATCGTCAGATTGCAGAATGGCTTGATGCGAAGGAGCCGTTAGACGAGATTCTCTCGCTCGAAGCTGAACCTGCCGCTTAACGGTTGCGCATTACCAGTGCGCCCCCGATGAGAGCAATGATGGTCGATATGACTTCGGCGTAGAGAAGTTGTTGGAGCGCTTGACTGGTAATGGCCGCTCCAGCACCCATGGCTGTTGTTGCAGCGATTGCGCCCATGCATCCTGTGAAGAGAAGGAGCGTTCCCATAGTCAGATAGGCTTCCTTCAAATGCTGCGGCCTTCAGCTGTCCTCGCAGTTCGAGGCGAAATAAAAGTTTACTCTATGATCGAATAGAGCCATCTTATTCCTTCAAGGCTAAGTTGATCAGTTCGCGCGTCACGCCGAGATAAGTACGGTAGTCGAGTGCTTCCTTGATCTCTTTGGGTTTTAGTCTCTTCGAGACGAATTTGTCTTCGAGCAGGAGCTTTGAGAAGGGAATCTTGTTGTCGAGGGCCTTGATCGATATTTTCCTTATTTTTTCGTGAGCGTCTTGTCTTGGAACTCCCGTCTCCACGAGAAGGTTCACTATTCTCTCGGCTAGCAGGGATCCTTGTGATAGCTCCAAGTTTCGTTCCATGTTCTCTGCCAAGACCTCCAAGCCCTCGAGAATACGTGTGACAAGCCGGAGCATTTCGTCGACAAGAATGAAAGACATCGGAAAGATGAACCGTTCACTCGCAGAGTTGGAAATGTCCCGTTCATGCCATAGAGGAATATTCTCTAGGGCAGGTATGACTAGGCCTCGCATCAGCTTCGCCATGCTGGAGACCCTTTCGCTAAGCTCCGGATTCCTCTTCGAAGGCAGAGCCGAGCTTCCAACCTGTTTGCTCCGGTCGTACGGCTCCATAACCTCCGAGATCTCGCTTCTCTGCAAGTTCCGAACCTCCGTGCCGAACTTGTCGAGACTCGACGCCAGGAGAGAGAGATAGCACACCGTTTCGGCATGGAGATCCCGCTGAATAACCTGTGTAACGAGGCCGGCTGGTTTGAGCCCCAACTTGCCCAGCGCTCTTTCCTGGACCTTCAGAGCATTTTTCCCAAGCCCAGCTCCGTTTCCGACAATTCCCAGAATCTTGCCAACCAGAACCCGTTCCTTAACCTGCTTCAGTCTCTGCTGGTATCTTCGAACCTCTTCTAGCCAGACTGCGAACTTTAGGCCAAGAGTGATAACTCCCGCGTGGCGTCCGTGAGTCCGGCCGACGACCAAGAGGGCTCTGTGCTTACGTACTCGCGAGGCAAGGATCTCTTCGAGCGCGTCGAGTCTCTTCTCTAGGAATGAGAATGCTTCTTTGAACTGGAGCGCTGTTGCGGTATCCTCAATATCGTAGCTTGTTAGCCCATAGTGGACGTACTTGCGTCCCTCGCCTGTACAGGCTTCGGAGAGCGCTACTACCATGGACATCAGATCATGACGGATCTCTTTCTCGAGGCCTTTGACGTGATCCAATGTCACAATCTTCGTGTTGGCGTTTCTTGCGATCTCCTCAGCAGCCCCTTTTGGAATGTCGCCGACGAAGGCCTGTGCTTCTGCAACCGCCGCTTCAACATCCAACCATCGTTGGAGCTTGTTTTCTTCCTCGAAGATTCTCCTCATCTCCGGACTGCCATAACGACCTGTGTCAATTGGAAGAATAGGCAATCTTACCGACTCGAACAAGGAAGCAACTAGCCTATCATATTAAACAACTCCGAGGGAAAAAATAGAACAATGACGGGTATCTGCGGGCTCCTAGGACGGGAAGCCGATGATCTCGGATCGAAAGCGAAGGCCATCCTCTCATTGATGCGGATCCGTGGATCCAAATCCCAATCCTTCTCACAAAGCGTCCCGAACGGAGAAAAAATCACAATAGGAATTTGCGATTCCACCGGTACCCAACCGTTCAGTCATTTGGCAGTACCGTTGGCGCTTGATGGTGTATTCTTCCGCAACGATGAAGGACCCCATAATCCCGAGCCTGCCGGTCCTAGTCGTCTCATACGGACACCTGGAGCATTTGCCTTCCTAACCTCGAACCAGGATCATCTGACTGCGGGAAGAGACATCATGGGTCAGAAGCCTCTCTATTGCGGGCAGATAGGAAGCGACGCTGTGGCCTTCGCCAGCCTAAGATCTCCTCTAGTCTCGATCGGCATCCCCGAACCCAAGCCTGTTCCTCCTGGCAAGGTGATTCGGGCCTCCGTACGAGGATTCGAGACGATGAGTGATTACTCGCTCAAGCAGCCGAAGGAAGAACCGACAAGCGA
>Ga0209236_1002229_pt1 | contig 11851 bp, 10 predicted proteins | sample GraSoi013_1_40cm_FD_185819 | JGI IMG/M metagenome (GOLD analysis project Ga0209236, IMG submission 185819) | Grasslands soil microbial communities from the Angelo Coastal Reserve, California, USA - Sample 09_27_2013_1_40cm (SPAdes) (version 2) | ecosystem: Environmental > Terrestrial > Soil >... | reverse complement strand
AGGCAAGACACCTCGAGAACGATCCCACACAACTGGGCAGCTCATTTGGCCAAGAGCTAGTATTCGACATTGATCCTGAGAATTTCACCTGCCCGATTCACGGAACTCTTGAAGAGAAGATGCGCAGACATCAAGGATTGTCGTTCTGTCGGCTGGAATTTCAATTGGCCCAACAAGAGGCTGCTCAGCTCATAGAGATTCTGTCTAGAAATTTCTCCGAGATCAGTCTCGTTTATTCGGGTCGAGGATTTCACATCCACATCAGAGATCAAGAGACCGCTTTCTGGAACCGAAAGAAACGTTTAGCCCTCGTTCGGTCGCTCACAAAGCGAGGGTTCGTGATGGATGAATGGGTCCCTTCCGGCGGAATGCGGCTGATTCGCCCTACCCTACTCGCTAAACGGCCTGGTAAGCAGAGCCGTGATCCCATTGGCTAAGAATCAACTTGGAGTCTTCGATCCAATAACCGACGAACGCACAATACCGAGATTCTTGTAGGCTAGACTGCTATTTCTTGCGCTTCTTCGCCTGAGGCTTAGTCTTCTTGGTCTTTGAGGACTTTTTCGCGACCTTCTTTGCCTTCGATTCCTTCCCAGCGTAGTAATAATAGGCCTTCCGCTTCTTGGCTTTGGTTGAGATCTTCCTAGGTGCCATTTGGGGTTCTAGGTTGCAATCTGTGCGGTCTTAACGCTTCCGATTGCCGGATCTGTCTTAGCAATTGCAGAAATTGGACGAGAGACTAACAGTTGTCGAGTGCAGATAGAATCCGGCTGTTGGTTCCTTCCACAGTTTCGATGCCTGTGTTCAAGAGTATGCAATTGACCTTGAACGAAGAGATCATTCTACGGAAGAATTCCTCCTGACGGGCGTGGTCAAGGTGGAGCAGGTACGGGTTGAACCAAGGTTCGTTGCTTATTTTTCCCCATAGTTCCTTGGGTCCGGCTCCGGGACGGATCATGTACTCGCCCTTCCGGAGGACCTGGATTGCCTCATCCGAGTTCAACTTGACCTCCTCCGGGCTCCTCTCATCACGTCGTAGCAAGACCAAGAGCCGGATTTTGGCCTCATCGGCCACTTTGTCTTTGCCGAACAATTGTTCTCTCGGAACGAGGGCTCTGCTGTTACCGAACGCATAGTAGCACCACTGATATCCATCGTCGAAGACGCAGCGCTGATTGGTGAGTTTGCATCCTGTCGGACCCTGTGTGAACTCGCAGTTCTTCTTGCTCATTACGACGTTCTCGCATTTGCTCTCGTCGAAGATTTCTCTCAGCCAGGGCTTGTTGAGCTGTGTCTCGGTCCGCATGTAGAGACTCTTCTCAGGCTGTTTGCCCACTAAGTAGCCAAGGTGTTCGCCTTCAGTGTGGTCGATGTTGACCCAGTCGTCTCCGACTATCCTGCCTTCCTGCCGTTCCATGAGTTTGAATGCCTGAGTCGTTTTGCCTGTGCCGGTCGGGGCTACTATGATGACTCCCTTGCCCCCAACATCCACACACGCGCCGTGTATCGAGTGCGTGTTCTTCGTCTCTTCGAGGATTGCGGCCGCCATTCCGAGCGCCCAGCTCTTGCATTGGCCATAGTATTCAGTGTTGAAGAAGAGGGACTCGTGGGTCTCGGGGCAGTAGAACGCCGAAGGCTCCTGACCTTCGACGCCGATTGCAGAAATGACCCTTGAATGAATAGGCGAAGATTGTGATGCTTGATGCCAGTTGAGGGTCCAGAAATCGTACTGATGCTTGCTGTTGCCCTGGAATTCAATGTTGACTCCGTTCAGGTTCGCCGTTGACCGGAAAGAATGCAAGCTGAGTTTCTTCTCTGCGGCTTCTCTTAGACGGTCGAACTTGTCCTTGGGGACATTCTTGTCGCCCTTGACTCGCGTCGTTGAAGCGGTGATGTAGTTGTCTAGGGTCACTTCGTAGGGCTCCGAGAAGATAGTGCTGCTATCGCCTCGAATATGACCTTTGCACCCACGGCCGCTGTCTGTCCACAATCCAGCTGGGGAGAGACTTCGACGAGATCGAAACCCCTGGTGTTACGGTTCATCGCGGCTTGAACGAGGGTCAGTAGCTCATCGGTCGTGATGCCATCCGGTTCTGGATTCCCGACTCCGGGGGCGTACGCTGGGTCGAGGACGTCAATGTCAACGGTGAGGTAGCTGTGGGTGAATCCTGAGAGGAATGTCCGAATTCTCTGCGCCGTCTTATCAAGTGGATTTTTCCTGATGTCTTGTGGAGTGATGATTTGGAGGCCGAAATCGTGGCAGTAATCGAGCTCGGGTTTCGAAAAGGCTCGGATCCCTACTTCCATGATATGGCTCGGATCTATCCGCTCCGCGACTCGTCGCATAAAGGTAGCGTGGGATAGCTTCTCCCCCAGAAACTCATCTCTCAAATCAAGATGGGCGTCCAGATTTACAAGTCCAATGTCGGTTGGGAGCGCGTCGATGGCGGCCTTTGTCACCGTATGCTCGCCGCCTGCCATGATAGGAATCTTGCCCGTGGCGCTTAGTTCTTTCCAGACAGCAGTAATTCTCCGAAGGGTTTCATTGAGATCTTCTACTGTGTCGATGTCTCCCGCGTCGTGGACGAGGATTTTCTCGAGGTCCACGTTGGATCGGATGCTGTAGAGTTCTAGGTTGGCTGATACGTCGCGGAGGGCAGATGGAGCAAATCGGGATCCTGGTTTGTAGGTGCTTGTCCGGTCGAATGGGACGCCGAAGAAGACAAAACGGGACTTTTCCAGAGGGGATGATATTCCTGTGAAAGCCGGTCGACTGGACAGATAGAGTTGGGACTGACTCATGGCTCTCCGACTCGATATTGATACCGAATGTAAGCCTTATTTTGGGAGGTTACGAGGCTTGCGCCAGATTCAAGAGATGTCTAGGCAGACGCCTAAGCAACAGGCAAAGGAGGAGACTGCTGACACGGCGAGTTTCAGGCCGGTTGGACTCTCTATCTCATCCTTCTTCTACGCATTATCGGGAATCTACTATCTGGCTTTTCCGATTGTTGCACAGGATACTCTCGCGTATCACTTGTATGCAATCGGGGCCGCATCGCTTCTGGGAAGTCTTGGGGTGTTCATGATGACACGATGGGGTCTCTGGTTGGGGCTCCTTCTGTTTCCTCTACAGATCGTCGCTCCAGCGTCTACGCTGTTGACAGTGGTATCATACCCCGGACTCTGGCAGCAACCGATCGACATTGCCTTCGTAGCATCCTTGTTCGTGCTGATGTTCTTCGCTTCTCTGACCTTTCTACTGGTCCTTGACAAGCGACGCAGCTTCAACTAAGTCATCCGTAGCCTGCCGAGAAGTCGACGGTGCGGCTGGGGTAGAGGATTCTGTCGCATTCGCTCTTGTCTTGTTAGAGTAGCATCGGGCGCAAAAGATCATGGGTCTCCGACCCTTCGTTCTTGCTTGGACGAGTTGGAATCCGCAGATCTTACAACTGGTGCCGGTTATGGAGAGATTTCCGAATTGGGGAAGAGGCAAGGTGAATCTACATCCTTTCTCATATCCCCTGCAGCCGATGAATCTCTTGCCGGAGGATCGGCTTCGAATAATCTTCAATTTTGATCCGCATTGGGGACATGGATAGTCGAAGGTGAGGCCGGCGATTCTCTGGGATACCACAACTTCTGCCAGCTGGGCCCCTATCTCGTCCTCTCTGGCGATCAGATCGAGCATTATTGGTCGAAGATGGTCCAGAGTCTCGGCTATGACGTGGCTTCTAGTGGTCTGGAGTGTCCGAATGTTGTCCATCGAGGTTTCAAGTCTGGCTGTGAATGCAGGGTCGATTATGAGCGGACAGTACTTGTTGAGGAGGTTTATGATCTTCAGCGCGAGGGGAGTTGCTTCGATCCGGATGTCCTTGATGTAGCCTCGTCGATATAGAATCTCGATGATCTCAGCCCTTGTAGCCTTGGTCCCGATGTTTTCCTCCTCCATTCTTCGGAGGAGAGTGCTAGGATTGTATCGTGGCGGAGGCTCGGTGAACTTCTGCATGGCTTGGATTCTTGTGATCGGTATCTTGTCGCCGACTTTGAGGTCCGGGAGTTTTTGGAACTCGTCTGAAGCGTAGGGCTTGTAGAATTGGATCCAGCCCTCACGTAGAAGATGGGTTCCTCGGAGGAAGAATCGGTGCAGCTCTTTCTTGAGAGTTAGCTTTGAACTTTCTCGGAGGCTAGGCTCGACGAAGGATGACATAAACCGTCTGATGATTAGGTCGAGGAGATTTGCTTCGGGCTGGATGAGGACTTGCTTGGGCGGTTCTCCGGTGGGATAGACTGCTGGGTGTGCGGGATCCTCCTTTGGACCTTGATTGGGGCGGAGTGAATTGTTGAGGGTTAGCTTTGAGGCGAGATATCTGTAATGAGGCATGTTCGCGATGCCGCGGAGAATCTCTGAATATCCGATGTCGGGAGGCAGCTTCTGGCTCGAAGTACGTGGATAGGAGATCAACGCCCCTAGGTACAGCTTCTCGGCTAGGGCTAGGGTTCTGGATGGGGTGTATCCGAAGTGCCTGAATGCTTCTGACTGTAGATTGGAGAGATCGAATGGATAGGGCGGGCTCTGTTGTATGTTTCGAGAGTCCGCTCTCTCAACTTCGAGAACTGCATTCTTGCAGTCTCTTACGACTTGCTCCGCTTCGGTGATGGTGGGGATTTTTTCCTTCTGGTATTCGAGTGTGTAGGTTTGTCCGTCTCGCGCAACCGTTGCGTCAACTGTCCAGAACGGTGTCGGGGTAAAAGATTGGATCTCTTCTTCTCTGTCAGCGACGAACTTGAGTGTCGGACCTTGGACTCTGCCTGTAGAGAGGGTTGAGTAGCCGCGGTTCTGTTTGAGGGCTGATTCTGTTAGGAGCCGGGAGAGATTGATTCCGTAGAGCCAGTCGAGTTCGTGTCGAGTGCGGCCGGCCTCGACTATTGGTTTGTCGAGTTGGGGTGCGAGGTTCCTGTAGGCGGATTTGAGTTCTTTCTCGGTCATAGTGCTGAACTTCATCCGCTGAGCCTTCGAGTCGGCACCATGACAGGCGTATCGTAGGAGTGTATATCCGATAAGCGAGCCTTCGACATCATAGTCGCAGGCGTTAATGTAACGGTCAGCCTTGTTCGCGAGTGAGCTGATAACCTGTATCCATTGGCCTAGTCGGGCAGATTTCTTGTCGATGAGGTGCTTGGGCTTCCAAGCGAAATCCCAGACGGGGTAGAAGCGTCGGCTGGTGTGGGTCTTCGAGTCGACCGCGTAGAGATGGCCTAGGGCGGAACAGACGAGGATTGTTTCCTTTCGGTTCCTAGACTCATAAATGGGGACGCCTTGAGTCTCTGTTCTCCGCGGATCTCCGTCCTCGTCGAGCGCTCGTGCAACACGCGCGGCTGCATCCGGCTTCTCGCATATGATGAGTGTCTGCATCACTTCCACTTCTCGGGACGCTGCTGAAGGAACTCAACGATTTCCCTAGCATTCTTGCCTGTTCCTTGCTGTTTGGCAACGCGCTTGAGAAAGTCAGCTCGGGCGATACTGCCGAACGCGTTGGCCCAAGCTTCGTAGGCCTGCCTTACGCTGTCGAGCGCTCGAGCATGGATTAAGCAAAGATCGGAGTTGGCTTGTTCAGTCACCTGACCGCATACGGAACAATCCAAAGGTGATGCGTGTTTCTTGATGACAATCCGCTATGTTTCACGCTTTCGCTCTGGGTTCACGGTCTCAATTGGCGCTGTTCTGTTTTCCCTTGTGGGTCTTCGGGACTTCGAACACAATGCCTTTGCTTGGATGGATTCGGGTTTTTACCGGCCGATTATCAAACTTGCGTCCGCGCATCTTCTTGACTGTGAGCTGGGTGAACGGTCGTCCAGATTGGAGTGCTGTAGAAAGCTCCAGGACACAGTCTACTGCTCCCTCAAGTTCGGCCAATACTTGTTTCGGTGCACCTCTGTTAACCGCAAGGAAGAATCTGCCTTTCTCCTCTCTCAGGTTCGCGGCGATTTCTTGAATCAGATTCGTTAGGCCGCGTGTGCTTGCTCTCTCGACAAGTTGGTGAGAGGAATCGACAATAAGCGTGGGTTTGCCAACGGTCACCTCTGCAAGTCCGGAGGATATTGCCATATCCAGTACGGTCGTGTCGTAGAAGTTTTCTAGGACCCCGTGGCTGTTGTCCATTCTTGGCGTCTTCGTTATCTCGCAACCGATGAGCTGGAAGAATCCCTGCGCTTCGTCCTTTGAGGTGTCAAAGTGCATGCTCTTCATTGCTTGCTTGACGGAGTCTGGGTTGTCATAAGTCAAGAATAGAACCGGACGGGCTGACTGGAGGGACTTGTAGGCTACCTCTTCGCAGAATGTCGTCTTGCCTGATCCAGTATCGCCTTCGATGAGAACGCTGTCGCCGTCCCTGAAGCCTCCTGAAGCTAGTTTGTCCAAGTACTCGAAGGGTTCCTCGCGGAATGGATGCTTGATCCTGTAGAACTCTCCGTACCCCAATGCTCCTCCAACGGCTACACCGAGGAGGATCCAGCCGAGAGACTGGGTGACCCATGATGTGGATGCAGGGTTGAGCTGGATGTTGTTGCTGGAGTTCTGGGACAGGTCGAGAGTGCTCCTGATCGTCTGTGATTGGCTATTGACAATCACGATATACTGACCCTTGGGGAGCGAGCGGAAGACTAGGATTCCGCTATTTCCGGTTGTGTTTTGAGTGAATGTTTGGCCTGCTAGCGTTAGGGTGACTGCTGCTCCGGAGACTGGTTGGCCGTTCTGGTCCTCGACCGTAACTGTGAGGTCGTATATCTGAAGCTTGACGGGTGCGAGTCCATTCCTCGGGTTGAAGGGGATCGACGACGCGGCTACGTTGACTCCTCTCCACGTAACGGTAGATATTGAGTATGTTCCGGCAGGAAGTAGGTAGGTGCCCCCTGGGTTGAGGCTTCCGATAGTGCCGTTTGGATAGGAGAGTTGGATGGTTGACGGCGGCTGGGGCAACTGGTTGGCGTTACCATCCATGAACTTGTTGCTAAAGTCTAGCTGATAGACTGAGAGGTAGAGTGGAATTGTCAGAGAGGAGCTCGGCGTGTAGGGGGCTGTCTGGTTGACGATGGTTCCCTGCAGGTAGGCGTTGATGCTGTATGAAGCGTTGTCAAGTAGCATAATGTTCTGGGGTGCGACCCAGCCTGAACTGTTGGAGACCCCGTTGTAGGTCGCGACGGCTCCGTTGAATAATGTGATTGAGGCTCCGGGGACCGAGACGGGTGTTGGATCGAGACTGACGGCATGAAGGTTGAGAAGCCATGACGCGATGACTTTGAAGGTTAGGGTCGGGGTCAAAGAGATTCCGTTATTGTCTGTAACCGCTAATTTTGAGTTGTAGCTTCCGCTGGGAGTGTTTGTTGTATATGTCCAGTTGATCGCCCATGTCCCGGTATAGTTTTGCCCGGTACCTTGGACACGCGTAAGTGGAGAGTTGGATAGAACCGTAGACCCGCTCGGCGAGGTGAGGTTTGACCGTGCGGAGGCTATGTCGTAGAGGCCTAGAGCGTCGAATACTGAGGCTCTGAGGGTGACCTGCCGTCCCGGGCCGGTCCAGTTTCTGCTGAAGAAGTTCGTCTGAAGTCCGGTCTGGTTGAAGCTTGAGTAGAAGTTGATTCCAATTCTCTGCTGGAATGTAGCGGCAACTTGGCTGGGCCAGGCCGCTCCGTCATATAGAAGACTGATGGTTCGGGTTGTTGTTCCGGTGATGGTGATGGTGATCTGGAAATTGAGGATTGCACCCTGTTCGATCTGGTAGCTGCTGCTCGTTAGGCTAATCGTGTATGCTGTGAGAGTCGTCGAAATTGATGTTCCTGACAGGCTGCCGACAGCCAGAGGGACGACTGTACCAGCAGAGGTGATCTTGTTGACGTTTCCAGTTATCACGGTGCCTCCTCCCGTGCCCGAAGAGGAGATTAGGTACAGAACGAAGGTCACGGGTCCAGTGAAGGTTACGTTGCCAGCCATCGCTGGCTGGGAGTAGTAGTTCCAGACTCCAGGGGTACCGCTGACCACATTTCGTGATTCAAACTGTGCCCCGCTCGACCAAGTTTGGCTTGTATTCGACCAGAGATATGTCGAAACCGTGTTCAGAGTCTTAGTAGCCTGGTTGTGAAAGTAGAAAGTGGACGGCTGTAGGCTGCCGGAAGCTACTGCATTGGGGAGGTGGTTCGGGACCAGGACTATGGCGAGTGCTAGGAGTGTGATCAGTGCTGCTTTTGATCCCGAGCTTCCTCGCATCCCTGAAAGTTTCGGCTCTCACAGACTCGGCTGGAAACGCGTACCAAAGCATACCGTCACCAAAACCCAGACTACTAGGTAGCGGGAATCGCTTGGTGAAGTAATCACGAGAGCCAGTGACCCTTTATCTCTAAGAGAGTTGTGCCAGATCTGAGGTAGTTTGGTTTAAGGAACCTTTTGCGGATGTTGCCAAGATCGCAGATCATGAGGCTCCGTCAGCGAGTGCAGACAGTCTACGTAAGAATGTGTCCGCTCTGATTTCAAGAGGTCCCCCCTAGGGAGGGGGGTCGGAGAGGGGATTATTCTGATTCAGGCTTTGTTTAGAGTTTTAGGGCATTTTGAATCTAAAAAGAGCATTTTCAGGTTCCGGGAACGAGCAGGAGCCGCAAGGATAACGAGCAATTAGCGGACGCTCGTCCCTAGCCCAAGGGCGGATTTGAACCTGTAATCTTGCCTTTGCTAAGTTCGATGGCGAACCCGGCGTTAATCTACTCTACGCGGACGAGTTCTCGTACATCAAAGATAACAAGGAATTCTATGAGGCTGCGATCTTCTCTGTGGCTACTACAAACGGCAGGTTTCTCGCAACGAGCACTCCTGGCTCGCGAAAGCATGTTCTACGCCATGTGCACAGACGACGTAAACTTCTTCGACTTCTCAAGACACCGCGTAAGTTACCTGGACGTGCTCGAACCAAACGGGCCCCTTAAGCTCGAGATTCTTGAGAAGCTCAGGCGACAGTTCGCCACCGATCCATGGAGGTGGAGGAGAGAGATGGAAGCAGAGTTCGCCGACGACGAAGATAGCTGGTTCAGTATGGCTTTAATCACTAGATGCGTGGATCAGAACCTTGAATACATCAGAGAAGGCACCATCCTCACCAGCTCCTAAGTTCTTTGTCGCAGGCGTGGATCTGGGACAGAAACTGGACCATTCAGCCGTAGCCGTTGTAGGCAAACGCGACAAGGAATTCGATCTTATTCTACTGAAGCAGTTCGAGCTGGGTACAGAGTACGCGTCCGTGCTCGGATATCTAAAGCTCCTCAGCGAGAATCTCCACGACCTGCGTTGGATAATGATCGACCAGACTGGCGTGGGAGAGACGTTTATGTCGATGGTGATCAGCTCGGGATTGAAGAACGCACGAGGCATCGTCCTGTCTCAGCCGAAGAAGCAGGACGTCATGACCTTCCTGAAGCACTGCATGGAAGACGGACTCGTCCACACACCCTACGACAGGGAATTCATGAACGAGCTGAAAGTCGAACGCTTCGGACTAGAGGCGACAGGCAAGCTCAAGTTCTCACATCCGCCAGAGACTCATGATGACCGCCTATGGGCATTCACACTGGCAGTATACTACGCGAGACTTCAACCGACCGAATACCATCCAATCGCCTCCGTCAACAAATACCCGAGACCAGGCAACCTTTGCCCCCAACTTCCGCGCAGCCTCTGGAAAACATAATCCGTCTGGACCCTCACCCAGCCATGCGCTCTCTACCTACTCTAGGCTCTCTTAGGGTCCGACCGGGTGGCTAGTCCTTCCCTCAGAGGGAAATGCCACATATGGGAACCTGCTCGAAGCACGGTAAAACGATTAGTCGCCACCTGAGGAATGGAAAGGAAATGGGCCTTTCACGAGGTTGCACAACATCCGCAGGCGCACTGCAACGAAAACCCCAAACGTTTCCGGGAATGGCAGTATATTTCCGCCAAAAAAAACGAATCATATTTCAATGAGCAGAAATCACTGTAATCGGTTGAAGCCCGAGCATGCCATCAGTACAGGAGATCCGAGCTCTTCAAAGGGCTCGTAAGAAGGCAAGACGACGAAGAATGTATTTGCTTGGAACCGTTCTCCTAGTAGCAATCATAGCGGTCGCCGTAGTCGTTTATGCTTACATCCAACCAGGAGGTACGAACACCGGATTACAGGCGGTTGTCTATGCCAAGCTCAACACTTCGCAGGGAGTAGTAGAAATTGAGCTCTATCAGAACGCAACTCCCAAGACAGTGACTAACTTCGTGAATCTCGCCAACTCTGGATTCTACAACAACCTCGTGTGGCACAGAATTGCGAAGAATTTCGTAATCCAGACGGGGAATTCGAACTCTAGAAATGGGCTGAACAATTCCACATGGTCGCAAGCCGGAACGGGTCAGGCGATTCCGTTTGAGTATGACAATTCTCTGCACAATGCAGTGGGCTACGTCGGCATGGCTAGTACTGGGACTCAAGTCGGTGGCACTACTCAATTCTACATCAATATCAACAATAACTCTGCGACTCTAGACGGAAAGTATGCCGTTTTCGGAAAGGTAATCGCCGGGATGGATGTTGCGTATGCCATTGGAAACCTTCCGATTTATAATTCTCCAGACGGCCAACCAATTAATCCCTCAGACGCAATGCTCACGAGCGTCGCAATTTCGAACAGCCCTTAACTCGTAGGAATTGGCTCCCCGGTCTTCGCAACCGAAGAGTCTATAATTTTGATTGACACTACTCTTATCAGTCACAAGCGCTCAAACAGACGTGGTCTTGTGAATGACTCCGGTCCAAACTGTTGAGCAAGCCACCCAAGCAGCCGTCGATTTCATCAGAAAGTACTACTCGTTCGTCTATCCTATCGCCGCTAGAAAGGAGAATTCTCGCTGGATAGTAGACTTGGACGTTTCATACTTCAGACCTAGCTATGTCAGAGTTAGAATCTTAGCAGAAACCGGGAGTCTTGAGGACTTCAATGTGACTCTGGGACCACTTTTGTAGTTTGGTCGCCGCGACCCGGAGTCGATCCATCAACTATCTTTTTGTAGAGATTTCTATCAAGGAGGGTCACAAACACAGATGGGCGAATTTCCGCGAGAGGCTGACTTTGTTGCTCCTTTTGATCAATTCCCAGCATTCTTAGTTGTGATCGAGCACTTGTATTGACATCTTCTTTCTTCCCCGAAAAACAGATTGACACGCAGGGCCATTCCAGAAACTCTAGCTCAATTTCGCAGCGCCGCAGAAATCAATTTCTTCACGCTTGTGGGATTCATGGGAAAGCGTTTTAACCCTATTACCGTAAAAATGTCAGCTACGCGGTTTCAGAAATGGCTGACAAGAGAGCAGTATTGATCGTCGTCGATGGAATGGGCGATCGACCACTCATCGACCACGACTACAAGACACCCCTGGAATATGCAAACACACCTAACATGGACCGACTTGCCAAAGGCGGACTAGTCGGACTACTAGATCCCATTTCTCCAGGTGTAAGACCTGGTAGCGACGTCGCAAACCTAGCACTTCTCGGCTACGACCCCGCCAAATACTACACCGGACGAGGACCACTAGAGGCGCTGGGCGCAGGCATAGACTTGGGACCCAACGACATTGCGTTCAGAGCCAACTTCGCAACCGTAGACGATGACTTCCGCGTCGAAGATAGACGCGCGGGAAGAATCCGCAAAGGCGCGTCGAAACTCGCGAAATCTGTGAGCGAGATCAAGGTCGAGAGCGTTCCTGGAATCAAGACGATCTTCAAGCCGACCGTCGAGCACAGAGCTGTGCTAGTTCTAAGGGGAGAGAAACTGTCG
>Ga0209236_1002221_pt1 | contig 11857 bp, 6 predicted proteins | sample GraSoi013_1_40cm_FD_185819 | JGI IMG/M metagenome (GOLD analysis project Ga0209236, IMG submission 185819) | Grasslands soil microbial communities from the Angelo Coastal Reserve, California, USA - Sample 09_27_2013_1_40cm (SPAdes) (version 2) | ecosystem: Environmental > Terrestrial > Soil >... | reverse complement strand
AAGACCGGGCAACGGGCTATGACCGCGAAAAGCATGCCGGGCACGCGTGAATCGAGGCCGAACCTTGCGGCCCCGGTTGCTTTGTCCCGGCCTTCAAAACGCCTGGTGTCATGGCCGACGATGGTGAAGTCGTCGGAATTCTTGAGAGGGACGGTGTTGAAATCCGGCAGGGAAAGTTTTGCCGCTTCCGAGACAAGCTCACCGTAGGTAAGGAAGCTCTTGCGGGCACCGTGGAGGACGCCACCGTCCTGGGCTTTGCAAGTGTCGCGGCTGACGTTCCAGCGCGCCGCCGCGGCAGAAACCAGCATTTCTCGGGCCGCTGCGCCAGCCCGGCGCAAGGGCAGCCAGGAACCAGCAACGCTGCCACTGCCGCCGGTGCCGTGGTCATAAATCTTAGGATTGGTTGGCGCTTGCTCGACCCTTACATGCTTCCAGTCCACGCAGAGTTCTTCAGCAAGGATCATGGGGAGTGCCGTCATGATCCCCTGGCCCATTTCCGATTTGCCCAGAATGAGCGTGGCGCGATTGTCGGGAGTAATGCGGACCCAGGCGTCGAAAGGATTGGGCGGCTTCTTTTCCTGCTCCTGAGCCTGACCGGCAAACGCGCTGGGCGAAAGATGAAAGCCGATCACCAGAGCGGCTCCGCCCGCGACGCCGGTTTTCAGAAAATCACGACGGTTTACAACGGAAGCTCTTACCATGGGACACCTCGGGACGTGTCGCGACTACCGCGGTTGAAGATGGCTTAAGCAGCGGACTTGGCCTTGCCCACCTGCATGGATGCGGCGCGGTGGATGGCTTTGCGGATGCGCTGGTAGGTGCCGCAGCGGCAGATGTTGCCGCTCATGGCATCGTCGATATCGGTGTCGGTAGGGTTGGGTTTCTTCGAAAGCAGCGCCACGGCGGACATGATTTGTCCGGACTGGCAGTAGCCGCATTGCGGAACGTCTTCCTCCATCCAAGCTTGCTGAACGGGATGGCTGCCATCCGCAGAGAGGCCTTCAATCGTGGTGATTTTCTTGCCCGCGACGCTGGAGATCGCGGTGACGCAGGAACGCGTGGCTTCGCCGTTGATGTGCACGGTACAGGCTCCGCAGAGCGCCATGCCGCAGCCGAACTTCGTGCCGGTCATGTTCAGGGTGTCACGCAGTACCCAAAGCAGAGGCATGTCCGGGCTGACGTCGACGGATTGCGATTTGCCGTTCAAGGTGAAACTGATGGCCATGGAGTCCTCCCTATTGCAGATGGATATCCTACAACAACCCCCGGGTGGATGAAAATCCTAAGAAATCCGTTCAGGCTGAGCGCAGATCTGCGGCGCGGCTAGATAGGCCCGAGATATCAGACTCCCGGCATTCCGAAGCGTGAGCAGCCTCAGTTGCCTTCGGCAGGGGCGGGCTTGGGCCGGGCTTTGGGAACTTTTTGCTGGGCTTCCGTCTCAACGCCGCGCCAGCCCACGGGACGCCCGCTCACCGCTTCCTTCACGGAACGGAACAACACCACATACATCAACTGGCGGTAGTAGAAGCGCTGCAGCAACACGGGGATCAGCAGCGTCCAGTCTTCCTTGCGTTCCAGAGCAAAGGCCACCATGCATGTCAGTATGTCGATGAGCAAAAAACCCAGGAAAAAGAAGACCGATTTTTCCACATCGGAGGTAGTCCAGAGTTGAGGCAGCCGGGTGACGCGAAACTGCGCCAGACCCCAAAGAAACAACGAGCCAAAGAACATGAGGTCGATGACCGGCGATATCAGCGGCAGAACAAGCTGAAAAACGAAGATATTCGGCAGCGCGACCCAACCGAGCGTGCCGTATTTCGGACGGAGGAGGGTGTCGCCATGCTTCCAAAAAGATTGCAGCGTGCCAAAGGTCCAGCGGAAACGCTGGCGGATCAGTTGGCCGGCTGTTTCGGGAGCTTCGGTCCAGGCAACGGCCTCTTCGTCGTAGCTGACGCGCCAGCCGAGGCGGCGGATCGCAATGGTCAGATCGGCGTCTTCGGCCACGGTGTCCGCCGTAATGCCGCCAGCGGCTTCGATGGCTTTCTTGCGCCAGGCACCGAGCGCGCCGGGCACAACGGTGATGCAATTCAGCAGGTCGAAGGCGCGCTTTTCCATGTTCTGGCTGGTGATGTATTCAAGCGCTTGCCAGCGCGTGAGCCAGCGCGAGCGGTTGCCAACCTTCACGTTACCGGCGACGGCGCCAACCGTGGGATCGGAAAAATGGCGAATGAGTTTGCTGATGGCGTCTGATTCGATTTCAGTGTCGGCGTCAATTGTGACGACGATTTCCGTATCGGCCTGTGACAGGGCTACGCTCAGCGCCGCCGCTTTTCCACGATTCACCTGATGAATGATGCGGACGCGTGTTTCGTGCGAAAAGTTCGCGTCCAGCAGCTCGTCGGTTCGATCCGTGGAGCCATCATTGACGACGATAATGTGCAAGTCCTTCAGATCGGAAAGAAGGACCGAGGCGACGGTCTGCACGATGACGCTCTCTTCATTGTGCGCAGGGATTAGAACGGTCACGCTCAGCGGAGGGTTGGGCATCACGGCATGATCGGGGCGAAGTTTTTCGATCAGGGCGAGCAAGCCGATAATCACGGCACGCCCGCTGACCATCACGATGCCGAGGATGAAGATGGTGCCGATGAAGAAACGACACCATTCAAATAGCGTGAAAATGAATCCGTCGGCACGAGCTTCGAAGCGCTCTTCAGGGGAGAGGAAGGGCATTACTTCGGCGCGTGTCTTCCCGATTAGATCCGAAACGGAGACAAGTTGATATCCCTTCTCGCGCAGGGCGTCGATAATTTGCGGAAGGGCTGCAACCGTCTGAGTGCGATCGCCGCCGCCGTCGTGCAGCAGAATGATATTGCCATTGTCGGCCTGCCTCAGCACGCTGTCGACAATCTCTTTTGCAGGGATGGGCTTGCCGCCGCGCAGGCTCCAATCGTCCGGATCGATGCGCTGGCCCACGATCAAATAACCCATTTCTTGAGCGAGGGGAAGTTGCGCTACTTCCTCTGCATACTCCGGCTGATGATCGATGCCATAGGGAGGCCGAAACAGAATCGATTTTACTCCCAGCGTGCTTTCGATCAGCCGCTGGGTCAGGTTTAGCTCCCAACGGATTTGCGTGTGTGAAATCTCGTCGAACTTCGGATGCGTAAAAGTGTGATTCCCGATTTCGTGCCCTTCGGCGTACTCGCGCCTCAAAATATCCGGCCGGCGGTTCGCTGGGTCGCCAATTACAAAAAAAACTGCCGGAGCATTTTTCTCCTTTAGGATGTCGAGGATCTTGGGCGTCCATTGGGGGTCGGGCCCATCATCGAAAGAGATGGCAATTTTCTTATTCGCCGCGCCGATGCGATCGATGTTATAGGAGAGCGGGATGGCGTCATAGGACTCGTCAGTGAAAAGATCGCTCGCCGCATCGTACTCGAAGGAACGTTTGCCTTGCTTGGGTGTATCAGTAAAGTGCCAGATGTCGCCGTCGCCTTCGAGGATTAAATCGGGGCCCGGCGGCAGAGCGGCGAGCTTCTGGCGGGCTGCATCGTCAGCGTGGATTGCATCCCAGATAGGCCATAAGGAGGTGTCTGACGAGCCGAGCCGCCAGAGTGCGGTGCCTTGCACGCCCAATCGCTCGCTGGCCCGAAGCTCGTTGTAGGCGGTGACGGCGTCCAGCATCCACACCTGGTGCACGTGGTTGTGTTCGTCGTAGTACGAATAGTGGGGATTCAGCGAATTGCTGTCGAATTCGACGTCGGCATCCGATTCCTCGGCGTGCAGCAAGGCTTCCTGGACGCTCCACTCCTCCGCAGTCTCGTACCCTTTTTTCGGCGCGGCAGCCCAGTCGTAGGCATAGTTCGCTATCCCCACGATAATTTTTTGCGCCGGAACGACTTCACGCACTTGCCGCAGGTTCTCCATGAACCAGTCCTGCGCCGCGATGGGGCCTGGCAGGGAATACGGCCAGTGCTGGTCGAAATTCATGAGCTCGATGGCGTCACATTGTTGGCCAAAGTATTCGTAGTCATACGCGTCGTCGCGCGCAGGCAACGCGATCATTAATTTCAAGCCCTTGGAGTGCAGCGCGGGCGCCAACGCGCCGATGAGTTCGCGGAAGTGCGCCTGGCTCGCATCAGGAACCTCTTCAAAATCAACGACAATCCCCGCTTCGTGCGACGCCACCGCGTATTCAACAACGTCCCGCACCAGTCTCCGCCGAGCAACGGGGTTCGCCAGCATCTGCGCCATTTCCTTGATGCGCCACTCCACACCATCGTAATTGTTCAGCATGCCCATCATCGGCAACTCGATAGGAGGATTGAACGACTTCATCCACTGGTGGAGCTTGTCGTCTTTCAGAATTGAAATGGCTTCGGCAGGTGTGGCCTTTGTGGTGTTTTGGCCGCGTTCGTAGTCCACGATGGTCAGCGCGCCATCCGCCGAGACGGCATGGAGCTGCTCGGGAATCAGAAGGTCAATGTCTTTGTAGTGTTTTTTCAGCGAAGCGAGGCTGTTGGGATCCCAGCTCACAAAAAATGCCGCACGCAGCGGATCGTAGCTCGCCGGCACAGTTCCGATGTTGGCCACGCGGCGCTTCCTGCCTTCGCGCGAGGGCACTGGTTTCTTTTTTGATTTGAGCGCCTGGTATTTGGGCTTCGTATCCGGCAGCAGTCCCGCGGGCAACTCCACACTGACAGCGATGGTAACGAAAAAATAGGCGAGCAAAAGCGTCAGCAGGACGCCGGTAATTTCCATAACGCGCCGTGTGAGCCGCCAGCGAACACGCTCCGCGTCATAAAAAATGGGTCCGCGATCCTTCATTTCACCTTTCAACCTGGCGGCACGGCAGGCCAATATACATCAGGCTGGGGCTGAGTCCGTCTGCGCGATTCCGTCTGCTCTATTGTAAGATGCGTGGCATTGATGAAGCGAGTTTTCTCGAACCCCCTTGCCGCGTTAACTGCAGGCCTCTGCCTGCGGCTCTATTTCGTGCTGAAGTTCCCTGCTAATTCCGGCGACACCGTTCTCTACGAGCAAATTGCAACAAACTGGCTGAAGCACCATGTCTACGCAATGACCGTCGGCAGCCAGATCACCCCAGTGGATGTGCGCATGCCGGGTTATCCGGCGTTTCTTGCCATCATCTACGCTCTCACGGGACGTACGGGTGCGGACGCGCGCATCTGGGTGATGCTGGCACAGACCGGTGTGGATCTTCTTTCTTGCCTGGTGATTGCCAGGCTGGCGGCGCTTTTGGCCTGTCCGCCCGAGGACTCCGCGCCGGACAAACGCGTGCATTCCGTTGCGCTCTGGCTCGCGGCTTTGTGTCCCTTCACCGCGAACTACGCGGCGGTCCCGCTGACCGAAGTCTTCGCCACATTCTGGACGGCGCTCGCCTGTTGCGCTCTGGTGATTGCTATAAGAAGAGTGCCGAAGCCGGATTTTCTGTTGAAGAGTACACACCTTCCTCTACGGAAGAGCGTCGAATACTCCGCTTTGGGAGCAGGTTTGTTAGTCGGTGTTGGCACGCTGTTTCGTCCTGAAACACCGCTGCTGCTCATTGCTGCCGCCATCGTTTTTTGCGGTTTGTTTTTTCTGCGCGGAAGTTACCGTCGCTGGTTGTGGGTTTGCCTCGCTATGACCCTTGGTTGCTTCATGATTCTTTCTCCCTGGGCCTTGCGAAACATGGTGACGCTGGGTCAACCACAATTCCTGGTCCCTAAAAACTCAAATCTGCCCGGAGAATTAGTTCCCCACGGCTTCATGGCTTGGGAAAGGACCTGGCTCTTCCGCGTCCGGGATTGCTACCTGGTGCCGTGGAAGCTCAACGAAGAAACCATCTTTGTGGAAGACATGCCCGCGCGGGCGTTTGATACGCCCGAGGAAAAACAGCGCGTCGCCGCGATTCTCGAGCATTACAACAATGATTTGATGCTGACGCCGGAAGAAGATGCGGAGTTCTCGCAACTTGCTCGCGAGCGGACCGCGCGCCATCCATTTCGGACGTACCTCTGGTTGCCCGCCGCGCGCGCGGTCATCATCTGGTTCACGCCGCGTATTGAATTGCTGCCAATTTCAGGACACATATTTCCTCTCGCGCAAATGCGCGAGGACGACCCCGTCGATCAGGAAGTCACCATTCTGTATTTTGTGCTCAATGTGGCTTATGTAGGTCTGGGTGCCTTGGGCGCCGCGCGGCTTTGGCGTTCGAATCCAGCGGCCCGGCCCGCGGCTGGATTTTTAGCGCTATTCATCGTGCTCCGCACGGCCTTCCTGACCACACTGGAAACGCCCGAGCCACGCTATGTTCTGGTTTGCTTTCCTGCATTGATCGCCGTTGGGGCGCATTTTTTCGCGCGCCGCGCTAAAGCGCAGTCGGGCAGGCTCTCGCCTGTACCGTGATTGCTGGTCACAAAAATCGCACCGGATAAATTCTGTGTCACTATTTTTCCTCGAATGGTTCGGGATGAATTGTGACGCGATAGATCTGCGGAAATTTTCCCTTCACGCGGTCTTCCAAGACTGCGGTCACATCGTGTATTTGCGTGATCGGCAAGCTGCTTTTCATCGTGCAGTGGCAGGACACCAGAATGTGGCGCTCCACCTTCCGGGCCCGAACATCGTGGCAGTTCACCAGTTCGTCGAATTCCGACGGCAAGCGGTTGAGGAACTCCTCAATCGCTCGCGAAAGCTGCTTCATTTCCCCAGCGCCGGAGTCGGGTGTCGCAATGTGCCTGCCCAGCGGCTCGATATGAATGTTTACCTCAACCGATCCGTCGCGCAATTCGCGAATCTTCTCTTCGAGCTCCGTGGCCTGACGATGCGCATCGCCCAGGCTCAAATTCTCGTCCACTTCCAGGTGCAGCTCGATGAAGAGTTGCCCATCCTGCTGCACGGCGGTCAAATCGTGGATCGCCAGACCCATCTTCTGGGCCGCCGCGCGAATCGCTTCAAAGAGATGTTCTCCCTGAGGCGCGCGCGGTTCCGCGTGAACCATCACATCCGAGGGAACGATCTCGCCGATGCGCTTCTCGATAGCGTCGCTCAGGGCATGCACCTGCTCGAGGCTCGCCGTGCGTGCCACGCTCACCGTCGCATCCACAAAGTGACGATTGCCGGCGCGACGCACGCGCACGCGATCGACATCCAGCACGCCATCCATGCGCGCGACGGCCTTGGCAATCTCCTGCTGCAATCCTTGCGGCGCCGCGTCCAGCAAGGCATCCAGCGTACGTCTGCCGAGCTGTGCGCCAACCCATAGAATGACAGCCGCAACCGTCAGCCCCGCCAAGGCATCGGCGTAATTCAGCCACGGCAAGTTCCACGTTGCTCCGGCCCATACCAGCCCGATGCCGGCGATCACGACAATGGTGCTCCATACATCAGTCGAAAAATGCAGCGCGTCGGCCTCCAGTGCGTCGCTGGAATATTTTCGAGCCACATTCCCGAGAGCCCGCGCACGCGTTAGATCGATCGACAAAGCGACCAGTAGCACCAATATCGCCGTGGCGCTCGGCTGAATGTGCACGCTGCGGAAGAACAGCCGGTCAAACGCCTCATAAACGATGTAGATAGCCGTCAGCGCCAGCAGGCCCGTCTCCACGAACGCGGAGAAGTTCTCGAACTTTCCGTGACCGTAGGGATGCCGCTCATCCGCCGGCTGGTCTGACATGCGCACGGAAAGAAACGTAATGATCGCCGCAAGCAGGTCAAGACCAGAGTGCAATGCTTCCGAAAGAACACCCAAGCTTCCGGTCCGCACAACCAAGAACGCCTTCAACGAAACCAGTAGCAACGCCGAGCCCACGCTCAGAAGCGCAGCCCGCTTCTTCTCCCGCCCTTCCTCGACCTGGTTGATTGCTCCCATCGCCCGCCTAGACTACCTCAGATTCACGTCTGTGCGCTGGCACTCGCAGGAGCACACTTCCGACGCGCATCCATCTACGAGCGGAGCGGCATCCGTTCATACGGCATTTTGTCCAAGCTAGCTTTTTCGAGGGACAAAGTGAAGCGCTGCGGAATTCATGCAATACCGCAAGCCGGTCGGCTCCGGCCCGTCTGGGAAGACGTGCCCCAAATGTGCGTCGCACAGCGCGCATTTCACTTCTGTTCGCAACACGCCTGCGCTGAAATCTTTTTTCTCACGCACATTCTCGGTAGCGATGGCTTCCCAAAAGCTCGGCCAGCCAGTCCCAGAGTCGAATTTCGCTTTCGAATCGAAGAGCGCATTGCTGCAATCCACGCAGCGGTACAGCCCCGGCGCGTGCTGATCGTAGAGCGCGCCGGAAAAAGGGAATTCGGTCGCCCCGCGCCGCGTGACATCGTATTGCAGCGGCGTGAGCTGCTTCTTCCATTCGGATTTGTTCTTGCGCACTTTCGCCAGGGCATAAATCCCCAGCCTCGCGCCATCGTCCGCGAATTTCACGATCTTGACCGGGCCCGGATCGTCTTCCGGCTCGGCGTCATCGGCGAAAGCCGATAGGCAAACACGCTCCACACCGACCAGCAAGCCGTAGGCTGCGGCCGTGGCCACTCCAAAGATCAGTCCGCGTCGCGTGATTTCATTCATGGAAGCAATTCCTGAAATGAACTTACTTTGCCGGACTCATCGGCGGTGGAGGCAACAGCGGCAGCCGCTTGGCCTCTCCGCGTGCCCCGCGCACTTCCAGTTCCTCGAACAGCAGCGACGGCGCCACCACCGAGGCCGGTAAGCCGCTTTGCGCCGATCCAAATGCTCCCAGCGCGGTGCCGGCAAATCCGTTGATCTGGCTCTGCATGTAGTTGAAGACGAAAGTATCGTTGCCGATTCCGGCGAGGTTGCGCAGCGCACGTGAGTTCAATCCGATGATGCGCGAGCCTCGAATCATCTCTTCCCTGCCGGTTTCCGGATACACGCGGTAAACGACCAGCGGCAGGCGATCGCCGGTCCCGGCGCCGCCGCCGTAGCTGGCCAGAAGTTCAGAGAAATCTTCCTGGTGCAGCAGGCTCAGCGCGGGATTGTCCATTTCACGCACGACCAGGCAATAGGCCAGTTTTTCCGTTCGGCAGGCGTCCAGAAATTTCTTCTTCAACTCCGCCGCGGAAAGAGTCTCCGCCGAGGAAAAGAACAGATTGCTCATCGTCGGCTTGGCGTCGTTCAAGAACGCGGCGCGACCGTGACCGTTGGATTGATCGGAGTCTGGTCCGGGCCGGCGGGACATCAGCTCGCTCTTGAAGTTACCGCTCTCCACCAGCGTGACTTTCTGCGCGCGTACGCCTTCGTTGTCCACGGCATAGCCGCCGATCACCGGCGTGCCCTTGAATTCTTTTGCGCTCGGATCATCCACCACGCTCACACCGGACGGCAAGACACGCGAGCCAATCCGCGACACCCAGTCGCTCTTGCCGCCCAGATTGCCGAGCATCTGTTCCATCACCGGACTGAACGAAATGGGTGGCCTCGCGCCGTTCACTGCGGGTCCAAGCACCTGCGCCAACATTGGCGCCGCAGCGCGCGCTTCGAAGAGAACGGGACCGGAATAGTCCTGCGCCGGCGGCGCGGCTCGCAGCGTCATGAGTTCGGTGCCGGCAACGTTCAATCCCTTGCGCATCGCCTCCACGCTTGGCAAGTCGGCTGGGCGCGCCGCGTAGGTGGCATAAAAATGATTCAGTGGCACTCCGTCGTCGGCAAATGTCCTCATGCCCGCTTCGATCGCCGCAAAATGACGGTTCTGCCGGATTTCCGTTCCTTCGCTGGTCAACAGATATTCCGTCGCGTAGACGATGTAATAGGTCACGCGCGATTCGTGAATCTCGGAAAACGCCCGCAACGTCGCCGACGTCTCGCGTGCTTCCTGGTCCCAGTTGCGGTTGGTCCAATCCGGCGTCACCAGCGGTTCGATAAGTTGCACCGGCTGGGCTTTCGCGAAATCGTCGATATCCGATTGCCGCGCCAAACTGCTGAGATACGCCTGTTTGCGTGAATACGTCTCCACCGCCTCTTTGAACGCCTGATCCGTCGCAATCCACAAATCCTGTCGCAGCGAATCGTAATCGCGGTCGATGCCCACCGAGCCGGTCGGCCCGATGAAGCCGCGGAATCCCTCGTCGCTTACAAAGTTTGAGCTATCCAGCTTGTAGCTGCCTACACGCGCTTCCACATCCATAAAGCGGTTCCGCGTGTGCGTGCTGGACAGCAAAGTGCCGTATTCCGCGACGACTTCGCGCACCTCAAGATCAAGCAATCGATATTCGACGTAATATGGACGCACCGGCCGGTCGATGTTCGGAATTTTCAATTCCAGCCGAGTCTTGGCGCGGTCCATCTCATCGCGCATGGCCTGCAGCGTGTGGTCGTTATCCTGCGGAACCTGCGCGCCTGTAGCCGCGGCGGCCTTCATCGCCGCCAAAAGCAAAATCAGTCCTGCCATTCTCTCTACGCGCCTCACTGCTGGCCTCCCGTCTTGGTTACGTCGTGCGCGGGCGGCGGCAGGATCGGCGGCCGATCCGTCGAACTTTCTTTTTTCTGTACTTCCAATTCCGAAGTTAAAATCGCGGGCGACGCGGCGGCCACGGGAACGGATCCTGATTCCGCGCCGCAATAGCCGTTGAAAACTTCCGGGGTATCACCCGTGGCGACAATCTTCGTCAGTGCCGCGAGCGGCGTGCCAACAATGTCCACTCCCCGCACCAATTCATCAGGCCGTCCATCGGGAAATACCTTGTAGACCACCAGCGGCAGCACCTGGAAGGCCTGCGGCTGTCCGCGCCCAGTGAACGTAAATCCGCCCGCGATGTCATCGATCAACAACCCAAACGGCTTGCCCTGCGCTTTGATCAATTCAATGAGCTTGGCGCGGAGCTGCGCGTTGGGTACCGTCTTGCTGCTTTGCACGATCAAGTTGCCCTGCCGCGAAACCGGCGTTGCACCGAGCTGCCGCCTCCCATGCCCGTTTGAATGGGGGAACCCGACCAGCGGCGACCGTGACATCTCGAAACTCTTCAGCACCCCGTGATCCACCAGCGGCACGCGTTGCGCCGGCACGCCCTCATCATCGAACTCGTAGTAGCCCAGAAGGTCCTGCTTCCCGAGCTTTTTCATCGTCGTATCATCAGCAATACTTAGAAATTCCGGCAGAATCTGCTCGCCGACTTTTTTCGAGAACGTTTGTCCCTCGGTCACGTCTTTTTGCCGGTGGCCTTCCGCGCGATGGCCGAAGACTTCGTGGAAAAACACCGCCGCGGCGCGTCCCGTCAGCAGTGCCGGTCCGACTGTCGGATCGTTGATGGGCGCGGCGACCAGCCCTTCCAATTCCTTGCGCATCGTCGCTTCCGCTGCGTACACCGCTTTGTCGTCCGGCGCGTCCTTGGGGTCTACCCAATCAAAATTGTAGTAGCGGTCGATGTCCATCCCGTCCGGCGCTTTGCCCTGGATGAACAGCTCCAGCCGGTAGCGAATCTGCCCGTATTGCAGTTGTGTGCCTTCGCTGGTCACCTGGTACGCGTTTTGCGCTTGCGCCGCGAACGTCACGATGGAATTGATGATCGCCGGCGATTCGCGAAAGGCTTTGGTATATGCGCGGACTCTTTCCTCCCACGGTTTGCGGTCCACCGCGATCGAAACCTGTGGGCCGATCGAAACGTGTGGTTCTTCCCGCGAGAAATCCGGCGCGCGCCCTTCCACCGTTTCTACTTTTACTTCCTTGCCCGTCTTAATCTTGATCAACGCTTCGGATGCGGCCCGGTACTGCTTGTCCGTCTCCAGCCAAATCGTCCGGCGCAGAACTTCAGCGTCATCGTCGATCGGTACGGGTGCGCCCGGTCCGCCGCTGGCCATCTGCCGTTCGCCGATCTTGTGCGAATTGTCTAG
>Ga0209236_1002220_pt1 | contig 11859 bp, 12 predicted proteins | sample GraSoi013_1_40cm_FD_185819 | JGI IMG/M metagenome (GOLD analysis project Ga0209236, IMG submission 185819) | Grasslands soil microbial communities from the Angelo Coastal Reserve, California, USA - Sample 09_27_2013_1_40cm (SPAdes) (version 2) | ecosystem: Environmental > Terrestrial > Soil >... | reverse complement strand
TGCGTTGTAGGGTTTGACGAAGCGCATCGGGCAATCGCACGGGCTGAAGGCCCACGCCGAGGTAACCGCGAGGAATGCGGCCCTTTTGCAGCAGAGTATCCACAACGCGGTTCACCGTGGGCGCGGGAACAGCAATGGCGCCAAAGTGCGCGAAGCGAGGAGTGGCAATGCCAATGACGCGGCCATGCGCGTCGATGACCGCGCCGCCTACGGCTGTCGGCTGCAATCCAACATCGAGGCGGACGTAGGGAGCAAAAGCTGCACCGGTCCAAGTGCGCCTTTCGGGAGCAACGAGGCTGACTGCGCCAAGAGCGGCCACGGGACCGCTGGCCCGCGTGCGCCCGACCACGAGAGCGAGGCAGCCCGGTTGGATCAAAGAGACCTCAGCGGTTTCCGCGATAGGCGAAGCGGCTTCGGCGCATCTGAGAACGGCCAGGTCAGTTGAAGAATCACGGCCAGCAAGGGCGGCGGCGACCACGCGGCCATCGGGCAAGGTGACTTGAATCTCTTCGTCACGGCGTAGCGCGTGCTCGGCGGTCACGATGACCCCGTTGCGCCACACGACGCCGCTGGACGAACCGCGGGCCTCCGTATGAACGGCGACAGTATGTGCAGCGGCGCGGTCGGTGGCCTGCGCCAGCGCGTTGGATAGGGCGATGAGTTCTGCGGACATTGGGGAACCTCCTTGAACAAGATGCCGCAGAGGCCGGAGCGATTACATCCGCCAATTGGCTAGGTGCGGACCCGGGAAAAAGGAGAGTAATATCGCCCTCGCGAACGGAGACCGATGGGATTGCAAACTGCGATTCATGAGAGTAGGCTCAGCCGAGCCTCATCCCCACCAACGCTTCCATCCTGGATTCCGTGAGGCGGGGCCCCATCTCCGGAGGTACCGCAAGGATTGATCCGGAGGAGGAGGACAAAATGCCAGCCGACCCCAAGAGCATCGTTCGGCGCCTCTATGAGGAAGTGTGGAATAAAAGAAAACTCCAGCTCATGGGTGAGCTGGTTTCTCCCAGTCACGCTCTCCACGGTCCTAACGTTTCCGGTTCGTCGATCGGTCCGGAAGCGTACAAACGCGTAGTGGCGTTGTTCGTTGCAGGCTTTCCCGATTTGCGCTTCGCGATCGAGGACACGGTCACCGAGCAGGATAAAGTCGTTGTCTGCTGGACTTTATCCGGCACTCATAAAGGCGAATACATGGGCATCCCCGCGACGAACAAGAAAGTATCGGTGGGGGGAATCACCATCCATCACATTGCCAGCGGAAGGATCATGGATTCCTACTCGAGTTGGGACGTGTGGGGCATGATGCAGCAGTTTGGGGTGCTTAAAGGGCTCGGACAACCTCAGAGCGCTTCGGCGCGCTGAGGCGCGATTGCATCGTCCTGCCGGCCGGAGAAGGGTCCAACCCCGAAGTCGCCACGCGCTGAAAAACACCGTAGAATATCGTCCGCAATAAAGAATTGAGCCATTCATCTGCGCGTACCGAACGCACAGAGAGAACAGAGGCACCGAGTCGCGTGAACAAGCCCAAAGCCAAGAGCGCTGGCCCGCTGGTCGGCATCATCATGGGTTCCGGCTCCGACTGGGATACCATGAAGTTCGTCTCCAAAACGCTCAAGGCCCTCGGTGTTCCACATGAAACACGCGTCGTCTCTGCCCATCGCACCCCGGACCTCCTTTTTGAATACGCCTCCAACGCGGAAAAGCGCGGCATCGAAGTCATCATCGCCGGTGCCGGCGGCGCCGCGCATCTTCCCGGCATGACTGCTTCCAAGTCAGTTCTCCCTGTCCTCGGTGTTCCTGTCGAATCGAAAGCCCTCAAGGGGCTCGATTCGCTCCTCTCTATCGCGCAAATGCCCAGCGGCGTCCCTGTCGGCACACTCGCCATCGGCAGGTCCGGCGCGGTCAATGCCGCACTCCTTGCCGCCGCCATCCTTGGTGCAAAACATCCGCGCCTGCGAGAAGCTCTTCGAAAATTCCGGACCGAACAGACCGGTCGGGTCCTGGCGCATCCCGATCCTTCGGATGCGCAGTCCCCAAATAAAAAGGGGAAGCGCGCGTGACCATCGGCATTCTCGGCGGCGGTCAGCTCGGCTACATGCTCGCGCTGGCGGGGTATCCGCTCGGCTTGCACTTCCGGTTTCTCGACCCCTCCCCTGAGGCTCCCGTGGGCCGTATTGCCCAGCGTGTCACCGCCGAGTACACGGATCACTCTGCCCTCGAAAAATTCTCCAATGGCCTCGAGCTCGTCACTTACGAATTTGAAAACGTTCCCGTGGGAGCCGCGCGATTCCTCGCCCAGCGTGTTCCCGTCTATCCTCCTCCGGCGGCTCTCGAAGCCGCGCAGGATCGCCTGGCCGAAAAGGGCCTGTTCCGGAAGCTCGGAATCAGCACCACGGAATTTCTACCCATTTCGAAGCCCCGCGAGTTCGCCGCGGCCGTCGATAAGCTCGGCCTTCCCGCCGTCCTCAAGACCTCGCGCATGGGTTACGACGGCAAGGGCCAGTGGATTCTCCGCACCCCGGAAGACGTCGCGAAAGCCAAGCCCGAATTGCCTCCCGTAAAACTGATCCTCGAGCGTTTCGTCCCCTTCACCCGTGAACTTTCCGTCCTCGCGGTCCGCTCTCGCACTGGCGAAACCGCCTTTTATCCGCTCGTCGAAAACCACCATCGCGGCGGCATTCTCCGCCTTTCTCTCGCGCCTGCCCCTCTTCTCGAAGCGCCCATTCAGCGCGCCGCGGAAGACGTGGCCCGCCGCGTTCTCGAATCGATGAAATATGCCGGCATTCTTGTCATCGAATTTTTCGAATATGAAGGGCGCCTCCTCGCCAATGAGATGGCTCCCCGCGTTCATAACTCCGGCCACTGGACCATCGAAGGCGCCGTCACCAGCCAGTTTGAAAACCATCTTCGCGCCATCCTCGGCTTGCCGCTGGGCTCCACCGCGCACGCTGGCCACTGTGCGATGGTCAATCTCATCGGCGACCTCCCGGAATCCGCGGAAGTCCTCGCCGTCCCTGACGCTCATCTGCATCTCTACGGAAAGGTTGCTCGTCCCGGACGTAAGCTCGGCCATGTCACTCTTCGCGCCGCCTCTCCGAGCTTCCCGCCTTCTTCCACCGCCCCGACTTCTGCCTCGACGCCGCCCTCGCCCACTCCGCCTCCCTCCGCGCCTGATCCCTACGTCGTAGGTTGTAGCGATCTGCCCTTTGAGGCAGGCGTGCTCACCTTTCTAGAGGCGGCCAATCGGTAACCCAACGCCACCGAAATCTTGAGTCGCTCACTTTTCTTGAAATCCCCTTGCATTCTACAGGAGGATAGCAATAGAATGCTCCATGGCACGTAGAGCTGAGTATCCCACCAAGTTCATCAAGTTCCGCCTTGATGGGAAGAACTACGTCTTGAGCTACGAAGACGTCTGCGCAAAGGTCGCTTTTGTCCCCCCCAAGCCAACGGAAAAGTATTTCATCGCGATCAGTCACCGGCCTTATCCGCCGAAGCAGGTGTTAGAACTCGCGCTCGGTGTGCCCTCGGCAAATTTCACTACCGCGGCGGCTATCGCAATTCTGCGCAGGCTAGGTTTCGAGATACAGACAACTGGCGAGACCGAGGTTCGGACAAAGACTGAGTCAGAGAGGCTTTTTGAGACGTACTTAGAGGCTAGCGGTTATCTGGAATACGAATTTGAACCGCAAGTTTCGGAAGCATCTAAGCGACCCGACTTCGTACTCGATTTGCGCCGTGGGGATTCTCATCTGAAGGTCGTGCTCGAAGTAAAGGAGTTTCAGCCCGCGCCTTCAGACTTCGCGCTAGGGGGTGGTTCCTACGACCCGTACGGGGCCATTCGGGAGAAGATCAAAGAGGGTACAAAGAAGTTTCGTGAGTACAAACAGTATCCGTGCGGACTGGTCCTGTACAACGCCGGCAAACCGCTCGTGGACTTGCGTTGGGAGTTCATCTATGGAGCCATGCTCGGTAACTTGGGCTACTCGATCCCATTTGATCCTGCCGCGGGAAGACTGGTAGACAAGCCAGCTTTGACGCCTGTCTTCACGCACGGCGGTCAAATGCACCGCGAAAAGGACAGCGTGCCTATCGAGCCGCAAAATACGACTATTAGCGCGATAGTGGTGCTCGAGCTTTTTCCTGTCGGGAAGAGACGATTCGAAATTGAGGCAGCGAGGAAGACCAGAGAGTTGGGTCGTGAACTCAGGTACGAAGAATACTTTGGCCTCGTGAATTCCTCGCGAGGCACTGAGCGCGACGTTTCACTTCGGCAGTTACGCACCGTGACCTGCTTGAATCCATACAGGCGTATAGCTTTTCCTGAACGGCTCTTCTACGGTCCTTATGATGAATGCTACGGAGAACTTTCAGGGGAGCTGCAGCGAATTTACTCAGGCAAACAGTTGAAAGAAATTGAGGCCGCGGGGACAGAAGTAGGCATCAGTCAGCATATGCTGCTCCCAAAGGAAGCCCCGCCGTGAATCAGCGCCAGGCTGCGTTTGGCAGGCGACCAGATGACCGATGAGCGGTAGCCCATGCCGAAGAAAAAGGAAAATGAAAGTCGGAATGTCACGGAAGAAAGCGGCGGAATTGACCGCGAAGTTCTCGACGTGATCCACGAAGAAAAGCGTAAGCTTGCGGGCGGAGCGGGTCGCGAATCGGCCCAGAGAGAACGAATACTGAAAATATTCAGCGGGAAAGCACTAAGAGCGATACAGGCTAAAGATGCCCGCGCTTTCGCGGTCGCACTGCGGGAAGCGAACGTATCGGAGGATTCGCCGGAGTGGAAGCGTGCTTGGGAGTTTTTCCGTTCGTCTTGCGCCTAATCGTAATCTTCTGTATGGCCCGGACACGTTCCTCTTGCTCTTCTCTTGGGAGTTTCTGCAAGGAAGCGTACATTATCTCCGCGATCTTCCGCGCGGCCTTCTTTTGTCTTGCGAGTTTGCTTTCCGTTTTCATTTTTCGGACGGATGCGGCGCCGGTCAGGCCCCTTCAGGCGGCCTTCCCCTTCACTCATCAGCTATCATAACCCCGTTCGCGAATTCCTTCAAAAACAAGTTGCGGGTCTAGTGGACAAAGCGCACGTTCACTCTCTGTTTGACTGTCTTGACCGCTCTAAATGAGACTGTTTTACCTGACTTGGTTTTGAACTTGACCCTAGTTGGTTTCGCAACGGTCTTGGCGGCAGTAAATTGGACATTCTTCTTAGCCATGTCCTCATATTACCACCGCCCGGTCTATGGCAGGTGGCACATCCAGCGTGTCGATTTTCCCAGAGCAGTTCCGCGCTATCGGCTGGGTCGGCGAGCGATTATATTCTGTGATCTTCGAGATTCGCGAGGATGCGAAGGGGAATTCCTCCATTTGGTGACTTTATGAAGAGCGACCTCGGAGGAAAGGAAGCGGTATGAAGAGAATTCGTAAAACACGCAAGCGGACTGCCGCCGAAGCGATTGCCCGCCTCGCCGACAAGGGAAAAGATGTTTCCCGTTTCTTCACCAACTCCAGCCGGATGATGGAACCCATTCAACGCGTGAACGTCGATTTCACCGCTGCCATACTCAAAGAACTGGATGGAGCCGCATTGGAGTTGAACATCAGCAGACACGCCGTCACCAAGACTCTGGTCCGCCCGGGTCTGGACCGCCACTATTTCGCAAAAGCTCGCGGCCGAAAACTCGCCCGCGACTAGCAAAGCGCCACGCGCTCGCCCGCGCTACTTCCCTCGTGCTAACGCCCTTCGCGGCTTGGCCGCTCATGATAGAATCCCCGCCAATGCCGTCGGACGGAGGTAAAGAGCTTGGCAACGCCTGCGCAAGTTCCCGTCGGCCGACGCGACCGCTTCAAAGAACAACCTACTTAATCTCTTAACTCCTTCACTTTCAAACTCTTGCGCACTCTTTTGCACTCATGCAAAAAGCAACTCTTTTGTTTTCAGGCGATTCCGCACTCTTTCACAAAAACACCCGGGGGTGGGGGGTACCTCGGCGCCATCCACATCCGTCCAACAGAAGAAGGAACCGCAGTCTTGTCGAGTCCCGCTGGAGTCGAGGCCTTGCTGCAGGGGTGGCCACGGTCCACGGATCACGTTTCCACAGGTTGCCGCCCTTCACCCCGAATGTTACGATTTGGTCTTCCATGACTCCCGCTAATCCCCAACTGAACACCGTCTCTAAGCCTCGTGTGGGCATCCCTTGGCGCACCACGACAGAGGAAGATCGTGGCATCACCCCCAAGCTCCAGTATTACCTTACCGCTGTCGAACAAGCCGAGGGTGACCCGGTCGGCATTTCTTTGCGGCTTTCGCCGGAACAGCTTGCTGCACAGATCAAGGATTTGGACGCCTTCGTTCTCCCTGGCAGCCCGGCCGACGTGAACCCGCCGCTTTATCGAGCCTCACGTCATGCGAAAACCCACGACGCCGATGCTAACCGTGAGAAAACGGACTTGGCCATCATCGAGCACGCCTTCGCCACAGGAAAACCCGTTCTCGCCGTCTGCTACGGCTGCCAGAGCCTCAACGTCTGCCTGGGCGGCACGCTTTACCAGGACATCGCCAGCGAACTGCATACCGATATCGTGCACAGCCGTGACGGTCTGCCAAAGGAAGCGCAGGATCCGCAACACCCGGCGCGGATTGAACTTGGTGGCGAACTCGGTCAGCTTGCCGCCGCATCCGGTTTGCCAAAGCGGGATGGCGGATTCGATGCGCAGGTGAACACTTCGCATCATCAATCCATCCGGGATCTGGGGCACGGACTTCGCCTGGCCGCGGTGGCTCCCGATGGCGTCATCGAAGCCGTCGAGCATGAGCCGCACAAACACTGGGTCGTCGGAGTGCAGTGGCATCCCGAGCGGATGCCGTCCGAGGATACATTCTCGAAGAGGCTCTTCGAAGCACTCGTCGCGGCTGCGCGGGCCCATGAGGCCGCCGCACACCGCTGAACGGTACAGCCGGGCCACAAGCCCGTCATTCCGAGCGAAGCGAGGAATCTCTCTTCGTCCTGGAAGTCACGCAAGGTTTCTCGGAGTTGGGTTTTCGACTTTCAAATGTCAACTTTTAACTGCTTGGGGGCTTGATGATTTCACTCGCAGGCAAGGCGGCACTCATCACCGGAGGTTCGCGAGGCATCGGCGCGGCGGCCGTCAAACTCTTTGCCCAGGCCGGCGCTGACGTGATTTTCAATTACGTCAAAGCCAAGGACGCCGCGCTTCAGGTTCAGCAGGAAGCCGCCAAGCACGGCACGCGTGTCGAAGCCTTCAAAGCGGATGTCAGCAAACACGCGGATAACAAAAAACTGGTGGACCACTGCATCGCTCGCCTCGGCCGCCTGGACATTCTTGTCGCCAACGCCGGCGTTTGGAAGAAAATGAGCGAAAAGCAGTGGGACGACATGATCCGCACCAACCTCAAGAGCGTCTACTCGGTCATCCATTTCTCCGTTCCGCAGATGATCAAGCAGAAGTCCGGCAAAATCATCACCATCAGTTCCACCGCCGGGCAGCGCGGCGAATCCTTGCACACGCACTATGGCGCCTCGAAGGGCGGCATCATCAGCCTCACCAAGGGCCTCGCGACCGAACTTGCCAGCCACAATATTCTCGTGAACTCCGTTGCACCCGGCTGGGTCGCTACGGACATGTCCAATCCTGTGCTCGACACCAAAGCCGGACAAAAAATGGCTTCCTCGGTGATTCCCCTGGGCCGCGCCGCAACTGCGGAGGAAATCGCGGGGCCGATTCTCTTTGTCGCTTCCGACTTGGCCAACTTCATGACCGGAGAAATCATCAATGTAAACGGAGGTTCGGTCTTGTGCGGATGAAATTTGCCCTCATCGTCGGAATCGTTCTCCTCGCCGCTGCCTGTCTTGTTCCTCGGGCTGGCGCACAAAATCCGGACACCATGATGCCGGAGCAAAGCGAGGCCAAGGGCAAGCAGATTCTCCAAGACCTGATGAATGGTCTCGGTGGTCCCGGGTACAGTGAAGTGCGCGAAAGCGAATGCTCGGGACGCCGCGCGCTTTTTGGTCACAGCGGCGATCTGACCGGCTACATCGACTTCAATGATTTTCGGCGTTTCCCGGACAAGGCCCGCATCGAATACATGCGCAAGGGCCGCAATACAATCCTTCTGTCACTGATCGGTCTGGACGGCTTGGATTTCACCCACGGGGGAATCGTGATTGCCCTCTACAACGGCGATCGTGGTTGGTCTTACGACCGCAGCGGCGTCAATGAGCTGCCCGCAACTTCCGTGACTGATTTCCAGGAACAGATGAAACGCAACGTGGACAATCTGCTGCGCTTCCGCCTCAAAGAGCCCGGCATTTCCATCCGCTTCGGTGGCAATGACACGGTCGACCTCAAGCAAGTGGACTGGGTCGAGGTGACCGACAGCGAGGACCGCAAATTCCGGCTTGCTGTCAATCGTTCCACGCATCTCTTGGACCGCGCCATCGTCAGCACCACGGATCCAGAGAACCAGCAGGTCAATGACGACGCCACGATTTATACCAATTATCAGTTGAAAGACAGCGTCTGGACGCCGATGCAGATTTCTCGCGAACACAACGGCCGCCGCACCGCTCAATTTTTCTTGGACACCTGCCGCTTCAATCCCGGTTTTCCCGACGATCTTTTCACAATAGCCTCTCTTCAAAAACGCGGCTCCGAATCGGTCCTGAAAAAGAAATGAACATCGCGGCGTATCCTCTGTCGTTGACCCTTCTCCCCGGCTTGCTGCGAATTGCCTAACACGTCATGCTTCCATGCATAACCATAAGTTTCAATTTGTTACATTTCTTCCCAACGCTTGCGGTATGTAATAAAATGGAGGCTGTCCCCTCAAGGAAGTACTATATTCAGCGTCGGTTGCGAGCGACTGTCCCTGGCATTGCGACTGCACCGAATTGGGACTCAAGTCACTACTGAGGCAGGATTAGGGATCCTTGCCTTCGAACGAGGAAACGATTTTGGGACAGAGTGCAAATCGCTCCGGCACTCGACGAAGCGGCATAGCCGGCTTCAGCATCGTCGAACTCGTGGTATCCCTCTGCATCATGCTGATCCTCACGGCGATTGCCGTGCCCTCCTTGATGCGCTCCCTGCGGGCCTATCAGCTCAATGACGCAGCGGGCCGCGTGTCCGACATGCTGAAATTCACGCGATTCGAAGCAGTCCGGCAAAACAAGAAAGTGAGTTTTCTTCTGGCCCCTAACGGCTCCGGTTGGATCGTCTGGGCTGGGCCGAGCACTGACACGGCGCCTTCACCGATGGAGAAGCAGGTTCCCATAGCCGGCTTTGCATCCCTTGTCACCGCTGGCGTTCCTTCGGGGCTGACGGTCGCTGGCAGCGGACCGCTCAACACCCTGTCGGGCAGCAGCTGCACTCCCGCTTGTTTTGCATTTGACGCGCGGGGTGCAGTTTCTCCCCTTCAGGCCTATGTACTCTACATTGGCAGCATCAACGACCCCGATCCTGGTTATCGCGCCGTGATTTTGCTGCCTTCCGGAAGCACGCAGATCTGGAGTGCTCCGAGCGCGGGGCCTTGGCAACAAGTTAGCTGAGGTGCGGAATCGCGGACAAATATGCATTGCTCGACCAAAAGATCGCGTATCCGGCAAGAAGGCTTCAGCATCCTGGAGATGCTGCTGGCCACTGTCATCCTGTTGGTGGGCTTGGTGGCCATTGCCCAACTCGTCCCTGCTTCCATTCTTCTGAATTACCGCAATCGCATGGATTCTTCCGCGCTGGTGTTTGCCCAGCGGCAACTCGATCAGATGCTCGACCAGCCGCTCACTTCGAATTCCTTTGTGGATCCACTGGGAAATATCTACCAGCTGGGCAATCCTGCGAGCCCCAACGTGGTCCAGGGAAACAACGTGGTTTCTGTCAACAACCAGACGCTCATTGATTTTAGTGGGCCCATTCCTCCCGTTTACCCCACGAGCGGCTACGGCTTCACGTATCAGGATCCCACGGATCCCAACGGTACAACCTTCGACGTTCGTTGGGCGGTGATTATCACGGGAAACGGTTCCACGGCGGCTTCCAAACGCTTTATCCTCGGGGTTCGACAATTGGGTGGGAACGGCTATTTTTTGCCGATTACCCTGGACACGATGGTGACCAAATGATGCTGGCCCGTGACAAGCGGCGCCAGCGCGGCTTTACGTTAGTCGAATTGTTGACTGCTCTCAGTATCTTTCTTTTGATTACCGGCGCGGCCTTTACCCTGCTGAGCTCCTCGCAGCAGCGCTACCAAACAGAATCTCAAGTTCTAACCTCCTTCCAGGAAGCCCGGCTGGGCTTGGATCAAATGGTACGAGATATTAATGATGCGGGCTTTCCGCCGCCGACCTATGTTAATGGTGATCCTACGAAAGTCACGAATACGCCTTTCGCCTGGAGCCCCGGCTACCCCGGCACCCCCTGCCAGATCGGGACCGCGGGAGGCGGAACTTGCACCACTGCTACGGATTTCGCCCCGGGCGATTTCGACATTATTATTGAAACCGAACCCAATCCTCTGGACGCGGCCTGCTATCCGAACTGCCAAGTACAGTGGATCCGCTACCAATTGCAGGGAACGACGCTGATGCGGGGAGTGGCTATTAAAGTGTCGGGGGGCAACCCGGATTTTGCCTTTACGGGCCCAAATGCGGTTGTTCCCTTCGTGCAAAATGTGGTGAACAATTCACCCAATCTTCAGATCGGCTTGTTTCAGCTATCCGCGTCGAATCCGACGGTGTTTCCGGGAGGAAATCCGGTGCCGATTTTTCAGTACACTTGCGACACTCCCAGCGCGCCGCAGAATCAGCCGCAGCCGTGCCCGCCCCTGGCAGGCACGGATAATTCACCATTGAACATCCGAGATGTCATGATTACTTTGATCGTGGCAGCTCCTTTACCGGATGCCACTACCGGCCAGCCACGCCTTGTACAATTGGAGGGACGGGGCCGCCGCATCAATCCGAATCAGTGAGGATCATCGAATACAGATGAAAGCCGAGAGGACAATTCGAAGGCGCCGGAGGGAAGCAGGAATTGCTCTGCTCATTTCGATTTTCATTTTGCTGCTGATTGGCGTGGTGGCCATTGCCCTGATTGTCTCCTCAGGAACGGAATCTGCGCTAGCGGGCAATTATCGTTCGTCGACCGGTGTTTACTACGCAGCGATGGCAGGATTGGAAGAAGTCCGCGCGCGCTTACGCCCCAACAGTCCCAATTACTTCAGGACCACGGATCCTGGATTCCTTCCGCCCGCCGGGACGCCGCTCGCGGTTTGCTCTCCAGTCTATGTCATCAATCCACTTGGAGGAGAGGCCGTTACCCCGTGGGATCCTGGCAACGCTTATTACGATAGCGAGTTCAGCAAGGAATTTCCCCTCGACTGTGGCGGCGCTCCGCCCCCAAGCCCGTCACCCAGTGCTCTCTCGATTTGGAACAGGAATCCACTGAATGGCTTAGCCTTTCCCGGACCCCTTTACAAATGGATACGCATCAATGGCGTGACCGAGCAGTCTCTCAACTTGGATACCGCCCCCCTCTACGATGGCATTGACCCCAAGCTCGTCTATTTCGATGGCACGAATCTCAACGATACTCCTACTGGGAACCAGGTGCTGGAGATCACCGCGCTGGCCGTCTTGCCCAATGGCAGTCAGAAGCTCCTGCAGTACTTGGCTGCACCGCAGCCGCTGCCTCTGAACTTCAAAGCGGCGCTAACCCTGGACGGGAATAACGTGCAGTTTACAGTACCCAATACGACGAACTTCTGGGTCAGGGGAGATGATCAATTTAGCGTAGGAAACTGCAATCCCGGGGCGGGCGTTGTAGCCCTGGGAT
>Ga0209236_1002219_pt1 | contig 11861 bp, 10 predicted proteins | sample GraSoi013_1_40cm_FD_185819 | JGI IMG/M metagenome (GOLD analysis project Ga0209236, IMG submission 185819) | Grasslands soil microbial communities from the Angelo Coastal Reserve, California, USA - Sample 09_27_2013_1_40cm (SPAdes) (version 2) | ecosystem: Environmental > Terrestrial > Soil >... | reverse complement strand
GGAGGCCGGCGTCGTCTACAGTCTGCTTGACGTCCGGTCTCCCGCTCCTCCTGTGGTCGCGCTGATCGGCCTGCTCGGCATCCTGCTCGGTGAGCAGATCATCCCGGTGGGGCGCCAGATGATCGCTGGGACCTCGGTCCGCACCGCATGGCAGCAGGTGCGGTGTGGCCAGCATGTGTTCGGCGCGATGCCGGGCCGCCATGCGGAGCCGCCCGCTGCGACACGGATCGCCGGCGTCCGAGAGGTGCGGTCATGAACGGCGCGAGCGCTCCCGCCGATGTCATCCTGCATCACGGAACGGTGACGACCCTCGACCGCTCGAATCCGACCGCCACAGCGGTCGCGATCCGGGACGGCAGGTTCGTCCGTGTCGGCGCGGACGCGGATGTGCTGCCTATGGCAGGTCCCGCCACGAAGGTCGTTGACCTCAAATGGCGGCGCGTCCTGCCGGGCTTGATCGACAACCACCTTCACATCATCCGCGGCGGGCTGAATTTCAACATGGAGCTGCGCTGGGACGGCGTGCGCACGCTCGCCGACGCCATGGCGATGTTGAAGCGGCAGATTGCGGTCACGCCTCCGCCTCAGTGGGTACGCGTCATTGGCGGTTTCACCGAGCATCAATTTACGGAGAAGCGACTGCCGACACTCGAGGAGATCAACGCCCTCGCCCCCGACACGCCCGTGTTTCTGCTCCACCTCTATGACCGCGCACTTCTGAATGCCGCCGCCTTGCGGGCGGTCGGTTACACCAAGGACACTCCGGAGCCGCCAGGCGGGCAGATCGTCCGCGACACGCGCGGCATTCCAGTCGGACTGTTGCTCGCCAAACCCAACGCCGGCATCCTGTACGCGACGCTGGCGAAAGGACCGAAACTGCCGTTCGAGTATCAGGTGAACTCCACGCGCCACTTCATGCGTGAGCTGAACCGGCTCGGCGTCACCGGCGCCATCGACGCCGGCGGCGGCTTCCAGAATTATCCGGACGACTACGCCGTCATCCGGAAGCTCGACGACGACCGGCAGCTCACCATCCGCCTCGCCTACAACCTGTTCACGCAGAAGCCGAAGGGCGAGAAGGAAGATTTCCTCAACTGGGTGAAGACGTCGACGTACAAGCAGGGGAACGACTACTTCCGCCACAACGGCGCCGGCGAGATGCTCGTGTTCTCGGCCGCCGACTTCGAAGATTTCCGTCAGCCGCGCCCGAATATGCCACCGGAGATGGACCGCGAGCTTGAGGACGTGGTGCGCATTCTGGCCACGAACCGCTGGCCGTGGCGACTGCACGCCACGTACGACGAGACGATCAGCCGGGCGCTCGACGTATACGAGCGCGTCGCGCGGGACGTCCCTCTGAACGGCCTGAACTGGTTCTTCGACCATGCCGAGACGATCTCTGACCGATCGATTGACCGCATCGCCGCGCTCGGTGGCGGCATCGCCGTGCAACATCGCATGGCGTATCAGGGCGAGTACTTCGTCGAACGGTACGGCGCCGCGGCGGCGGCGGCGACACCGCCCTTCGCCAGAATGCTCGCGAAGGGCCTTCGCGTCTCCGCCGGCACTGACGCCACCCGGGTCGCCTCGTACAATCCGTGGGTCTCACTCGCCTGGCTCGTCACGGGAAAGACCGTCGGCGGCTTGCGACTCTACCCGGAGCGCAATTGCCTCGACCGCGAGACCGCGCTCAGGATGTGGACCGAGAACGTCACCTGGTTCTCCAACGAAGAGGGCAAGAAAGGTCGCATTCAGGTCGGCCAGCTTGCCGATCTCCTCGTTCCCGACCGCGACTACTTCGCCTGCCCGGAGACCGAGATCGCGGACATCACGGCGCACCTCACCATCGTCGGCGGCAAGATCGTCTACGGTGCCGGAGAATTCGCGCACCTTGATGAGGGCGCGCCGCCGACCGCCATGCCCGATTGGTCGCCGGTGCGCCGCTTCGGTGGTTACGACGCGTGGGCCGATCGCGAGCGACGTACGGTCATCAACGCAGCGATGCGACAAACGGCCTCAGCCTGCGGACGCGCCCGCGTCGGTGACGTCCACGACTTCACAACGCTCTGGGGCGCGCTCGGCTGCGCCTGCTGGGCTGTATGAGGAGTAGACCAATGCTCAAAGCGCTGACTCTGGCGGTCATACTGCTCGCGAGCGCGGCGAACGCCGGCGCGCAGACGGCCACCAACTCTCCGGTGTTGGCCGTCGGACCACAATACGACACCACCCACGTGTACGTCGCCCCGGAAGACTTCGATCGTTTCGTCACGAGCTTCGTGGCGACGTTCGGCGGTAGCCTGTCCAAACAGGGCGTGATCACGGTGACGCCGACTCCGAGTAGCACGATGTCCCAGCTCGTCTTCACGCCGGTCGGCACGCTGTCCGTGTTTGGCTTCAAGACGCCGGTCCCCTATCCGTTCGGAATCGAGCGCAACGGCTATCTCGTGAAGGACCTGGATGCCGCCGTTCGCGCGGCCCGGGCGAGCGGCGCCGACGTGATCGTCGAGCCGTTCAACGATCCGTTCGGCCGGGATGCCGTCGTGCAGTGGCCCGGCGGCGTCAACATGCAGCTCTACTGGCACACAACGGCGCCGAGCTACGCCACGCTGCAAACGATTCCCGAAAACCGCGTGTATGTCTCACTGGGACGCGCCGACGCCTTTATCCGCAGCTTCCTCCTTTTCTCCGGCGGCACAGTGGCCGGCGACGATGCGAAGGCGTCCGGCGTCGAGATCGGTCGACCCACCGATACCTACCGGCGCGTCCGCATCACTTCAACGTTCGGCAACGTCGCCGTCCTCGTGACGGATGGCCACCTCCCATACCCGTACGGGCGAGAGCTGACAGGCTACGAGACGCCCGACCTAGACGCGACCTTGGCCAAGGCAAAGAGTGCCGGGGCTCGCGTGCTGGTCGAGCCCTACTCGGCCGACGACCGCCGGTCGGCCTTCGTGCAATTCCCCGGTGGCTATATCGCCGAAATTCATGCGACAGTTCGCAAGTGATGATGCGTCCCCGCGCAAGTCTTCTGGCCGCCGTCGGCCTACTCGTCGTAGCGGCGAGCACGAGCACGGCGGCGGCTGAGGACGACGAGGCAGCTCGCCCCAAGATCAATTCGTTCTACCGTTGGTTGGAAGACTGGTCGGCACTGGCCGACCCGCGCGCCCGAACCGAGCCGCTCGACAGCTTGAAATACATCCCTCTGCCGTTCGACGACCCGAAGAGTTACGTATCGTTCGGTCTCACCGTGCGCGAGCGCTTCGAGCTGAACGACGCGCCGTTGTTCGGGATCGCAGGCAACAAAAGCGACAGTTACCTCCTGGACCGTCTCCAGTGGCACGTCGACGTTCGGCCGACTGCGCACTGGCAGATCTTCGTCGAGTTCGAGGACGTTCGCGCGCCGGCGAAAGACGTCATCACGCCTGTCGACGAGAACCCGCTGGATCTCCGCCTGGCCTTCATCACCTACGTCGATTCATTCTGGGGCGGCACGTTGAAGGCCCGCGTGGGGCGGCAGGAGATGGCGTTCGATCTGCAACGGTTCGTCTCGGTGCGCGACGGTCCGAACGTCCGGCAGGCCTACGACGCCGCGTGGCTGGACTGGGAGCAACGCGAGTGGCGCGTCATCGGGTTCTGGAGCATGCCGGTTCAATATCGCCACGAGCATTTCTTCGACGACTTCTCCAGCGAGCATTTCCAGTATGGAGGCGTGAGGGTCGAGCGTAAGGACGTCGGCCCTGGTGACCTGGCGGCGTACTATTCGCGCTTCATTCTCGACAAGACTCGCTTTCTCGACGCGCGCGGCGACGAACGCCGCAACAACTTCGATATCCGATACGCCGGCGCGCGCAGCGGCTTCGACTGGGACCTCGAAGCGATGGCCCAGTTCGGCGACGTCGGGGACAAGAGTGTCCGTGCCTGGGCCGTCGGGAGCCGCAGCGGCTACACCATCGCCAACCAAGCGTGGGCGCCACGTCTCGGGCTGCAGATCGATGCGGCGTCGGGCGATCACAAGGCCGGAGACAACACGCTCGGCACGTTCAATCCGTTGTTTCCCAACGGCTACTACTTCACGCTCGCGGGCTACACGGGGTACGTGAACCTGATTCATCTGAAGCCTTCACTCACCGTCAAGCCGATCAGCAGCTTGACGCTGATGGTCGCCGCCGCCATGCAGTGGCGCGAGACGACGAGGGATGCCGTCTACGTCCAGCCGAACATCCCGGTTCCAGGGACGGCCGGGAAGGCGGGGCGGTGGTCCGGGGTGTACACGCAGCTCCGAGCCGACTGGGCGATCACGCCGAACCTCGCGGCCGCCGTCGAAGCCGTCCGCTTCCAGATCGGTGATGTGATTCGCCGCGCTGGAGGCCATGACTCCACGTATTTCAATGTCGAGTTGAAATATGGGTTCTGATGGCCGCACCGCCGAGTCGGCCTGGACTCCGCTGTCGCATCCGGTATTCCGCGCGCTGTGGATCGCTTCGCTCGTCTCCAACATCGGGACGTGGATGCAGAACGTCAGCGCGGCATGGGCCATGACCTCGCTCTCGCCATCTCCCTTCATGGTCGCCCTCGTGCAGAGCGCGACGAGCCTTCCGGTCTTTGTCGTCGGGCTCCCGGCGGGCGCGGTCGCCGATATCGTCGACCGGCGGCGACTGCTCCTCGTCACGCAATGCTGGATGCTCGTGGCGGCCGGACTGCTTGCTGTGCTGGCATTCCTAGGCCTGATGACGCCAACCACGCTCCTCGCATTGACATTCGCCCTCGGCATCGGCGTGGCGATGAACACGCCGACGTGGCAGGCAATTACGTCCGAGCTCGTGCCCCCGTCCGAGCTCACCCGCGCGGTGACGCTCAACGCGTTGCCCGTGAACATCGGCCGTGCGATCGGGCCAGCCGTCGGCGGTGTTCTCGTCGCGGCGGCTGGCCCGGCCCTCGTGTTCGCGCTCAACGCTGTGTCGTTCGTCGCCGTGCTCGTCGTCGTGTATCGCTGGCGCCGTGAGACGCCGCGTGCCCTGCTTCCCGCCGAACGAGTGATCGGCGCGACGCGAGCCGGCATCCGCTATGCGCGCCACGCTCCGCCGCTCGTCGCCGTGCTCGTTCGGCTGGGATTTTTCATCGTCTGTGCTAGCGCGTTCTGGGCTTTGTTGCCCGTCGTGGCGCATCGAGACCTGGGCCTCGGTGCCTTGGGCTACGGTCTTCTCCTCGGTTGCCTCGGTGTCGGCGCCATCGCCGGCGCCGCGCTCTTACCGCGCGTGAAGCGCCGCCTGCCGCTCGACGCGGTCATCGGCCTCGCGACTGTCATTTTCGCGGTCATGAGCGCGCTGACCGCCTTCTGGCGATTCATTCCAGGACTCGGCATCGCGATGATCCTCAGCGGCGTCGCGTGGATCGCGATGATGGCCGGTCTCAATGGGTCCGCTCAGACCGCTGTCCCCGCGTGGGTGCGGGCTCGCGCCCTCGGTATCTACCTCTTGGTGTTCCAGGGTGGCCTTGGCCTCGGAAGCGCGTTCTGGGGTTTCGTCGCCGAGCACGTCGGCGCGTCGATTGCCCTCGCGTCGTCCGCGGGTGGTGCGCTTTTGGGGCTTGCCGCCATCCGGCGATGGCCGTTACGGGCGGTGACCCCGCTCGATCTCACGCCGTCGGCGCACTGGGCCGAGCCTCATCTCGATGTCGCCCCGGCCCCTGACCAAGGCCCTGTCCGGGTCGACATCGACTACCGAATCGACTCCGCGCAGGCAGACGCATTCGCGCTAGCCATCCGCGACATGGAGCTGATTCGCCGCCGCGACGGCGCCGTCAACTGGGCCGTCTACCGGGATCCAGGACAAAAGGGGCGTTACGTCGAAACTTTCGTCGTCGAGTCCTGGGTGGAGCATCTACGGCAGCATGAGCGCGTCACCCTGAGGGATCGCGCCGTCCAGGAGCGCGTTCGACGGTTTCACGTCGCCGCGACGCCACCCGCCGTCACTCATCTGATCGCCGCACATTGAGGAGATCGTGACATGCAGTACGGGCAATGGATCGGCCGCACGGCTCTTGCTCTTATCTTTCTCTTCAACGCACTCGGCATTGTGGACCAGACACGACCCGCCCACGAGCTTGCGGCCCACGGCGCTCCCGCAGCGCTCGTGCCGACGCTCATCATGGCCGGGCGCGCGCTGCAGCTTGTCGCCGGCATTGCGCTCGTCATCGGGTGGCACGAACGGATCGCCGCGCTACTTCTTGCACTGTTCCTCATCCCCGCGACGCTCACTGCACACGATTTTTGGGCGTCCCCCGGCCCCGAGTTTCAGGGCCAGCTCGTAAACTTCCTGAAAAATCTCGCCATGTTCGGTGGCCTATGCTTCGTCGCCTTCCGTTTACCCACGGCCGCGGCGGGTGCGCGCCGCGATAACGCATCCGAAGAGGGTTCAGTGATGCGCGCGACGAGCGACCATTCGACGCCGGGCGCCCCAGGACGCTCGCTGCCGGTATGAACGAACGGTGCTATCACCCAGGTTCCTCGAGCGCTGGCTGCACCGAGTACGACAAACCGACTTCAATTGCATCTCTCGTAACTGCCGCGGTTGTGCCGCCCTCGGGTTGCGCAAACGCGACGCGAGGACGTGAGCTCGTTAACGGTCAGTTTTTTCGAGATCCGACGCGGGAAATGTGAGTATCTCGCCTCGTCCGCTGCGCGGGCTCCGGGAGCGCGCGAGCGGCGCCGGCAGGAGGTTCCCCTCCGGTCCGTTAGCGACATCGGCACAGGCAGGACCGCAACGTCATGCCGACGGATGAATGGAGAGCGGTTCGCGGCTCTTCGCGAGAACTTCCCGAACTCGGTCGCCGGGTTGAACAGAAACAAGTGCTTAGCCTTGGCCCCTGCCTTGCGCTACGCCGTCCTCAGAGATGTGGCATTGAGAGAGCTCCCAGAGATGCATGGAAAAGGCCCACGCATGACGACGCGGATCGACCGGGATGGCTCGCTCGTGACGGCCCTTCGCCGCGGTGATCCGACGGCCGCCGAGGATCTCGTGGCCACCTACGGTGACCGCGCCTGCCGCCTCGCCACGCGGATCACGTGCAACCTGCAGGATGCCGAGGAAGCCGTGCAGGATGCCTTCCCGTTCGCGATACGGAAGACCGATTCGTTTCGCGGAGAGTCCGCGTTCGGCTCGTGGCTCTATCGGATCGTGGCGAACGCGGCCTATCAGCATTGCAGGAGACGTGGTGGCCGCGTCGCAGATGTCTCACTGGACAAGCTACTTCCCATGTTCGATGAGCACGGCCGCCACGTCGCGCCGGTCGCCGACTGGTCGATGACCGTGGACGACCCGGCTCGCCAGATGGAACTTCGCATGGTGCTCAGCTCCGCGATCGCAGAACTGCCCGCCGACTACCGCGTCGTCGAGCTACTGCGCGACGTAGACGGGCTTTCGCACCAGGAAATCGCTGAGACCCTTGGTCTCAGCGTCGTCAACGTCAGAAAGCGGGTGCATCGCGCGCGGCTCTTCCTGAGAAAGCGTCTGGGCGCGCATCTGTCGATCGTCCTACGACCTCGCCCGGCGGCTAGCACGCCCGACGGTCTGAAGTGCGCTCGCCGGAGCTCCTGATTGTCGTCACCTTTCGCCAGACCTACAGGTCCGCTCGCTCGACGTTTTTCGCGACGTCTCGCTAGAAATTCGCGAGCGAACCCTCAGCCCCCAACAAAACCAACCGCTTAGCGTTGGCCCGCACCTTGCTCCTGCGGATCAACGTGCAGCACGTAATCGAGACGCCGAACATCTTCGCGCCGGTCTCCACTCCGGCGTTCGCGATCCGCGATCTGTCGTTCTTCGTCCTCGCCATCACCGCCGCGATCTTCATCATCGTCGCCGGCTTCGCCGTGTATACGCTCGCCCGCTTCGGCCGGCGGCCGGCGAATCCCGAGGTGGAGCCGGCGCAGGTCTACGGCAGCACCCAGATCGAGCTGGCGTGGACGATCGTCCCGCTTCTCATCGTCGTGGTCCTGTTCCTCGTCACCGCACGGTACGTCTGGGGCCTCGAGCGCCGCGCGCAGCCGCCGGACGCGCTCGAGATCACCGTCGTCGGCAATCAGTGGTGGTGGGAGATCCGCTATCCAAAGCTCGGTATCGTCACCGCCAATGAGATCCATGTCCCCGTCAGCGACGCCACCCGACCGACGCCGACGTTCATCACCATTCAGTCGGTCGACGTGGCGCACAGCTTCTGGGTTCCTCAGCTGGCCGGAAAGATGGACGCGATCCCTAACAAGACGAATCGGATCTGGATCGAGCCGCGGCGAGTCGGAACGTACGTCGGCCAGTGCGCCGAGTACTGCGGACTCCAGCACGCGTTGATGCTGCTCGTCGTGGTCGTGCATCCGAACGACGAATTTCGGGCCTGGGTCGCCTCGCAGCAGATCGCGCCGGCGGAGCACGAAGCGACCAGGTCGGGCCGCGAGCTATTCTCCTCGCTCGCCTGCGTCAACTGCCATTCCGTGCGCGGCACGCCGGGCAACGGCGTGTTCGGCCCGGACCTGACGCATCTGATGAGCCGCTCGACGCTGGGCGCCGGCGCGGCGCGGAACACGCCCGAAAACCTCCGCGCCTGGGTGAAAGACCCGAGCGCGTTCAAGACCGGTGCCCTCATGCCCGCGATGAAGCTCGACGACGCACAGCTCGACCAGCTCGTCCGGTACCTGGTGACGCTGCGGTGATGCCATGACAGCGATGTTCGTGTCGACCGAGCCTGCCGCGGTGCGCGACGCGGCGCCGACATCTGAGCAGTCCGGCATCCTCGCGATCTTGCACGACTGGGTCGTGACCGTCGATCACAAGAGGCTCGGGATCATGTACGTCGTCACGGGCCTGGTCTTTCTCGTGATCGGAGGCGTCGAGGCGTTCTTGATGCGGCTTCAGCTCGCCAGCCCCGGGCTCACGCTCGTGCCGCCCGACACCTTCAATCGACTCTTCACGGTTCACGGAACGACGATGGTCTTCCTCGTGGGGATTCCGATCGTCTTCGGCTTCGCGAACTATCTCGTTCCGTTGATGATCGGCGCACGCGACCTGGCGTTCCCCCGCTTGAACGCGTTCGGCTTCTGGATTCTTTTGTTTGGCGCAGCGCTGCTTTACTTCAGCTTCGTCGGGGGGGACGGTCTCTACGGCGCGGGCTCCGCCCCCGCCGTCGGCTGGTTCGCATATGCGCCGCTCTCCGAACGCGCCTTCACCCCGGGCAACGCGACCGATTACTGGAATCTCTCCGTGCTCGTCACCGGCTTCGGGACGATTGCGACCTCGATCAACCTGATCGCGACGATCGCCACGATGCGTGCGCCCGGCATGACGCTCGGCCGGATGCCGGTCTACGTGTGGACCATGCTGACCGTCTCCGCCATGACACTCCTCATCCTGCCGCCGCTGTCCGCCGCGCAGATCATGCTGCTCCTGGACCGGTTCCTCGGCGCCCATTACTTCGACACACAGGCGGGCGGCTCCGCGATCATCTGGCAGCACTTCTTCTGGTTCTTCGGTCACCCCGAGGTCTACGTCCTGATGGTCCCCGGATTTGGATTCGTCTCCGAGATCATTCCGGTGTTCTCCCGCAAGGTCATCTTCGGCTACGCGACCCTGGTCGCGGCCACCGTGTCGATCGGCGCGGTCGCGATGAGCACCTGGGCCCATCACATGTTCACCGTCGGCATGGGAGGCACGCTCAATTCGTTTTTCGCCGCCTCGACCATGCTCGTCGGCGTCCCGACCGGAGTGAAGATCTTCAACTGGCTCGGCACGCTGTACGGCGGCAAGCTGCGGTTCCGGACACCGTTGCTCTTCTGCTGCGCCTTCCTGTTCCAGTTTCTCTGCGCCGGGCTGACCGGGATCATGCTCTCGGTCGCGCCGTTCGACTGGCAGCTCTCGGACTCCTATTTCGTCGTCGCACACTTCCACTTCGTGCTGTTCGGCGGGCTGCTCTTCACGATCTTCGCGGCCCTCTACTACTGGTTCCCCAAGGCGACCGGCCGGATGCTGAGCGAGCGGCTCGGGCGCTGGCACTTCTGGCTGCTCGTCGTCGGCTTCAACCTGACCTTCGTCACGATGCACTTCCCGGGACTGCTCGGCATGCCGCGGCGGATCTACACGTACCCCGCCGATCGCGGCTGGGATGTGTTGAACCTCGTCACGACCCTCGGCGTCCCAATCCAGGCGCTGGCGGTGCTCATCTTCGTCGTCAACGTCGTGTACTCGCTGCGCCGCGGCGCACAGGCGGGAGACAACCCGTGGGAGGCCTGGACGCTCGAATGGGCCACGACCTCTCCGCCGCCCGCGTACAACTTTGCGGCCCTGCCCCCGATCACGAGCCGGCGGCCGCTGTGGGACGCGCAGCATCCCGACGACCCGGACGGACCCCATGAATAGCACCGCTTCTCGCGGACGCGCGGGCGTCATCGGATTCATCGTGGCCGAAACGTCGCTCTTCGCCGTTTTCGTGGTCGCCTACCTCTTCTACATCGGCAAGAGCCCGACCGGCCCGTACCCCAAGGACGTGCTGGAGCTGCCAATCCTCGGTACGATCTGCCTGCTGTCCAGCAGCGTGACGGTCGCGCTGGCGGCCCGCGCGCTCGCCGCGGGCCGCGTCGCGCGAGCCGGCGCGTGGCTGTTCGTCACCGTTCTGCTCGGCGTGGCGTTCCTAGCCAGCACGGCGCAGGAGTGGCATCGGCTGATCGCCGAGCGCGGCTTCACCATCGGCACGAATCTCTTCGGCACGACGTTCTACCCGCTCGTGGGCCTACACGCCTCGCACGTGATCCTCGGGCTCGTCATGCTGAGTCTCTGCGTCGTCTTCGCGTGCTCGGGCGCGCTCAGGGCCGTTCACGCGGAACGCGTTGAGCTCGTCTCCTGGTACTGGCACTTCGTGGACGGCGTGTGGGTCGTGGTCTTCACCGTCGTGTACGTGGTCGGACGATGATCAAGCCGGCGGCCGACGTCATTATTGCGGCGGTCCCGCGCGATCGGTCTCAGGTGGCCCGCGATCTCGTCGCGCTCAGCAAGCCGCGCGTCCTTCTCATGGTCCTCGCCAGCACGCTCACCGGATACTTCCTGGCGCTCGACGGACCTGCGGATTTCGCTCGGGTCATCCATGTGCTCATAGGAACCTTCATGGCGGCGGGCGGGACACTGGCGCTGAACCAGTATGTCGAGCGTGATGTCGACGCGCTCATGGAGCGCACGCGACGGCGTCCCCTGCCGGACCACCGGCTTCAGCCACTCGAGGCGCTCCTCTTCGCCGGCGTCCTCACCTCAGCGGGTGTGACGTATCTCGCCATCAGCATCGGCATCGCGGTGGCCGGGCTCACCCTCGCCACCACCATCCTCTATCTGGGCGCGTACACGCCGCTGAAGACCCGTAGCGCGCTCTGCATGCTGGTCGGCGCCGTCCCCGGCGCGCTGCCGCCGGTGACCGGGTGGCTCGCGGCGCGCGGCGACCTCGGGCTCGGAGCCGCGATGCTGTTCGCCATCGTCTTCCTCTGGCAGCTGCCGCACACGCTCGCGATCGCTCGCCTCTATCGCGACGACTATGCGCGAGCTGGCGTGCGCGTGCTTCCCGTCGTGGACGCGCACGGCACGGTGTCCGACCGCCAGATCGTGACGTCGACGCTCGCGCTCCTCGGCGTGAGCGTGCTTCCGACGGCGATCGGGCTCAGCGGAACCGCGTATTTCGCGACGGCGTGCACGCTCGGGCTCGGACTGCTCGGCATCGGCCTGGCGCACGCGAGCACGCCGTCAGTGGCCTCGGCGCGACAGGTCCTGCTGGCCACGCTGTTGTATCTCCCGCTACTCCTCGCAGTGCTGGCGTTCGACAGGCCATGACCCAACCGG
>Ga0209236_1002215_pt1 | contig 11867 bp, 10 predicted proteins | sample GraSoi013_1_40cm_FD_185819 | JGI IMG/M metagenome (GOLD analysis project Ga0209236, IMG submission 185819) | Grasslands soil microbial communities from the Angelo Coastal Reserve, California, USA - Sample 09_27_2013_1_40cm (SPAdes) (version 2) | ecosystem: Environmental > Terrestrial > Soil >... | reverse complement strand
CGATACAATCGAAGCGATAGACGTCCGACGGCCGGCCATAACGATCCACCCAGACCCGCGCCGCCTTCACGAGCTCGCGCCGCTTGGCGCCCGTGACCGCCTCGAACGGGCTCCCGAACGCGTCCCCGCGTCTCGCCTTCACTTCGACGAATGCGACGAGACTTCCCTGCCGGACGATCAAGTCGATTTCCGTGTGGCCGACCCGAAACCGGTGCGCCACGATGTGCCACCCGCGGGAGAGAAGGTACTGGATCGCCTGCTGCTCGCCCGCGAGACCCCGCTTGTGCCGCTCGTCGGTCCACTCCGCCGGGTCGCTGCGCAGGCCGGTCTTCATGCCGGCAACCTAACGGCCTGGCCGGCGAATTTCAGAACCCAATTTCTCCCGACGGTGCCGTTTTCGCGCTTAAGACATCAGACATCAGACATCGGACGTCAGCGCTGAGGTCTGACGTCTGATGTCTGACGTCTAGCTTTTCCCGCAGATCTCATCCAGCTCCTCGAACCCGACCAGCACGTCTCGCGGCTTGCTGCCATTCGCTGGGCCGAGGATTCCGGCCTGCTCCAGCTGATCGATAATGCGCGCCGCCCGGCCGTAGCCGATGCTCATGCGCCGCTGCAACAGCGAGGTGGAGCCAAGCTGGTTCTGGATGCAGACCTCAGCGGCTTGCCGGAACAACGGGTCGCGGTCGCCTGCTCCCAGGCGCGCGTCCCCTCCGCCCTGATCTTCGTCCCCCCGGTCGACGGCGGCCATCTGCTGCTCCCACAGAGCCTTTCCTCGCTCCGCGCCGGCGACCTGCGGCGTGTGCTCGCGATACCAGTGCATGAGACGCTCCGTCTCGTCGGTCGCGATGAACGCCCCCTGGATGCGCATCAGCTCGCTCTTGGCGGGCGGCAGGAACAGCATGTCGCCGTTGCCGAGCAAGGTCTCGGCGCCGTTCTGGTCGAGAATCGTGCGGCTGTCGACCTTGGCCGACACGCGGAATGCGATCCGGCAGGAGAAGTTCGCCTTGATGAGGCCGGTGATGACGTTCACTGAGGGGCGCTGGGTCGCGAGGATGAGGTGCAACCCGACCGCCCGTGCCTTCTGGGCGAGCAAGGCGAGCGGTGTTTCGACCTCGTGCTGGACGGTCATCATCAGATCCGCGAGCTCATCCACGATGAGGACCATGAAAGGCAGAACGCCACCCGTGTAGTCCGCGTCGAATGGCAACTCGGTCTGGACGCCGGCCTGCGTTGCCAGGGTCTCGCGCTGTCCCTTCAGCGGCTTTCCGTCCCGCACCTTCCGGTTGAAATCGACGATGTTCCTGGCGTGGTTGGCATGAAAGAGGTTGTAACGCCGCTCCATCTCGGCGAGCGCGCATTTGAACACCTTCGCCGCCTCGTGGTTGTTGGTGACCACAGGCTGCAACAGGTGCGGCAGCGCACCGTACATTGACAACTCCACCATCTTCGGATCGATCATCAGCAGGCGGAGCTCTTCGGGCGGGTAGCGGTACAGCAGGCTCGTGATGATCGAGTTGATGCAGACCGATTTCCCCGAGCCGGTCGCGCCCGCGATCAGCAGGTGGGGCATTTTCGCGAGATCCGCGACGACGGGCTCGCCTTCGAGATTCTTCCCAAGGGCGATCGGCAAGATGCGATTCGCCCGATGGAATTCGTCGCCCTCTATCAGCTCTCGGGTGTGCACCAGCCGCGGCATCGGGTTCGGCACCTCGATCCCTACCGCCGCCTTCCCGGGAATGGGCGCGACGATGCGGAGCGAGGGGGCGCGCATGGCGAGCGCCAGGTCGTCCGCGAGCGACGCGATGCGCCCGACCTTCACGCCGGGCCCCGGGGCCACCTCGTACTGCGTGACTACGGGACCGACGGTCCGCCCGGCGATCGCGCCCTCGACGCGGAACGTGTGCAGCGTCTCGATCAGCTTCTGCCCCATCTGCTCGATCTGCGCCAGTCCCGCCTCGCCGTCCTCGGGGGGCGCGGGATTCAACAAGTCAATCGGCGGGATCAGCACGCCTGCGGGAACGGGATGCGGGATGCGGGATGCGGGATGCGTCGGCTTCATCTTTCGGGCCTTGGCCGCCGTCAGCGCTGCGATCTTCCGCTCACGCTCGGCCTCGTCGAGCTCAACCAAGCGCGATGGCTGCACCGGTCTCTTCGCATCCCGCATCCCGCCTCTCGCATCCCGCTTCTCGCTTCCCGTCTCCCGGCTTCTCAAGACGACGAGCGGGTGCCACCCGACCGTGAGGATCCCGAGCGCCGACAGCGCGAACACGCCGACGAGCACGCCTCCAGCCGTGCCCACGGTGCGATGCACGGTGCGGGCCAGCATGGCCGGGAGCAGGCCGACAAGCTGCGCCGTGGGAGTCCAGGCTGCGGAGTCGCCGGGCACGCCCACCCCCGTGACGGTGCCGATGCCGTAGGGAACGAGCAGAATGAGCCCGGCGCCGAGCGCGGCCGCGCGGGCCGCGGACAGGCTGCCGAGCCGCTGGAATGCCGCGAGTGCCCAGCCGACCCCCATGGCCGGGACCAGCACCGATCCCACTCCGAACACCCGCCACAGCAGGCCCCCGACCCGCTCGCCCCAGCTCCCCGTGATCGGAAGGCGGAACAGCGTGAGGCCGAGGAACAGCCCCACGACCAGCGCGCCGATCCCGAGCAGCTCCCGGCGCGCCTTCGGGTTCACGTGATGCGCCGGTCGGCGTACACCGGAACGACGCCGAACCGGTCCGCCTGGGCGCTGAAGGCCACGTCACCTGCCAGGTCCGCCTCAGTGAGCTGGCGGCCGGCCTCTGAGTGCTCCAGCGCTTCCACCCAGGTGGTGAACTGCTGCGTCAGCGCCAGGGCGGCGGTGGCCGCGTCGTTCAGGGCGAGCTTGCGGAGCCCCTTGCGGATGGCCTTGATGAGCCGCCCCGCTGCGTAGGCGTCCTCGAGGGCGAACTGCTTCTCGCGGCCGGCGCAGACGATGATCAGCTCGCCGCGCTCGACCAGCACCGCGCGCGCCCGCGCGGCCAGGGCCTTGAAGTTCACCGGTGCGCCGACCAGCACCGGGGCGCCCCCCTGCGCCGCCACCAGCGCCGGCGTGCCGTTCGTGGTCGTGAGCACGAGCGTCTTGCCGGCGACGGCCGCCGGGGTCATCTCGACGGGCGAGTTCCCGAGCGCGAACCCTTCGATCTTCAGAGTTTTGCGCTCGCCCGCGAGCAGCACGCCGTCCTTTTCCAGGTTCGACGCCAGGCGCACCGCTTCCTCCGAGGTCGCCGCCGGGATCACGGCCTTGGCCCCGTTCGCGAGGGCCGTGATCACGCTGGTGGTGGCCCGCAGCACGTCGATGACGACGACGCCCCGGCCGGCGAGATCCCCCGCGTTCAGGCCGAGCGGCGTGAAGTAGACGGCGACGTTCATGCCGGGTTCTTGAGGAGTTGCGGCTCGCGCTCGAGGAACATCGTGTCCACCGTGCCGGCGATGAAGTCGGGGTGGCGCAGGACCCGGCCCAGGAAGGGGATCGTCGTCGTCACGCCTTCAATGATAAACGAGTCGAGCGCCTGCCGCATACGGGCGAGGGCCTCCGCACGCGTATTGCCGTGCACGATCACCTTGGCCAGCAGCGAGTCGTAGTAGGGCGGCACGGTGTACCCCGCGTAGATGTGCGTGTCCACGCGCACCCCCGGGCCGCCGGGAGGATGGTAGGCCGTGATCGTGCCCGGCGACGGCTGGAAGTTGCGCGCCGGGTCTTCCGCATTGACGCGGCACTCGATGGCATGGCCGCGCAGGCGGTGACCGTTCATCACGAACGACAGCGGCTCCCCGGCCGCAACGCGGATCTGCTCTTTCACCAGGTCGAAGTTCGTGCACATCTCGGTGACCGGGTGCTCGACCTGGATGCGGGTGTTCATCTCCATGAAGTAGTACGACCCGTCCTCGTCGAGCAGGAACTCGACGGTGCCGGCGCCGACGTAGCCGATCGCCTGGGCCAGCCGCACCGCCGCGTCGCCGATGTCCTCCCGCAGCGTCACGTCCACCGCCGGACTCGGCGCTTCCTCGATCAGCTTCTGGTGGCGGCGCTGGACCGAGCAGTCGCGCTCGCACAGATGCATCAGCTTCCCGTGCGTGTCGCCCATGATCTGGATCTCGATGTGGCGCGGCCGGGACAGGTACTTCTCGATGTAGACCTCGTCCGACCCGAATGCCGCGAGCGCCTCCTGCTTGGCGAGGCCGAACGCCTGGGCGAACTGCTCCGTGTCGGGCGCGACCCGCATCCCCTTCCCGCCCCCGCCCGCCGCCGCCTTGATGATCACGGGAAACCCGAGCTTCTGGGCGACCTTGAGCCCCTCCTCCATCGACTCCACTGGCCCGGGAGAGCCGGGGACGGTGGGGACCTTGAGCTTCTGCGCGAGCTTGCGGGCCGCGGCCTTGTCGCCCATCTGACCGATCTGCTCGGCCGTGGGCCCGATGAAGGTGATGTTCGACGCCCGCACCGTGTTCGCGAACTCGGCGTTCTCCGCCAGGAAGCCGTAACCCGGGTGAATCGCGTCGGCGCCGGTGATCTCCGCCGCGGCGATGATGCGGGGAATGTTGAGGTAGCTGTCCCGCGCCGGCGGCCGCCCGACGCAGACGTCGTCCGCGGCGAAGCGCACGTGCAGGCACTCCCGGTCGGCCTCGGAGTAGACGGCGACCGTCTCGATGTCCAGCTCCTTGCATGCGCGGATCACCCGCAGGGCGATCTCCCCGCGGTTCGCGATGAGCACCTTCTTGAACATCAGGGTGTAAGCTCGATCCCGGCGGGCGCGGTGCCGCCGAGCTTGCTCCCCTGCGAATCCACGCCCGACACCTTGAGCGCGAATTCGCTCGGGTTCGTGGCGTAGAAGATCGCGCTCTCGTAGCTGATGACGCCCGCCTGGTACCAGGCGAGCAGCGACTGGTCGAAGGACTGCATGCCGTACTGCACCGACCCTTCGGCGATCAGGTCCGGAATGTTGAGCTGCTTGGACAGGTCCCGGATGTTGTCCTGGACCGCGGCCGTGTTGATCAGGATTTCCGACGCCGGGATGCGGCCCCGCCCGTCTTTGCGCGGCACCAGGCGCAGCGACACCACCGCCGAGAGGGCGGTGGACAAGAGGTGGCGGACCTCGTCGTGCTGGTGCGGCGGGAAGAACGAGATCACCCGGGTGATCGTCTGGGTGGCGTCGGTCGTGTGCAGCGTCGAGAACACGAGATGGCCCGTGTCGGCGGCCTTGAGCGAGGTGTCGAGCGTCTCGATGTCCCGCACCTCGCCGATCAGGATCACGTCCGGCGCCTGCCGCAGCACGTGCCGCAGCGCCGCGTTGAACGACAGCGTGTCGTTCCCCACCTCGCGCTGTGAGATGTTCGCCAGGTTGTCGCGGTGCAGGAACTCGATCGGGTCCTCGATCGTGATGATGTTCACGCGCCGGTTCAGGTTGATGTGGTTCACCATCGCCGACAGGGCGGTGGACTTCCCCGAGCCCGTCACGCCGGTCACGAGCACCAAGCCGCGCGGCTTGAGGGCGATCTCCTCCAGCACCGGCGGCAGATTCAGCTCCTTGATCTGCTTGACCTCATAGGGAATCGACCGGAAGGCGAACGCGACCGTGCCGCGCTGCTGGTACACGTTGGTCCGGAACCGCCCCACACCCGGGACCCCGATCGCGAAGTCCGCCTCCTTGTGCTCGGCGAACTCCTTCACCTGCCGTGGCGTCATGATCTGCTCGGCGAGCGACTTCAGCTCCTCGGGCTTGAGCGGGGCCGTGTTGAGCGCGGCGAGCTCGCCGTTCACGCGAATCGTCGCGGGCCGGCCGACCTTGAGCAGGAGGTCCGACGCGTTGCGCTGGACCATCTGCGTGATCGCCTGTTTGAAGTTGAACGTCGGGGCGTTGCTGGAAGGGGCGTCAGCCATGTGGATCCACTCGGAAGAGAACCTGCCCGAACTCGACCGGTTGCACGTTCTCGACTGCCACCTCCCGCACCACGCCGGCGACCTCGGACTCGATTTCGTTCATGATCTTCATCGCTTCGATGATGCACACCACCTGCCCCGCGGCAACGCGGCTCCCCAGCTTGACGTACGGCTGGGCGCCGGGCTCGGGGGCGGAGTAAAACGTCCCCACCATGGGGGACTTGATCTCGAGCAGCTTGCTGGCTGGGGCGGCCGGGAGGGCGGCCCCTTCCCCGGGGGCCGTCGGGGCCAGGGGGGCGGCGCCCGGGGCCTGGGTGACCACGATGTGGCCGCCTCCGGCATTCGGCGAATGCCCGGCCTTCGACACCCGGACCGACGACCAGGTCCCGAACAGCCCCCGGCGAACCTCGATCGCGCCCAGCTCCGGAGCGTCCCTCAGGATCTGCACCAGCTGCGCGATGATGTCGAGATTCATAGGGGCAAATAGACTACCGGGTGAAGGTGTCCGTCAATCCAGCTCGACGAGCTCGCTGCGTCCGTCCGAGAGCAGTTCGGGTCCCGCCGCCGCCAAGTGCACGTCGTCCTCGATCCGCACGCCGCCCTGGCCCGCGAGGTACACACCCGGCTCGATCGTCACGACGGCGCCCACGGGCAGCGGATCTGCGTTGGTCTTCGCGAGCCGCGGCGCCTCGTGCACCTCGAGTCCGATGCCGTGGCCCAGTGAGTGTCCGAATGCGTCGCCGAAACCCCGCGCCGCGATCAGGTCGCGCGCCAGGGCATCCGCCTCGCGCCCGGCCATCCCCGCCCGCACGCCCGCGCGCGCCCGCCGCTGCGCCTCCTCCACCAGCGCGTACAGACTCCGCTGCCGCTCGGTCGCCCGCGCGCCCACGACCACGGTACGCGTGATGTCGGCGCAGTAGCCGTCCACCTGGGCGCCAAAGTCTAGCAGCAGCCAATCCCCGGCCGCCACGGTGCGACGGCTGGAGCGCGCGTGCGGCAGGGCGGTGCGCGGCCCCGACGCCACGATGGTCGGGAAGGGATGGCCCTCGCTCCCCAGGCGCCGCAGTGCCCCTTCCAGGAGCCCGGCGATCTCGAGCTCGCTCAGCCCCGGCCGCACGTGCCGCAGCGTGCCCGCGAGCGCCTCTCCCGCGAGCGCCGCCGCGCTCTTGATCGCGGCCACTTCACCCGCATCCTTCCGCACGCGCAGCCGCTCGACCAGCTCCGTGGTCGGCTTCCAGCGCCACGGCTTGCCGCCTTCCGTCAGCCGCTCGGCGTCCTTCACCGTGAGCGCGTGCGCCTCGTACCCGACCGCCACCAGGGAGCCGAGCGTGGCCAACTCCTTGAAGAGCCGCTCCCACACGCTCGTGCTCTCGATCTCGACCCGCGCCACCGCCGCCGCTTCCGCGCGCGCCTGCTCATCGTAGCGGAAGTCGGTCACCAGCAGGAGGTCGGCCCGCGTCGCCGCCACCAGCCCCGCCGAGCCGCTGAAGCCCGTCAGATAACGGATGTTGGCGCGCGACGTGACCAGCACGCCATCCAGCCCCTCCGCCTCCAGCGCCCGCGCGAGCGCCTCATGCCGCGCGTGCCGCGGATCAGCGCCCATGGCGGGACGCGAGATAACCGACCAGGCCCTCGAGTCCCAACCGATAGCTGTCCGCACCGAACCCCGCCACCACCCCGACCGCCGCGTCCGCGAGCAGGGAGCGGCGCCGCTCCGGCTCGCGCGCGAAGATGTTCGACAGGTGCACCTCCACGAACGGCAGGCGCACGGCCAGCAGCGCGTCCCGCACCGCGAAGCTCGTGTGCGTGAAGGCCGCGGCGTTGACGAGCGCCCCGTCGGCGCGACCTCGCAGCCCCTGGATCGCGTCGATCAGCTCACCCTCGTGGTTCGTCTGCGTCCAGCTGCACTCGACGCCGAGCGCGCGGGCCCGCTCGCGGGTCGACGCCTCGATTTCCGCCAGGGTGGCGCGACCGTAGATCTCCGGTTCGCGCTCTCCCAGCAGATTGAGGTTGGGGCCGTTCAGCACGGCGATGTGCACTAGGACTTGAGGCCCTTCAGCCAGGCCTGGAACTGGTCGAGGGCCGCCTCGTCCTCGACCGGCGGTCGACCCTTCCCACCGGAGGGCCGGCCCGGACCCTTGGCCAGTGGCTCACCACCACCCGCGCCCGCCGTCCCTTCGGCACCCCCACTGAAGAACTGGTCGAATGAGAAGCCCCCAGTGGCACTCCCTGGGCTCCCCGCAACGGCCCCCGCGGCCCCACCTCCGGGTTGCGGGGCGGCACTGCCAGGAGGTGGCAGCGTCTCGGATCGTGAGGGTCTCGCCGCCTCCTCCCCGAAGACGGCATCGAGCGAGATCGTGTCGCTCGCCGGCCGCGTCGCTTCTCCCAGCACCGGCAGCTCCGGCTCCAGCGTCGCCGCGGCGAACGCCTGCTCGAGGGACGAAGCCTCTCCCCGCACCGGGCGCCGCACGAGAATACTCCGCAGGAACGCTTGCGCCGACTGACCGCTGCGAGCGGGAGGTGGCCCCTTCCCCATCAGTTGGTCCACCTTGGTCCGGAGCTTCACATCCCCCGGCCGTTGCGCCAGCAACGCCTGATAGACGCGCAAGCCATCCTCGGTGTGCCCCTGCTTGATGTACAGCTCCGCCATCGTCTCGGTCAGCACCGGCGCTGCCCGGGACAGCGCCGCCTGATCGGCCGCGCCGTCGTCATCCGACAGGACCACCGCGGCCGGTGGCGGAGTCGCCGCCTTGGGCGGGGGCGGGGGTGGGGGCGGGGGCGGGGATGGAGCAGGTCGCCGAGACGGAGCGGGTGGTGGCGGCGCCGCGGCACGTGGCCTCGCGGCAGGCATCACGTCCTCCGGCATGATGAGGGGGAGGTCCACTTGCGGCAGGTCCTCATCGGGCGACGTGCCGCTTTCGTACTGAGTCGGGGCGAGGCCCTCCACGTCCAGCTTCTGCGGCTTGAGGACGACGTCCTCCTGCACCTCCAACCCTTCCGCCTTCGCGGCGTCGTGCGCCACGGCATCGAACCCGATCGCACCGTCGAACGTCTCGATGTCGTTCGACGGCTTGGGCGCTGCGACAGGGAGCTCGGCCTCCGCCAGAGACCCGTGCTCTACGACGAAATCGGGTTTTGCAGGCGCAGCGGGAGCGGCGCTCGCGGGGCCCGCTGCGGGGGGGGGGGGGGGGGGGGCGGCAACCTTGGGTGCAGCAGTGGAAGCCGGCCGGGGCGTGGGAGCCGCACGCGCGGGACCGGCGTGGGCCGGAGCTACCGTAGGGACGACCAGCTCCGTGAGCTTCGTGGCCGCCGCCGCTTTGCCCTTCGCCCGCGCGAGGGCCTCGGCCGCGTCGCCATTCATGGGATCGATGGCGAGGAGCTTCGCGAGCCAGCCGACCTCTTCGTCGAAGCGCTTGCCCCGCTCGCAGATCTCCGCCAGGACACGCAACGCGAGGATATTCTCGGGATCGAGCGTCAGGACTTTCTGGAACACCTCACCCGCGGCACGGTCTTGCCTCTGGTCTACCAGGCAGCGCCCGTACACGATGTGGGCGCTCACGTAGTCGGGGTGCCGCTCGAGCCCGGACTTGCACAGCTCGATCGCCCTATCTAGTTCCCCTGCTTTACGATAGGCATCCGCCAAGGGCGCGAAGTTCCGACCCTTGGGGTTCTCGGCCCATCGCTTCTCGAGCTTCTCAATCTCACTGGTGTAGGCCACGGCCTAAGTCTATGTGGGAATTGGACGAAGATAAGATTCCGGCCGCCAGTGTCAATCGGAAACCGTTGACTTCGCTTGAGTTCCCCCGTTGCCACTCTTACACTTATGCCCCTTCGACCCCCTCTCACCCGGAGCTCGGTGCGCCATGCTGCGTGCGATGCGCGAGAATGCGAAGTGGATCTTCTACATCCTGGCCTTCGCGTTCGTCGGGTGGCTCGTGTTCGACGTGGGGATGGGCGTGACGGGCCGCGGGCAGTACGGTGGGGCGGATGTGGTGCTCAAGGTCAACGGCCGGGCGGTCCACGCGCCCCAGTACCAGCAGGCGCTGCAAGCGGCGCTTGGCCAGTACCGGCGCCAGGGGGGCGCCCCGCTGACGCGTGAAGACGAGCAGCAGATCTCGGATCAAGTGGTGCAGCAGCTCGTCCAGCAGCTCCTGTTCGAGCAGGAGTACAAGCGGCTCGGCATCACCGTGAGCGACGAAGAGGTGATCCAGGCGGCGCGCAGCTCTCCGCCGCCCGAGGTCATGGGCGCGCCGGAATTCCAAACCAACGGTCAGTTCGACATCAGCAAGTGGCAGCGGTTTCTCGCTTCGGGAAGCGACCCACGATTCCTGGAGCAGCTCGAAGCGCGCTATCGCGACCAGATCCCTCAGTTGAAGCTCGCGCAGTACGTGACGGCCGACGTCTACGTCTCCGACGCGAAGCTGTGGCGCATCTACCGTGACCAGCAGGAGGCCGTCACCATCGCCCTGCTCGCGGTGCGGCCCGAGCAGATCGCCGATGCCGACACCCCGGTTTCCGATGCCGAGCTGGAGGGCTACTACCGGGCGCACGCCGCCGCGTTCACGCAGCGCGCGACGGCGTCCTTGAGCTTCGTCGCCGTGCCCCGCGTGCCCGACGCCGCGGACAGCGCGGCGGCGCGCGCGCGCGTGCGCAAGCTGCGCGTCGAGGCCGCCCAGGGGCCCGCAAAGTTCGAGGAGGTCGCGAAGCGCGAGTCGGCCGATTCGGTCTCGGGCGCGAAGGGTGGCGACCTCGGCTGGATCCGCCCCGAGGCGAGCGGCTTCGACCCGCTGTTCCTGAAGGGGCTCAGGGGGCTCACCCCGGGCCAGGTCTCGGAGCCCGTGCTCTCGAGCTTCGGATACCACCTCATCCGCGTCGACGCGGCGCGGGGCGATTCCGTGCGCGTGCGCCACATTCTGGTCCCCGTCGTCCTGCAGGGTGCGCACCTGGACGCGGTGGACGCGCGCGCCGACTCGCTCGACCGGCTGGCGGCCGAGCGCACCGAGCCCGGCGCGCTGGACAGCGCGGCCCATCGGCTCCACCTGGCGGTGGAGCGGGCGCCCACGCTCGTCCAAGGCGAGCGCTTGCTGCTCGGTGGGCGGGCCGTGCCCGACGTGAGCGTGTGGGCCTTCGAAGGACGCGCCCCGGGCGAGACGAGCCCGGTGATCGAGGGGCCAGCCGCCTACTATGTGTTCCGGCTCGACTCGCTCACGCCCGAGCGCGTCCCCACGCTCGCCGAGATCCGCGGCCGGGTGCTGGAGCGGGCGCGCTCCGAGCGCAAGAAGGAGATCGCCCGGCAACGCGCCGAGCAGCTGGCGGCGCGCTTCAAGGGAGCGAAGGATCTGCTGCGAGCGGGCGCCGCTGCCGGACTCGCGGTGGAGAAGCTCGGCCCGTTCACGCGGCTGCAGCCGCCCGCCAAGCTCAGCGTGGAGCCGCTGGTGCTGGGCGCGGCATTCGGCCTAAAGCCGGGTGAGACGAGCGGCCTCCTCGCGGGCCAGACGGGCTTCTTCCTGGTGCAGTCCCTGGCGCGCGTGCCGGCCGACTCGGCGGCCTGGCTCAAGCAACGCGACGCGCAGCGCCAGGCGATGCTCGACCAGGCGCGCCAGGCACGAATTCAGGCGTATGTCACGGCGTTGCGCGCGCAGGCCAAGATCGTGGACCGGCGCAAGGAAGTGTTTCGGCCGCAAAGCGCGACCGGCGCGTAAAGCGGCCCGGAGAGGGAGTCGACGCTAGTCGACCAGCCGCTTGGGACGCGCGTCCCGCGGCGGCTCGGCTGGCCGCTCGATAGAGTCCCGTGCCTCGTTCAGGGCGCGGCTGAATTCGCGCAGTCCCTTGCCCACCGCTTTGCCGGCTTCCGGCAGGCGACCCGCCCCGAACACCAGCAGCACGACGAGCAGCAGGATGAGGATTTCGCCGCCGCTCAGGTTGCCCAGCATCTCCCCTCCCGCTACTGGTTGAGGCG
>Ga0209236_1002211_pt1 | contig 11878 bp, 11 predicted proteins | sample GraSoi013_1_40cm_FD_185819 | JGI IMG/M metagenome (GOLD analysis project Ga0209236, IMG submission 185819) | Grasslands soil microbial communities from the Angelo Coastal Reserve, California, USA - Sample 09_27_2013_1_40cm (SPAdes) (version 2) | ecosystem: Environmental > Terrestrial > Soil >... | reverse complement strand
ACGCCTGCCGGGAATTATACGATTGTGGTAACAGCGACCTCGGGTTCGCTGAGTCACAGCGTTCAGGTGAATTTGACAGTGAATTAAATCGCTTTGAGGGGTACGGGCCAAAGCACGAGCGGGGACGCTCGCGCCTACATCAAAAAATAGTCGGCTGAATTAGGCGATCACTGCCAAGCTTCGCTCGGCTGGACAGCCGAGGGCGGCTGTCACTACGTAGTTGGTGATGGGGCCGCAACGCGGGCGGGGGCGCCCGCGCCACATCTGCATTTGATGTGATATTCTGCCTGCCTTCAGCCGCAGCTTGATTTTTCTCTTCCTGCATTGCGCGGATCATAGGACCGCGTCCCAGGCAAAACTGCGGAAGTCATTGCAGGCTGATGCTGACGTGTACTTGGAGGCAACATGGGCTCGGACTTTGCGGGAAAACGGGTAGCGGTGCTGGGCGCTGGAAAGATGGGCGGAATTCTGCTGAAGGCCCTGCTAGAAAAGGGATTGCTGTCGCCGCAGGCGACCGTTGCAACCGTGCAGCACGAGGAACGTGCACGCGCGCTGGGGCAAAGACTTAATGTACCGGTGGGCACGGATAATGCCGCTGCGGTGCGCGGTGCTGACATCATTTTTGTTTGTGTAAAGCCGCAGGTGGTGCAGGAAGTGATGGAGCAGATTCGCCCTAACATTTCCAATAAACAGTTGATTATCTCTGTTGCCGCATCGGTTCCCACGAGCCAGATTGAGAAGGCGCTGGGCAGTGCGGTGCCGGTGGTGCGCGCCATGCCGAACACGCCTTGTGTGTTGGGGTGCGGCATGACTGGCGTATGCAAAGGCAAGTTCGCTGATGCCAGTCATCTGGAGACTGCCTGCGCATTATTCAGCGTCGTGGGAAAAACAGTTGTAGTCGACGAGAAGCACATGGATGCGGTTACTGGGCTTTCCGCCAGTGGTCCGGCTTATATCTACATCATCCTAGAGTCTCTCGCAGAAGCAGGGGTGAAGCTAGGATTGCCGCGCGATATTGCGACTTTGCTTGCGGCCCAGACGACTTTGGGCGCGGCCACTGTGGTCTTGGAGACGGGAGACCATCCGGCATTGTTGAAAGACGCGGTGACCACGCCAGCAGGGTGCACGATTGATGGAATTCTTGAACTCGAGGAAGGCAAGCTGCGCGTGACGTTGATCAAAGCAGTGGTGAAAGCAGCACAGCGGGCGAAAGAGCTGGCGAACGGGTGAGGGCGATCGTTCGCGTCAGTCGTTGGTCCTTGGGCTTTGCACGGGCGAGGACGCCCGTGCTCCATTGATAGATTACTGAGGAGTGGGACTGCTGGGCTGCTGAGTTTCCTCAGAGAGCGAAAAGTTAACGGTAATCTCGGTTTCGAATTCGATCGGCTTGCCTTCGGGAGCATACGGCTTGAACAACCAGCCTCGCACAGCTTTGGAAACCGCATCCACCAGGCGGGGGTCTCCACTGATGACCTTGATTCCTTTCACGGTCCCGTCGGTTCCGACCAATGCCTTCAGCTCAACCAGACCCTGAATGTGGTCCTGCTTCGCTTGCTCTGGGTACTCGGGTTCAACTTTCTTGATCAAATAGCTATTGATGACAGTTGCAGGAATAGTCCTGGGCCCGGCCCCGGCTGCGGACTCTATGGGCGTCGCCTCGTAGGTAGTGGTCTGTGCGGCAAGCTCCACGGGCATTTGAGTGGCTTTTTCTACTGACGGTCCGATCCGGAAAATAACTCTCCCGTTCTGGTATACGCGTAGGCCTCCTGCGAAAGGCGGTTCAGCTTCTTCCTTCGCCTGGGATGTGTCGGAAGTCGAAGCATTGGAGGAAGCCGATTCCTTCTTCTTGCCGACCCAGCGAGGTGGAGCGGACATGATGCCGAAATTCGGTGCCTTTTTCTTCGATGAAGTGTTTGTCTGTTCGGTTTCCGGCGCGACAGACACTGCGTCCGTTTGCGCCTTGAAGAGGCTGACGGCAGTTTTCCAACCCGCTCGTCCGACCATCCAGCCAAGCACTAATGCAAGAACAATGACGACCCAACTGAGAACTGTAGTCCAGTAATCCCGGCGCGTAGCAGCCTCGGTCTCGAATAGGAGCTTGGGAGGAACGAAAGATGGCTGCTCGTCTTTTTGATCTTCATGGGTTAGCTTCGGCACCGGGTCTGGCTCTCTTCGCGATGGTTCCGAGACCGGAGATAGAGCGGCAAGAGGCGAGACTGGTTCCTGATAGGGTCTTTGTTCTTCAGATTTCTCCTCAACCGATGATGCCACGTCAACTGAGGATCCCACATCGTCCGCACGCCGAAGATTTTCGACGATTCGCCGGGATAAGGCTTGTACCGCATAAACGTCAGTGTCGTCGAAGGCCTTTGTGCGCGACGCAAAGACTTCCAGCACACCCAGTAATTCCTGCTGGTCCAGGATGGGAACGGCCAGAATGGAGCGGATCTCAGCGTCACGGCAGGCAGCGGCGTCGACACGAGGATCGTTCTCCGCATCGTCACAGCGCTGCAATTCTCTCCTTTGCACGCAGGCCCCAGAGACGCCGGACCGCGTATTTAGGCGAACACCCAATCCGGGAGCGCTTTCGCCGACTGAAGCGCGGCAGACCATTTCCCCATCTCTAGAAAGAGCGATGGCAGCACCGGACGCGGCAGTAGCAAGACGCGCCTGGTCAACGATCTTGTTGAGCATGAGGTCGAGCGCCAGATCGGCGGAGGACTCTCCCCCACCGTGTGAGGCCAGTTTGGCGGCTAGTTCGGCGAGATAGTTGCCGGAATCCTCTTCCAGCCACTCCGGGCCGCGGGCGGGTGCAAAACTGCCCTCAGGTAGGAATGGGCGCTCGGAAGGATCCGGCAGCAACATAGGTTGATGAGCCATGCAAGTACACCTTTAGCACTGGCACGGCGGGCCTGTGGCCAGCTCACAAGGTGGGAGTTCCCTCCCTGGGGGATGAGCAGGCGCATGGGTACCACCCCAGAGTCGATCCAGCGAAGTCTCGCCTGAAATCGCCCGGATGTCAACATAAATGCAGGTTGAGAAGTGCTATTTCCTAAGCAATTTACCAAGGCAGGCCGTAAGTAGCCCGGAATCGGGGCGCGAAAGCAACATGTTTCGGGCCGAAATTCTCTATTTCGTTGGGTTCAAGTGTTTACAGATGGGGGACTTCGGACTCAGGCTTCGGCCCTCGCCAGCTCAGTTGCGGTGTACACTTTCGGCGCGGTTATCTATCATTCAAAGGGAAAAGCCTGCCCGATCCTGCTCAATCTTCCTCTCTATCGCGGTCGGACCAGTGGCATGCGGTAACAGCCAGCTTTCTTGGCTGGACGCTGGATGCGTTCGACTTCTTCGTCCTCGTATTCCTGATGGATACGCTGGCGGCGCATTTCCACGTAGATAAAAGCAAGATCGTAGAGACGCTGTTCTTCACGCTGGTAATGCGGCCGGTGGGAGCGCTCATTTTCGGCCTGCTGGCCGACCGGTATGGGCGGCGCAAGCCACTGATGGCGAATGTGGTGTTCTTTTCCGTGATCGAGTTGCTCTGCGGCTTTGCGCCCAATTACACGGTGTTTCTGATTCTGCGAACGATCTACGGAATCGGCATGGGGGGAGAGTGGGGAGTGGGCGCATCGCTGGCCATGGAAAATGCTCCGGCAAAGTGGAGGGGAGTGCTGTCGGGAATAGTGCAGAGCGGATACTGCGTTGGCTACTTGCTGGCGGCGGTGGCGGCGCGCTTCATTTTGCCGGCATGGGGATGGCGCGCAATGTTTTGGGCGGGCGGAGCGCCTGCGCTGCTCGCGTTCTACATTCGGTTTCGAGTGCGGGAATCAGTTGCGTGGCAGCAACATCGCGCAGCCACGACTGGAGAGATTGTGCGCGCGGCGAGCGAGCACTGGAAAATCTTCAGCTATCTCGTGGTCCTGATGACATTGATGATGTTTCTTGCCCATGGCACGCAGGATTTGTACCCCGACTTCTTGAAGTCGGCGCGTGGATTCAGCGGTGCCGTCGTTTCCTATGTCGCAATTTTGTACAACATAGCGTCGGTTGTAGGAGCGATTGTGTTCGGGCAGCTCTCTGAACGGCTAGGGCGACGCTACAGCATCCTGGGCGCACTAACGCTTTCGTTGGTGGCGATTCCGGCATGGGCGTTTGGGGGATCACTCGCCATATTAATTATCGGCGCGTGTCTGCTGCAGGCGGGAGTGCAGGGAGCCTGGGGAATTATTCCGGCGCATTTGAATGAATTGTCGCCGGATGCAGCGCGAGGGTTGATTCCGGGACTTGCGTATCAGCTCGGGATTTTGTTCGCGGCGCGGACGAACTCGATTGAGTACCGGCTGAGCGGCAGGTTTGGTTATTCATGGGCGCTGGCAGGGTTTGAGATCGCAAACATTCTGGTGTTAGCGACGGTGGTGGCGTTGGGCTCGGAGCGGAAGGGGAAAAGTTTTCTGCGGGAGGAAGTTGGAACACGAGAGAAGATCGCAAGCGCATGAGTTGAATTGTTCGCTCGAAATCCTGCAATTTGGGGCAACGACGATCTACGTCGCGAGTTCCTAGAGTTGCCTCCGCAGAAGCTGTAACTGTCGTCACGTATAGGTGTGATGTCTGACCAATGCGGCGGTAAGTGATTCGCGCAACCTCCGCAGGAAAAACTGATAAAGTAATTGTCGAATCTGTTCTCGCTGAGATATCCGGAGTAGCGGATGCATATTGCAGTCGTGGGATCGGGATACGTTGGGCTCGTGGCCGGGGCGTGCTTTGCCGACCTGGGACATGAAGTCATTCTGGTTGACAATGATGAACAAAAGCTCGCGGCCTTGAAAGCTGGCCAGGTTCCGATTCATGAAAATTTTCTGCCGGAATTGCTCGGGCGTCATCGTGGAAGCAGACTGGAATTTTCCGGCGACCTGCAGAAGGCGGTGCGGGCCAGCGAGGCAATATTCATTGCGGTCGGCACGCCTCCCACGGAGCAAGGTGAAGCTGATCTGTCTTACGTGGAATCCGTGGCTCGCAGCATTTCGGGGGCAATCAACGGCTATAAGGTTGTGATTGAGAAGAGCACGGTTCCGGTCTACACGAGTGACTGGATTCGCAAGATCATCCTGCGCAACGCCGCGCCGCCGGATTCCTTCGATGTCGCTTCTAATCCTGAGTTCTTGCGAGAAGGCAGCGCGGTCACGGATTTTCTGTATCCCGATCGGATTGTAGTTGGAGCGGACAGCGAACGCTGCGCTTCCCTGCTCCGCGAAATCTATGCGCCGCTCAGCGATGGCAGCTACTATCAGCGGCCGGATGCGATTCCCAAACCAGACCGGGCACGCGTTCCACCTCCACTGATCGTCACCAGTGCCAAAAGCGCTGAACTGATCAAGCATGCTTCCAATGCGTTTCTGGCGATGAAGATTTCTTTCATCAACGCCGTCGCATCGATCTGCGAATCCGTAGGCGCGAACGTGCAGCAGGTGGTTGAGGGAATTGGATCGGACAGCCGGATTGGCCCGCGGTTCTTGAATCCAGGTATAGGCTACGGCGGATCTTGTTTTCCGAAGGACCTGTCAGCCTTCCGAGCAGTGGCGCGAGAATGCGGGTACGAATTCCGGCTGCTGGATGAAGTGATGCGCATCAATGAAGAGCAGCGGCATCGTTTTTTGCGCAAGGTGCGCAGCGCGTTGTGGACGCTACGCGGTAAGCGGATTGGCATTCTGGGTTTGGCCTTCAAGGGAGGCACGGACGATATTCGGGAATCGCCTGCAGTTCTGCTGGCGCAATCGCTCTTGCAGGAAGGCTGCCAGATCGCGGCCTATGACCCGGCTGCGATGGGGCGCGCACGCGAGATTTTGAATTCGAATGTGGATTTCGTGAACAGCGCATATGAAGCCGCCGCCGGCGCTGACGCATTGCTTATTCTTACCGAGTGGGAAGAGTTCGGCGGATTGGATTTGAAGCGTTTATACAAGGAATTGAAGTATCCGATCGTGATCGACGGCCGCAATCTTTACGATCCGGAAATCATGGCGCAGCGCGGGTTTACCTACTATAGCGTGGGGCGGCAGGCCTCCGCGCCGGAAACTCAAAACGCGGCCGCAGCCACTCCGGCGAGAAAACTCAAGCGATGATGAGCAAGCCACGTGCCCTGGTCACCGGCGGAGCGGGATTCCTCGGCTCCCATTTATGTGACGCGCTTCTGGGTGAAGGTTACTCGGTTGTCGCGGTTGATAACCTGCTGACCGGTAGGCAATCCAATCTCGAGCATCTGCGTAACGAAAGCCGGTTTGAGTTTCGCCAGTTTGACATCAACGAGACGTTCGATTGCGGAAGAGTCGATTACGTATTTCACTTCGCCAGCCCGGCGAGTCCGGTGGACTACACCATTCATGGAATCGAAACTCTCAAAGCCGGATCGCTGGGAACATTCCACGCGCTTGATGTAGCGCTCAAGTATCACGCGAAATATCTGCTTTCTTCTACATCGGAATGTTATGGCGATCCTTTGGAGCATCCGCAAAAAGAAACGTACTGGGGACACGTGAATCCGATTGGGCCGCGTTCCGTATATGACGAAGCCAAACGCTTCAGCGAGGCGGTCACAATGGCGTATCACCGCTATCACAAAGTGGACACCCGCATCGCACGAATCTTCAATACTTATGGGCCGCGCATGCAGCTCAATGATGGGCGGGTGATTCCGAATTTCATGAAACAGGCGCTACGCAGCGACGATCTGACTGTCTACGGCGACGGCAGCCAGACGCGCAGCTTCTGTTATGTAAGCGATGAAATCGAAGGCTTTCTGCGGCTGGCCAGCTCTGACGAACACCTGCCGGTAAATATTGGCAATCCGAGAGAATTTACGATTTTAGGATGTGCGCACCGTGTGCTGGCGATTACCGGATCGAAAAGCAAAATCCGGCACGAACCTTTGCCGCAAGACGATCCGAAGCAGAGGCGGCCGGACATCACCAAGGCTAGAACTCTTCTGGGATGGGAGCCGAAGATCGATCTTGAAACAGGCCTGGGGCTGTCGCTCGAGTACTTCCAAAAAGCGGTTCATGAAGAGCGGGCCCCGGCGTAGTCCTCTTCCGACTCGCAAGCCTTCAGACGCGAATATCTTCTTCGGAAACCTGGCAAGCGACCAGGTGTTCCACTTGTTCACGCTGCTCGGCGGTTTTCAACGTGAACTTGACACCCATGCCGAAGCCGGGATGTGCCACCTGCACGACGCCCTGCACGCGCAGCTTCATGGCAAGAGTGCGAACGATGATCTCGACGGCAGCACCCGCCGGAAACGGCTCCGTCGTTTCCACGTAGCAGCCGCCGGCACTGATGTCGCTAAGCACACAGCGATTAGGCACGGCGCTTCCCTGCCGGAAAACATCTGCTCCAAGACGGCAGGCGTGACGCGATTGAATGCGCCGATTCGAGGGTGAATCCAGCAGTCCGACGGCAGTTGAACGGTTTTTTGCGGGCGGTGCTGCTGCTTTTAAAGATGGCGTCTGCTCGAAAGCTTGTGATTTTATCCAATCGATTAAGACACGACGCGAGGCTTGCGGAACATCAGCGAAGCGAATGCCGACGCGTCCGGAAGTATCTTGCCACACCACTTCTCCCGAAAGCCGGACTACAGATTTCTGCCCAGGTAAACTGAATTGGAAATAGACCTTGCAGCGTTGCGGCAGCCGGCGCTCAGATTGGATTGCCAGTCCGTCCTCGCTCAAATCGAGCAGCGTGGCAGGCACATTCTCCGCATTGGCGTAGGCGATGGTGGCTTGCGCGTGGAGGCGAATCCGTAACTTGCCGCGTTTTTCCCGCCGCATCATACCGCGGGCGGCGCGCAGACTACTCGCGGCTCGCTCGGGTGTGATCGGTTTGTACAAAACAAAGTTGGCTCCCTGGGTGAACAATTCCCGCACCTGCTCCCGTGCGTCGACCAGCACAACGATCAGAGAGGTGTGATTTTCGGAGCTGTGGCGGGCAGTCGACATCAGTTGCAGGCCGTTCGGATCGGCAGCGTCGATCACGATTGCATCGAAACTTCCGGTCGCAACGCGAGAAGTTGCGAGAGAAGAGTGCTCACAGTGCTCTACCCCGACGCCCAAATCTTCAAAAATTTGCCTGAGCACTTGTAGTGCTTTTGTATCCGCACACACTATGAGCGACTTAAGCGCCATACCTTGCGAATGTTAGGACCCTACAGGAACGAGGAACAAGTTACCGCGGTCACCTCGTCCGAAAAGGGACAACAGAAGAGAGAAAGGTGACTTTCGTCATCTGGAGTTAGACATAGGAACCCGTTATGGTCGGGGTTGGTTACCTGGGTTCGGGCGAGCTCTCTTCGCGCCAAGGAAATGTACATGTCTTCACGCACCGGCAATTGGATGATCGCAGTAGGGGCTTTCGGGATGTTTATCGGGCTCTGCCTGGTTCCAGCTGCGATGGGACCAAACCCGGACAGCAGCGTATTAGCATTAGCGGCGTGCGTGTTCTCGTTTGGAGCGCTGATTACCGCGTCGGGCATGTACCTCAAGGCTCGCGGATTGCAATCTGCCGCTGCATCAGCGCCAGAAAACAAAAACAGTGCGCGACGTGTCCGCGGTGGCTGCGAACTATGTGGCAGTGACACTCCGGTGATTCAGTGTAAGGTGCATCAACTCCATCTCTGTCCGGCTTGCCTGGCCCAACACTACGATTTTCGTTCCTGCGCTTACGTCCCCAGCACCCGGCGCACAACGGGCAAAACGACGGGCAAGACGGCGGGCAAACAGAGGGGCGCCGCCAAGGCGCGGAGTGCGTCTTTCAGCTAAGACCGGTCATTCCAAGCGAGAAGTTGATCTGCGGCGATCCCACACGTTAGACCCCTACATCGAGCGTAACCTGTATTATTTTCCATGAATCATTCCCACTCGGAGGGGTAGGTCTTGCCACAGATTAGCGCGATTTTCTGGGACGTGGGAGGCGTCTTACTTACAAACGCATGGGACCGCGCACAGCGAGAACAGGCACTCGAGCAATTCAAATTAGACGAAGAAGGATTTCATGATCGGCATGAGATGGTGGTTTCGTCGCTGGAGCGCGGGAAGATCACATTGGATGAATATCTGGAACGTACGATTTTTTACCGGGCACGGCCGTTCACGCGAGACGACTTTAAGCGATACATGTTTTCGCTTTCGCAACCCCAATCCGACGTTCTGGAATTTGCCCGGCAGCTTAGTAATTCGGGCAAGTATTTGATGGCTACCATCAACAATGAATCTACGGAGTTGAACTTATACCGGATAAACAAATTTGGACTGCGGGAAATCTTCACGCTTTTCGTGAGCTCTTGTTTTGTAGGATTGCGGAAGCCGGAGGAAGGAATCTATCGCCTGGCTTTGGATATCACGCAAAAGTCGCCACAAGAGTGCTGTTTTATTGACGATCGTGCTTTAAACCTGGAGTGTGCGCGGGGGCTTGGGATGAATACAATCGAAATGGAGAATCTGGGTCAGTTGCGCGAAGCTCTCGGGAAGCTCGGTGTAGAGGGGTGAGTTTAGGATTTACGCTGTGGCCGTGCCGGCTGAGCGGCAGGCGATGAAGTGCTTGATTCCGAGGCGACCGCAAGATTCAAGTCGCTGGACCAGCAATCAGCGATAATTTTCCAGTCGCCAGCCTGGCGGGCGGCGAGAATCATGTACTTTCCACGTTCTTCACGGCGCTTACCCATTGCAACGGGGACAAGCATGTTGAAGCGGCCAGCCTCGTAGGCGATCTCGCCGAAAACCTCAACGCGCAGTGGCTCCAGTTCCACATCTCCCAAGCCGGCCCCGAGGATACTGAAAAAGAATTCACGAATGGCGGCGGTTCCGCGTACAGGAGGAATATTGGAACGCAGAACCAGTCCATCGGCGATATAGAGGCTGACGAGATCCTCAAGGTGCTTCCCGTTGCAGGCGAGAGCCCAATCGTGGGTCAGCTTGCGCATGGCCGTTTCTGAGCGGCTCAGCGAGCCGCCACTGGGCGCGCGGAACTGGAAATCACGCGCGGAACTGGGGCCGCTGGACACGCGCGGCTCGGCTGGAACTGCCTGGTTGATGCCATCGGCCGAAGAGAAGTAGTGGTGATGATAATGGTGATGGTAATGGTGCTCGCCGGCGGGAGGCGATTGTGAGTGGCGCTCTGTCGCGATCTCTTTCAGGTCGGGAGGCGAATCCATCAAAGGCACACCGCAGTTTGCGCAAAACCGATTGCCTGGGCGATTCGGGCTTCCACACACGTTGCAGGTAGTTGCACCTTTAGATGAGGCGGTCTTGGCGCCTTCTTCGGAGTCTGCTTCCAGGGCGAAGCGCTGCACGGCTTCGACCGCAGCGGCGACCGATTCGTCTCCGGGCGGAGAACGGCGCAGATCGTTTTTTAGTCGACTGAGGAATTCATCGACGGTCCGCTCGTGGCCTGGTTCGCGCTCTGGTGCGTTGGCACGCTTCCCTTGCCCGCCCTTCCCTTCGTGATCCACAGCAGCTCATTCTAGTCGAAAAGTGGTATCGAAGGAGGTCCTGGCGGCCCAGAAATCCAGTTCAGAAGGCCTCCGAAACTCTAAATGCCCGAGAGCGCAGAAAAATGCCGCATCTCACTTCGGATTAGCACGGTAAATCAACTCTCCTTGCGGCGGAGAGGTCTCGATGGGAACTTCCAGGAGCGCCAGCTCGATCACCAGATGTGATGGCGCAAGAGAACAGGCGGGATCGGTGGCGCTCGCGTCTCCGGTAAGCAGGAGAGCCTGGCAGCGGCAGCCGCCAAAATCTTCGGTACGGCGATCGCAACTGCGGCAGGGCTCGGGCATCCACGACTCTCCGCGGAATTTCTGGAACACGCCGGACTCGTGCCAAATCCATTCGAGAGAATGCTCGCGAACATTGTCGAAGGTGAGTTCGGGAATCACACCGGCGGCGTGGCAAGGGAGCGCCCTGCCCGTTGGATCGATCAGCATCAACTGGCGTCCCCAGCCGCCCATGCAGGGCTTGGGATAGCGCGCATAGTAATCGGCAACAACGGAATCGATGCGAATTTTTCCTTTCAGGCGCTCTGCCGCGGAAGCTACGATTTTTACGGCGTTGTCGACCTGAGCTCGCGTGGGCATCAGAGCGGCGCGGTTTTTCAGCGCCCATCCGTAATACTGGGTGTGCGCAATCTCGATGCGATCAGGCCGCAGCTTTTCCAGGAACGAAATCATTGCTTCCAAATGATCGAGATTCTGCCGATGGACCACCAGGTTTGCAGTGAAGGCAATGCGATGCTCCTTGATCCAGCCCGCCAGCTCAATCTTGTGGGCGTGTGATTTTGTCCCCGCAATCCAGTTGGCCTGTGCTTCGCCGGAGTCCTGAAAGCTGAGCTGAATATGATCGAGACCGGTGTCGACGAGTTCTTTCAGGCGCTCGTGGGAAAGTCCGATGCCGGAAGTAATCAGGTTTGTGTAGAGGCCAGCGTGATGTGCTCCGGCGATCAAGTTGCGCAGATCGGTGCGCGCCAGCGGCTCGCCTCCTGTCAAGTGCACATGCAGGACGCCTAACTTTGCGGCTTCAGAAAAAACGCGCAGCCAGTCGTTCGTAGGCAACTCAGCTTTGGCAGAAGCGAGATCGAGCGGATTCGAGCAATAAACGCAGTGCAGCGGGCAGCGATGCGTGATCTCGGCAATGAGGGCTAACGGATTCGAAAGCATCAGAAATCAAGACATCAAAAAATCAAAACGCCAAAAATCAAGATCAAAAATCAACAATGCGTTTGTCGTGCAATTGCTCGAGAAAGCGACAAGCGTCCGCGCGGATGACTGCGGGGTCGGCTTCGGAGTACTCCTGCTGCAATTCCGCGACGAGTTCTGCGAACGTGCGCTCGCCATCGCACA
>Ga0209236_1002207_pt1 | contig 11893 bp, 10 predicted proteins | sample GraSoi013_1_40cm_FD_185819 | JGI IMG/M metagenome (GOLD analysis project Ga0209236, IMG submission 185819) | Grasslands soil microbial communities from the Angelo Coastal Reserve, California, USA - Sample 09_27_2013_1_40cm (SPAdes) (version 2) | ecosystem: Environmental > Terrestrial > Soil >... | reverse complement strand
GGAGATCAGAGAATCATACTCTTCGTCAAACTATCCCCGAACCATAAGCTTACGGCGGAACTGAAAGAGAAGATCAGGAGAGTGATTCGGGCTGAGGCTTCGCCTAGGCACGTTCCGGCCATGATCTTGGAAGTGCCCGATATTCCCTATACTCTAAACATGAAGAAGGTTGAGGTGGCTGTCGCGAATATTGTTAACAATAGGCCAGTGACGAATCGCGATGCTCTGGCGAATCCCGAGTCTCTCGATTTCTACACTGGGCTTCTTCCTCTAATCCAGAAGAATTGATCGTGCAATTGTCATGCGACCAGGCATAACTGTTCGCCCGCCTTCACCAAGGCCCCGGGTTTGACGTAGACTTCCTTCACAATCCCCGTCTTGGGTGAGGCTATCTCATTCTCCATTTTCATCGCCTCGAGCACAGCTATCGGTTGGCCCTTAGTTACCGATGTGTTAGGAGACGCTTTCAAGGACACGATTCTCCCGCTCATGGGCGCAGTTATTACAACAGGCCCAAGAACAGTTTCAGATATTCCCGCATCTAGGGACAATTGCTTTCCTCCCTCCAAACTCACCTTGAGTAGTCTTCCGTTTAGTCGAATGAGATAGTCGCTTCCATCGCGCTCTTCTTCCCTTCTCGCGGTGAGAATTTTCCCATTGATATTCGCAACCAGATCTGGTTGGTCATCTGTTGGCTCTCGGAGGATGCGAATACTCAGCTCCTCATTGTTGATTTTGATCTTTTGAGTTATGCCCTGCTTTTCGACCTCTGTAATGGCCCACGTTCTTCTGTTGACAGTGAGGCGGCGAATCTGTTTAGAGTCCTTCAACAAACAAGGGTTGCCTCTGTGATGGTTCCGTCTGGAGAGTGTTTCGCCATCTTGTCTGAATTCGCTCTAATTGCGATTTGCTGGTTCCCGAGAGGGGATAGTTTGCTGTCAAATGCAGCATCGCGACCTCCTCCTTCGACAGTTGTGGCTTGAAGTTCCAGGTGGAAAGCTTGTTGTCGAGGAGCTGAGTATGGTAGTCACCGCGGACAAAGCCCTTGTCTTCAAGTATGGTCTGGTGGAGAGGAATCGTGGTCTCGACCCCGACAATGATCGTCTCGCTCAAAGCGCCTTTGAGTCTTTGAATCGCCTCCTCCCTAGATCGGCCATGTGACGCGATCTTCGCAATGAGTGAATCATAGAATTCTGGAATGACAGCACCGTCGATCATGGCAGTATCGACCCTGATACCTGGGCCTCCCGGTGGGACAAATTCTTCGACGCGGCCGGGCGAGGGAGCAAAGCCTCTCGACGGATCTTCAGCGTTAATCCTGCAGTTCATCGCAGCTCCGGTGAACTCGATCTCTTCTTGAGAAAACCCAAGACCCTCTCCGTTAGCAATTCGAATCTGCTGCTCGACAATGTCCACCCCAGTGACCAACTCCGTGATGAGGTGTTCTACTTGGATCCTCTTGTTCGTCTCAAGATAGTAGAACTCGCCCCTCGCTGATTGTACGAACTCTACCGTTCCCGCATTTTCGTACTTCGTCGCCTTGGCGATTTTGAAGGCAAGCGAGATCAGTTTTTTTCTTGACGTGGAATCGAGTCTCGGTGCGGGTGTTTCTTCGAGGATTTTCTGGTGTCGCCTCTGAAGTGAGCATTCTCTCTCACCCAGATGGACAGCTTGTCCTCTTTGTCCGGCGATTATTTGGACTTCTATGTGTCGTGGGTTGTTTAGGTGTTTTTCTAAGTAGAGTTGTGAGCGGCCGAATGCTCCTTTCGCCTCGGAAGCCGCAAGATCGAAGGACTTTCGCAATTCGGCCGCTGTCTTAACAATACGCATGCCTCTCCCGCCTCCTCCGAAGGAGGCCTTGATCAATACGGGAAAACCCAGACGATGAGCTTCATTTTCAGCCTCGTCCGCGGTCTCTAGTTGACGTTTCGAACCGGGAACCGTAGGGACGCCGGCTCGAGCTGCCGTTTCCCTTGATGCGAACTTGTTCGCTGCCGAAGCTAGAATCTTGCTTCTTGGTCCGATGAAAACGAGTCCTGCTTCTTCACACTCTCGGGCAAACTGGGGATTTTCCGCTAGGAACCCATAGCCGGGATGCACTGCTTCCGCTTTGGAGGCCTTCGCAACCTTGACTATTTTTGGAATGTTCAGATAGCTTTCAGAAGGCTGTCCAGGCCCGATGTTGTAGGCTTCGTCAGCATAGACGACGTGCTGAGATTCTAGATCTGGGTCTGAATAGACTGCCGCAGTTTTGATTCCGAGCTTCCTGCAGGTTCGTATGATTCTGACGGCGATTTCTCCACGGTTCGCGATGAGGATCTTTCTGAACATCGGTAGTGGTCCGGTCTATAGTGGAATGTTGCCATGTTTTCGGGGAGGGCGTGCCTCTCTCTTGGTCTTCACAGATTCGAGATATTTGATCAATACCTCCCTTGTTTCTGAGGGCTCGATAACATCGTCAACATATCCTCTTCCCGCAGCGATGTACGGGTTGCTGAATTTCTCACGATATTCCTTGACAAGCTTCCGTTTTTCCGTGGTCGCGTCTTTTGCCTTGGCGATTTCGTTGCGGAAGATTATGTTAATGGCTGCATCGGGACCCATTACTGCTATTTCGGCCGATGGCCAGGCAAGGTTCACGTCTGCTCGAATGTGCTTGCTTCCAAGCACGTCGTAAGCGCCTCCATACGCCTTTCTTACGATTACAGTAAGTTTGGGAACGGAGGCTTCGCAGTAGGCATAGAGGAGCTTTGACCCATGCCGAATTATCCCGTTATGCTCCTGATCTATCCCCGGCAAGAACCCAGGAACGTCCACCAGAGTCAGGATCGGGATGTTGAAAGCATCACAGAACCTGACGAACCGTGCAGCCTTGACGGAGGAATCAATGTCAAGGGTCCCGGCGTTAACTTTAGGTTGGTTCGCAACGATCCCAATTGAGTATCCGTTGAGTCTGGCGAGTCCGATGACGATATTCTGAGCCCAGAGAGACTGTATCTCAAACAGTTCGCTTCCATCAACGATCCGGGTTATGACATCCCGGATATCGTACGCCTTGTCCGGATTGTCAGGCAGGACATCGTTGAGCTCACTCTTGTCCCCGACGGGAGGTTTTGGTTTGGCTCTAGGCGGGTCTTCGGTGTTGTTGGATGGGATGAAGCTCAAGAGTTTCCGGATTTGCTGTAATCCTTCCTGCTCGTTTTGTGCAAAAAAGTGCGCGACTCCGCTCTTGGTGTTGTGGAGCCTTGCGCCTCCAAGCTCCTCGAAATCAACGTCCTGATTGAGAACGGCCTTGATGACGTCTGGGCCCGTTATGAACATGTAGCTCGTCTTGTCGATCATTATTGTGAAATCTGTCATGGCAGGGGAATACACCGCACCTCCAGCGCACGGACCCATCACAGCCGATATTTGCGGGATCACCCCGGAGGCAAGGACGTTGCGAAAGAATATCTCAGCATAACCGCCCAGGCTGACAACTCCTTCTTGGATTCTGGCGCCGCCTGAATCGTTGATCCCGATAACCGGGACCCCAGTCTTGAGCGCGAGATCCATTATTTTCGTCACCTTCCTGGCGAACATTTCTCCCAGAGAACCTCCGAAGACGGTGAAGTCGTGAGAGAACAAATAGACCGTTCTTCCGTCAATCTTGCCATAACCTGTTACAACCCCGTCGCCGAGAATCTTTTTCTCCGCCATGCCGAAGTCGGCGATCTGGTGAACCACGAACCTGTCCATTTCTACAAAACTGCCGGGGTCCACAAGCGCGACAATTCTCTCCCTAGCGGTCATCTTTCCCTTAGAATGCTGATCCTCGATCTTGTCCCGGCCGCCACCTTCCTCAGATCGTTCCCGGAGGTCACCGAGCCCCTTCGAGAGTTCCTTCATCGTCATGGTCGTTTGGAACTCGCTGAAGAGGCCTCTCGTATTAAAGCACGAAAGGCAAACTCACGCGTCCAGTCAGAGAGTCCCATCAGGAACTGTTACGTTTCCTTGCTCTGTCTGGATGATGATGCTGCTGTCCGGATTTACTCCAACGCACTTTCCGCGGATCTTACCGTTTCCGGTTTCGGTTATCACCAGTCTCATTCGATGGGCGCAGTGCTTCCACCAACCAATCCGTATTATATGGGTAACGAAATAGAGAATCCATATGCTTGATCACATTATTCTGACCGTGAGCGACGTGGAGCGCTCGCTAAAGTTCTATACGGCTGCACTCAAGCCTTTGAAGATAAAAATGTCCGAGCCCTACAAAGGCGCTGACGGACATCCAGACCTCTGGGGCTTTGGTGATGGCCAAAAGGTATTTTTCTGGCTGAAACAAGGTCAACCTGATCCAGCCTCAATCCACTGGGGCTTCACCGCAGAAAACAATAAAGCGGTAGACGTCTTCTACAAGGCTGCGATTGCTGCAGGCGCAAAGGACAATATCTCGCCTCGTGCTCGTCTGGAATATTATCCCGGTTATTACGCCGCGGACGTGTTTGATCCAGATGGCTACACGTTTGAAGTGGTTCACAAGAGCTAAGCCATGCCGATCTGGCATTCACCCACAAAGGCACTTTCGTCTCTCAAGGTCTCATAATGCCGTTCCAAGACAGGCAGAATCGAGCTAAGCGTCTTTTCTAAACTGAATCGTTTCCTTTTGACTAGGAAAATCGAGGTGGCTCCCGTCGGCAACTGTTTAGCCGTTAGGTTCACATTAAGCCCGATGCCGACGATTGCGTATACTATCTCTGGACCGCTGATCTTCGTCTCGATGAGTACGCCGGCTAGTTTTTTCCAGCCGACCACGAGGTCGTTAGGCCACTTTACCTCTGATTGGACGCCGTATACCTCTTTGATTCCTTTTCGAAGCGCGTTGGCGAACAAGAACTGGAGAAGCGATATCCGATCGACAGGTATCTTCGGCCTGATAATTAGCGAAAACCAAAGGCCGCCTTTAGGTGATTTCCAGCTTCGTCCTGATCGGCCTCTGCCTTCTGTCTGAACTTCCGATACCACAACGGTCCATTCGGCGGCCCGTTTTTCAGCGAGGGTCTTTGCTTTGGTGTTGGTTGATGAGATTCTCTTGTATCTGATGATCTTCAGGCCGCAACCCCGTGTGATCGGGGTTGGGTCCCGGTTTTAGGTGTATAGCGGTTGGTAACTTGAAGAATTGGGCCTACATCGGACAAGTCGTTCCGGGCAACCACTCTTTGTGCTCACTGTAGTGCTTCCCGCAGTAGTGCCTCGTGCAGGCCCGACAAAATTTCAGCGGTCGACCTTTACAGCCTCCGACCTCACAAGTGACTTCGACGGGCAACCGTCTTTTCGGAGATGTTGATGAGTGGACTCTAATTGGCGATAGAGGTTTCCGAAGTGTTCGCCTAATTCTCCGAGTAAGTAGAACCTTTAGGTGTAATTCGTGCAGAGCGGCCTTAGGGACTGTGGGAAGGGTAGCCATCTGGTGTAGATGTTATCTGCAAAATTTAGCGTTCTCATCTCGACCGTCAGTGCGCCCTCGTTGTCTTGGTCGCGGAATTCCAGGACGATGTCGGCGAATCGTTTGACCATCTCGACCATCGGCTTCTCGTGAATATCCTCTTTTATGACCAGAATTGCAGTTCTCTTTCTAAGACGGACTCTCGATACGAGCTGGCAGAAGAACGAGTAGAAGCTTTCCGGGGAGCCGATGCTCTTGATGATGTTGTCGAGAAAGTCGCCAAGTATTACTTGGGGTCCTTCGCCCTGGGAAGCTTTCTCGATGAATAAGTTGATCTCCAATAAGTTGTCCGGTGAGATAATCTCCACATCGGCAGAGGGGTGAGCCATGGAGGTTCCGTCAACAAAAGTAATCCACCCGACCTTACCGGTCCAGTCGGTGGAGAGATCCTCCGGGGCGGTCGGTCCAAGAACCAAGGTGGGAGAGGGTCCGTCAGGGCCGATCGCTTCTTTCAGGATCAGACTCATCGTTTCTTTGACGCTGACGTTTCCTCGGACGCAGACTACCACTAGTCGATATTGGTCGAGTGTTCCTCGGTTGAGGAGTGGTTTTCCTTGGTCGAGGCGTGTGAAGCTGAGTTTTCTTGCTGCCATGTGGGTGCCTTTTGATGAAGCTACCTTTTTGAGGTAACAAGGTTATTAGAATGTCAGCATTATGGCTGTCTAAGTGAACGGCGTGAAGCCAGATGCCCCATCGGAAGGGTTGCTAGGAACATGCTAGCCAATTTACTTATTCCTACAGAAAAGAGTATACTTCTACCTCAAACGACCTCAAAATACCTCTGACGACGCCTCTCTACCCCCATGCTATTTAACTGTAGCAACTGAATATGGTAAATTTGCCATTCGAAGGTCCAGTGTCCTCACCCTAATTCGAACTGTGCCGTATTATCTAGAACCCTTAGGTGCAAGTGATCTCTTCAAAATAATCATGTTTTTCCCGCGCTCCGCCCTTCGTGAAAGGCCGAGAATCCCACGTTCAACCCTATGCCTGGATACCTCCTTCCTCCGTGACCCGTGTATCCCTCGGACCCCTGACCTATGGCGCCTCTGCTTGTTCGCCGAACAGGTTCACAACGCCCTTCGTGAAACGAAAATAGTAAACTCGTGAAAAGTAATTAAGCTCTGAAAAACGAATAGAACTCAATGAAACCCGCACAGAAAGGCACACAGAAGCCCGCCAAGAGCACCACCGCGACCAGCAAGAAGTTCAAGGGATTCACGGACGAGGAACACGGCGCGATGAAGGATCGCATCCAAGAGCTGAGGACGGACAAGGCGGACGGGGAAAGCGCTTTGCTTGCGAAGATCGCTGAGATGCGGGAACCGGATCGCACCATGGCCAAGCGGCTCCATACTATCACCAAAGAAAGCGCGCCGGCACTCTCACCGAGACTCTGGTACGGGATGCCTGCGTATTCCAAGGACGACAAGGTTGTCTGCTTCTTCCAAACTGCCCAGAAGTTCAAGACGAGGTATGCGACGTTCGGCTTCAGCGACAAGGCGAACCTCGATGAAGGCGCCATGTGGCCGACCGCCTTCGCGCTGAAGGGTTTGACTGCCGCCGAAGAGGCAAGGATCGCCACGCTCGTTAAGAAAGCTGTGAGCTAGGGCCCGAGCTCGCTACTTGGCTCAGCTGGCTCAGCTAGCATTGATCAGCCGCACGAGCCTTCTAAGCAGCACTAGTTGAGTCTCTATTGGAACGTGGGCCGGATGATTCATGTCGTAGAATATGTGGTCTATGCCCAGGTCCTTGAGTCTTGGCAGATCTTCTGCGGCTTGTTGGGGCGTGCCTCCCAATAACGCTCGGGGCTCTGAGGCTTTCTCTTCGTCTAGGGGGTTGTGGACTCTCAGGATCCACTTCATCTCTTCTGGACTACGACCTGCTCTTCGTACCATATCGCGAAAGTTGTTGATAGTCTGACTCAACTTCTCAATAGTCGTGCTTCTTCCTGCAGCGGGCATGATCCCGTCGGCGATTCTTGCCGCTCGCTCGAGTGATGCGGGAGCGAAGGCACCTAGTAACATTGGAATCCCGCCAGGCTGTACGGGTTTCGGCCCGATTCTTGATTCTGGGATCTTATAGAAGTCTCCAGTGAAGCTGACTGGGTCTGGGCCCCAGACGGCGCACATTGCGTTAGCAAATTCCTCAAATCCTCTTCCGCGCCTTCTTATCGGGACGTTGGCAGCTTCGAACTCGTCTCTAAAGTCGCCCTGGCCGATGCCGGCAATCGCTCTTCCATTGCTCAGTCTGTCTAGTGTTGCGAAACGCCGGGCGAGGGTCACGGGATTCTGGAAGAGAGCGCTCATAACGCTCGTGCCGAGCTTAACCTTCCTCGTCCTCCCCGCGACGAACGTTAGCATCTCAATTGGATCATAGACTGTAGCAAATATCTCGGGCCAGGGATCGCCGTCAAACGTTTCCTTCGGCTTGGTTGGGAGAAGCATCCGGTCGCTAACCCACAAAGAAGCCAACCCCATCTTCTCGGCTTCCTCCGCGACGCGTAGGATTGTCTTAGGGGAAGCAATCGTTCCATATTGCGGGAGAGCGATCCCTACACCAACGTTCGATTCAGCTGATCGACTGATGGCGCTTGGCACTACGCTCGAGGGTTCCCCAGCTATAATTTAAAGGCCGGTTTTTCCCTCAGTTTGGAGAGTAATCGCCCATTATCAGCCCCAATCTCGATTCTGGAAGCCGTCCCCTTAATCGCATAGCAAATCGTTCTTGACGACTCGTCAAAACGCCATCCGATCCAAGCCTGGTTTGTGCCCTGAATCGCCCGTCTCGCCAATAATCACTGGCAGACAGCAAATTTTCTCCGGAGGAGGGGGGTCTTAGCGATCGACCCTCGCGACGCAAAAGAGGCGAATCTAGAGAGCACGCAAAAACCCAACTCGCTCGCTTGACACGCCATCAAGCAGAAACCGACGAGCGAGTAAGTCGAGTATCAACCTAGTCTGTCGGCGAAGGACGCGGAGACATGCCACCCTGGCCAGTACCACTCGCAGTGCCAGGCCTCATCTCCAGCTGGCTCATGACCATGAGCAGGCTGCGGATCTCGTCGATACTCCGGAGGTTCGTTTGAAGCTGGTTACGGTACTCCTCCCTCGTCGACTTGTACTCCTGTTCCGGAATATCCCCGGACATGAAACGGCTCTCAAGACCAAGCAGGTTCTGGGGAGCGTTAGTAACTTGATCTCTGAGATCCCGGACCCTTCGGGTAAGATTCTCGCCCAGCTGGGCCATCTTGTCCGCCATGGCCCGGTTGGCCCTGGCATATTCCTCCTTCAGCATAGCTAGTCGCTGGCGGAAACCGTTGATCTCAGTAACTACCTTGTCTATCGCTATCTCACTCATCTGGTCGCACCGAAGAGTAGGCTGAGAGACGGTGAAGCCGGAATTACAGCTGTTGTAACCAGAAACGATGAGAAAGAGTAACCTGCGAGCTGAGAGAGCTAATGCTTTTCGTCTGGCTTCGGACCGCTGGAACTAGTTGAGGTTGTGCTCGGCTCAGCCTCCAACGGAGCGGGAGGCGGCGTTGTCAGCATCGTCCAGCCAATCCATCCTGTAATCCCCAAGATTCCTAGGACTCCAAGGACGACAGGTATCTCGATCGCATATGTCCTCCATGGCTCCCCAGTCAGTGAGATCAAATAGACGATAAACACGATCGCGGAGACTGCGAATATCAGACCGCCATACGATTGGTCTTTGTTCAAATCCAGCTATCCCTTGTCGCGACGGGCTATGAATGGCTACATATAAATTGCTTATTCTGACAGAATTGTCTCAGATTCTCTTGTAGCCCGGACGTTGCGAGAGCAGAGTTGGATAGGTAAGGGTCTTGGTAGGGTATCCTTCGATCTCAGACTTGATCTTTTTCAGAAACGCCGTTAACGCAAGTTTGCTTTCCTTCGAGTCAGCTCTCAACCGGATCGACAGCTCCTCGGTCTCCATCTCTTTTTCTCCATAGATAATCGTGTAAGGTATCCAGCTCAGCTCAGCGTCTCGCACCTTGCTCTGCATGGTGTCATCTCGATCATCCAGATCAGCTCGGATCCCTGCCTTCTCCAAACTCTCGAGCAGGTGCATTCCCTCCTTTACGAACTGTCTCGCGACTGGAATGACTCGAACCTGAACCGGAGAAATCCACACCGGAAGCATCGGCTTCTTTCCCTGTCTTTCTAGACGAACGGCCGAGTCCAGCAAGGTGAAGAGGAACCTTTCAAGTCCGCCTATGACTGCGGTGTGGATGATGACTGGGAATTGCTTTTCACCCTTCTCATCAGTATAGGCTATTCCGAACCGTTTCGCGTTGCCAACATCGATCTGGAAAGTGCCAATTTCTCTTGGTCGATCTAGATCGTCGATGATGTTGTATTCCACGTTGAGGACCCAGTAGTATAGCCCTTCAGGAACGAAGTTGAGCAGTATCGGCTTCTTTTCGACCTTCACCAGTTCCATGAAAGAGTCTTTGTTTGCCTCGAAGAACGATCGTGTAGTATTGTAGAGCGAGACGTATTCTCTGTTCAGTTTCCTGATCTCTTCATAGATTGTACGATGGATCTTGTCTCCGATTCGAATTGCTTCCGCGACGCTCTTGAGATAGATGTGGAGATCAGGCATGAGAAATTTTCTCAGCCTGAACGAGAGTAGAAGCTCGCCGCTCTGCTCCATCCTATAGCTGTCGGCGACCTCGAAGGTCCCGAACGGCAGAGTCCTGTAGCTTAGAGTCCAGTCTTTGACCATTGAGAATTGCTGGAAGCACGCGGCGTATCTGAGAACAAAAGTTCTCTCGTCCACCTTTACCTCGTAGGCTCTAGAGCCGAATAGTTGGAGGTGCTCCTTGATCGGCTTGACTGCGACATCAAACATGTTGGTCCCTTTCACGTTCAGTATGGGGATACCTATCCGTCGGATTAGTTGTCCCGCGTATTCCGCCAGCAGGTCCATTATCAGATTGGCTTCGGGTCCAAACCTCATCTGCCCTACGTCTGCGTAGGATTCCCACTCGATACCGAATCGACGTGCATAGTCCAGAAAGTGCGGTTCCCCTCCTGTCAGCCCCCTTTTGAGGGCTTCTTTTTCGACAAGAGACTTGAATTCGGCGTCATGCGGCCCGAAGACGAAATCCTCTGGCGAGTATAATTTTCCCTCTTGGTCCATAATGACATATTCTGTCTTGACTGCAGGCGCTGCCTGTCGTGATTTTGTATCTACTGTGATGGTTCGAGATAGCTCGGAAAGAGGGTGACCCTTTGCGGTTATCGTGAAGCTCTTGTACCATCCAAATGGGCTTCGGCTAACCTCGTAGCCCTTCTGAGCAAGTTTTTCTTCCAAAGCCTTGAGGATGGATATTGCTGGGTCGCGCGAGGCCAAGCTCGTAGAAAGGTGGGCGTAAGGGTACACCATCACTTTCTTGATCTTGAGCCATCCAAGGACCTCCTCAATTGAAGAGGCTGCGTTTGCTGCGATCTGTTCAGGTTCCTGCTCGTCATTCTTCTCGACGGTTGAGAAGACTACAAGCCCGTTTTCGAGGGCTCCCTTCTTGTGCGACTCATCAAGAGGCTCAGGTTCTTTGACAGCTCTTTCTTGAGCCTCGTACTCGAATCGATCTGCATGAACTAGAAGGAGTCTCATCGTTTCATCCGCCACTGCTCGATCTGCTTGTCCTTCTTGAGTTTCTTCTTGAGTTCCTTGTAGTGGTTCTTACAGAGATAGCCTCGGCCAGAAGCAGAGGCTTTCAACCCTGCCCGTGAGATTTCCTCTAAGGAGATAGAGCGTACAGCGTCTTCTTTGCATCCGACAACGGAGCATTTGACGCCTTTTGCAACCTTACCCAAACACCGAAACCTTAGTCAACGCGTCGTCACACCACAATAGAAGGGTTTGTGGAGCGAACGACAATCCTCTAATGCCGGTTTCAAAGAGGGTTCCAAGAAGCCATATGCTCTCGAAAATACAATATCTTGTGGAAGGGCACTTTCAGCGGGTCGCGGGGATATTCCACAAGACTGGATCTACTCCGAATTCGATAACCGGAGTCGGCTTTCTTTTGACCCTGGTTGCTTCGCTGCTTTACTCAATGGGATTGGGAACCGTCTGGTTAGTCTTTGGAGCTATCTTGGCACTACTTGTAGGCGCCTATTTCGATGCGGTCGATGGTGCCATGGCCCGCCGGTATCATCAGATTTCTAAAATGGGAGGAATCCTCGACAGCGTTTTGGATCGCGTGGGGGAGATCGCGTTGTACGTCGGTCTTTTCGTTGGAGGTCTCGTCCCAGGATGGCTGTCCTTCTGGGGGCTTTCAGCTTCCCTGATGGTGAGCTACGTTAGGGCCCGCGTTGATATCGAGGGTGTAAAATTGAAGGGGATTGGATTAGCCGAACGTCCAGAACGGAT
>Ga0209236_1002206_pt1 | contig 11894 bp, 11 predicted proteins | sample GraSoi013_1_40cm_FD_185819 | JGI IMG/M metagenome (GOLD analysis project Ga0209236, IMG submission 185819) | Grasslands soil microbial communities from the Angelo Coastal Reserve, California, USA - Sample 09_27_2013_1_40cm (SPAdes) (version 2) | ecosystem: Environmental > Terrestrial > Soil >... | reverse complement strand
CACGACGCGGTTGCGCGAGCAACCCGAGATGGCGGCGCAGGTGCGCACCACGATCGACACGCTGCGGCGGCACGGCGGGACAGTATGGCTGGACGTTGATGGGGCGAGGATGCTCGGTGTCGACGACCAGGGCAGGCCGGACGACGAGTTGGCGGCGCGCGCCGAGATCGTCATCGCCTTTGGCGGGGATGGCACCATCCTGCGGGCAGCCAGGCTGGCCGCACGGCGCGGCATTCCGATCCTCGGGGTCAACCTGGGGGGATTCGGATTTCTGGCGGAAATCTCCGCAGACGACCTGCCCGGGGCCTTGCCCGATCTGCTGGCCGGGCACTATGAGCTCGATGAGCGAATGATGCTGCAGGTGCAGACGGATCACGCCGAAGAGCAGCCCTGGCTGGCGCTCAACGATGTGGTCGTGACCAAGAGTGGCGTGGCCCGCGTGTTGCGGCTGCGGGTGCTGGTCAACGGCGAGCACCTGGCCAGCTATCCGGCCGACGGCGTGATTGTGGCCACCCCGACCGGCTCGACCGCGTACTCGCTGTCGGCGGGCGGGCCGATCCTCCACCCCAGCGTCGATGCGCTGGTCATCACGCCAATCTGTCCGCATACGTTCAACGCGCGGTCGGTCGTCGTGGATGGCGACGCCGCGGTGGAGATCGCGCTGACGGTGCCGTCGCCGGAGGCCATCGCCACCGTCGATGGCCGGGTGGGGGTTCCCCTGGGAGAATCCTGGCAGGTCCGGGTGCGCCGCGCGCCGCAGACGACGCGCTTTGTCCGGGTGCGCAATTCGAGCTTCTACGGGATCTTGCGGACCAAGCTCGCGTGGGGGGAGCGATGACCAAGTATATCTTCGTCACCGGTGGTGTGGCCTCCGCGCTGGGGAAGGGGATCACCTCCGCTTCCCTGGGGCGGCTGCTCGTGGCGCGTGGGTTGCGGGTGACCATGCTGAAGTTCGATCCCTACGTGAATGTGGACGCCGGGACCATGAATCCGCATCAACACGGTGAGGTGTTCGTGACCGATGACGGAGCCGAGACCGACATGGACCTGGGCCACTACGAGCGGTTCATCGACACCAACCTCAGCCGGGACAACAACACCACCACCGGGAAGATTTACGGGGCCGTGATCGCCCGAGAGCGCCGCGGAGAGTACCTGGGCGGGACGGTGCAGGTCATCCCCCACATCACCAACGAGATCAAAGATGAGATCCGGAGGGTCGGGGCCGCCGCCGGTGCCGATGTGGTCATCGTCGAAGTCGGTGGCACGGTCGGCGACATCGAAGGGCTGCCGTTCCTGGAGGCCATCCGCCAATTCCGGCGGACCGTCGGCCCAGAGAACGTGATGTATGTGCACGTCTCGCTGGTCCCCTATCTGCCCGCGTCAGGTGAGCTGAAGACGAAACCCACGCAGCATAGCGTGAAGGAGCTTCGCAGCATCGGGATTCAGCCTGATGTGATCGTGTGCCGCACCGAGCGGCCGCTGTCCCGGGCCGTGAAGGAGAAGATCGCGCTCTTTTGCGACGTGGACGTGGAGGCGGTCATCGAGGCCCTGGACGCCACCACCATCTACGAGGTGCCGCTGACCCTGGAACGGGAAGGTCTTGGGGAGATCACCGTGCAGCGGCTGCGGCTGGAGTGCGGGCCGCCCGACCTGGCGGAGTGGCAGGAGACGGTGGAGCGTATCACCCGTCCCACGGGGCGGGTGCGGATTGCCCTGGTCGGCAAGTACATGGGCGTGGAGGACTCGTACGTCAGCATCGTGGAGGCGCTCCGTCACGGGGGGATCGCGCACCGCTGTGAGGTGGTGATCGACAAGGTCGACTCCGAGCACCTCGAGCCTCTGCACGAGGCAGACGTGGCCACGCGTCTGGCCGGCGTGGACGGCATCCTGGTGTGCCCCGGGTTCGGCGCACGAGGCGTGGAGGGCAAGGTCAAGGCCATCCGCTATGCCCGCGAGCACCGCATCCCGCTCCTAGGCGATTGTTACGGGATGCAGTGGGCGGTGATTGAGTTCGCGCGGCACGTGTGCGGGCTGGCCGGGGCCAACACCACCGAAGTCGACCCGCAGACGCCGCATCCGGTGATCGACCTGCTCCCGGAACAGAAGGCGGTGACCGAGAAAGGCGGCACGATGCGGCTGGGCCTGTATCCGTGCCGGCTTACCTCGGGTTCACGGGCGGCGGCGGCCTACGGCGAACCGGACATCGCCGAGCGCCATCGCCACCGCTACGAGGTGAACAACGCCTATCTGGATGTGCTGACCCGGCACGGGCTGCGGGTGACAGGAATCTTCCCTGCGAAGAATCTGGTGGAGATCATCGAGCTGCCTGATCACCCCTGGTTTCTGGGGACCCAATTTCACGCCGAGTACCGATCGCGCCCGAACCGGCCGCACCCACTGTACCGCGAATTTATCGGAGCGGCGCTCGGCCGGGCCCGGGTTGCGGTGGGCGCGCGCAAAGCGGGAGCACAGTCGTAGGAGGAACCGCGATGGGTCTGGTCACGTATATCAACGGCGCGTTCGTTCCCAAGGAAGAGGCGAAGATCTCCGTCTACGACCACGGCTACCTCTACGGGGACGGCATCTTCGAGGGCATCCGCGCCTACAACGGCCGGGTCTTCAGGCTGGACCGGCACCTGGACCGCCTGTACGATTCCGCGCAGTACCTGATGCTCGAGATCCCGATGAGCAAGGACGACATGGCCGCGGCTATTGTGGAGACGGTGCGCCGGTGCGGGCTGCGCGATGCCTACATCCGGCCGGTGATTTCGCGGGGCGTGGGCGATCTGGGCCTCGATCCGCGGAAGTGCAAGACTCCGACGGTCGTCATTATCGTCGACACTATCCAGCTGTATGCGAAGGAGGCGTACGAGCGCGGGCTGCGGGTCGTGACGGCGGCGATCCGGAAAATCAGGCCCGATGCTCTGTCGGTGCAGGCGAAGACGCTGAACTACATGAACAACATCCTGGCGCGCATCGAGGCCAACCGGGCGGGGGTGGATGAGGCGCTGATGCTGCACAGCGACGGGTATGTGTGCGAGTGCAGCGCCGACAATATCTTTCTGGTCCGCGGGGGAGAGGTCTGGACGCCGCCGGCCTACCTGGGTATCCTGCTGGGCGTGACCCGCGACACCGTGATGGAACTGACGCGCCAGCACGGGCTGCCGATGCTGGAGCGCGTCTTCACGCTGCACGACGTGTACACTGCCGACGAGTGTTTCCTCACCGGCACCGGTGCGGAGGTTGGGCCGGTGGTCGAGGTCGACGGCCGGCGCATCGCCTCCGGACGGCCGGGGCCGATCACGCAGCGGTTGATCACCGCGTTCCGCGAACTGGTGATGCGGGAGGGGACGCCTATCTACGGGGAGCCGGTCGCCGAGCGCGGGGTGTAACCTTTAAGCCGTGACCGCCGAGCACCCGCTTAGCAGCCGCCGCGTTTACGAGGGCCGTATTCTCAACCTCCGCACTGACGAAGTGGAATTGCCCAGCGGCCGGCGCGTCGTTCTGGAGATTGTCGAGCACCGCGGCGCCGTAGCTATTGTGCCGATCATCGACGGCGACGTGGTACTGGTCCGTCAATTCAGGGCGGCCGTGGGGCGCGCGCTCTTGGAGATTCCCGCCGGGAGCGTCGAACCGGGGGAGGCCATTGAGGCCTGCCTGCAGCGGGAACTGGCTGAGGAGATCGGCATGCGAGCGGGCCGCACAGATCACCTGATCACCTTCTATCCCTCGCCGGGGTTCCTGACCGAGGCCGTGCACGTCTACGCGGCCGGCGAGCTGACGCCGCACCGCCTCCAAGCCGAAGAGGAAGATCTCACCGTCGTTCGCGTCCCGCTGGCTCGGGCGGCGGCGCTGGTCGCGCACGGGGAAATCGTCGACGCCAAATCCATCATCGGGCTCCTGCTGGCCGCCGGTAAGGATCGGTCGTGACGGCGGCCGCGCTGCCCGAGGCCTTTGTTCACTCCATCGACAGTTTTCTGACCTATGCCCTCGCTGAACAAGGGCTCGCCGCTCACTCCGTCGAGGCCTACCGACGCGACCTCGGCGACTTCGCGGCTTTCGTCACGTCCCGCGGTGCGCCATCGCCGTCAAAGGTGACGCGCGCGGCGATCACCGTCTACCTGATCAGTCTGCGCCGGCGCGGCCGCGCCGCAGCGACCGTGAAGCGTCGCACGGCCGCGATCCGCTCTTTCTACCGCTATCTGTTACGCGAGGAAGCCATCGATGCTGATCCGACGCTGGACCTGGCCACGTCGAAACTGCCCCGCCGGCTGCCCCGCGTACTCACGGTGGAGGAGATCGAGCAGTTGCTGGCGACCCCGGATCCGTCAACTCCGGAAGGCACCAGGGACCGCGCCATGCTGGAGCTGATGTACGCGAGCGGGCTGCGCGTGTCCGAAACAGTCGGGCTGGAACTCAGTGATATCGATCTGGCCCATGAGGTGGTGCGCTGTGTGGGTAAGGGGAACAAAGAGCGGGTCGTACCGGTCGGCACCCAGGCGGTGCGCGCGCTGCGGGCCTATCTGTCACAGGTCCGCCCACGGCTGGTCCGCGCCCATCCTACGCAGGCGCTGTTTGTCAGCCGTCTGGGCGGCCCGATGACCCGGCAGGGATGCTGGAAACTCATCCGCCGGTACGCGCGGCGGTCCGGGATCAGCAGGCCACTGAGCCCGCACGTCCTGCGTCACTCTTTCGCCACCCATCTGTTGGAGCGGGGAGCCGATCTGCGCGCGGTGCAGGAGATGCTGGGCCATGCCAGCATCAGTACGACCCAGGTGTACACTCACCTTACGCGCGAGCGACTGCGTGAGGTGTACCGGCAGAGCCATCCCCGCGACGGGATGCGTATTTCCTTGGGACCAGCGCGCAAAAGACGTCAAGCGGAACACAGAACGCAGACAGCAGAACGCAGAAAGCCGCGCGGTTGATGGAGTTGCAGCCATTTGCCACCTGCGTTCTGCGTGCCGCATTCTACCCGGGCCAGGGTTTCCTGCGCTGTGACACAAACTCAACACCGTGTTTCACTTCGGTCGTATCGTGATCATCGTGCTGGACAGCGCTGGGGTCGGCGAGCTTCCAGACGCCGACCGGTACGGGGACGTGGGGAGCAGTACGCTGCCTCACGCGGCCCACGCCGTGGGCGGGTTCCGGGTACCGCACCTTGAAGCGCTCGGCCTGGGCCGGATCGCAGCCATCGACGGAGTCCGGCCGCTTCCGGCCCCGCAGGGAGCGTTTGGGAAGCTGGCGGAGCGGTCGGCGGGAAAGGACTCGACCACCGGGCACTGGGAATTGATGGGCGTGATCGTGGATCGTCCGTTTCCTACCTATCCGCATGCATTCCCGCCCGATCTGATCGCCGCATTCGAACGTGCAATCGGCACCAGGACGTTAGGCAACGAAGTGGCCTCGGGGACGGAGATTATTGCGCGGCTGGGCCCCGAGCACCAACGGACCGGGTACCCCATCGTCTATACATCCGCCGACAGCGTGTTCCAGGTGGCGGCCCACGAGGACGTGATTCCACCCCAGCGGTTGTACGAGATCTGCCTTGCGGCGCGGCGGCTGCTGACCGGACGGCATGCCGTCAGCCGCGTCATCGCCCGACCGTTCGTGGGGTCTGCGGGCGCGTACACGCGTACCGACCGCCGGCGGGATTTCTCGTTGCCGCCGACTGCCCGCACCGTGCTGGACGCGGCCACCGCGCAGGGGTTGGAGGTGGTGGGGATCGGCAAGATCCCCGATCTCTTTGCGGGTCGCGGGGTGACCCGCGGCGTGCACACGCACGATGACTTGGATGGTGTGGCGCAAACGGCGGCGGTGATGGCGGTGGTCGCGCGGGGGATCATCTTTACGAACCTGGTAGATCTGGATTCCAAGTATGGACACCGCAACGATCCGGCGGGCTATGCGCACGACCTGGAGGCCATCGACGGAGCGCTTCCGCAGGTGAGGGACCGGCTGCGCCCGGATGACCTGTTGGTGATTACGGCCGACCACGGCAACGACCCCACGACGGGCAGCACCGACCACTCCCGTGAGTATGTTCCGGCGTTGTTCGCCGGTCCCACGGTGCGGGGCGGTGTGGACCTGGGCGTGCGCCCCACGTTTGCCGACGTCGGCGCGACGGTCGCAGAAGCGCTTGACGTTCCCTGGCAAGGGCCGGGGACGAGTATGCTTCCTTTAATCGTGAAATGACGTCTACCAGGTCTTCCAGGTCTACCATGTCTACCATGTCTACCTGCCGGGATTCCGGAGAGGGTGGGTAGACCTGGTAGACTTTGAAGACCGGGTAGACATTGTAGACGCAGTTCGCTGGACGGGTGATGTCGTGGAGTTGAAGCAGCAAATCGATCGAGCTGTGTCAGTAGTGCGACGACGCACATCGCTCACGCCGCAGGTCGCCATCATTCTCGGATCGGGGCTGGGGGGGCTGGCCAGTGAAGTCAGCGCCGACACCATCATCCCCTATGGCGAGATTCCTGGTTTCCCGCGGTCCACGGTGGAAGGGCACGCCGGGAACCTCATCGTCGGGCGGCTGGAAGGCAAAGGCGTGGTGGCGATGCAGGGCCGGGCGCACTTTTACGAAGGCTACTCCCTGGCCGATGTGGTCTTTCCCGTGCGGGTCATGCGGGCGTTGGGAGCACCGGTGCTCCTGGTCAGCAATGCGGCCGGCGGGATCAACCGGCTGTGGTCCAGTGGGGATCTGATGATTATTGCCGACCACATCAACTTCACGGGTAGCAATCCGCTGATGGGTCCCAATGATCCCGATCTGGGCCCGCGGTTCCCGGATATGTCCCAGGCGTACGAGCCCGAGCTGATCGCGCTGGCGGAACGCGCCGCCCTGGCCGAAGGCATTCCCATCCGCAAGGGTGTGTATGCTGGGGTGCACGGTCCCAGCTACGAGACGCCGGCCGAACTCCGCATGCTGCGGGTGTGGGGCGCCGACGCGGTGGGGATGTCGACCGTGCCCGAGGTGATTGCCGCCCGGCACATGGCCATGCGGGTGCTGGGCATCACCGCGATCACCGACATGGCCACCGGGGAGCAGGTCAAGACGGTCACGCACGAGGATGTGATCGCGGTCGCCCGGGAGCTCGAGCCGAAGTTCATTCGACTGGTGAAACGGATTGTGAAGGAGATGACGTGATGCGTGACGTCGGCCCGGAGCGGAAAAACGGACGCGCGTCCCTCTATGCGACCGTCACCGCGGACCTGGTGGAATCGAGACGGCTTGGAAATCGCGCCGATGTCCAGGACAAGCTCGGCCGGCTGGTGCGATCCCTCAATGCCCGGTTCAAGCGCAGCCTGGCGGCGCCGTTTATGGTGACGCTGGGAGACGAAATCCAGGGGTTGCTGCATGATCTGGAACAGGCGCCCCGCGTGGTGAGCAGTATCCACGCCATCTTTCATCCCAGTGAGATCAGTGTGGGCATCGGGATCGGGCAGATCGCCACAAAGCTCAGTCAACGCGTGACCGAAATGGATGGTCCGGCGTTTGTCAACGCACGCGGTGCCATTGGGGCAGCCAAGAAAGAACGGTTGGAGGTCGTGGTTCGAACCAGCGATGGCTTTGCCGATGGTGTGCTCAACGCCGTGTATTTGCTGTTGGGCGGGGTTGAAGCTGGATGGACGAAGCCGCAATGGGAGCGGTTTAATCTGTACAAGGAACTGGGGAAGGTGGAGAAGGTCGCGGCACGACTGGGAATCTCGAAACAGTCCGTGAGCAAGTCACTTCGGAACACGCTCTGGAGCCGGGTGCTGACAGTGGAGTCGCATCTGCCCGAGATCTTCGCGTCGCTGGGCGAGTCATTGGGAAAGGGGCCCGCGGCGGAGTCTCGCGGTGCTGTGGGAGCCCGTCCCAAGCTGTCACCCCTGTAGGGCTGACAAACCTTCTGTCATACCTTTTGGGGTGACTATCCCTCAGTCAGACCTTCCGGGGTGACTGGCGGAGCGCGGACGACAGGCATGGAAGTAGCCAGTGGAGCCCCGGCTCACGAGGGGGACGCTCTATGGTGGCACGGCTCATCCTGGCGAGTCTGGTGGCCGATTTTGTACTCCAACCGGGGTCCCTGGTCGCGTGGAAGAAGAGGAGCGTCTGGGGCCTGCTGGTGCACACCGGCGTCGTCTTCGCGGTGTCCCTGTTTATCGGCGTGGAATTATGGTCACGCCGGTATGCGTTCCTCATTCTGGTTCTGGCCGGTGCGCACCTCATCATCGATAGCGCCAAGATTGCCGCTGATCGGCGGTGGCCGGACGGCGTACGGCCGCTGGCCACGTTCCTCTCTGACCAGTTCCTCCACGCCGTGTCGATCGTCGTTCTTGCCGCAGCGTTTGGCTACATTCCCACAGATGCGTTGATCAGCGCGCTGCGCCTGCCGTTCGACGATTCGCGGTACCTTGCGCTCACCAGTGTGTACATCGCGTGTGTGCTCGGCGGATCGATCGCCGTGAGGCTGGTGGTGCAATCGTTCTCCGCGCTCGCGGATGCCGACCGCCCCGGCCTGCTCAAAGCGGGAGCGTACATCGGGATCATCGAGCGCCTGCTGATCACCTCCCTGGTTGCAGTGAATCAATTTGGCGCGGTTGGTTTTGTGCTGGCGGCGAAGTCGGTGGCGCGATACAAGGAGATGGAGTCCGTACCCAAGTTTGCCGAGTACTACCTCATCGGGACCTTGACGAGTTCGACCATCGGGGTGATCGGCGGCATGCTGGTGAGGGCGATGTGGACGCGGTAACGGGGCGAGATCTGTGAGATGCGCGCCTATGAGCTCATCCAGAAAAAGCGCGACGGCGGGGAACTGACCGCCGGCGAGATCTCCGCAATCCTGGCCGGGTACGTCGCCGGCGAAATCCCTGATTATCAGATGAGCGCGTTCCTGATGGCCGTCTACTTCCGGGGGATGTCGTCCCGGGAGACGGCGGACTTCACTCTGGCCATGGTCCGGTCGGGGGAGACGCTGGATCTCGGCGCCATCCGCGGCACCAAGGTCGACAAGCACAGCACCGGAGGGGTGGGGGACAAGACGTCCCTGGTGCTCATCCCACTCGTCGCTGCGGCAGGCGCGCCGGTGGCGAAGATGTCGGGTCGGGGGTTGGGGCATACCGGGGGAACGATCGACAAGCTGGAGTCGATTCCGGGCTTCCGGACCCAGTTGGACACGCGGGCGTTCATCGACCAGGTGAATCGCGTCGGCTGTGCCATCGTGGTGGCGACGAACGAGCTGGTGCCGGCCGACAAGAAACTCTACGCGCTGCGCGACGTGACCGCCACCGTGGACAGCCTCCCCCTGATCGCCAGCAGTGTGATGAGCAAGAAGATCGCCGGTGGCAGCGACGCCATTGTGCTGGATGTGAAGACCGGGAGCGGGGCCTTCATGAAGACCCTGGACGGAGCGCGGGAGCTGGCTCAGGCGATGGTCGGAATCGGCGCCCAGGTGGGTCGGCGCACCACCGCGCTGATCACCGACATGGACCAACCGCTGGGCCGCGCCGTGGGCAACGCGCTGGAGGTGGCCGAAGCCATTGAGACGCTGCGGGGCGACGGTCCCTTAGATCTGCGGGAACTGTGCCTGGAACTCGGCGCGCAGATGGTGACTCTCGCCGGCGTGGCGCGGTCCGCGGGCGAAGGGAAAGACTTACTGATGAAGATACTGGACGACGGCAGCGCCCTGGCAAAATTCGCGCAGTTGGTCGACGCGCAAGGTGGCGACCGCCGGGTCGTCGACGACTCCCGCCGGCTGCCCGCCGCGCCTGTTCGCATCGCCGTGGAGGCGCCGTCGTCAGGGGTTGTCGCGGCGGTCGACGCGCAGGCGGTAGGGCTGGCGGCGATGGGGTTGGGTGCCGGCCGGGCCACGAAGGACGACCGCATCGATCCCGCGGTCGGCGTCGTGCTGGTGCGAAAAGTCGGCGATCCCGTGCGGGACGGCGAGCCACTGGCCGACGTCCACGCTCCGGACCGCGCGCGGGCGGCGGAGGCTGGGCGGCGGATCCAGGCGGCGTATCGCATCGCCGCGCGGGCTCCGGCACCACGCCCGCTGATCCACGGCGTGATCACCTGAGATGGTCGTGCGTGTCCCGGACCCGTCCCTGGTGGTGCTCTGCGGACCGGCGGGGAGCGGGAAGACGACGTTTGCCCGGCGCCACTTTCGGGACACAGCGATCGTCTCTTCCGATCGGTGCCGCGCCATGATCGCCGACGACGAAGCCAACATTCGCGTCTCACGAGACGCCTTCGAACTCTTCCACACCATCATTGAGGTGCGGTTGCGTCACCGCCGGCTCACTGTGGCGGACAGCACCGCGCTGCTGCCAGAGGCGCGAAGGATGCTGCGTCAGATCGCCCGGCGGTGTGAGGTGCCGGTCATCGCCCTCCTGCTTGACGTGCCGGAGGCGACGTGCCTGGTGTGGGACGAACGCCGCGACCGCAGGGTCGGGCGGCCGGTGATTCACCGGCAGTGGGAACGATTTCAGCAAGCCCTCCGCACAATCCCAAAGGAGGGATTCGATCAGGTTGTGATCGTGGGCGAGAGAGAACTCAACAGCACGCAGGTTCAAATAGTGAATAGTGAATAGTGAATAGTGGATAGTGAATAGTGAATAGTTTAAGGGACAGGATGGCGGTAGTTGCTATTCACCATTGACTATTCACCCCATCTCGCTTCAACGAGGAGACTCCAGAATGAAAATTACTCGTGTTGGTGTTGTGGGCTGCGGTTTGATGGGGTCTGGGATATCGGAGGCCTGCGCGCGCGGCGGATATGCCGTCGTCGTCCGGGAAGTCAGCGAGGAGGTGCTGGCGAAGGGGCTGGCACGGGTCGAGCAGTCCATGCAACGCGGCGTACAGCGCGGCAAACTTGCGAGTGATGACGCGCGGGCGGCCCGCGCCCGCATTACCGGGACCACCCGTCTGGACGATCTGGCCGAAGTCGATCTCATCATCGAAGCCGTGATTGAGAATATGCCCCTCAAGCAAGAGGTGTTCCGGGAACTCGACCGCCGCTGCCCGCCTTCGACGATCTTTGCCAGCAACACCTCATCGCTGTCCATCACGGAGATGGCCTCGGTGACCTCGCGCCGGGATCGATTTCTGGGGATGCACTTCTTCAATCCGGTCCCGGTGATGAAACTCGTCGAACTCGTGCGCGGCCTCCAGACGGCAGACCCGACGATGGCCGCCGGCCGGCGCTTCGCGGAGTCGCTGGGCAAGACGGTGGTGGTGTGCAAGGACAGCCCGGGGTTCATCGTCAACTTCTTGCTGGTTCCGTATCTGCTCGACGCCGTGCGGGCGCTGGAGATGGGAGTCGCCACCAAGGAAGACATCGACGCCGCGGTGCGGCTGGGCCTCGCGCATCCGATGGGGCCGCTCACGCTGCTCGACTACGTCGGGATCGATACGACCTACTACATTGCGGAGGCGATGTTCCAGGAGTTCAAGGATCCGCGGTATGCCGCGCCGCCGCTGATGAAGCAAATGGTGCTGGCAGGTGTGCATGGGCGGAAAACCGGACGAGGCTTTTATGACTACAGGTCCGGCACAGGTCCCGACGGCGAGGGGCGATAGAGGCGCGAAGTCAGCGGCACGCGTGAGGTCTCAAACATGCTCTGTGCCCGGCGTGCAATTTGATGCCGCTCCGCTGTGGGCGCAATCAGGCAGGCGTGCTCGTGAGGAATCGCCAGCAGTGGGTCGACGACACCGGCGGGGACCATCAGATCGGCCACCAGCAGCCTTGCCGCGTCGAACCCGTCCAGCGACACATATTCGGCGCGTGGTCCCCCGATCTCGTCCAAGATGTGGCGGGTGCGCGCCCGCAGGTTGCGCACCGCTAGTTGCTGCAACTCATCCAGCGTAATCTGCCATGCCTCCGGCATCGCCTCGGTCACGAGCGTCA
>Ga0209236_1002203_pt1 | contig 11910 bp, 12 predicted proteins | sample GraSoi013_1_40cm_FD_185819 | JGI IMG/M metagenome (GOLD analysis project Ga0209236, IMG submission 185819) | Grasslands soil microbial communities from the Angelo Coastal Reserve, California, USA - Sample 09_27_2013_1_40cm (SPAdes) (version 2) | ecosystem: Environmental > Terrestrial > Soil >... | reverse complement strand
CGAGGGCCATGGAAGATTACGCCCGCATCCTCGATTACCTACCGCAAGGCCACCCCGACCAGTCGAAGTTCCACCGGGAGCCACTCGCGTATGCGCTCGGCGTGGACGAGTTCAAGCTGTTCGAGCTCGTGCCCCGCGACGGCGCGAACCTGTCGATCGGGCAGCGGGTGTACATCGGCAAGGAAGTCGAGATGCGCACGGAGATCCTGCACGTGAAGCGGCGGGTCGGTCACGAGGAGTTGACGACCGCCGCCCAGAAGGAATTGCCATTCGTGATCCAGGAGACCGTGAAGGAGAAAGAAGCGAAGTTCGTCGACTTCTTCAACCGCGCGCAGGCGATCACGACGCGGTTCCACATGCTCGAGCTGCTGCCGGGCCTCGGGAAGAAGACGATGTGGGCCATCCTCGAGGAACGAAAGAAGGGGCCGTTCAAGTCGTTCCAGGACCTGGATCAACGGGTCCCCAGCATCCACCACCCGGAGAAACTGGTGGCGAAACGAATCGAGATGGAGATCTCCGATCCGACCCAGAAATACCGGTTGTTCGTCGCCCGCTAAGAAACGGGTTTCACGATGTCTGCCTCGATCTCGCGGCAATCGTGGGACGAGAGGCCGAGCTTCTTCCGGAGAGCCTCTAGAAGCTCCCGTTCGTCCTCCGTGATCGGGCCGTCCTCGAGGGCTTCCTCGGCGACCGCGCCATAGATCCCGGTCCGATCCTCGAGTACCTCCTCGATGACTTGGGACTCGATTCGGTCCTGTTCCTCCTTCGAGATGCCCAGGTTTTCGCGGAGTTGTTCCACGAGCAAGCGCTCGGTGGCGGTGACCCGGCCGTCCTTCCAAGCCGTCATCACGGCCCGCGTGTAGTCCTCGAGCCGTTTCACGCGTTCGTCCATCGCTCTCTTGCGACGATCGTCAATTCCCTCGAGATATTCCAGATCGAGCTTCTCGACGTTCATCGCCTCGCGTACGATGTCGGAGAAGGTCAGGTGTACGGACGTGGCGGAATCGATCTCGTGGATGGTCATGTCCTTCGTCACGCCCGCGATGACGACGGGCACCCTGATCGTCGAGAGCCGCTCCTTGATCGCCACGGCGCGTTCCCAGCCTCGCGGAGCAAGGTAGTACGCCAACATCCGTTGCTTCTCGCCTTCGATGTGGGCCTTCGTCTCCACGAGGAAGCCGTCCCGGGTCATGTCGTCAAGATACCGCGACAGATGTTTCCGCTGGATGCCCGCGGCAAAGGCGATGGCCTTTTGCGTGAGGGCCTGAGGGAGCACGTATCGTTCCTCCATGTTCCGGAAATCGGAAAAGTAAAGGAGAATCCGGTCCTCTGTCGGGAGGGCCAATGGCGATTCCGCGTTCACGGCCTGGGAACGCCCGCGGTCTGACATAATCCTTGCCTTGGGGCGTTCGCCCATCCGGTCGGCACCTTCTTAAGGCGTCCACGAGTCGGACGACCGTTCGTGCTCGCCCTCCCGATGCAGCCCTCGCCGCAGGACTTTGGATCGTTGTTCGATGCCGACACCAAAGCCGCGATCTCGAGCGGCCTCTGCATTCAATGCCGCGGCGCGAAGCTCCTGTGCGGCAAGGCGCGGTGTCCGATCCTCGTCCGGTGGGATTCCATGATGAAGACCGCCCCGATGATCGACCGGGTGGATCTGGACGGGTCCTCTCCGCCCGGCGTGTTCGTCGGGCGATTCGGTTACCCGAAGGTGTTCGTCGGTCCCTTGGTGCCGCCCGTCCACGGCGACACCCAGATCCTCGACGCCCCGGAGGAGTGGGTGGGTCGCTCCATGGAGGACATCGTCCGGTTCCGATCGACGTTGGTCCGCGGGATGCACCGGGTGCACGTGATGGACGTCGACCGGGGAGGACGGATCGTCGACCTCACCCGCGAGCTCGCACTCGGAACCTTCCCCGCGGACGTGGAAGTCGGCTTTGAGCGGAAGCCCCGCGGACGCGTCGTACTCGATGACAACGTCCAGCCGTTCGGGCCCTCCGCACCGCTCCGCCGGCTCGACATCGGCACGCTGCAGATCGACCGGAATCTGGACCGGGCCAGCTCGGATACGGACCTGCGCGCGAAGGAGGCCGTGCTCGACGTGTACGGACGCGGTCTCCCGGTGTCGAAGATCCAGCGCGCATTCAGTGTCGGAGCGTTTGGCATCGAGAAGAACCGCCGTTTCGTTCCGACAAGATGGTCGATCACCGCCGTGGACGACACGATCGGGAAGGACCTTCGGGAGACGGTGAAGACATTCCCACTGATCAACGACATTCGAGTCTTCGAGACGATCGGCTTCGATGATCGGTTCCTCGTCGTGATGGTCCCGCGACCTTGGCGGTACGAATTAATCGAGGCCTGGTACCCGAACACGCTGTGGAACCCCCTGGGGCGGGAGGTCGTCCTCTTCGGCGACCACGAGGGCTTCGAGGGCCGCACCACCTACGCGAGCATTGGCGGGTGCTACTACGCCGCCCGACTCGCGGTCGGAGAATCCCTGGAGCGGGAACGGCGCCAAGCTGCCACGGTCATCCTCCGGGAGACGCATCCGGGCTACATCATGCCCGTCGGCGTGTGGAACGTCCGGGAGCATGTCCGTGCCGCGCTCCGACAACAGCCACACCTCTTCTCGACGATGAAGGCGACCTTGGATCATCTCCGAACACGCCTCGACATCCCGATGGAACGCTATGTTCGGATGAGCGAGGTCCTCCAGCACGTCCTGTACCAACGGACCTTCGACGACTATTCGGTGATCGACTCTCGCGGCCACGTTTCGTAGGCGTCGCAGCGTTGAAGGCGTTGGTTTCCTCTTCCGAAGCCAATGTCCAGATACGAATTCCCGAAACGCCCCATCCCGGCGGTCGGCGCGATTGTGTTCCGCGGCTCGCAGGTCCTACTCGTTCGCCGAAGCGACCCTCCGTACCAAGGTCGGTGGAGCGTACCCGGAGGCGCAATCGAGGTCGGAGAAACGGTGGAACAGGCTGTGGTCCGGGAGACCCGCGAGGAGACCGCGGTCGACGTCCGCCCGGTCGAGGTGATCACTGTCGGGGATTTCATCGAGAAGCAAGAAGACCGAGTCCGCTGGCACTACGTCCTCGTGGACCTCCTCTGTCTCCTCGTCCGAGGCGAACCGGATCCCGGGAGCGACGCAGCGAACGCCCGCTTCGTCGAATTGCGAGAGCTGGCTGAGTTCGACGTCGTGCCGTCGGCTCTCGAAGTCATCGAACGGTCGATCGCACGCCGCGGAAGGACGGACGCGTGATCGGCCGTGACCCGAATTCACAGGGTCCCTCCCGAAAGAGACTTCGCGCCGATTGCCTTTGTCCTTCACGATGTCCCGTCCCACCATCCGACTGATCCCGGTCTCCCCGGCGGAATACGGCGACTTCGTCACAGACCAGATTCGCGAGTTTGCAGAGCAGAAGGTTCGCGCGGGGCATTGGCGCACCGAGGAGGCACGAGAGCTTTCACGTCATGCCGTCGAGTCATTCTTGCCCCACGGAGGGCCATCGGAAGGGCATCGGGTCTATCGGGCGGTCGACACATCGGATCGAGGCGTGGGATGGATCTGGGTGGGCCCGCCTCCCGTGCGCCCGCTGAACCTTCCCACCCGTTGGTGGCTGTATCAGATCACGGTCGACGCACCACTCCGCGGCAAGGGATACGGTCGGGCGATGCTCGCGGCCACCGAGGAACTCGTGAGCCGCGAGGGCGGACGGGAGCTTTATCTGAATGTCTTCCGCTGGAACTCCGTCGCGCGAGCGTTGTATGATTCGGCGGGGTACGCGGTCGTCCACGATAGCGAGACCGAGACCGGCATGCGAAAGACGTTGAGCAAGGAGGAGGCTCGGTGAACGCGGTGTCGCAACTTCGAATCTACCGGATCAAGGAGGGACGGATGGAGGAATGGTTGGCGGGATGGAAGCGGGGCGTCCTGCCTCTCCGGAGGAAGCTCGGGTTCCGCATCGAAGGGGCGTGGGAGGTCCGCGGCAAAGACACCTTCGTCTGGATCCTCACGTATGACGGACCGGAAGGATTCGAGGCGCGAGACGCGGCGTATTACGCATCCCCGGAGCGAAAGGCGCTGAAGCCGGATCCTGCCGAATTGATCGAGGAAGCGGACACCTATACGATGACGTCCGTCCTTTCCCCATGAATCCCGTTCGGATGCCGCTGTTCGCCGCGGAGGTCCTGGGAAAGTATTAGGTGGGCATGAGGAGTTCGCCGCTTCGGAGGAGATTCATGGTGGATTGGCCGACCGTCGAGGCACTAATCAGGAATTATGCGACCCCGGTCGTAGGGGCCGGCCTCATCCTGGCGGGGATCTTCCTCCGACTCCTGGGAAAGGGAGTGGCCTACCTCATCCTTGGCGTGGGGATTATCGGGAGCCTCTACCTTGTGTTGAGGGGTTTCGGGTCCGGGCCGAACTCGTGGTTGCCGATTGCCATCTTGGCCGCGGGGATCGCGGCCTCCGCCGCCCTGGCGCTCGCCCTTCGGGCCCTGACCGTGGCGGTCGAATTCGGTCTCTTCACGGTCGGATGGTACCTGCTCCTCCAGGCGGTCCCCGCATTCGTGTCGGCGTTCCCCGCCCTCTCGACGGTCACTGGCGCCTCCATGTGGATTGGCTTTTCCATCCTCACCACCGCCGCCTCCGAGTGGGCCGCGAGGAGAATGCGGATTTCCCGCCGACCTGGCGCCGTCCCCGGTGCGACCACCGCGGCCCTTCGAATGGTCCGACGATAGTTTGGTGCAGCTCGTGTTCATATAGCTCCTGCTGTCTCCTCGCCGCATGGCGCGCAAGGAAGTCCGGATGACACGAAGCGCGAGGAGACGCGCGCGTCGGCGTAAGGGCGCCGGGCCGTCTCACCGAGTGAAGCGACGCCGACGATAGGCCGGCCGCGCTCTGGCTGATATTCTTGTCCGATGGTCCCAGTGGTCGCGGCACAGAGTTCAGCGAGAGATTCGGAATGGAAGGATTCCTGCGTTTCAGGAAGTCCCAAACCGTTCCGCGGCCCGTGCGCGGGCACGCGCCACCTCGACCTCGCGGCTCCGCGGCTCGGCATCGGTCACGAGCGATTCCAGAAGATTTCGGGCGACCGCGGCCACCTCTTGGACGGCGCGATTGACCGCGGCTTCATTGGCCCGTGAAGGTTTGTTAAAGCCTGAGAGCTTCCTGACGAATTGGAGTGATGCGTTCCGGATCTCCTCGTCGGTCGCAGGCGGGTCGAAGTTGAACAGCGTTCGGATGTTCCGGCACATGGGAGTCTCACCCGATCAGTCGGAAAGGTCGACCCTGGAAATATCTCTATTCCCGGCTACGCTGCCGATTGTTGAGTAGTCGGTCCGATCGTCGCATTGAGTCTAGCCGCCACGCTTCTTGTCCGGCCTCATCCTTATGAGCGACCGAGGGCATCGGCGCGGGAGGGCATCCAAGTCGGCTCGAACCGCTCCACGCCCTCCCATCGCGATTCTCGTGGCCATCGTCGTGTCCCTCCCGCTGTTTCCGTACACCTGGCACATGCTTCTGCATATTGTCGGGGCGGTGTTGTTCCTGGGCAACCTGATCGTGACGGCGGGTTCGATGACCTGGGCCGTCGGGCAGAAGGACTCGAGGGTCGCCGCGTTCGCATCGGCTGGCGTGAACAAGGCCGACCGATGGTTCACATCACCGGGCATGATCCTCCTCTTGTTGAACGGCCTGGCGATGACCGCCTTCGCGTGGGGTGGATGGCTCGGGTTCACGATCTCGCCAAATCGGTGGATCTTCGCGGGCCTCACGCTGCTCATCGCGACAGGCGCCTTGTACGGCGCCGTCCTTCGACGGTACCAGAACGAGATGGCACGGATTAGCTCGGAAGCGGCGGAGACCGGCGCTCCCCTTCCCGAGAGCTTCTTCGCCATCTTCCGGAAATGGACTCTGTGGGGGGTGGTCGCCACGATCCTTCCGTTGATTGCCCTCTACTACATGGTGGCAAAGCCCGCCATCTAGAGCGACTCGTCGACGTCGAACGTCGTCGCGCGAGACTTTCGGCTTTCCACAGGTCGATCGCAAGGCCGATGGAATAAATCGACCTCGCGTCATTCGGGAGCCATGAAGGCGGCCAAGCTATTGGTCTCGTGCCTGGAGAACGAACGGGTCCGTTTCGCCTTCGGGATTCCGGGGGAGGAAAACCTGGACTTGATGGACTCGATTCGCGAAAGCTCCATCCGCTTCGTCCTCACGCGTCACGAAGAGGCCGCTGCGTTCATGGCGGATGTCCAGGGACGACTCACGACCCATGCGGGCGTCTGCCTTGCGACGTTGGGACCCGGTGCGACGAATCTCGTCACGGGCGTGGCCGACGCGTTCCTCGATCGAGCACCGCTCGTGGCGATCACCGCACAAGCCAATCTGGCGAGGGTCCATCGGGAATCGCATCAGTTCGTCGACATCTTGCGCCTCTTCGACCCAATCACCAAGTGGAATGCACGGATCGAGAGCCCTGACACGGTTCCAGAGATCGTCCGGAAGGCGTTCAAGCTGGCCGAGGCGGAGAAGCCCGGTTCGACGCACATCGAGCTGCCCGAAAACATCGCCGATGAAGAGGCGAGCGCGAACGCGAAACCGCTTCCAATCGAACGCGTCCGGAATCCATCGCCCGATCGAGCCAGTCTGGAGAAAGCCGCCGACCTGATTCAAAAGGCGGACCGGCCACTCGTGCTCGCCGGGAACGGCGTGATCCGGAGCGGTGCCTCCGAGGAATTGCGTCTCTTTGCCGAGGATCTCCGGATCCCCGTCGCTCATACGTTCATGGGGAAAGGGACGATGCCGTGGACGTCCCCCATGAACCTCTTGACGATCGGGGTGCTGCCCCGGGACTACGAACTGGCCCGGCTCGACGAATCCGACCTGGTGATTTGTGTCGGCTTCGATTTCGTCGAATACGATCCGCGATCGTGGAACCCCCGTGGAGATCGGCGGGTCGTGCACGTCGACTCCCTTCCCGCAGAAATCTCCCTTCACTATGTCCCGGAGGTCGAGGTGGTCGGCGAGATTCGCGAGTCGCTGCGGGTGTTTCACGAGCGGGTTCCCAGGCCGCGGGAGTCGGCTTGGACCATCGGGTCTCAGGAACGCGTCCTGAAACGACTCGAGTCCGAACTCGGAGAACGTTCCAAGGGGGCGATGAAACCCCAGCGCATCATCTGGGAGCTCCGGGACATCCTCGCGCCCGACGATCTCCTGATCTCCGACGTCGGAGCGCACAAACTCTGGCTCGGCCGGTTCTTCCGGACGATGAAGCCGAACACCGTGATCATCTCGAACGGATTGTCCGCGATGGGCATCGCCCTCCCAGGAGGAATCGCCGCGAAGCTGTCGAATCCGGAACGCCGGGTCGTGACCCTGAGCGGAGACGGTGGATTCCTGATGAGCGTCCATGAGCTGGAGACCGCGAAGCGGGAGCAGGCCGCCACCGTGAACCTGGTCTTCCGCGACAGCGGACTCGGGAGCATCAAGTGGAAACAGGTGGCGAAATTCGGTCGGACCGTAGGTACCGATTTCCATAATCCCGACTTGATCGCGCTCGCGGGCGCATTCGGAGTCCAGGGCCTTCGGGTTGATCATCCCTCCGAGCTGAGTGCGGTCGTCACGGAAGCGTTACAATCAAAAGTCGCCACCGTGGTGGACATTCCCGTCGACTACAGCGACAATCCCTTTCTCCCGAAGGGGTCTTAGACCAACGCGAGACAGTTTCTGCCGGGCTCTTCCGGCTCGATCGTCTCTCCCGCAGGCCCTCTGGTTCTCTACTGTGGCGATGTCAACGCCCCCGGCGGAACGCCTTCCGATGTCTACGACGTCGCACCGTCAGAGCGATCGCGACTCCCGCCGCAACGATGATCGCGGCGCCCAGTCCGACCGCGAAATAGGGAGGGGTCGCCGACGTGGTTACCGGGTTCTGCACCACGATCGTGGGCAGCACCGTCGTATGCGACGTGCCGGATCCGTCGACGACGGTCACGGACGGATTGTACGAGCCCTCGGTCGCATAGGAATGGGTTGCGATGGGCCCCGTCGCCTTTTTCCCATCGCCAAAGTCCCAAGAATACATGTAGGGGGAACCGGCCCCGCCGCTGGCGACGGAGATGAACGTGATGGTCGCTCCCGGCGCCGTTTCGGTGAGAGACGGCGTCGCCGTCACGACCAGGTCCGCAATGGTCACGATCATGGAAGTCGACGCACTTCCTCCGGCCTCATCCCCAGCGGTCACCGAGACCGCGTACTGTCCGGCCGCCGTGTACGAATGCGTCGCGGGAGTCCCGTCACCCGAGGCATCGTCACCGAATTTCCAAGTATAGGTAATGGTCCCGGTGCCTCCCGTGGTCAGCGCCGAGAAGGTCAGGGTCGTCCCCGGGGCCGCCGCAATCCGGTTCACGGTCGCAATCAGCGAAAGGGCGGGGGCAACGGAGACGGCGATCACGGACGAAGCTTGTTTATTTAGGCTGTCCGTCACCGTACACGTGACAATCTTCGACCCTGGCTTTGCATAAGCATGGACCGCGGTCGCGGCCGACGCGGATGCGCCATCTCCGAAATCCCAGGCGAAATCATACGGTGGTGTCCCATCCGTGGCCTGACATGCGAATGAAAGACTCAGGTCGACGTCCGTTGACGACGGGGTCGCGGAGGCCTCGGCGACGACCGGCCGCGGAAAAATCGTGACCGGTCCCGGTTCCGCGGATAGGACGTTGTTTGCGAGGTCTCTTTCGCCGGGCAACGGGACGGTGAGCAGGATGATCGGATAGGGGCCCGGTATCACCCCGGTGGTATTCCACACGAAGGAAAGTTCCCGCGACGCGCCGGGCGGAAGGGTGAGGCTGATCGTGCCCACGGGGAAAGAGGGGGTCGCCGCCCTCGCCTGGAAGGTCTCTGTCTGTGTCCCTTGATTTTGGACCGTCCCCGAGATCGTGATGAGGGTCCCGACGACCCCGGATGTCGGAGTGACATGGGCGGTGATCGTCGCGGTATCGTGTATCGGCGGGCCGGGCATCCACAAGACTGCGTGCATGAACCCGTTCGCGGTGTCGCTTTGGCCGACGACGGTCCCCGTCGAATTGATGTCGTAAGCGGCGCTCTTCTCGCCACCCAAGGTCCCAAGGTCCCGTATCGTGCCATTCTCCCAGAGGAACGCGTGATCCCGGGACTCGAAATTGTGACTTCGACCGACAATCTGGCCTGCGTCGTCGATTCCATGGGCGAAGGTACCCGGTTGTCCGAGGTCCCCCAGGTCCGTCATCGTCCCGTTTACGAGGACGAAACCGTGGTCGCCGAAAGTTTCGTCCCCGCTGTTGCCCACTACTGCGCCCGCATTGTTGATGTCGAATGCGGCACTGTCATTCGCACCGGGGAGCGTTCCGAGATCCGTCATCGTCCCGTTGTCCCACAGGAACGCACGAGACGCCATCGGGGCGGAGCCGTTTGCGGGGTTGAAGCTGTACCCGACCACCTGGGATGCATTGTTGATCCCGAGAGCGATGCTGAAGTTGTATCCCGGCAGGACTCCCAAGTCCGTCATCGTTCCGTTGGTCCACACGAACCCGTGGCCGAAGCCGGCGGAGGACGTGTTGCCGCTGAAGCCAACGACTTGGCCTGCCTCGTTGACGTCCTGGGCCTGACTCACGTCGTCGCCCGACAATGTGCCGAGGTCCCTCATCGTGCCGTTCCCCCAGAGGAAGGCATGGAAGGCGGAACCATTCGCGTCTAGGGTCCCTCCGACGACTTGGCCCGCGTCATTGATCGCGAGGCCCTCGCTATTTCCGAGGGGTCCAAGGCTCCCAAGGTCCGTCATGGTGCCGTTGTACCATAGGAACGCATGGGAGGTCCCGTTGCCCGTGGCGCTCGTCCCGACGACCTGGCCCGCATTGTTGATTCCGTAGGCAATGCTGACATCGCCTCCGAGCGTTCCCAGGTCGGTGAGCGTTCCCGATGCAGACGAGGCCTGCGGCAGCGCAAGGATCGCCGCGAGGCCGATGAGCAGGGCAAGGGCACCGCATCGGACGTGCTTCCCGCGTTCGCGGGTTCCGCGGATTCTTGGATCAAGCCGGGGAGGGCGTTTCGAAACCTGCGGCAAGGGAGGGGAGCCCTCGGCGGTGACTTCCGCGGCTAGGCGATGTTTCAGAGGGGTCCCAAAGTGCCCGCTGGTGCTGCTGCTCCCGCCAATGGGCCTTGGAACGTCCTCGGCGGGATAAGCGGTAGGAGTACAATTGCCCGCATTTGTGTGCGCCTGGCTGGGCTAGTCAGTACAAACTCGATTTCGCGAAATGCCGCGGTCAGGAGGGCCACCGCAGAAGTCCTGGGTCGAACCGGACGAATCCGGCGCCCTACCGGATGGCTTGGCGCACCTCGAGGACCTTCGCGAATCCCTCGGGGCCCCACCACGATTCGAGTCCCGCTTTCGTCGTCCACAGGTCCCAAACGTCCTCCACGCGAGCCTGGAACGTCCTCGAACGTGATCTTCGAGGCAGGCACCGATTCTGTTGTTTTGCCTTTCTTCGGCTTGTCACTCACTTCTTCTGGGCGTAGGCCTTCTCCAGGGTGTTGATCTCGATTTTAGACATCTTGAGAAGGGCCTCCATGACTTTCCGGGAGTTCCCGGATTTCGGGTCACCCATCATCTCGCCCAGGACGGAAGGGACGATCTGCCAGGACACCCCAAACTTGTCTTTGAGCCAACCGCAGGGTTGCTTCTCTCCTCCTTTCGAGAGCGTCTCCCAGAGTCGGTCGATCTCTTCCTGCGTCTCGCAGTTCACGAAGAGCGAGGTGCCTTGCGCGAACGAGAAGTAAGGCCCTCCGTCCATCGCCATGAAAGGCTGTCCGTCGAGCTCGAACGTCGCGTTGAGCAACTTGCCCTTTCCCACGGCGCTATCCTCGTCTCCGCGAACCAGGCTCACGATTCGTGAGTTCTTGAACGTTGAGACGTACAGGTTCACCGCCTCTTCGGCCCGATCATCGAACGTCAAGAATGTCGTGATCTTTGGCGCGTTGTTCCCCAGCTTGCCTCTCCCATGCTCCCTCTTCTTCGTCATTTCCGTGTCTCCTTTCGTTTTGCTCCCCGTGTCCTCTGGCGTCGCTCGAGCGCCGTATCGAAACGAGCGAGACGTGCCTCCCACTGGCGCAGGGAATAGATGTGCTTTTGTCCCTCTGACCGTACGTCCACGAAGCCCGCCTCATGCAGAATCCGCAGATGCCGGGACACGCCCGAATGGTTCCTGCCCTACATCTGCGGGGCGTTGGGATTCTGCTGCCAGAGGGCCATCCGGGTACCCGAAGGATCCTCAAACACCGCGAACCATCCCTGGCCCGGTACCTCACTCTTCGGAGCGATGATTTTCCCGCCGGCCTTCTTGACCCTTTCCTGGTACTCGTCGACCGAATTCACGCTGATGTAGAGAGTGATGCCCGGCTGCCAGTTTCCGGGTTGCAATCCTCCAATGCCTCCCCCAGGCCCGCTCGCCGCTTGGAATAGGGAGTAGTCCAGGCCGGGGACTTCTTGGAATTTCCATCCGAACAGGCCTCCATAGAACTTCTCGACTTTCTTTGGTTCCTCGACGTGGAACTCCACGTGCACGATGCTTCCCGGTTTCGGTGGTTCCGCCATGGCGATTCCTCTTCGGCCCGCCGAAGCAGGGCGCCGTATATATCAACATTCGGTGGAGTTCGCGGAAACTACCGAGGTCTAGGAAATCCGGAAAATCCGGTCGGTCTCCAGCCGCGTACTGCCCTCTCTCGAATACCCGGTCATCCTTGATGGAACGCGAGGGACGCGGAGTTGATGCAATACCTCAGCCCCGTCGGATCCGGACCGTCATCGAAGACGTGTCCCAGGTGGGAGCCGCAGTTCGCGCACTCGACCTCGGTCCGCCGCATGA
>Ga0209236_1002202_pt1 | contig 11913 bp, 11 predicted proteins | sample GraSoi013_1_40cm_FD_185819 | JGI IMG/M metagenome (GOLD analysis project Ga0209236, IMG submission 185819) | Grasslands soil microbial communities from the Angelo Coastal Reserve, California, USA - Sample 09_27_2013_1_40cm (SPAdes) (version 2) | ecosystem: Environmental > Terrestrial > Soil >... | reverse complement strand
GGCGTAGAGCAACAGCGCTACCTGTCGCTCGATCGCCGAGGGTGGACGGGATCACACCACGCATCGTCTGGTGGCGCTGGGCCTGGGCGAGCGACAGGTAGCGCTGTTGCTCTACGCCTTCGCGGCGCTGGGCGGTGTCGTGGCGCTGTTCCTGACGCGCCTCGACGCCGGGCTCGGGATCCTGGTGGGGAGCGTGTTCCTGATCGCGATGTGCCTGCTCGCGGCGTACCTGAGCCGGCTGCACGTGTACGAGCCGAACGGGGCCGGGCCGCCGACGCGGTTCACGTTGCTGCTGGGGAACCTCGTCTACAAGCGCCGGCTGGCCGAGATCCTGCTGGACGTCGTGCTGGTCGCGCTGGCGTACTACGGTGCCTACCGGCTGCGGTTCGACGGGCTGCTTCCTGCCGAGTACGCCCGGGCCTTCGAGGCTACGCTCGGGCTGGTCATCGCCGTCAAGGTCACCGTATTCGCCCTGTGCGGCGTGTACCGCAGCATCTGGCAGTACGCGGGGATTACGGACCTGTACCGCATCGTCGGGGCGATCGTGATCAGCACGCTGGCGATCCTCTTGTACGCGGAGTGGCAGGTACCCGCCCTCGCCCGATCCCACAGCGTGATCTACATCGACGCGCTGCTGACGGCGGCGGTCGTGCTCACCGCGCGGCTGTCGTTCCGTTCCCTGGAGGAGCTGCGGAAGTCGCTGCAGGTCACCGGCGAACGCGTGCTGATCTACGGAGCCGGCGACGGGGGAGAGCTCGTGTTGCGCGGGCTCCTGATCAACCAGGTGCTGAACATGCAGCCGGTCTGCTTCCTGGATGACGATCCACGGAAGAAGGGTTTGCGGATTCACGGCCTGCCTGTGGTTGGGGGCCACGCTAGCCTGGACTGGGCGGTGGAGCGGTATGCGGTGACGAAAATTCTGCTCGGCACCCGCAAGCTCTCCCCCGAAACGCTCGCGGCCGTGCGAGCTCTCGCCGCGCCGCGGGGAATCCAACTCGTCGAGCTGGATCTCGCCTTCCGTGTGGTGTCCGCGCAGCACCAGCAGCCCACCAGGGAGACCTCGCATCCACTGACGGTGTCGCGCGCCAGGGGTGCCTGATCGCCGTGTCGCGGGATGCGCCGGCGGCGATGAGCGGCAGGCCGGTCCGGGTGGTACGCATCATCGCGCGGCTCAACATCGGCGGGCCGGCGTGGCACGTCGTGCTGCTCTCGGCCGGCACGCAGGCCCGCTATCCGACCCTGCTGGTCGCGGGAAGCGTGCAGCGCGGCGAGGTGGATATGTCCGGGTTCGCCCGCGAGCGCGGGGTGCCGTTCCTCTCCATTCCGGAGCTCGGCAGGACGCTCCATCCGCTGAACGACGTCGTCGCGCTGTGGAAGCTGTGGCGACTGTGCCGCACGGCCCGTCCCTACATCGTGCATACGCACACGGCGAAAGCGGGCACGCTGGGCCGGCTGGCGGCCTGGCTGGCGGGCGTGCCGGTGCGGGTGCACACGTTTCACGGGCACGTCTTCCACGGCTACTTCGGGCGGCTCAGGACCCTCTTCTTCATCACGGTCGAGCGCGCGCTCGCCCGCATCACCACGAAGTTCGTGGCCATCAGCCCGCGGCAGGCGAAGGACGTCGCCCGCTATCTCAGATTGCCGCCGGACCGGGTCGGCGTGATTCCGCTGGGTCTCGACCTGGACCGGTTCCTCAGGGCCGATGCCGAGCTCGAGCGGCGTCGCTTCCGGGACGACATCGGCGCGGGGTCGGACGTGGTCGTCACGATGGTCGGTCGCCTCACCGCGATCAAGAACCACGAGCTCGCGCTGCGCGCCTTCGCCCGGCTGCCGCACGGGGGCCCGCGGTTGCTGCTGGCGCTCGTCGGCGGCGGCGAGGAAGAGGGGCGCCTGCGCGAGCTGGCCTCGCGCCTGGGCCTCGCCGAGCGCGTGCGCTTCCTCGGATGGCGGAGGGATCTCGAAGCCGTGTACTACGGGTCGGACATCGTCGCGTTGACCTCGGATAACGAGGGCACGCCGGTGTGCCTGATCGAGGCGCTGGCGTGCGGCCGCGCGGTGGTCGCCACGAACGTGGGCGGCGTCGCGGACGTCCTGGAGGAGGGGCGGCTCGGGCTGCTGGTGCCTCCCCGGGACGAGGCCGCGCTCGCGCGGGCGCTGCTCACACTCGCTGATGGCTCCGCGCGGGAACGATTCGGGACGACCGGGAGAGCCTCGATCAGCGAACGGTACGGGGTGCAGCGCCTGGTCAGGGATGTCGAGCGGCTGTACGACGAGCTGCTCGCCCAACGGCCCGCCCGCCGGGTGGCGGCGTGACGCGCTACCTCGTCACGGGCGGGGCCGGGTTCATCGGCTCGCATCTGGTGGAGCACCTGGTGACGCAGGCAGGGAGCGAGGTGCGCGTGCTCGACAACTTCGCCACCGGCAAGCGCGAGAACGTCGCGCGCTGGCTCGACCGCATCGAGCTGCTGGAGGGCAGCGTCGTGGATCTCGACGTGTGCCGCCGGGCCTGCGACGGGGTGGACTTCGTGCTGCACCAGGCCGCCGTCCCCTCGGTGCCCCGGTCCGTGGCCGAGCCCATGGTGACGCACGAGGCCAACGTGACCGGGACGCTGATGATGCTGCTCGCGGCGCGGGACGCCGAGGTACGGCGCTTCGTGTACGCCTCGTCCTCATCGGTGTACGGCGACGGCGCGACAGTCCCCAAGGAGGAGTCGGCGCGTCCCAGCCCGCTGTCGCCGTACGCGGTGGCCAAGCTGGCGGGCGAGCAGTACTGCCGGGTGTTCACATCGGTGTTCGGGCTCGACACGATCTCGCTGCGCTACTTCAACGTGTTCGGGCCCCGCCAGGACCCTGAGTCGCCGTACGCCGCGGCGGTGCCGAAGTTCATCGCGGCCGCGCTCGACGGCGAGTCGCCCGTGATCTTCGGCGACGGCTCGCAGACGCGCGACTTCACGTACGTGGCGGACGTGGTGCACGCCAACATGCTGGCGTGCCGGGCCCCCGTGGAGGCGGCCGGCACCGTGGTGAACGTGGCGGGTGGCGCCGGCATTTCTGTGAACGATGTGTGGGACATCATCCGCACGCGGCTGGGCGCGACGGTCGCCGCACGCCAGCTGCCTCCCCGCGCCGGGGAGGTGCGGCATTCGGTCGCTTCGCTGGAGCGGGCACGGGCGGTGCTGGGCTACTCGCCCGCGGTCGGGTCGCGCGAGGGCCTGCGGTTGACGTGCGAGTGGCACCTGGCGCACCGGAAGCAGGCGGTGTGACGGGAGAAGACGCGCGGCCGGATCCCTGGTACGGCCGGCTGGGGCGCAACCTCTCGTTCTCGACGGTCAGCTTCGGCCTCCGGGTCGGCGTGCACGTGCTGCTCCTCGTGCTCGCGGCCCGCGTCCTCTCCACCGAGGCGTTCGGTCAGTACGCGCTGGCGATCTCCCTCGGCAGCATCTTCGTGGTGTTGTGCGACTACGGATTCAACTTCCTCGTGACGCGCGAGATCGCGCAGCGCTTCGCGGCCGCGGGTGAGGTGCTGCCGAGCGGAGCGCTCGCCAAGGCCCTGCTGTCGCTCGTGGCGCTCGGCCTGCTCGCGGGGACGTTGCGCGTCCTCGGGGCGAGCCGCACGGTCGTCGTGGCGAGCGGCATCGTGATGGTGTCCTTCCTCGCGAATTCGTTCGGCGGCTACCTCACGGCCGCGTTCAAGGGGCTGCAGCGGTTCGACTCCGAAACGCTGAGCAACGTGGTCCTCTACGCGGTGCTCCTCGTGACGCAGCTGGGCGTCCTCAAGCTCGCTCCCTCCCCGGTCAATCTGGCTTTGTGTTTCCTCGTCGCCCGCGCCGTCTATTTGGGGGTGTGCGTTGCCCTCTACCGCCGCGTGGTGGGGGTGCGGTGGCAGCGGCCGCGACTCGGCCGTGCCTGGGAGATGCTGGTGCGATCATCGCCCTTCGCCCTGTACACCCTCAGCGCCGTGCTGTCGGTCCAGCTTGGCACCGTGATCCTGTCGTACTTCGGGGGCGAGGCGGCGGTAGGTGAGTTCCAGAAGGCGCTGCGGTTCGGGATGGCGGCCACCGTCCCGCTGGCCATCGCCGAGGACGTGTTTTACGCGTTCCTCGCCGACGTGCGCGCGCGGGCCGCGGACCAGTTCGCGCGCCGCGTGGTACTGCTGAACAAGGCTGGCGCCGCGGTCATCGCCGCCCTCACGGTGGCGACCCTCCTCTACGCCCCCGAGCTCGTCCGCGCCGCCTATGGGGGGCGGACCACTCCGCTCGTGGCCGACAGCCTCAAGATCGTGATGGGCGCCTACTGCTGCCTCTACCTGCTGTTCGTCTCGCCGCCCCTGATGGCGCTGGGGCGCGACCGCGCCAATCTGACGATTTGGGCGCTGGGCGCGGCGGTCAACGTGGCGGCCAACCTGCTGCTCATTCCCGCGTGGGGCGTGCTGGGTGCGGCCTGGTCGCTGTTCGTCACCTACGCCGCGATCAAGCTCGTGTTCCTCGGCTACATGCGGCGGCTGCGCGTCCCGGTCGGCGACTGGGACCTGGTCGCCCGGGCGGTCCTGCCGCTCGCAGCCGCGGGCGTGATCCTCCGGGCGCTCGACCTCGGAGCGGCCGCCGGCCTCACGCTGCTCGCCGCGATCGCCGGCCTGGTGGTGTGGTCGCTCGCCCCGCGGGGACGGTGGGGGCAGGTGCTGCGCAGCGCGGGGCCGTGACATGGCCGGGCGAGAGGGCGTCTCCCGGATCGCCTTTTTCTTTCGGAAGCTCGCGGGCCCGGGGGGCGCGGAGCGCACGATGTACGAGGAGGCGCTCTACTGCCGCCGCCGCGGGATCGAGACGGCCCTGTACACCTTCGGCCTCGATGCGAGCGCGCTGTTCGATCCGCCGTACCCCGTCGAGGTCACGCAGCTCGGGGCGATCCCGCGCAAAGCCGGAGTCACGTGGCGACTCCTGGCCGAGGCACGGAACATCCGGCTGCTGCGGCGCGCGCTGCGGCGGTTCGCGCCGGACATCGTGCTGTGCTCGAGCGGCGTGGACTGCATCGACGTGTTCCTGGCGACGCGGGGGCTCGATATCCCGTACGCCTCCCACATCCACGGCACCGTCTTCTGGTTCGACGACCGCTTCGTGAGCTCCCGCCTGCGCTACGCCCGGCTGCACCGGCCCGTGTTCCACGAGATTCGCGACTCGGTCGTGGGGCACCGCGAGTTCGTGTCGCCCGAGCCGCCGCCCGGCACCTGGGTCGACCGCCTCGAAGCGGAGGCGGAGGCACGGGTGCTCCACGCGGCGATTCGCAAGGCGCGCGTGCTGTTCACATTGACCCGCCACATGGCCTGGGAGGTGGAGCGGCTGTACGGTCGCACGCCGATCCCCATCAAGGGGGCGGTGTCCCCCACGCTGTTCGGGTACCGGGCCCGGCGCGACGTCAAGCGGGCGCTTGGCCTCGACGGCCGGCGCGTCGTGCTCAACGTGAACCGTCTCGATCCGCGCAAGCGGGTGGGCCTCGTGCTGCAGGCGTTCGCGCTGATCGCCCCGGAGCAGGTGGACCTGCACCTCCTGATCGGCGGCACCGGGCCGCAGGAAGCGCAGCTGCGGACCCTGGCGCGCGAGCTCGGCGTCGCGCAGCGGGTCACCTTCCTCGGCTACATTCCCGAGGACGAGCTGCCGGACTACCTCGTGGCGTGCGACGTGTTCGTGCATCCCAACTGGGCCGACTTCGCGATCAGTCCATACGAGGCGCTCGCACTCGGCCGCAAAGTCGTGTGGTCGTCGGAGATGGAGGTGGACGACGACCTGCGCCGGGGCGACAACCTGTTCGTGGCGGCTCCTACGGTGGAGGACATGACGGCGGCGATCCGGCTGGCGCTCGCGACGCCGTCCCGGGCGCCGGCCGATCTGTCCAATTACACCTGGGACGTGTACGCCGGGCGGGTGCTCGAGGCGCTGCAACACGCCGTGGGCGGGGTCGGATGAAGGCGGGGGAGCTCCTGAAGAAGGTCGCGAAGCTCCTGTACCGGCCCGAGCGGCCGGCGGACTTCACACCGCCGGTGTACCACGAGCTCAAGCACCTGCCGCAGCGCAGCCGCTACTGGCGGGTGCTGTACGGCTCGACGGTCGGCCCGCTCGCCGCGCTCGCCGGCTCGCTGAGGCGGCAGTACCGCGTTGTGGTGAACGAGCGGATCGTGGAGATCCCCTTCGTCTTCCAGCACCTCGACCTGCCGCCGGGCGCCGCGGTGCTCGAGTTCGGGAGCGTCAAGAGCTGGGTCTCGCTGGCGCTCGCCAGCCTGGGGTATCGCGTGACCGCAGTGGATCTGCGCCCCTATCGCTATGCGCATCCCAACGTGCGCTTCTTGCAGGGGGACTTCCGCGCGGCGCGTCTTCCCGCCGCCAGCTTCGACGGGGTCGTCGCCATCTCGGCGATCGAGCATTGCGGCCTCTCGGGCTACGGAGAGCAGGGATTCGCGCGCGGGGACGAAGAGGTAGTCTCGGAGATCTGGCGGGTCCTGAAACCGGGGGGGCGGTTCCTCGTCACGGTCCCCTTCGGCAAGTCGGGTGCATCGCGGCGCGGCTGGCGCGTGTACGACGCGGCGGCGCTGGCGCTCTTGCTGCGCGACTTCGACGTGCGGGCGGCGCGCTACTTCAAGGGCGTGGACCGCGACCACTGGATCGCGGCATCGCCGGAGGAGCTGGCCGGCGTCGACTCGGCGGCCGCGGGATTCGTGCAGGGTGTCGCCTGCGTGTGCGCCGTGAAGCCCGTGGCGGCGAGGGAGACGCGATGAGTGAAGCGTTCCAGGCCGGGTACAGCGCCTACTACGACCTGTTGTACCACGACAAGGACTACGCCGCCGAGGCGCGCTTCGTGGCGGCGCTGGTGCGCCGGCACGGCGGCCGGCCGCCCGCGGGCGTGGAGCTGCTCGACCTCGCGTGCGGCACCGGGCGCCACCTGATTGAGCTCGCCCGGCTGGGGATGGTGGTGGCGGGGAGCGACCAGTCGGCCGCGATGCTCGAGCAGGCGGGCCGCAACCTGGAGCGGGCGGGCGTGAAGGCGCCGCTCCACTCGCATCCCTTCCAGACCGCCGACCGCATCGGGCGCACGTTCGACGTGGTCACGGCGATGTTCTCGGCCGTGAACTACCTCACCACGTACGGCGACATCTCGAGCGCGCTCGGCGCCATCGGCCGGCTGCTCGTGCCCGGCGGCCTCTTCATCTTCGACTTCTGGAACGGGAACGCGGTGCTGGACGGCTACTCCCCCGTACGGGTCAAGGACGTCCGGGTGGACCGGCGCCGCCTGCTGCGGACGAGCGAGACGCGCCTCGACCCGGTCCGCCACACGGCGCACGTGCACTACACGGTCGTGATCCTGGAGGACGGGAAGGTGGTGAGCGAGTTCACCGAGGACCACCACCTGCGCTACTACTTCCCGCAGGAAATGGTCGATCTGCTGGAAGGCCACGGGCTGGAGGTGGTGCAGCGCTGTCCCTTCATGCACGCCGAGGCGGAGATCACGCCGCACGAATGGAACCTGACGTACGTGGCGCGGAAGGCCCGGTTGACCTGAGGTCGTTTGTGGAGTCGCTCGCATGGAAATGGCGCGGCTAGGGAGTCCTTTAGCTGTCCCTTCATGCACGCCGAGGCGGAGATCACGCCGCGCGAGTGGAACCTGACGTACGTGGCGCGGTCCTCACCCCCCTGACCCCCTCTCCACGTTGTGGTCCTCACCCCCTGACCCCCTCTCCACGTTGTGGAGAGGGGGAACGAGGGTGAGGTCAGCCCCGCGCCGCGGCCTGCACGTCGCGCAGGGCGTCCACGACGTAGGCGATCTCGTCGTCCGTGAGCCCGGTGGAGGACGGGAGATACAGCCCGCGCCGCCCGATGTCCGACGCCGTGGGATAGGACTCGCCGGCGAACAGTCCCATGCCGTGGAACACCGGCTGCTCGTGCATCGGGACGAAGAACGTCCGGGTCTCGACCCCACGCTCGGCCTACGCCGCCCGCAGCTCGTCCCGCGTGCAGCCGAACGTGTCGTCCACGAGGATCCCGTACATCCAATACACGTTGCGGGCCCAGGGCCGCTCGACCGGCAGGGTCACGCCTGCGACATCCCGCAGCAGCTCGTTGTAGCGTCGCGCGTGGGCGCGGCGACGCTCCACGTACTCGTCGATGCGCTCCAGCTGGGCGAGCCCGATCGCGGCCTGCAGGTTCGTCATGCGGTAGTTGAAGCCGACGGCGTCGTGTAGAAAGCGCCGCTCGCGGTTGAAGCCAAGGTTCTTGAGGGAGCGGCAGCGCTCGGCCAGTGCCCGGTCGTTCGTCACGACCATGCCGCCTTCGCCGGTCGAGATGATCTTGTTGGCGTAGAAGCTGAAGCATGCGGCGTCCCCGAGCCCGCCGCACTTCTTCCCTTTGTATTCGGCGCCGTGCACCTCGGCCGCGTCTTCCACGAGCCAGAGGCCGTGGCGGCGCGACAGCTCCGTCAGGGGGTCCATGTCGCAGGGATGGCCGTACATGTGCACCGGCATCACGGCGCGGGTGCGGGGCCCGATGCGCGCGGCGACCTGGTCCACGCGCAGCGTCCAGGTGTCCGGCTCCACGTCCACCAGCACGGGCGTCGCGCCCACGTACAGGGCCGCGAACACGGTGGCCGCGATGGTGAACGCCGGCATGATGATCTCGTCCCCGGGACCGAGGCCGCGCGCCGCGAGCGCCAGGTGGAGCGCGGTCGTGCCGCTCGTCGTGCCGATCCCCTCCGCCGCGCCGCAGTAGCGCGCGAAGGCGCGCTCGAACTCGGTGAGGTAGGTCCCCGCGGAGGAGATCCAGTTCGTCTTGAGGCAGTCGAGGACGTACTCGGCTTCCCGCCCGCCGAGGTACGGCTCGCACACCGCAATGCGGCGCTGGGCCGCGCGCGCCGCCTGGCTCACCCGTCGAACCGGAACTTGTCGAAATCCGTGCCCGCGTACGGGCCCTGCTTGACCTCGATCATCTTGCAGTCCTCGAGCACGCGGAAGCCGTGGCCCCCGGTCATCAACATTACGCAATCGCCCTGCGCCAGCTCGCGCCGCGTCACGACCTCGCGCCGCTCGTTGAAGAAGGTCACCTCCACCCGCCCGCGCACGATGTAGAGCGCCTCGTAAGTGTACTGCACCGTGCGCTCGACCGGCTTGTGGAGGTGCGGGGTGATCACGTGTCCCTTGGGCCGCCGCATCACGCCGAGCTGCAGCGACTCGTCCTGTGACGTCAGGAACTCGATCGACTCGGGCTCGTACGCCGCCCGCAGGATGATGGCGAGCGGCCGGCCGCCGTCTCGGATGTGCTCGATCGGCTGCATCGCCGTGTCTCCGGCTCAGCCGCCCCGCGCGGCCGGCGCCCGGGCGTGCGGTCGCCGCCGTGCCAGGTACAGCAGCAATAGCAGCAGCACGGGGAGGATCTGGAGCTTGAACCGCGCGGCGCTCCCGAGGTTCGAATAGGAAAGGAACGCGTAGACCGACGCCCACGCCCCGAGCAGCGCCACGGCCCACAGCACAACCGGATCGAGGAAGTCCCGGAGGCGCGCGCGCAGCGCGGCGACACCCGCGAACAGGAGCAGCGCGACATTCTCCACACCCGCCATCACGCCGAAGGCGTTCGGCACTTCGCCGGGCAGCGGGCGGAACAGCGCCGTGAACAGCCCGAGGGGCAGGAACGTCACGACGCTGCCGACGCTCGTGAGGGGCTGCGCCGGCTCCTGCCCGGAGCCGCCCATCGCCAGCACCCGGGCAAGCGCGTCGGCCGTGTCCACCACCTCCTGCATGCTGGCGAGGGTCGTGTACTGGCGCACCAGCTTGATCCCGAACAGGACCACTGCGCCACCCGCCACGAGCCACGCGGCGCGCCGTATCGGGCCCGGGGCAAGGCGAACCGCGACCACCCACAGGGGTGCCAACAGGATGGGAGCGAGCCACAGCCGCATCGCGCCCGCCAGCATGACCCCGAACAGCAGGACGCCGACGTAGCGCAGCCGGCGCACCCGGTACCAGGCGACGAAACCGTAGGTGTACAGCGCGACGCCCAGCAGGACGATCGGGTCCTTTCCGAGAATCGACGACCAGAAGAGAATGGATGGAACGAACGCCAGCACGTACAGGACGCGCCGGTCGGACCGCCCCAGGTACAGCTCCGCCGCGCGGTAGAACACGTAGACGGCCAGGAGACCGAGCATGGCGCAGCTCATCTTGAGCGCGTGGTAGGAGGTGGGGACGAGCTGCTGGTGCAGCCACGCCAGCGCCATCACGTTGTCGGTCCCCATGCCGAATCCGAAGCTGTGCCACCCGTACTGGAAGTTGCGTGGGAAGTCGAAGTAGTCGTAGGCGTCGAGGCCCCAGTAGTTGGCCTCGTACAGCAGCATGAATCCGAGCGCCACCAGGCACTTGACGCACCAGATGGCGAGCAGCGCGCGCCGGTCGCTCCGCGGCACCGGCCAGATGAGGATGCTCGCGCCGAGCAGCACCGCCCACACGACGCCGATGGCGTAATCGCTCGCCAGGTCCCGCGCGGGGATGTTCGCGCCCGACGCCACGACGAAGCTCAAGAACGGGGGAAGGGCGATGGCGAGACCGATGGCGATGGCGGCCACGAGCGCCGCCGTCCCGAACCGGTTCACGCCACTCGGCGAGAGGGCTGCGGTCAACCGAGCCTCGACCTAGGGGCGGGGGCCGCGTCGCGGCGACCGGCCGAACGGTCGCGCGACTTCCCGACGCAGGCGCTGCAGCAGGCCGGTGAATTCCCGGTACCCGTCCTGCTCCTCCCGGCGGAGGCGATCGAGGCGCCCTCCGCTCCACGCGCCCACGACCCCGATCACTCCCCCGAGGACGAACGCCAGCAGGACCAGGACTTCGCGCCAGTGCGATTGCCGCACCGGTGGCACGGCCGGGTCGACCACCGTGATGACCGGCGTGTCGTTCACTTCCTCGATCCGGGCCTGCTCGTAGTCGCGGCGCAGCGTCAGGTAGACCTCTTGGTAAATGTCGACCTGACGCCGCAGGCGGCCCTCTTCGGCCGAGAGCTCGGGCGACTCCTGCCAGGCGCGGTTGCGCTCGTGGAAGCGGCGCAGGTCATCCTCGGCGGCATGCAGCTCGCGCTCGCCGTCCAGGATGCGCTGCTCGACGAACTGGCGCCGCGCCCGCGCCTGCGACTCGCGCTTCGTCGCATTGAACTCATTGAGATACTCGATGAACCGCGTCGCCACGGCGGCCGAGAGATCGGGGTAGCGCGTGGTGACGCTCAGGTACACGAGGTAGGTCTGGATGTCCACCCGGGCCGACACTCGGCGGTCGAGCTTCCTCACGCCCTGATCCAGACTGTCGGCCGCGCTCTTCGCTCCCCAGATCCCTCCCCAGACTCTCAGGATGGCGAGTAGGGGGACCGAGTCGCCCGCGGCGGGGCGGCGGGGATCGGGGAACTTTGTGAGCAGCACGCGCGCCATCAGCTCCCGGCTCGTCAGCACCTCGGCGTAAAAGCGGGGAGACTGGCTCGGGTCCATGCCCAGGGGGATGCCCAGCTGGCCGGCGAGCCCCACCAACCCGCCGCCGGCGGCCGCGGTCCCCCCTCCGCGGCTCGGGGCCCGTTGCTCGGGCACGAAGGTGACCGTGGCCGTGTAGCGCGGCGGCATGAGCAGCACCACGATCGCGGTCAGCAGCGCGGCGAGGAGGGGCAGGCCGACGACCAGGCGCCAGCGCTTGAGCAGGGCGTTGACGAACTCGAGCGAGCCGCCGCGCTCCCCGCCCGGCGCGCGAGTCTCGTCCGGGAGCCCCGCAAACTCGACCGCGATGGGGTCCGTCGTTGGTTGGGCCATCAGTGCGTCACGATGACGACGATCACCGTCGTCAGGGCACCGACGACCTGCGCGAGGCCCGCCAGTACGGTGCCGACGTCGCTGCGCGACGACATGTCGCGC
>Ga0209236_1002201_pt1 | contig 11924 bp, 10 predicted proteins | sample GraSoi013_1_40cm_FD_185819 | JGI IMG/M metagenome (GOLD analysis project Ga0209236, IMG submission 185819) | Grasslands soil microbial communities from the Angelo Coastal Reserve, California, USA - Sample 09_27_2013_1_40cm (SPAdes) (version 2) | ecosystem: Environmental > Terrestrial > Soil >... | reverse complement strand
TTCGAGGCGGGTTCCTTGCGCAAGAGCGCTCCCGCCTCGCGCAGGTGATGGATGAAACCGCTTGGAAGGTCATGACCAAGCGCCAGCCGACCGATGTCGAGTGGCGCGACCTGCGCTTCGCCTGGGCCGCCGTGGGAGCCGTCAAGTCGAACGCGATCCTGCTCGTCCGCGAGGAGGCCGCGATCGGAATCGGCGCGGGGCAGACGTCGCGGGTGGACGCCTCGTTCCTGGCGATCCACAAGGCGCGCCAGCAGGGTCACGATCCCCAGGGCACGGTATTAGCTTCCGACGCGTTCTTTCCGTTCGCGGACGGGGTAGAAGAAGCGGCCCGGGCGGGAGTCCGCGCGATCATCCAGCCGGGCGGCTCGGTGAAGGACGCTGAGGTCGTGGCGGCGGCCGATGCAGCGGGCCTGGCGATGGTGTTCACCGGCATTCGACAGTTCAGGCACTGACCCGCGACAGGCACATGACCGACCCACAAACCCCGGACATCGTTGCCGAGCAGCCCCCGTATCTGCTCGCGACTCTCGTTGCCTTGGGCGCCCTGACGCTGTACGTGCTGACGCTCGCGCCCACCACTCAGTACTGGGACGCTTCCGAGTACATCACCGCCGCACACGCTCTGGGGATTCCCCACCCGCCAGGAAATCCGCTGTTCGTCATTCTGGCGCACGCGTGGGGGCTGCTCCCGTTGGGCACCGACTACGCGCGACGCATCAATCTCTTCGCGGCCGTGACGAGCGCGGCCTCAGCGGGTCTATGGTTTCTCATTGGAGAGCGGTGGTTGCGGGCCATCGTGGCGTCCGCAACCCGGCGGCGCATCGTCGCTGCCGCGGGTGCCGTCGTCGGAGCCACCACGTTTACCGTGTGGAACCAGTCGGTGGTGAATGAGAAGGTCTATACGCCGAGCGTGTTGACGATCGCGTTGGTGCTCTGGCTAGTGGTACGGTGGGCAGACCAGCCCGCGAGCACCCGGCGCGATCATTATCTGATCCTCATCGTCTACCTCCTCGCTCTCACGGCGACCAACCACTTGATGGGCGTCCTCGCGGCCCCGGCGGTGCTCGTGTACGTGCTCTGCACCGAGCCGCGCGCGCTGCTCCGTCCCCGGTTTCTGATTGCCGCTGCGCTCGTGGTGGCGGTCGGGACGAGCGTCAACCTCTTCATACCGATTCGCGCGCACCTCGACCCGTATCTCAATCAGGGTGAGGCGACCACCTGGCCCGCGCTCAAGGCCGTTCTGGCCCGCGAACAGTTCGGCAAGCCGTCGGTGTTCGACAACCCGATGTATCCGCCCGGCCCCGACAACCCGGGCCACACGCTCGTCCTGTACGGGCAACAGCTGCTGAACTACGTGCAGTACTTCACGTGGCAGTTCGGCCGGGACCTGCTGCCCGGGATGCAGCGGGCCCTTGCGGTCCTATTCGGGGTCTTAGGGTTCGTGGGCGCGCGGCGACATTGGCGCGCCGAGCGGCGGGCGGCGTTCGCCATGACGACGCTCATGCTGACCCTCACGGTCGCGCTCGTGTTCTATCTCAACTTCAAGTGGGGGTATTCCCAGAGCTTCCACGGATCCGGATTGGAGCACGAGGTCCGTGAGCGGGACTACTTCTTCATTGCGTCGTTCGCGGCGTGGGGCGTGTGGGTAGGGATGGGCATCGCCACCCTGATGGACTGGATCGAGGAGGCCGTCGCCGCGAGAGCGGTGGTGCGGACACCCGCGAGGCGGTGGGCGCCGTCGGCACTCCTGCTCCTCCTCGCCCTGGTCCCGCTCGCGGCCAACCGACTCACCGCTCCCCGCAACGGCGAAACCCTGGCCCGTGACTACGCCCGCGACCTGCTGCAGTCGGTGGACCCCTACGCGATCCTAGTGACCGCGGGCGACAATGACACCTTCCCATTGTGGTACGCGCAGGAGGTCGAGGGCGTCCGCAAGGACGTGAGCGTGCTCGTGCTGTCGCTCGCGAACACCGGTTGGTATCTTCGACAACTGCAGAGGCGAGCCCCGGTGACATTCGATCCGGGCGCCGCACCCGAGCTGTACCGCGGCCGCGCTTGGCCACGCCCCACCACACCCTGGATGAGCCGGTACTATTCGGGCGACCCCGCCGACACGTTGCCGGACTACTTGCCGCTGATGCAGCCGGCCAGCGGCTATCTCGGGCCGATCGCGGTCGCGCTCGACCCCGCCAGGCTCGGACGCCCGTATCTGATGCGCTCGGACTTGGCGGTGCTGCAAATCATCAAGGATGAGCTCGGCAAGCGGCCGATCTACTTCTCCACCTCGACGGGCGGGTACGCAGACCAGCTTGGTCTCTCTCCCTATCTCGTCACCGAAGGACTGGTGCGCCGGGTGGTCTCCGGCCCCGTAACAGCGAACGCGAGCGTGCGACTGTTGGAAGGACGGGGCTTCGTGAACGTGCCGCGGTCGGCGGCGCTGCTGTTCGAGGTATACCGCGGCGGTGAGACGGCCGCCCGGCCGCGGCCGCGCGGCTGGGTGGACGTCCCGTCGCAGAGCGGCCTGCTGGGATACGTCTTCGCGTACGACACGATGGCCGCGGCGCTGCGCGAGAGCGATCCGGCGCGCGCCACGCGAGCGATCGCGCTGCGGGATGCGATCCTGGCCAACACGACATATGCGCCCCCCCTGGGCGGGCGCGCCACCGACAACTGATCCCCGATCGAGCGAGCATGACCGACCCACAGACGTCGTATGTCGAGGTGACACCCGAGCGCCCGCCGTATCTCTGGGCGGGGCTCGTGTCCCTGGGCGCTCTCGTCCTGTACGTGCTGACGCTTGCGCCCACCACGCAGTTCTGGGACACCTCGGAATACATCGCGGCCGCGTATGTGCTCGGCATCCCGCACCCGCCCGGCAATCCCCTGTTCGTGCTGATCGCCCACGTGTGGGGCTTGCTGCCGCTCGCGGCCGGATATGCCATGCGGATCAATCTGCTGGCGGCGGTCACGAGCGCGATCGCGGCCGGGTGCTGGTTCCTGGTGAGCGAACGTTGGATGCGCGCGTGGGTTCCCGCCCAGCTGCCGCGCCGGCTCGCCGCGGTGGCGGGGGCGCTCGCCGCGGCCACCGCGTTCACCGTGTGGAACCAGTCGGTGGTGAACGAGAAGGTCTACACGCTGTCCCTGCTCTCCATCGCGCTGGTGCTGTGGCTCATCGTGCGCTGGGACGATCAGCCCGCGGGCGAGGGGCACGACCACCATCTCCTGATGATCGTGTTCCTGCTCGCCCTGACATCCACCAACCACATGATGGGCGTGCTCGTGGGCCCGGCAGTGGTGGTCCTGTTGTACCCCCCGCTCAAAGCCCAGCGACCGGCGGACGACGCCGGGCGCCGCGTGGAGTGGTCGCAGTGGTTCGTGTTCTGCAGCGTGTACGCGCTGATTGTGGCCAGCGGACTCGAGAACGCCGGCCCGCTGAAGCTCGCCGCGGTGCTGTTCCTCGGCGCCCTGGGGTATGCGTTGCTGCGAGCGCGCAACTGGGACTTCGCGCTCGCCGTGCTGCTGGTCGCGGTCGTGGGCGTCTCGGTCTACATGTTCCTGCCGATCCGCGCGGCGCACTTCCCCCCGATCAACGAAGGGGAGCCGACCACGCTGCAGGCGCTGTGGGACGTGCTCACGCGCCAGCAGTACGGCAAGCCGCCGGTGTGGGAGCGCCAGGCGACACTCTCGGCGCAGCTGGGGATGTGGGTCCAATACTTCAGCTGGCAATGGGGGCGTGATTTTCCCGGTGCCATTCAGAACGGGCTGGCGGTGCTGTTCGGATCGCTCGGCTTGCTGGGCGCGTACCGCCACTGGGCTGCTGACCGCCGCCGCGCGATCGCGATGACCGTGCTCGTCGGCACGTTCACCCTGCTGCTGATCTTCTATTTGAACTTCAAGTACGGCTACTCGTGGGAGCCCGAGAAGCAGCTCGCGCGTGAGGTGCGCGAGCGCGATTACTTCTTCATTGCGTCGTTCGCGTTGTGGGGAGTGTGGGTCGGGATGGGGCTCGCGACCCTCATGGAGTGGATCAGCGATGGCCTCGAGGTGCGCGTGCCCGACGGCGCGCGGCGCTGGACGCTCGCGACGCCGGTGCTCCTCCTGGCGCTGATTCCGCTGTGGGGGAATCATCTCACTGCCTCGCGCAAGGGCGAGACGCTGGCGCGCGACTTCGCGTACGACCTGCTGCAGTCGGTCGAACCCTACGGCGTGCTGGTGACGGCGGGGGACAACGACACCTTCCCGTTGTGGTACGCCCAGGAGGTCGAGCATGTCCGCCAGGACGTGACGGTCGTGAACCTGTCGCTGGCGAACACCGACTGGTATATCCGGCAGCTGCAGCGGCGGCCGCTCGCGACGTTCGATTCGACACAGGCGCCGGCGATCTACCACGGCCGCGCCTGGCCCAAGCCCACGGGCAAATTGCTGAACTACACAGACGAGCAGGTCGCGAACCTGCAGCCGGTGTACTGGCTGGAGCAGAAGCAGTACGTGAACCTGGGCGGCGTCGGCATGACGCTCGATCCCCAGCAGCTCGGCCGCCAGTATCTGGAACGAGCGGACGTGATCGTGCTGCAGGCCATCAAGGATCAGATCGGCAAGCGGCCGATTTACTACTCGCGCACCGTGGGCCCGTATGCCGACCAGTTCGGCCTCAGCGGGTACCTGGAGGGACACGGTTTCGCGCGCAAGCTGCGCCAGCAGCCGCTGGCCCAAAGCGACAGCATCAAGCTGATGTCGGTGTTCGGGTTCGTGAACCTGCCGCGCACGGAGGCGCTCGCCTTCGGCGTGTATCACGCGGCCTCCGCCGCGCGCCATCGCCCCCGCGGCTGGGTGGACCGGCCGTCGGAAGGGATTCTCGCGACCTACGGGCTGTTGTATCAGTCCTTGGCGCAGGCGCTGCGCCCCACCAAGGGGGAGGTCGCGAACCGGGCGCTGATGCTCGCCGACTCGGTGTTCAAGAACACCAGCTACGGGTACATCCCTCCAGCCGATCGTTGACCGGCGCAGGGTGACCTGCCCTGTGCAGCAGAGGTCCCATTGGATAGGGATTACCCGTCCAGTCTCGGTGACATCTTGGCACGCGCGACCTCGCCCAGGTTGAATCTCGTCGTCGGCCTGCTCTGCTTCGCGTGGGGCGTCCCCGCGCACGCACAGTACGATGGCACGCGCCACGGCGGGTGGTTCATTGCCGATTTTGGGTATGGCTCAGCGCATCTGTCCTGCGACACGTGCCGCCGCAGCCCGCACCTCGATGGCCTGGACGTGCTTCTCGGGGTCGGCGGGATGCCGTGGCCGCGTCTGCGACTTGGAGCCGTGCTGGAGGTCTGGGAGCATCCGGTGGGCGACGGGGAAACGCTTAAAGCGATCACCACGGCGACCGCTACGTTGTACTACTACCCGCGAATCAGTGGCCTCTTTCTCGAAGGGGGCATGGGGCTGTCTGACTATCGAGTCGTCAAGGGGCTGCACGAGGGGTTTCTGTTCGAGAACGCCGATGCGACTCCCGTGAGGGGGACGGGTTGGGGGCTCACCGTGGGCCTCGGGTATGATTTTCGAATCGGCCAGGAGTATTCGATCGGGCCGCGCCTGGCGTACGCCCAAGGCGCTGTCGCCACGCTCCATTCTCCCGTAAACAAGCCAGTGGCGAGCGGATGGACGCAGAGCGTGCTGTCGGCAGGCATCACGTTCGGCATTCACGCACCTGACAACAGGTGGATCACGCGGCGTTATTGAAGCCGCGCATGAAGCGATGCTGCCATCACTTGGCACGGTGGGCACGGCCGTACTAGGTTTGCATGCGCACTGCCGGAGCGCTCGCGTCTCTGGGCAAAAATGTGGGCAAACCTTCGGCGGGTGTTCCTTGGAGGGCTAGACCTAACTGGTAAGGCGGCGGTCTTGAAAACCGCTGGGCGCAAGCCCGTACAGGTTCGAGTCCTGTGCCCTCCGCTTCTCTCGTCTCCTAATCTTGTTCCCGCGTTACGCCGCCTATGGTGCCATGGTCAATCAGCGCTTTGAAACCTTGCGCCTTCGCCGGTTTGGCTCTCACTGTGGCCGCGCTTCACCTCCCCGCCACGGCACAGGCCCAGTCCCTGGTCGCCGGGATCTGGTCGGGTTCGATCATTGACCCTTATGGCCAGTCCAAGCCGGTCGTTTACGACGTAGCGGGTCCTCCCGACTCCCTGTCTATCACATTATCTCAACCTTCAGGTGGACGGCCCGTCGCCTTTGCTGACGTTCATTTGGTGGCCGACACGCTCTCGTTCAGGTGGGCGGGCGGGGCCCAAGGATCGCGGGTCGCCTGCAAGTTGTTACGGCAGACGGACGGGGGTTACGAGGGGAGCTGCTTCGACTCTCAAGGGCGGGAGGGACGCATGCGCATGGTGCCTCCTCGGAAGCAATAGCGCGGGGGCGCCAGCACTCTTGGTCGCCGCATGGTGGTCAGAGGGCAGCTCCAGCAATGGGCCAGGTTGGCACCTGCTTGATCCCGACACGGAGCTCGGCGTGGTTACGGTTTGGGGAGAAGCTCCCCCAGGCGCCGACAGAGTGCGAGTGGAACGAGACGGCGAACGTCGCGAAGAGCGGTAGCGAACGGTGTCTACTTGGTTCTCTGGTGGGACGTGCCCTGCCCCGCGATGCCTTCCAGGGCCACTTCGTTCCGTGTGCGCGGCGAATGGACTCTCGGGCCGGCGTGGCGAGGCGGCGCGCCGCAGGCATGAAGCGACTCTTCGGCGCCTGGTTCCTCGGGAGTCTCATCTATTCCCTTGCGATGCAGACGATCTGCTCGATTGTGAGCGGGCGACCAGGCGGATACTGCCTCCACCAACCCGATGGGATCATTGGGACCGCCAGTCTTGCGCTACTCGCTTGGCGGTTCCTGTTCCGGTTACGGTCCCCGGCGCGCCGTGTTGCCAGCGCCTAAGCAGGCGGTGCAGCGTAGATTGAGGACGAATTCCATGCCAACTAAGGCCGTCTACTTCCTAGCGATCCCTGGCTTCGCCGATTGGGAGGCGGCACATGCACTTGCGGAGCTCCGCCGGCACGGCCATTTCCGCGTCGAGGTTGTTGGTCTCACCCGCGACGCCGTTCAATCTATGGGTGGTCTCACTGTTCAACCGACCGCTGCTCTCGCTGAGCTCGATCCAGTCGATGTTGCCGTGTTCATACTGCCGGGCGGTGATCGTTGGGAGCAGCAACCAGTCGAGCGCGAGTTGGCGACCGTTCTCAAAACCCTCGAAGCGCGCTCGGTGCCAATCGCTGCCATCTGTGCAGCCACCACGGCGGTCGCGCGCGTGGGCATCATCACGGGACGCCGGCATACAAGTAACGGTCTCGAGTACCTGAAAAAACACGTCCCCGACTATTCTGGTGCCGCGATGTACGTAGACGCTCCTGCGGTCCGCGATCGCGGTCTCATCACTGCAAGTGGTCTCGCCGATGTAGAGTTCGCCAACGAAATCATGGCTGAGCTTGGCGTACTGGGGGACAGCGATCGCTCCCTGTGGACCTCCCTATTTCGCGGGGGCCGGCTCCCGTCCGAAGCCTAACAAGGCGACTGGCCGTTCCCGCAAGCAACCTCAAGGAGGCCGGTGTGGAAATCCGAGAGCTGGCACGCTACGAGGTGCGACCGGAAGCCCTTGAACAGTGCCTCTCCGCGATCCACGAGTTTGTCGCGTGCGTGCGTTCCAACGAGCCAGGAGCGCTGCGCTACGAGGTGTGGCAGGAGTCCGAGCATCCGACGCGCTTCGTTCACATCTTCATCTGGCGGGACGCGGAGGCCAACCGGATCCACGGGGAATCGGCCGCGATCAAGAAGTTTGCCGGCATTCTCTATCCCAACTGCCTCGCCCCCGTGGAATTCATCGAGTACAAGCAAATCGACGCCAACGCGACCTTCCGGCGCGTTAAGTGATCGAGATGAGGGAGCGTTCCCTCGCGAAGATCGCGGAGAGCCTTGCGCCGGCGGGCAGGTCGCGCGCAGGTTAGGCGCCGTCCGTTGGAACGGCGTGAGAGGAGGGGGCCACGGGGCTTCTGACCGCTGATATGAGACGAGTCGTCGAGGAGCAGCGCCTGGGCTTCGTGGCTACGGTTCGCCCCGACGGCACTCCCAATCTCTCCCCCAAGGGCACCACCGCCGTTTGGGACGACGACCACCTCGTGTTCGCGAACATCCGCTCCCCGGGCACCCTCGCCAATCTGCGACACAACGCCAACGTGGAGGTCAACGTCGTCGACCCGTTCGTCCGCAAGGGCTACCGCTTCCGAGGCGTCGCCTCCGTTATTGAGGCGGGCACGCTCTACGACCAGGCCATTGCCTTCTACAAGAAGCGAGGGTCGAGGGTGAGCGTTATCCGGGAGATTGTCATGGTGCGAGTTCACAGCGCCCTTCCGATTGATTCGCCGGCGTACGACCTCGGCCTCACCGAAGACGAGGTACGGAGTCGGTGGGAGCATCACTTCCAGTCGCTTCGCGCTGGGAAAACCACGTCACCGGCAGGCGAGTAACCACCCGAGGAATCGATCCATGCGAGCCTATGTCCTCACGACCGGCGTCGTCTTTGGTCTGCTCACCTTAGCCCATCTGTGGCGCATTGCCGTGGAAGGGATGCACCTGCTCACCAACCCCTGGTGGGTCGGAATCACGGTCGCCGCGGGCGCACTGTCGTTCTGGGCGTTTCGCCTGCTGCGGCTCTCGCGGCCCACCTGAGGCCCTTGAAGAGGCGGCGGCCAGCCACGGTTATCCATGACCAGTGTGTTGGAGGCGACATGCCCCACGGCAAAATCCGTTACTTGGAAATACCGGCGAAGACGGCTCAAGCGTCCGCCGACTTCAACAGCGGCATTTTCGGCTGGACGGTCAGGAGACGTGGGGGATGGCGAGCTGGCCTTCGATGACACCGGTGGAGTGAGCGGCACCTGGGTCAAGGAGAGCGATCGGACTCCCGACGAGCGGACCCGGACCTATATCATGGTGGACGGCATCGCGGAGACCTTGAAACGGATCGAAGCGGCGGGTGGTCGAGTGCTGAAGCCTCGTACGGAAATCGGCCCAGGCATGGGCCGTTTGCGGTATTCGCGGATCCGGTCGGCAACGAATTCGGACTCTATGAGGAACGACACCGCTGAGGGACGCATGTCTGACCCCAGCGCCGTCTGATCGGAGACAACAATGTGGCTCGTTCTCCTCGCGGTAGTCGGCCTCCTCGCTCCCGGCGGACTCTTTCTGTACTGGCTTATCAACGACTATACATCGCTCTCCGCGGCCCTCTCGGACAGAATGGCGGTTGCGTTCTTTCTCGATCTCCTCATGTCCACCTTCCTGCTGGCATATCTCTTTTCGCAGCGGCCACCTGGCCCCGTCAAGTGGCCGTGGTTTGTCGCGCTCTCGCTGGTGGGCACCCTGGCCTTCGGCATCCCCCTGTTTCTCTGGCTCAATTGGCGCCGCGCCCCCACGCCAAGGCCTAGCTTTGTCGCTTGGTGGCGCGCCGCATGACGCCTCGGGGGGGCCTCGCCTTTGTGCGGCGAAATGGGATCGTGCTGGAAGGCGGGCGCGGGCCCGTACCGAAGCTGGCCGAGGCCGTGGCGGGCGGGCCGATCCGCGGCAGCTGGTGGGGCCACGCCAAGGGAAAACAGATCTTCTGGCTGACTCGCGCCGTGCGCGACGCGCCCGACGTGCTGGTCTGTCGCCTCGTGGGTGGCAAGGTGACGTATGTCCATCGCCGCCTCTGGCCGGCAATCGTTCGCTTGGCCAAGGCCTTCGGCCGTCCCAATCTGGCGGCCCTTCGTGAAGTCCACACGCGCGGTGGGCGGCATAAACTTCAGCTGATGCCGTTCCCGCGGTGGGTGCCGCCAGCGGTGCAGCGCCAGGCACGTCGCCTCAGCGAGGCAGACGCCAAGCGGCTGTTGGGGCGGATGGTGCGACAATGGCCGTGAAGCTACCCGACTTGCGAGCGACGCTGCTGGCCGCGTGGAGGACCAACAACCGGGTCACGGTCCAGTTCATCCAGCGCCTGCCGGCCGCCCTCTGGGACGTCGCCATCCCGGGACAGCCTCGGCGCACGATCCGATCGATCGCGGCCCACATTCACAACGGGAGGTGCCGGTGGGTCAAGACGCTGGGGCGGGAACATGGCATTACGGCGCCCGCTCTCGTCGATCACCGTCGTGTCAAACGTCAGGAGCTCGTAGCTGCGCTGAAACGCAGCAGCAATGGGATCGAAGCGCTGCTCAAGCTGGGCATTGCCTCGGGAGGGCAAGTCCCGCCGTCGAAAGGGTACGTGTGGCGCAACCTCTCGCTCGACGTCGGCCACGTGCTCACCTATTTCGTCGCGCATGAAGGTCATCACCGCGGCCAGATCATCATGGTAGCGCGCCAAACGGGCCATCGCTTACCGACGACGATCACGGGCGCGGTGTGGCAATGGAAGGCGGCTGCGGCCGGAGCCTCGACATGAACGAGCAGGTCACGCTCGTGCACCCCGACCCCCGTGGCCCGACACCTCGAGGGGTCTCGTCGGGATTCCCAATCGATCTGCTCAATCAGTCCGCGGGGCGCCTCCGCGTCCTTGCCCTGCTGTACACGTTCGTCTTTTTCATGGCCGGGGTCTTTCCGGCACTGGTGCTCCCGGACGATCGGGTCCGATTCCTTGGGAGCTTTGTGCAGTGGGGTCCGGCCGTGATCGGGATCGGTGTGGCCTTGCTCGTCGCGGCGGTGATCCGGAGCCCACGCGTTTCCCTTCCCACCGCGATGAACCTCGGTCTGGCATTCGAGATCGCCAGCAGCTACGCCATTGCCGCGGCCGAGTTCGCCGATCCGATGGCACTCGAGATGCACCGCGGCATGCTGGGGCTTTCGTGGGTCGCCGTATGGGTCGTGCTGTTCACGGTCGTCGTGCCAACCGCGCCGCGCCGGGCGTTGTTGGCCGCCTTGGCCTCGGTCAGCTCGGTCCCCGTCACCATCAGGCTCACGATCGCGACCGGCGCGTCCACAGTGAGGCTGCAACCGGCGGAGTTCTTCTTCGGCCTCGTGTTCCCCTACCTCCTCGTCGTGGGCATGGCCTACGTGGGCGCCCGTGTGGTTTACTACCTGGGCACCGAGGTCACGCGCGCGCGCGAGCTGGGGAGCTACCGGCTGGAGGAGAAGCTGGGAGAAGGGGGAATGGGGGAGGTGTGGCGCGCCCGGCATCGCATGCTGGCCCGACCCGCCGCCATCAAGCTCATCCGACCCTCCTTCGCCCGGGATGCCCGTGGCGGGGTGTCGGAAGAAGCCGTCAGCCGGTTCGAGCGCGAGGCCCAGGTAATCGCCCGCCTCCGCTCACCCCACACTGTCGAGCTCTTCGACTTCGGGATGGCCGCGGACGGCGCCTTCTATTACGTCATGGAACTGCTCGACGGCCTCGATGCCGACTCGCTCCTGCGGCGCTTCGGGCCCACCCCGCCCGAACGGGCCATCTACCTGCTGCGCCAGATCTGTCATTCGCTGTCAGAGGCCCAGTCATGCGGCCTGGTTCATCGCGACATCAAGCCCGCGAACATCTTCATCTGCCGCTACGGCGAGGAGTACGACTTCGTGAAGGTGCTGGATTTCGGCATCGTGCGGGCAGTCCGCGACTCCACGGAAACGAGCCCGGTGCGCACGCGGGAGAACGCGGTTCAGGGTACGCCGGCGTTCATTGCCCCCGAGCAGGCGATGGGAACTGATTTGGACGGGCGCGCCGACATTTATGCGACCGGCTGTGTGGCGTACTGGCTCCTGACCGGACAATTCGTGTTCACCGCCGAGACCCCCATGGGGCTGCTCATGCAGCACGCGCAAGCGCCGCCTGCGCCTCCCTCAGCCCGGACGCACCAGTCGATTCCCGCGGCACTCGATGACCTGGTGCTATCCTGCCTGGCAAAGGACCCCGCGAAGCGGCCGCAGTCCGCCA
>Ga0209236_1002187_pt1 | contig 11966 bp, 10 predicted proteins | sample GraSoi013_1_40cm_FD_185819 | JGI IMG/M metagenome (GOLD analysis project Ga0209236, IMG submission 185819) | Grasslands soil microbial communities from the Angelo Coastal Reserve, California, USA - Sample 09_27_2013_1_40cm (SPAdes) (version 2) | ecosystem: Environmental > Terrestrial > Soil >... | reverse complement strand
ATCGCCAAGCGTGTCGTCGTCAAGGGCTTCTTCCTCAACCATCCTGATGTCGAGTTGAAAATACCGGGCGCGCTGCGCGAGACGGCGCCGCTCGTCGCTTCAGGCGCGATTCGAGTGCCTATCGCAGCGACCTATCCGCTCACCGCCTTCCGCGAAGCCGTCGCCCACGTTCAGCGGGGCGGCAAGGTGATGTTTGACGTCGATGGAGCCAGCGAGTCCAGGTCAGGGTAGCTTGTCGAAAAAGAGATAAACGGCGGCAATCCGGCCGTCCCGGACAATGATGAAATCAGTCCCGGCGTAAGCTGGCGCCTCACCAGGACGGCCCGAAGCCCATTGGATCCGCCCGCCATTGCCCAATTCCTCGGGCCCGGTAATTATCTGATATCGAAAGTCAGGGTGAGTAGCCTTGATCGCGCCCGCGACGCGATCGATCTCGTCGCGGCCACGGTAGACGCCCCTGGGCTCGTAGAACACGCAATCTTCGGTGAAGATCTCGTCGATCGCCGCGCGGCGGCGCGCGGGGTCGTTTTCACCGAAGACGTCGTGAAGATTGCGGGTCAGCAAGGTCGACATGCTGTAGGACATGGCTTGCCTCCTCTCGGCTCCTTGCTGCGAGGTCGAGCGAGCCCCCGGCCGCGACGTTTTCCAGATGCTAGAGCGGGCAGTTGACGCTCATGCTGTCACAGCCCACATCAGCGAGCGCCGATCCTGTCGAGTTCGTCGACCGCGTCGGCCGGCAGCTTGATGTTGGTAGCGGCGATATTCTCGCGCAGGTGCGCCACGGAGGAGGTGCCGGGGATGAGCAGGATAGTGGCGGAGTAATCACGCCTGGCGAGATATCGAGCTCGCGGCTGAGCTCGGCCAGTGTCTTCTCGCCGGTCAGGATTCGTTGGACCGTCGTCCGCTTGAACTCCGTGCTGAAGACCCGTCGGCCGTCTGCCTTCCGCCGGTGTTCGCCCATGGGGCCTCCCGCTGCATCTTACGTCCCCAGGGTGAGCAGTCGAAACGGGGAGCACTCCACAACCTTGAGCACCTTGCCGTCTTCGTATCCGCTCAGTATCTTCATGATGCGCTCGTGATCGGACGCTGGCTGCTCGTCGGCTCTAGCGAGCGGAGGGAGGACTTGAATGGCAGGCTGCTCGCTGTCTCGCAATCAGATCCGCGGCATTTCCCACACAAAACACCACACCGGGCTGGCTTTACTCGTCATATTAATGATCAGTACCTCGGGGTGCGTTACCGTCGTAGGAAATTACAGGCCCGAGACAAGCGACATCAACGAGCCGCCTTTAGGCGTCGTTACGACTGTGTACATCGGCGACACGATGCTCCGGCAAGGGCGATTGACGCTTCACGATGCCATCCTTCTGCGGGAGGATGTCGACGTCGGTCTCCTTGGCTTGTACACGCTGAGACGTGGCTACTATTTGAGAATTGGCGAAGATGCGGAGTCTGAGTTCTACCAGCCAAGCCGCTCCGAGAGTGGCGGTGCGATCGTGAAGGCCGCACTTGCCGACCCTCCGAAATCCGTTCAAGCCTACAAAGCCGATCGTCGGATCTGTGTCGTGACCATTTTCAACGCCTCTACTTGCACGACTGAGGCTGAGTTCGAACGGGGTAAGCAGCCTATAGCGACCGCGAATTCCTTTCAACAAACGTTGATCTACAGCGGTCGCGTTGGGGACAAGATCAAGGCTGGATATCGAGAGTTTTCGAACAATCTCGCGCGCCCGGCTTTCAACAACGATGTCGAGTACGACCTGAGGGAATCCAGTGTGATCGGATATAAGGGCGCTCGGATCGAAGTCGTTGAAGCCACCAACGAGCACATCAAATACAAGGTCATCCAGAACTTCAGTCGCGCACCTTATTAAAAACGCATGGATGCTCGCGCCTCGCAACATCCCTGCCTCCGCATCAGTCCTCATGAGTGAGCGCGTTTGGCAGCACCCGTGGCTCCGCATCCAGCGGCTCATCCGCTCGATCACGCAAGAGCGGTGGCACCCTGCAGCCAAGCCGTTGATGAAGGAGATCACCTTCGCTGCGAGAGTTTCCACGGTGTACCCCGATTCGTTGATCGCCCACGAGAGAACTTCCGGAGTGATGGGGATCTTGGCCATGCTGTAGCTGCGCCGGATTCTCTCAAATGGCCCTACGATGCGCCAAGAGACGTAGACATAGAACCAGGAAGGGGTCGTCGTGGGAGGGACGGCTGCGAGTGTCTGGGTCTTTCCCTTGCCGGACCAGTACGAAGGCCAGTACGATGCTCTCATCAGCACGACGAACGACGCGAGCAGGATCAGCGAGTTACACGCCGGGTAGTTGAGGGCCAGCCCCTCCCGTTGGGGCCACCATTCTGATTTAGGTAGGACATTTCCTCGTAGCAGCGACTCCAGGAATGCCCTGACCTCGAACGTGCAGTACAGCCGTCGGCATCTTCGTGAGGCGTGAATCGCAGGAGCGGGCGTGCGTCGTCTGGTGGGATCCGCGGCCTATCTGTCTCTTGTGCTCCGCCGAGGCCCTTGCGCTTGAGGCCCCGGCGCTTCGCCGAGACGTTAGCTTCAGCAGCTCCGCACGCTGGGCGTTGAGCACGAACCTTTCGCGATACCCGACCCGGCCGAGCGCTTCTCGAGCAGCAGCTGCTTGGCGGTGTTCGAGGTCACCACGAAGCCCTGGCGATTGCTTCGGGCGTCCGTGGCGATGTTGTGGCTGACGATCCCGATGACCTCGCCCTTCAGGTTGAACATGGGCCCGCCCGAGTTACTGGCGTCGATGGTGGCATCAGCCTGGAAGAACTCGGCGAGGGGCATGGTCCGGTACGCCGTGTTGGGCGCCCACCGAGCGCTGACGGAGCCGACGCTGAGCGAGTAAGGGAGCTGGAAGGGGGCGCCCACGATGAGGATCTTGTCCCTGACCTGGACCGTGTTGGAGTCAGCCATCGGAGACACGATCGAGCCCAGCGGCACCCGGTCGAGCTGCAACAGGGCCAGATCGGCGGCGGCCGGCTCTGAGGTCACCACCCGGGCCGAAACCTTCACGCCGCCCGGGAACTCCACGGAAATCTCGTCCATGCCGTGCACCAGGTAGGCCGCGGTGAGCACCAGGCCGTCCCGGGAGATGAGGACGCCTGAGCCCCTCTCGATGATGCGCGTCTGGCTCCCCGACATTGCGTCGCGACCCTGTGCCCGGATCGCCAGCACCGACGGCGCAACCTTCTGGAACACCTGCTGGAACGCCTGAGCCTCGGCCGGGGGGACCTCCCCGGCGTGCGCCGAGACGACGCGAGCGACGAGGTAGAACACGATGAGCCACGCAACCATCCACGCAACCTTGGCAGCTCGAGACGTCCTCACCATACCCAGCCCCCCGTGGCGATCGCGAATCGTTTCGACACCCGGGAGACTACGGTTTCGAGAGCGAGCGGACTACTGGCAGAAATACCATTCGCAGAGCTGGAAAACCGACAGGGAGATCGGGCGTCAGAGACCCCCGTAACTCTTGTAGAATCGGCCCGGCCGGCTGCGCTTGTCGGTCAACAAGGATCGCGGCGCTCGAGCGCACGTCCAGAACATTGAGCAGAAGAGCCGGATGGAGTGGGAGACCGCGGCTCCATGAGCTGATGGCGTCGATCACGCTGTCACCCGTGGCGGGTGCGCGAGCGGCCGGAGCCAGCGGGGGCGCACCCGGAGCCAGCAGGGACGCATGATGTCACGTGCCGCCAGCGGTTTCGCCCTGGTCGTCAGCGGTTCCGTCCTGCTGGGCTGGCAGTTTGATCTCCCAATTCTGAGGAGCATCCTGCCGGGACGGGCAGCCATGAGCCCGCTGACCGCGGTCACGTTCGTGCTGATCGCGACTGCGTTGTGGCTGGAGACCGAGTCGTCGGGCGGCCATCGGCCGATCCGGTGGCTGGCACGGGCCGCGGCCAGCCTCGCGCTCCTCGTCGGACTCGTCACGGTCTTCGGATATGACCTGGGGGAGAACCTCAGCCTCGATCAGTCGCGGTTCCTTGATCGACTGGGAACGGACGGGATCGAACCCCACACTGGCCTCTGCTTCGTTCTCCTGAGCGCCGCTCTGCTATTGCTCGACTCGGAGAGCCGACCGAGAGTCTGGCCTGCGCAGTTCATCCTCCTGATATCGGCGGTGATTTCGCTGACCTCTCTGCTCGGCTACGCCTACGGCGCCGAGGCCGGGTACGGTCTCGCCCGCTATATTCCCGTGGCGTTACCGACCGCCGCGACGTTCTTCGTGCTCTCCGTCGGTACCCTGTGGGCGCGGCCTGGTCGCGGCCTCGTGGCCGTCGTGACGGCCGATGATCAGGGAGGCGTTCTGGCGAGGCGCCTGTTGCCGGCCGCCATTCTGGTCCCGGCCTTCCTCGGCTGGCTGAGGCTCGTCGCTGAACATCGAGGACTGCTCTCGACCGAGCTCGGAATCGCGATCATGGTGGTGGTCAGCGCCGTTCTATTGACCGCCCTCATTGTGGCGACCTGCCAATCGCTGCACCGCGTGGACCTGATACGCAAGGCCGGCGAACGTCGCCTCGCGACTCAGTACGCGACCACCGCCATCCTCGGCCGCGCGTCGAGTCTGTCGGAGGCGCTCCCCCAGATTCTCGAGGCGATCGGCAAGAACCTGGATTGGAGCCTGGCTATTCACTGGAGCTTCGATGCTGAACAGCACGTGCTGCAGTGCGCAGACACGTGGATGGCGCCGTCCGGGACAGGACAGGCACTCGCCGACCAGAGTCGTCGCATGACGTTCCCGAATGGCGTGGGCCTTCCTGGACGCATCTGGAGCTCAGGACGGTCCGCGTGGATCGTTGACGTCGTACGGGACACGAACTTTCCCCGAGCCCCGAGCGCGACAGTTGATGGGCTTCACGGCGCGTTCGGGTTTCCCGTTGTGGGCCCCAGCGGATTTCTGGGCGTCATGGAGTTCTTCAGCACGGAGATCCGTGAACCTGACGACGCGCTCCTCGAGATGTTCGATGCGGTCGGGCGGCAGATCGGACAGTTCATCGAACGGACAATCGCGCAAGCCGAGCTGGAGCGGGCCAGGCGGGCGGCCGAGGCCGGCCGGCTGCTCCAGGCCCAGGAGAACGAAGCCCGGCGGATCGCGCGTGAGCTGCACGACGACCTGGGCCAGGGCCTGGCGCTCCTGACGGTGAAGATGGATCTCCTGCGCCAGAAGCCTCCGGAGGCAGCGGACCAGCTCGGCGCACGGATGCAAGAGCTGTTGGCCCACGTCAGGCACCTGTCGTCGTCCGTGCACGACCTGTCACACCAGCTCCATCCGTCGAAGCTGGAGCAGCTCGGACTCGTGGCAGCGATCGGCGGCCTCTGCCGGGAGCTGACTCATCACCACGGCCTCAAGATCGAGTTCACCCACGATCAGATGCCGGCAGCCATCTCACCGGATACGGCTTTGTGCCTATATCGCATCGCGCAAGAGGGGTTGCAAAATGCCATCAAGCACAGTGGCGCCCAGCAGGCCGAGGTCGCGCTCAATGGGGCTGCGGACGCGATCTCCTTGCGGATCGTGGATCACGGGCGTGGGTTCGACCCCCGGCAGCTCCACGGCAGGAGTGGGCTCGGGCTCGTCAGCATGCGCGAGCGAGTGCGTTTTCTCGGAGGCGAGATCGCGATCGACTCACCGCCGTCGGGCGGTACGCGACTCTACGTCCGTGTCCCTCTGAGGGAAATCGTGAGGGAAACCGCGCCGCCGCGAACGGGATGAGACGCACGTGAAGCGACACAAACCGTGAGCAGAAGCGGATGGAGGGCGAGACGGTGGCTCCCTGAGCTGATGGCGTTGATGACGCTGTCGGCCTTCCTGCTCCTCTGCCCCTGCGCGGGAGCGGTCGCCGCGGCGGACGTCAGGACCGTGGTGGTGCTCTACCCGGAACAGGCGGACGGCCGGCCGGCGAATGAGCTGACCGATCAGAGCATCCGCACGGCATTCGCTGCCGGCGCCCCCGAGCGGATCCAGACCCGCAACGAATACCTCGAACTCTCACGCTTCCAGGGCGCTGAGGGACGGAAGGCTCTGGCCGGGTTCCTCCGGAAAAAATACGCGGGCGAAACGATCGATCTCGTCATGTCCGTCCTCGGCCCCTCGCTGGAGTTCGCGCTGGAGTATCGCGATCAGATCTTTCCGGGTGTTCCCATCGTGTTCATGGACGTCGACGAGCAGGAAGTGCAGAAGCACAAGCTGCCGGCCGACGTCATCGGCGTTCCGGTCAAGCTCGACCCGGAGGTCACGCTCGAGGTCGCCCTCCGCTTCCATCCAAAAACCCGACGGGTCTTCGTCATCACGGGTAGCGCGGCGTTCGATGTCTATTGGGAGGGAGTGGCACGGCGGACGTTCCGCCCGTACGAAGGCAGGATCGAGTTCGTGTACTTGTCGGGGCTGGCGATGGACGATCTCCTGAAGCGGGTGGCCACTCTTCCCGACGGCAGCATCGTCCTCTACCTCCCCGTGTCTCGTGATGCCACCGGTAAGATCTTCATTCCAGCCGAAGCGCTCAAGCTCGTGGCCGCGGCCTCGAATGCTCCCATCTACGGCTTCGCCGACTCCTTCATGGGCCGCGGGATCGTTGGTGGTCACGTGCTGAGCTTCGAGATGGAGGGCAAGCACGGGGCCGGCCTTGCCTTGCGCATTCTGGCTGGCGAACGACCCGAGCAGATCTCCGTGACGGGCGTCAGCCCGAACGTGGCCATGTTCGACTGGCGTCAGCTGCGGCGTTGGGGCATCAACACGGCGAGCCTGCCGCCGGGCAGTGATGTCCGCTTCCGGGAGCCGAGCCTCTGGGATCTGTACCACTGGCACATCATCAGTGCCATTGGGGTCTTCGCCCTCCAGACGGGGCTGATCGTTGCGCTCCTCGCACAAAGGGCGAGCCGCAGACGGGCGGACAAGCAGTACTGGCAGGTGATCGAGACGGCTCCCAATGGGATGCTCATGGCCGGACCTGACGGCGTCATCACCATGGCCAACGCCCATGCGGAGAAGCTCTTCGGCTACCCCAGGAAAGAGCTGGTGGGGCAATCCGTGGAGATGCTGGTGCCGGATCGCTTTCGGACGCAGCACGCTGCTCATCGGGAGCGATTTTCCGCCTCGCCCGAGGTCCGTCTCATGGGGGAAGGCCGGGAGCTCTTCGGGCGGCGCAAAGACGGAAGCGAGTTCCCGGTGGAGATCGCGCTGAGCCCGGCCCAGCCCAGCACCAGGCCGCTCGTCCTGGCCACGATCGCGGATATCAGCCTGCGCAAGCAGGCAGAAGAAGGGCTCCGCCGGAGCCAGATGGAGCTGCGGATACTCACCGGCCGATTGCTCCAGGCCAGGGAGAACGAAGCCCGGCGGATCGCGCGCGAGCTACACGACGACCTGGGCCAAGGCCTGGCGCTCCTGACCGTCAAGATGGATCTCCTCCGCCAGAAGCCCCCGGAGGCGGGCCAGTTCGGCGCACGGACGCAGGAGTTGTTGGCCGAGGTCAAACACCTGTCGTCGTCCGTGCACAACCTGTCGCACCAGCTCCATCCGTCGAAGCTGGAGCAGCTCGGACTCGTGGCGACGATCGGCGATCTCTGCAGGGAGCTGGCTCATGACCACGGCCTCAAGATCGAGTTCAGACACGATCAGATGCCGCCAGCGATCTCACCGGATGCGGCCGTGTGCCTCTATCGCATCGCCCAGGAGGGATTGCGAAATGCCATCAAGCACAGCGGCGCCCAGCAGGCCGAGGTCGCGCTGAGTGGGACTGCGGACGCGATCTACTTGCGGATCATTGATCATGGGCGTGGGTTCGACCCCGGGCAGGTCCAGGGCAAGAGTGGGCTCGGGCTCGTCAGCATGCGTGAGCGGGTGCGTCCTCTCGGCGGTGAGATCGCGATCGACTCGCAACCGTCGCGCGGCACCCAGCTCCACGTCCGTGTCCCTCTGAGAGAAACCACGGAGACACCAACGGTATGATACGCGCGTGAAGCGCCCGCGCGTCCTGCTGGCCGACGACCACCGGCTGCTCCGGGAGGCGTTCGTCAAACTGCTCGAGCCCGATTGCGATGTGGTGGGAGCGGTGACGGATGGCCGCGCGCTGCTCGAGGCGGCCCCAAAGCTCCGGCCGGACGTCGTCGTGTTGGACATCGCCATGCCCCTGCTCAACGGCCTGGACGCCGCCCGTCAGCTCAAGCGCCTGATGCCGGAGGTCAAGGTGATCTTCCTGACCGTGAGTGAAGATCCCGAGCTCGCGGCCGAAGCCTTTCGGGCTGGCGCGTCGGGCTTCTTGCTCAAGAACTCGGCGGCCTCCGAGCTTCTCCAGGCGATTGCCGACGTCATCCAGGGGCGTTCGTACGTCACGCCGCTGGCCACGCGGAACATGGTGGACAATCTCCTGCACCAACCCGAATCGGGGAAGGCGCCTCGCGAGCTGAGCCTGCGCCAGCGGGAGGTGCTGCAACTGCTGGCCGAGGGACGAACGATGAAGGAGGTCGCCGGCATCCTCAAGATCACCGCAAGGACCGTCGCGTTCCACAAATACAGCATGATGGAAGATCTCGGCATCAAATCCAGCGCCGAGCTGGTCCAGTTCGCCATCAAGAAGCGCATCGTCTCTCTGTAGCTCCCGCTCGGCCTCGCGCCCCGTCCGCCCTCTGGCGGCTGTCAGTTTTGCCAGGTAGCCTTTTCGGCCCAGAAACGATTACGCTCCACGTGATGCCATTACCGCGCGTTGGGTCCTCGAATGGACCAGGATCGAGGGCCGTCCGTATGAGCGTACTCTTGGCCGATGACCATGGTGACTTCCTCGCTGCCGTCGCTCGACATCTCGAACCGCATTTCGAGGTGCTCAAGACCGTTGGCAACGGGCAGGCGCTGGTGGACGAAGCCGCCCGGCTCGAGCCCGACGTGGTCGTGCTCGACATCTCCATGCCCGTGCTGAACGGCATCGAGGCAGCCAGGAAACTCAAGGCGACGGGTTCCTCGGCGAGGATCGTATTCTTGACCGTGCACGCGGACCCGGACTACGTGAATGCTGCGTTCGGAACCGGGGCCCTGGGTTATGTCCTCAAGTCCGAGCTCGCGTCGGACCTGCTGCCCTGCCTCAAGGAAGCCCTGGTCGGCCGATCTTTCGTTTCTCCCTCCATCGCACGGTAAGGGTCCTCCTGGTCACTGGATGACGTGATCGGCGCGGAGAAGTAACGACTGCGGGATGGTCAGCCCGAGTGACTTCGCACGTCGAACTTCCTCGGCTGCTCGATGGGGAGATCGCCCGGCTTCGTGCCCCTGAGGATCCGGTCGACGTAGCTGTCGGCGCGAGAGAACATTTCGGGGACGTGTGGCGAGTAGGAGAGCAGCCCCCCAACCTCGACGAACTCGCGCGCGCCGTACATCGCGGGCAGCCGATTCTTCGCCGCGAACTCGACCACGCGGCTTCGCTGAGAGACGAGCAGCACATCCGGCTGCACCAACAGGCCGTCGGAACGGAGGCGGCCGATCTCCATGAAGGCGCCGTCGAAGTCTTCAGGCGCACGCACCTCGACGCGCTGGAGCTCGACCCGAAATGTCTGGGCGCCGATCTCGACGGACCGAATGTAGAGCGAGAAGAATGGATTGTTCGGGTTCACGAGATGCCCCAGGCGAGCCGCCTTCGGCGCGACTTCCTTGAACAGCTCCAATCGCTTCGCGACGGTTTCGGGCGTCACATCGAACGCCAACCCTGTGATGTTGCCACCCGGCCGAGCCAGACTCGTGACCAGTCCTGCCTCGAGAGGACCGGCGACCCCGACAAAGACGATGGGAATCGTCGTCGTGACCTTCGCGGCGGCAAAGCTCGCGTGCGTGCCTCCCGTCACGATGACGTCCACGTTGAGTCGGGCCAACTCGGCCGGCCTTCCGCCGGTCGCCACTCGACGGTCACGTTCTTCCCCTCGCGGTACCCGAGCTCGCGCAGGCCTAGCCCGGCCAGGAACGATCGCCGGTGCATGACACCTCCACCGAGCGGACGGGTGGGACCGCGCAAGATTAGGACGTGAGGATAGGGCGTCAAGGCGGGCACGATTTCCCGTGGGTGTATCGTGATCGCGTCGGCTGAGCCGGCTGAAGGCGACGCGTGATGACATGACAGAGATGTACCCCGAACGCCGCGACCAGATGTTCCCCAAGTTGACGCAGGCTCAAATCGCTCGGATCTCCGGCGTCGGCGAGCGCCGCAAGGTCCGCTCGGGCGAGGTGCTGTTCGAGCTCGGCGAGCAAAACACCCGCTTCTTCGTGGTCATCGAGGGCGCCATCGAAATCGTCCGCCCCGTCGACGGGCGTGAAGAGCGGATCACGGTGCTCGGTCCCGGGGAATTCACGGGCGAGATCAACATGCTGTCCGCGCGCCGGAACCTCGTGCGCGCTCGGGCGCTCGACGACGGATCCATCGTCGTGGTCGATCGCGAGCACCTGCGCGCTCTCGTGCAGCGGGACTTCGAGCTCAGCGAGATCCTCATGCGCGCCTTCATTCTGCGGCGCGTGGCGCTCATCGCCCAGGCCGGCAGCGGCCTGGTGCTCATCGGCTCTCGGCATTCTCGACGCACCCTGGAAATCCGGGAGTTCCTGAGCCGTAACGGTCAGCCCTTCACCTACCACGAGCTGGAGAGCGAGCCGGACGTGCAGGCACTCCTCGATCGCTTCGAGGTCGGGGTCGGCGACGTGCCGGTGATCGTGTGCGAGACGGGCCAGGTCTTGAGGAATCCCACGATCGAGACCCTGGCCACCGGACTCGGGTTGAGCCGCGAAATCGATGCCTCGGCGACGAGAGACGTCATCATCGTTGGCGCGGGGCCTGCGGGGCTGGCGGCCGCGGTCTACGCCGCGTCGGAGGGCCTCGACGTGTTGGTGCTCGAGAATTCCGCGCCCGGCGGCCAGGCCGGCTCCAGTTCTCGCATCGAGAACTATCTCGGATTTCCCACCGGCGTTTCTGGTCTCGAGCTCGCCGGACGCGCCCTCACGCAGGCCGAGAAGTTCGGCGCTGAGGTGGCCATCGCCCGCGGCGCCGTCGGCCTCGACTGCACGGCGAAGCCCTACACGGTACGGCTCGCGACCGGCGAGGCCGTGCGAACGAGAACCGTGGTCATCGCCAGTGGCGCGAGGTACCGGAAACCGACCCTGGCGGAGCTCTCGCGCTTCGAGGGCGCCGGGGTCATGTACAGCGCGACCCACGTCGAGGCGCAGCTCTGCAAAGGAGAGGAGATCGCCATCGTCGGAGGCGGAAACTCTGCCGGACAGGCGGCGGTCTTTCTCTCGCAGAGCTCGGCCGAAGTTCACATGCTGGTACGAGGCCCGGGGCTCGCGGACAGCATGTCGCGCTACCTCATTCAGCGAATCGAAGACTGCTCGAACGTCGTGCTGCGAGCGCGCACGCAGGTCGACGCGCTCGAGGGGACCGGCGGCCTCGAGCGGGTCCGATGGCGCGAGCTCGACACCGGACGGTCGCAGACGCGGCCGATCCGTCATCTGTTCTTGATGACGGGCGCCGACCCGAACACGAGCTGGCTCAAAGGATGCGTGGCGCTCGACGACAAGAACTTCGTCAAGACCGGCGCTGATCTCAACCCCGCCGAGCTCGAGGAAGCGCGATGGCCGCTCGCCCGGCGACCTGATCTGCTCGAGACGAGCCGACCCGGCGTCTTCGCGGTCGGAGACGTGAGGTCTGGCAGCGTCAAGCGTGTGGCGTCGGCGGTGGGCGAGGGATCGGTGTGCGTCCAGCTCATCCACCGGGCCCTTCGCGAGCTATGAGGTGGAGATTCCTCCGTGGGCCTTTGGCCACGCGTAACGCGCAGTGATCTGAAAAACGGGCAGTTACGTCACGCCGCCGGAAGCACGAGAAGATCACGGTGCGCAGGGGGCGACACAGCGGCACATGAATTGCTCTACGAACTAGTGTCCTGAATCAGAAATGATGGAACAACTCATCAGCGTGGTGCGTTCTT
>Ga0209236_1002184_pt1 | contig 11981 bp, 7 predicted proteins | sample GraSoi013_1_40cm_FD_185819 | JGI IMG/M metagenome (GOLD analysis project Ga0209236, IMG submission 185819) | Grasslands soil microbial communities from the Angelo Coastal Reserve, California, USA - Sample 09_27_2013_1_40cm (SPAdes) (version 2) | ecosystem: Environmental > Terrestrial > Soil >... | reverse complement strand
TGAGGCCGTGGTGCGGGCCATCCTCGATGCTACCAATCGCCCGGTTTCCTGGCTGCTGGGAAGGTAAACTGACGCGATCAGGCAGTCGAGCAGTCGGGCTGTCGCGGAAAGAGAAATCCCTCGTCGTAGGCCGCGACCGCGCAACCGCCTGACGGCGCGACCGCGGCCTGTGGTGGCATCACCGCCGTAACCCCGATATAATATTGTGTGTTATGGCGAATTTTGTCGCGCGGCTGCTGGGAGATTCCACCGCGCGCGATCTTCAACGACTGCAACCGCTCGTGGGGTCCGCCAACTCCTTGGAGGCGGAGATCGCCGCTCTCTCCGACCAGGCCCTCGCCGCGAAGACCGTCGAGTTTAAGGAACGCCTGGGCAGCGGGGAGACGCTGGATGATCTCCTGCCCGAGGCGTTCGCGGTGGTGCGCGAGGCGTCGCGCCGTACGCTCGGGCAGCGCCACTTCGATGTGCAACTGCTCGGCGGCATGGTGCTGCACCAGGGGAAGATCGCCGAGATGCGGACCGGTGAGGGCAAGACGCTGGTCGCCACCCTGCCGGTGTATCTCAACGCACTCGCCGGCCGCGGAGTCCACCTGGTGACCGTCAACGACTATCTGGCCCGCCGTGACGCCGGCTGGATGGGGCCGATCTACCTGGCCCTGGGGCTGTCCGTGGCGGCTATCACCCACGACGTCAGCGGGCTGTACGATCCCGCCTACGCCGACCCGCACCCCCACGCCGACGACCGGCTCAACCACTTTCGGCCGGTGACCCGCCGGGAGGCGTATCAGGCGGACGTGACGTACGGCACCGTGAGTGAGTTCGGCTTCGATTATCTGCGCGACAACATGGCGCTGCGCCCGGAGGACCTGGTGCAGCGTGAGCTGGGGTACGCCGTCGTGGACGAGGTAGATTTCATTCTCATCGACGAGGCGCGGACTCCGCTGATCATCTCCGGGATGGTGGAGGCGTCGACCAAGAAGTACTACGAGTTTGCCAGACTGGTCGAGCGCCTGGTCGCCTCCCGCGACTACACCGTGGATGAGAAACTGAAGAGCGCGACGCTGACCGAGGAGGGGATTGCGCGCGCCGAGCGGGCGCTGGGTGTGGAGAATCTGGCCGACATCGAGCATGTGGACCTCATGCATCACATGCAGCAGGCGCTGCGGGCGCACGCCTGCTACAAGAAAGACGTGGATTACGTGGTGAAGGACGGCCAGGTGATCATTGTGGACGAATTCACCGGCCGGTTGATGCTGGGCCGCCGGTACTCCGATGGCCTGCACCAGGCGATCGAGGGGAAAGAGAACGTCCGGATCGAACGGGAGAGCCAGACTCTGGCGTCCATCACCATTCAGAACTACTTCCGCATGTATGCCAAACTGGCGGGAATGACCGGCACGGCCAAAACGGAGGAAGAGGAGCTGCAGAAGATCTACAATCTCCCCGTCGTCGTCGTCCCCACGCACAAACCGATGATCCGTCAGGATGCACCCGACCTCATCTACAAGACCGAGCAGGCGAAGGTTCGCGCGGTGGTGGCGGAGATCGAGGAGTGGCACCGCAAAGGCCGACCGGTACTGGTGGGCACGCGCAGCATCGAGAAGAACGAGCAACTGAGCGAGATGCTGCGCCGGCGGGGGGTGCCCCATGAAATCCTCAATGCCAAACAGCACGAACGAGAAGCGGAGATCATCGCGCAGGCGGGGCGGCCGGGCGCGGTGACGATCGCGACGAACATGGCCGGGCGGGGCGTGGACATCATCCTCGGGGGGAATCCGCCGGATCGGGCGGAGGGGGATAAGGTCCGCGCGGTGGGTGGGCTGCACGTCATCGGGACTGAGCGCCACGAAGCCCGCCGCATCGACAACCAGCTCCGCGGCCGCACCGGCCGGCAGGGCGATCCCGGGTCGTCACGCTTCTATGTAGGGCTCGATGATGAACTGATGCGGTTGTTCGCTGGCCAGCGGGTGGCGGCGATTATGGACCGGCTGGGCATCGACGAGGACACGCCGATCGAGCACGCGCTCGTGACCAAACAGATTGAGAATGCTCAAAAGAAGGTCGAGCAGTATCACTTCGATGTACGCAAACACGTGCTGGAATATGACGACGTCATGAACGTGCAGCGCAAGGTCATCTACGGGGAGCGCCGCAAGGCGCTGTCCGGGGAGAATCTGCGGGAGAACGTGCTGGACATGATCGAGCGGCTGCTTGGGACCTTGGTGGACGCGCACTGTCCCGCTGATGCCCGCCCCGAAGAGTGGGACCTGGAAGGACTGCAGGAGTTTTCGGCGAGGCTGATCCCGGCATTGGCGGACGCGCCACTTCCGGACGGCGCCCGCCGCGATGATCTTAAGGAGGCGCTCGTCTCCGCGGCGCTGGGGACCTACGAGCGCAAGGAGCAGGAAATCGGCGCGGAGCAGTTGCGTGAGGTGGAACGGCTGGTACTCCTGCAGACCATCGACCGGAAGTGGATCGACCACCTCTACGCGATGGAGGCGTTACGGGATGGGATTGGCTTGCGCGCCTATGCCCAGGTCAGTCCGTTGATCGAGTATCAGCGCGAGGGATACGATCTGTTCCAGCAGATGCTGGTCGAAATTCAGGAGGAGACGGTGCAGGTGCTCTTCCGGCTCCAGATACAGTCCGGCGCGCAGCTGACGCCTCGCCCGGTGGCGGCGATCCCCGGGCCGCGTCCCGCGCGCACGCCGCGCTCCGCACCGTACGGTGCGGGGCCGCGCGAGCCGGCCGGGGTGGCAAGCGTGGGCGGGGAGCCGCTGCACGCGGCGCCGCTCGACACGGCCGCAGGCCGGCGAAAGCTGGGTCGCAACGATCCGTGCTGGTGCGGAAGCGGAAAGAAGTACAAGAAGTGCCACGGCAAAGACGAGTAGCCGAGTCTCCCCAGTCTTCCCTGTCTTCCCAGTCTTCCCTGTCTACCGACTCAACCCAATTTAGACTGGGAAGACCGGGTAGACTGGGGAGACTGGGAAGACCTGCCCTTGCGGTTCTCTCCGGTCTCTTTCTGATCCTGAGTTTTCCTCCTTTTGATGCCGGCTGGCTCGCCTGGGTGGCCCTCACACCTCTCGTCCTCGCGGTCCACGGGCGCCCGATGCGTCACGCGTTCGGACTCGGCTATCTGGCCGGGGGCGTAGCATTCGCCGGTATTCTGGCGTGGATCCGCGTTTTCGGGCTGCTGCCCTGGGTCCTGCTGAGCGCATATCTGGCCCTGTACCCGGCGGCATTTGCCGTTGTCACACACTGGTGCGCCACCGGCCGCCCGGCGTGGCGATGGGTCTGGCTGGCCGCCATCGCCTGGATGGGGCTGGAGTACCTGCGTTCCACCGGCGTCTTCGGATTCCCATGGGCGCTGCTTGGTTTGACGCAGCACCGGCTGCTCCCGGTCCTTCAAGTGGCGCGGTATACAGGCGTCTACGGCGTCTCGCTTTTGGTGGCTCTGACGGGGACGTCGCTGGCAGGTGTGGTACTGGTCAGGCGTCCGGCTCCGGTGATCTTCCCTGCTATAGTGCTTGTGCTGGCGACCGGTTGGGGGGTCCAGCAGGCCCACGCCGTTCCGCCCGGCGCGATCGTGACGGCTGCGGTCCAACCCGATGTTCCGCAGGCGCAGAAGTTCGATCCGGCCTCCTCCGGCGCACAGATGACGGCGCTCCGGCGCCTGGTCGGCAACGCCGGTCGGCGCGGCGCTGAACTGATCGTCCTGCCCGAGACCGCGGTGCCGCTCAACCTCTTCGGTCCGGGCGGCGCGCTGGTCGAAGTGGGACGGTGGGCGCAGCAGGCGCGCGCCACCGTCATCGCCAGCAGCCTGGAGAACGGCGTGTCCAACGCGGCGGTGGCAGTGGCCCCCTCGGGGAAGGCGGTCAGCCGGTACGATAAGGTCCGTCTCGTTGCGTTCGGGGAAACCGGCATTGTGCCCGGCACGAGCCACGAGCCGCTGCGGACACCCCTGGGGCGGGTGGGTGTCGTCATCTGCTTCGAATCGATCTTCCCTGATGTGACCCGGGCGCTGGTGCGCAACGGTGCACAGATCCTCACCGTGATCACAAATGATGCGTGGCTCGACGGGACCGCCGGACCGGCGCAACACGCGGTGCACTCCGTGTTGCGGGCTGTGGAATCGGGGCGATGGGTCGTTCGAGCCGCCAACACCGGGCCGTCGATGATCATCGACCCGGTCGGCCGGGTGCGGGCGACCATCTCGCTCCGGCAATCGACCGTACTGACCTCGCGCGCGGGCCTGGTAGACGCTCCCACGGCCTACGCGATCCTGGGCGATGTGTTCGTGTGGACGGGCCTGGTTGTGCTCCTGGCCACGGCAGGTCCAGAGCTGATGCGCGCGCTTTCACGCCACTGGACGCGACCGGCATTCCAACATGCCGTCAGCGCCGCAGGGCTGCCGTGGCTCGCCGCAATCATCCTCCTGCGCACGCATGCGCCGTGGTGGGTCCTCCCCGTTGTGCTCTTTGGGTTCCTCGGGGCGTTCTCACTGCTCCAACCGCCGAGGCACCCGGCCCCATACGGGACAGCACACCGCACGCGGGGCCGGGCCATCCAGGCCGTCGCGGCGCTGGCGGGCGGATTGATCGTGGTCGTCGGGCTGTGGAGTCTGATGATGGCCGGCTTCCGCGCGTCGGGGGTGCCGGTACCGCCGCCTGATCTCGGTGCGCGATGGCCCCGCGAAGTCCTCCGCCTCCTCGTCACCGCAGCGGCGCTCGAATCATGGCTGCGGGGCGCCGCATTTGCCCCCATTGCAGAATGGCAGGGCCGTACAGCCGCTATCGCCATCACAACGGCCCTGGGGATGTTTGTGCAGGCGGGTCTGCCGCCGGAAGCCTACGCCTGGACGCTGGTGACTGGTGCTGCGTTTGGGCTGTTGCGGTCTTCGACGGGTAGCGTAGGGGGTCTAATCATCCCCCACGCGATGGGGGCCGCCCTGTTTTCCGCGATCGCAGCCGTGCGATAGTCGAGGGGGAGAGCCCCACCGTCTTCCGCGTTTGTCTGATATGATAATCTGCGATGACACTGGAAGAGATCAAATCGACCATCGAGTCTGACCGCGCACGCCTCGAAGAGATCCGGAGGCATCTTTGACGTTTCCGCGAAAGAGGCGCGCATCGCTTCGCTGCTAGAACTGATGCAGCGCTCCGACCTGTGGAGCAACCCTGACCAGGCGAAGAACCTCGGGCAGGAGCTGAGGACCCTCCGCTCCCAGATCGAAGATTTCACGAACCTGCAGCGCCAGATCGAAGACCTGGTCGTGCTGGCCCGGCTGGCCGAAGACGACCCCGGCGGCCTGGATCCGCAGGAACTCGCGGCCGACGCGCAGCGCGCCCACCAGAAGCTCCAGCAATTGGAGTTGATGACGCTGCTGTCGGGTGAACATGACCCAAGCAACGCCATCGTCTCGGTGCACGCCGGAGCCGGCGGTACGGATTCCCAGGACTGGGCGCAGATGCTCCTGCGCATGTACACGCGCTGGGCCGAGCGCCGCGGCTTTACGACCGAGGTCGTCGACCTCTCCCCCGGCGAGGAAGCCGGGATCAAGAGCGCGACGATGATCATCAGCGGCCCGTACGCGTACGGGTACCTGAAGGGCGAGCGGGGCGTCCATCGCCTGGTCCGTCTGTCGCCATTCGATGCCGCACACCGCCGTCACACGTCGTTCGCCCTCATCGACGTCATTCCAGATGTGGAAGAAGTCGAGGTCAACGTGCGCGACGACGAACTGAAGGTGGAAACCTACCGCGCCGGCGGGGCCGGCGGGCAGAACGTCAACAAAGTCGAGACCGCAGTCCGGATCACGCACCTACCCACCGGGATCGTGGTGCAGTGTCAGAACGAACGCTCCCAGCACGCGAACCGCCTGACGGCGATGCGACTGTTGCGCGCGAAGCTGGCGGAGCTGCAGGCGGAACAACATCAGCAGCGGCTGGCAGAACTGCGCGGTGAGTATAAGGAAGCGGCGTGGGGCAATCAAATCCGCTCCTATGTGCTGCATCCCTACACGCTGGTGAAGGACCACCGCACCGGCGAGGAAACCGGTGATGCAGAGTCGGTGATTGACGGGAACCTGGACCGGCTCATTGACGCCTACCTCAGGCGGCAGCTCGCACCCCGTTCGTAGCCGTGATCACGGCCGAGGTGAGGTGAACTCATGCCGAGAACGCTGCTCGCCGCTTTTGGGGTGGGGCTGGTGGCGGCCCTTGCCGCGCTGGGGATGCGCGCATCGATCGAGGCGTCCTACCGCGACGTGGAGATCGTCTTGGACGGGCCGGATTGGGAGGCGCTGGCGATCCGGGAGGGTGCGGATCCCCTTGCATACTTCGCCCGGGCCCGCGAGCATGGTGCGACGGCGGTGGCCGTGTACGAACAAACGCTCAAGCGACTCGCCGAGAAGGGCAAGGCCGCTTACATAGGCGGCGGACAACTGGTCAGCCACTCGCGGATAGAGCCACTCGCGGCGCCGTTTCGCGATCTTGTGGCCGGCGGCGCGGCCCGGCCCGGGATGCTCTACATCGCTGCGCCACCGGAGTTGCTCGAGTTCTTGCAGACCGGCTTCGGCGAGGTGCTGGGCGCGGCGCAGGTGCGCCGCACGTTCGGGTTGCTTGAGGTCCCCGGATTACTCGAAGAGCTGGAAGAAGCACCGCTGGGTTACATGCCGCAGGACCTCGCCCCATACGTACGTCTCGGGCTGCGCCCCGTGCTCCGCCTGCGCAATTATCCCGGGATCGCTGCGGGCGGCCTGCGCGCCAAAGTGGCGCGGCTGGCGCGGTTGGGCCGCGGGTATCCGGTCGTGTTCGACAAGACCGAGGTGCTGGGCTATGCGGGTCTGATTCCTGAGACCGCCGCCGCGCTGCGATCGGCCGGCTTCCCCTACGGGCGCATCGAGGTATTTTCGGTCCGGCGCAAGCAGCGAGGGGAAGATCAACTCGCGGCGCAGATGCGGCCCAATGTGATCCGGTTGTTCAGCCTCACCGCCGAGGAACTCCTGGCCCTGACCCCGGCGTCGGTGCGAGACAAGTTTGTCCTCGCGGCGCGGGAGCGCAACATCCGCATCCTGTACCTGCGGCCGATCCTGCCGACTGCCGGGAACGTTGGGACCCAGACCAACTTGATGCTCCTCGACCAGATGGTCGGCGACCTGACGCGCTTTGGATTACGGCCGGGTCCCGCGCGAGCGCTTCCGGAGATCCGGATTCCTCCGGTGCTGATGCTGCTGGTGATTCTGGGCGCACTGGCGGCGATGGCGCTGAGCCTGATGCTGCTCGGCCGCGCTGTGGGGATTGTGGTGTCCACGCGGTTTGCGTGGACGCTGGTGGGGATCGGGATCGCGATCAGCCTGCTCACCATGACGAGTGGGCCATGGGCACTGTGGCGAAAACTCCTGGCGTTGGGAACGGCATCGGCGGTGCCCGTCGTGGCCATCGCGGTGGCGTCACCCCACGCGGGTGTCCGTCCCATGATCGCCTCCCTGCGCACGCTGTGGGTGGCGTCGGTGATCTCACTGGCCGGCGGGGTGCTGGTGGCGGCATTGCTCTCCGGCTGGGAGTTCATGATGGCGGCCGATGTCTTCCTCGGGGTCAAACTGGCTCATCTACTCCCCGCGATCCTGGTTGGCGTCGTGCTCGCGACCGCAGACCGCCCGCCGCGGCACTGGCGGGAGGGCGTGGCGCAGTTGTGGGCGTGGTCGTCGCGACCGTTGCTGTTCCGTTACGCGGCTGCGGCGCTTGTGGTGGGTCTGGCTGCGGTCATCCTGGTGGCGCGCAGCGGCAACTTTGGGCTGCCTGTCCTGCCGGTTGAAGAGCGCCTCCGCACGCTCACTGGAGACCTGCTGGTGGCGCGACCGCGGACGAAGGAATATCTGATCGGACATCCCGCGCTCATGCTGGCGGCTGCCGCGGCCGCGGTCGGATGGCGCCTGGCGGTCGCCCCGCTGGCGGCGGTCGGCGCGATCGGGCAGGCTGGGATTATCAACAGTTTCTCTCACATTCACACCCCCCTGCTGTACACGGCCTGGCGCACGGTAAACGCGCTGGTGCTTGGGAGCATACTGGCCACCGCGGGGCTCGCAGTGGCACGCGTTGGGTGGGCGCTGGTGTCCCGGCCAGACCGGTCGTCACGGCGCAGACCCTAGCTTTTATGCGCATCGTCGTCTCCGGCTACTACGGTTTCGGGAACGGAGGCGACGAGGCTGTGCTCGAGGCCATCGTCGGAGCGCTCCGTGCCCGCATTCCGCAGGCCCACGTGGTGGTGCTGTCCGCAGCGCCAGACCAGACGAAGTCGCTGCACGGCGTGGCCGGGGTGTCGCGCACGACCGGGGCGCTGCCCGCCATGGCAGGCGCGGACCTATTTATCAGCGGCGGCGGGACGCTGATTCAGGATGTGACCAGCGCCCGCAGCGCCCTGTACTATTTAGGGCTCCTTGGACTGGCGACGGTCCTGGCCCGTGCCACGATGGTGTACGCGGCGGGCATCGGTCCGTTGCGGCGAGGCTGGCTTCGGACGTTGGCCACAGGGGTTCTTAACCGCGTCACCCTCATTACGGTGCGGGATGAGGATTCCCGCAGGCTGCTCCAGGAATTGGCCGTGCGCCGGCCCGTGCAGGTGGTCGCCGATCCCGCGTTCGCCCTGGAACCCGTTCCGGCCGCGGAGGTCCGCGATCTCGTCGGTGTCCCCGGTGCCCCTCGCATCGGCGTGGCGTTGCGGCCCTGGCGCGACGGAGGTTTCCTCGAACCATTGGTCGATGGGTTGCGCGCGGCCTGCCGGGAGATAGGGGCAGAGGTCGTCGCGCTCGCATTTCATCCAGAGCGCGATCTCGCGGTGTGCGTGCAGGCCGCCCGTGCGATGGGTGGTCGTGCGCTGGCAGGTCTGTCCCCGCGCGAGATGATGGCGGTTGTGGGCGCTCTGGACCTGGTAGTGGGGATGCGACTCCACGCGCTGGTGTACGCGGTGGCCTGCGGCGTACCACCTGTCGGGCTCTCCTACGATCCCAAGGTCGAAGGGTTGCTGACACGCGTCGGGGTGGGGCGGCTCCTTCCGCTGCCCGGACTCACCGCCGAAGGGGTTCGCCGGGAGGTGCGTGCCGCCTGGGACGAACGACACGCAGTGCATGCTCGCCTTGCGGCGCAGGCGGTGTCGCTGCGGGAAGCCGCGTTGCGCGCCGCCGATCTTGCCGCGGTTTTGCTCGCTTCCAGTGCCGGGGGGCGGGGGGAATAACGAAATTCGGCGCGCAGTCGCCCGAAAAGGACGCAGGAGGAATTCATTGTGGGCATACGAAATAGTGGAAGTCCAATGGAGCGGGTGGTGGTCGGAGCAGTGAGGGAGAGAGCCCCAATGCCGGAGGTGCTCAAGGTCGGGGCGGACTCGAAGCCCAAGGCCGTCGCGGGTGCTGTCGCCGCCGTGCTGCGGGAGAAGGGATCAGTCGAGCTGCAGGCCGTTGGGGCAGGCGCTGTGAACCAGGCGGTTAAAGCGATCGCCATTACCCGGGGATTTGTAGCTCCTAATGGGATCGACATCATCACAATTCCTGCGTTTACCAAGGTCATGATTGACGGAGAGGAACGTACGGCCATCAAGTTTCTGGTCCAGCCCCGCTGACTGTTTCCCCTCAGCGTTTCCCACAAGGTTCTCTTCCCACAACTCCACGGTTGGATTCCCGCGGCGACAGCGGCGCCGGCGGGCATGGTCGTTGGCGGACCAGGGCACACAACGATTCGTGGTAATGTAGAGACGGAATGGTGGAGAGCGGCGCCTACGGCGAACTGAAGCTGTTCTGCGGCACCGCGAACCCTGCGTTGGGCGAGGAGATCTCGGCCTACCTGCACATTTCGCAGGGCCGGGTCAACATTACCCGATTCGCTGACGGTGAGATCTACGTGCGGTTCGAGGAGAACGCGCGCGGGGTGGACGCGTTTGTCCTCCAATCGACCTGCCACCCGGTGAACGAGCACCTCGTGGAGCTGCTGATCATGGTGGACGCGCTGCGGCGGGCGTCGGCCGGGCGGATTACTGCCGTCACGCCATATTACGGGTACGCGCGTAAGGACAAGAAAGATGCCCCGCGCGAACCGATCACCGGCCGCCTGGTGGCCGACCTGCTCATGACGGCCGGGGCGGATCGCGTACTGGCGGTGGATCTTCACGCCGGGCAGATCGAGGGGTTCTTCAACATTCCCGTCGACCATCTCCGGGCCATGCCGCTGTTTGCCGACTATGTGCGGGAAAAGGATCTACCCAACGCGGTGGTGGTGGCGGCCGACGATGGTGCGGTGAAGCGCAGCAAGGAGCTGGCGGACCGGCTGGACCTGCCGCTGGCGATCATCTTCCAGCGCCGGGTCGGGAAAGACGTCAAAGAGCCGGTGGAGATCGTCGGCGAGGTGGAAGGCAAGACGCCGATCATGATTGAGGACATCATCGATACCGCCGGCACTCTGTCCGGCGCCGTCGACGTGCTGATGCGCCGCGGGGCCCGCCCGGAGGTGTACATCTGCGCGACGCACGCCGTGCTGGCCGGTCCGGCCACCGAGCGGCTCGCGCGTCAGGAGATCCGAGAGGTCATTGTCACGAACACGATCCCCGTACCGTCAGCGACGCATCTTCCGAAGATCATCGTCTTGTCCGCCGCGCCGCTGCTGGCGGAGGCGATCCGGCGGATCCACCTCAACCAGTCGGTCAGCATGCTGTTCACCTAGTGGATTCGTGACTTTGAATTCCCAGATGGTGCGCATCGCTGAAACCGCCGCTGTGACGCGAAACACCCCCGGCGAATCACGAATCACGAATTACTAATCACGATGTCAATTCCGATGGGGAAAGTTCGAACCCGTTACGCTCCAAGTCCGACCGGCTATCTTCACGTCGGCGGAGCATGGATGGCGTTCTTTAACTGGATGTTCGCGCGCAGCCAGCGAGGGACGTTCATCCTCCGCATCGAGGACACCGACCGCACCCGGTCGACGGAAGAGTACGAGCGGACGATCCTGGAGGACTTTCGGTGGCTAGGTGTCGACTGGGAGGAGGGGCCCGACGTGGGCGGGCCTGTCGGTCCGTACCGGCAGACCGAGCGCAGCCACATGTATCGTCAGTACGCGCAGGAACTGCTGCAGCGCGGGGCCGCGTACCACTGCTACTGCACGCCGGAGGAACTGGAAACCGAGCGGAAGGCGGCGCAGGCGCAGCACCGGCCCTACCGGTATTCGGGGCGCTGCCGGAGCCTCAGTGACGAGCAGCGGGACCGTTTTCTTGCCGAGGGGCGCAAGCCAACAATCAGGCTCAGGATTCACGACTATGGCGAGAAAATCATCGTCCGGGATCTGATCCGAGGGCCGGTGGAGTTTGACCCCGAGCACCTGGATGACTACATTATCGTACGGTCAGACGGCTCGCCGTTGTACAATTTCGCGAACGTGATCGATGATCACCTGATGGCCATTACCCATGTGATTCGGGGGAGCGAACACCTCTCCAATACGCCCAAGCAGTGGGTGATGTACCGCGCGCTGGAATGGGAGCCGCCGGCGTTCGCGCACCTGCCGCTGATTCTGGGCGGGGACCGCAAGAAATTGAGCAAACGATTCGCCGACACCGCGGTGCGCGATTACCGCCGCGAGGGATACCTGCCTGAGGCGCTGCGCAACTTCTTCGCCCTCATGGTGTGGCATCCTGATCCGGAACGGGAGGTGTATGCGCTGGATGAACTCGTGACGAGATTCCGGCTGGAGGAGCTCGGGAAGTCGTCGCCGATCTTCGATGTGGCGAAGCTCACTTGGCTCAACGGCCTGTACATGCGCGAGCTGATACAGCGGGACCCGCAGCGCGTCGTGGATGTGTGTGTGGAAAGCTTGAAGGCGGCGTCACTGCTGGATGGCGAGGTCACGCCGGCCACCCGCGCGTACGTGGCCAGCGTCATTCGGGTGCTTGGCGACCGGTTGAAGGTCGGCCGGGACATCCTCGCGTACGGAAGGTTC
>Ga0209236_1002182_pt1 | contig 11986 bp, 7 predicted proteins | sample GraSoi013_1_40cm_FD_185819 | JGI IMG/M metagenome (GOLD analysis project Ga0209236, IMG submission 185819) | Grasslands soil microbial communities from the Angelo Coastal Reserve, California, USA - Sample 09_27_2013_1_40cm (SPAdes) (version 2) | ecosystem: Environmental > Terrestrial > Soil >... | reverse complement strand
GGACCCGCCGTCGCACCGGGCGCGGTGGCGGCGAGTGCAGTGACGGTGCAGCAGCCGGCCGCTCTGACGCTGAGTGCCTCGCTGAATCCCGCCACGCTCTCGGCGGGCCTGCAGCAGCTCAGTCTCGTGCTGCAAGCCACGAACCCCGGCGAGGCAGGGGCTGTGTTTGCAGCGCTCCCCGCACCGACCATCGTGACCACGGGTTCGGCGAGCGCGTCCGTGGTCACGAGCCCTCCTTCTCCGGCGGGCACCGTGCTGGCCGGCGGCGCGACGCGCTCCTTCGCGTGGACTTATTCGGTAGCCAGTAGCGGGAGTCTTTCCTTCACTGTTTCCGCGTCCGGATCCGACGAGAATTCCGCCACCCCGCTGACTCCACCGGCTGCCCAGGCTGGCTCGGCCACGGTCCAGAGGCCAGCCAGCCTCACCATCGCATCCGTGATCGCCACGCCTTCCCTCGTCCAACTCGGCGACGCGATCGACGTCGCGGTGGCGTTGCGCAATGACGGCGAAGCGAGCGCAGAAAACGTGCAGCTGTCCGCCATCTCGGCAAGCACGACGGCGGCGCAAGCCGGTTCCCCCCCGGCCGCGCAAACCATCCCGGGCGGCGGTAGCGCGGTGTTTCACATTCCGTTCGTCGCGCAGTCCGAAGGACCCTTCACCCTGACCAGCAGCGCCACCGGCCGCGAGGCCAATGCCGGAACCTCGCTCACCGCGAGCAGCGTGACGTCGGCGCCGATCGCCGTCACCGCGATCCAGGTGGCGATCACGTTCCCGGACAACCGGGCGACGCTCCAGGGCGGCGCCTCGCTCAAAGCCGTGGCGAGCGCATGGAACACCGCGGGCGCGCCGATCACGCAACTGTCGCTTTCCGCCACAGGCCCGGCGACGATCGCCGCGCCCGCGAGCATTACCGGATCGCGCCAGACCGTCGGCGGGACCTTCTCGGTGTCCGCGAATGCAAATGCCGCCGCTGGCAGCGTGATCACGTTGGTGGCGAGCGCGACCGACGCCGCGGGAGCGATCGTCTCCTCGACGCCCGTCAACGTGACCGTCGGTCCTCCGGGAGTGCTTTCGCTGCGATGCCGCCCGCAACCGCAGCTCACCATCGCGCGCGGGCAATCGGGAGAAGCGAGGCTCGAAGCACAGCTGAGCGACGGCAGCTTCCAGGACGCGACGATGTCCGCCTCCTGGTCGTCGTCTGCCACGGCGATCGCCACCGTCTCGGCAGGCGTTGTCCGGGGCGTCGCGGCGGGAGAAGCGAAGATCACTGCCGTCTTCGGCGGCCTCTCTACGATCTGCCCGGTGCTCGTCGCCCCCGCGGCGCCGAGCTATGGAATCCGCCCGCCCGACCCGATCCTCCTCGGCCTCGGCGGGAAGCTCCCGCTCCTGTTCCTGCAGTACGGTGCGACCACACAGCCCACCGATCTCACCGGGTCCGCAACCTGGACGAGCAGCGCCGCGACCGTCGCCTCCGTCGCCGCAGGCGTGGTCACGGGCGCGAGCGCCGGCACTGCCACGATCACCGCGTGTGTCGCGACGAATTGCGCCAGCACGCTCGCCGTCGTGGGAGACGACCTGGACGTTCCCGGGCCCCCGGGTCTTCCCGGGGCCCGGCCCAGGACCCTTCCCTACCAGCCCTACGCCATCGGCAACTCGCAAAAGTTCAACTCGCTCCGCCTGCGCCAGGGGACGGTGACCTACCTGGCCTATGACGCCGTAGGGTTGACGCTCAACGTGGGCTCCTTCCGTCTCGAAGACGGCGCGTCGCTCCTCGGCGATGGGCTCAGCGCGCCCGGCGCCGTTTCCGACGGCAGCATCACCGCCAACGGCGAGGGCGGCGACGGCGCGCCTGGCGCCGGCGGTGGAGGCGCGGGCGCGGGGAACGGCAGCAGCTTCTGCGGTGGAAGCAACTGCGGCGGCGGCGGCGCTTCCAGCGGACAGAGCGCCGGCGGTTGCTTCTTGAGCACTTGCGCGGGCGGAGCCGGCGCGGCAGGGTCGGCCGGCGGCGCGGGCGCGCCTGGAGGTCTCATCCTCCTTGGCCCTCCCCCCGGCGACGCCGGCGGCGGTGGCGGAGACGGAGGCAAAGGCGGCCGCGGCGGCGGCTATGGCGGCGGGTTCGCCAGCGCCGGCGGCAGCGTGGGCGTTCTCGATGGCAAGACCGGCGGCAACGGCGGCGGCGGTGGCAACGCCAGCAGCGGCCCCGGCGGGGGCGGTGGAGGAGGCGGCGGCGCCATCCTGTTCAGCGGCAATGCTTCCGCATCGATCCGCATCGACGGGCTCATCTCCCTCGAGGGAGGAGGCGGAGGAATGCTGCGCTCCGCGACCAGCGCGGGCCCGGGCGGCGCAGGCGCCGGTGGCTCGCTCTTCATCGACGCAACCTCGGGAAGCGTGACCGGCGGCGGCACGATCTCCGTCCGCGGAGGCGCCGGGGGCAGCGGTTCAGCAAGCGGTGCCTGTGGCGGCGGCGGCGGTGGTGGCGGCGGGATCGTACAGATCTCCGCCCCCGTCGCCGGGCCGGATCTGGTGACCTTCATCGAGGGGGGACCTGGCGGTTCGGCCTGCGGCGGCGGCGGGCAACGCGGCGAAGCTGGAAATGCCGGCGTCCTCAAGCGCCCTTGACGCCTCGGCGTCGGCGATCAGCTCGCGGAGCAGCTCGTCGGCGCGAAGCGTCTCGAGGTGCGCAGCCCGGGGCGTGCGCAGTCGCAGCTCGGTGAGGGCGTTGTCGAGGCGATCGGTGAGACGGGAGAGATTGCGCGAGACCACCGCGGAGACATGTTCGAGCCGCTCGTCGCCCGCGCGCTCGCGACGCAGCAGCTCGATGCCGGTCCGTGCCGCGGAGAGCGGCGTGCGCAGCTCGTGGGCGAGGAAGGCGAGGTGTGTATTTCATCCGCGACGGCGCGGTCTAGCGCCTGCCGCGTCAGTAGGTCCGCCGAGAACGATGACACGCCTGCCGTTCTGGTGACGTTCGTCCACGTGGCGCACCCGCTCGAATCGCGGGATGATGAGACTTGCCGAAGCCCTCACCTGCGCCACTGAAAGGACGCCGACATGAATCGTGTCTCGATCGTCATCGCTCTGCTGGCACCGGCAGTGTCGGCCGCCAATTACGGGCCCGGCTTCCGGCAGAAGATGGTGCCGGTCGAGGGCTGCACGCTCAGCGCCACCGTCGGCGGCAAGGGACCTACCGTGCTGCTCCTGCACGGCTACGCCGAAACCGCACAGATGTGGAAGCCGCTGGCGGTCCAGCTCGCGCCGCGCTTCACCGTCGTCGCGATCGATCTCCCCGGCATCGGCGACTCCTCGATCCCGGCGAGCGGCATCGACATGAAGACCTCCGCGCAGCGGATCCACGAGGGCGTGCACAAGCTCGGCTACGATCGCGCTCGCGTCGTCGGCCACGACATCGGCCTGATGGTCGCTTACGCCTACGCCGCGATGTATCCCAGCGAGGTGGAGCAGCTCACGCTGATGGACGCGTTCCTGCCCGGCATCGGCGCGTGGAGGGACGTCTACGACGCACCTGTCTGGCACTTTCGCTTCTACGGCCATACGCCCGAGCTGCTGGTGAAAGGCCGCGAGCGGACCTACTTCGAGCATTTCTGGAACGACTTCGCCGCCGATCCGAAGCACTCGATCCCCGAGGCGGACCGGCGCGCTTACACCAAGGCCTACGCCCGGCCCGGACGGATGGCTGCCGGATTCGCCTACTTCAAGTCGTTCCTGAAGACGGCCGACGACTTCGCCGAGCTCGGCAAGACCAGGCTTCCGATGCCGGTCGCGTCGATCGGCGGAGAGAAAGCGAACGGCGACGCTCTCGGTGCGCAGGTGAAGCTCATCTCGGCCAACCCGACGGTCGTGATCGTCACGGGCTCCGGCCACTGGCTCATGGAGGAGAAGACCGACGAGACCATCGCGGCCGTGACCCGGGCGCTCGAGGAGCCCGCCACGGCGCAGAAATGACTGCGCTTCATCGACGACACCGCGCTCACCGTGACGCAGTAGTCAGGAGCGCGGGACATTGGGGCGGCGGCCGGGTCCAAAGGGTCCGGCCCCGCACCTGCTGCTTCTGGTCGATGCCTCGGTTAGGCTGGCCGCATGGACACCGAGGTTCTCGTCGTCGGCGCAGGACCCACCGGCCTCGTGCTCGCTCTCTGGCTTGCTCGTCTGGGGATCCAGGTTCGCATCATCGACAAGACCGCTGGACCCGGCAGCACTTCGCGGGCGCTCGCAGTGCAGGCGCGAACGCTGGAGTTCTACCGCCAGCTCGGTTTCGCCGACGAGTTGGTCGAAGCGGGGCTGGTGTTCTCCGCGGCGAACCTCTGGGCCAGAGGCAGGAGAGCGGCGCACGTCGAGCTCGGCAGGCTCGGCGCGGGCAAGAGCCCCTTTCCCTACGGGCTCATCTACCCGCAGGACGAGCACGAGCGCTTCCTCATCGAGCGGCTCAAAGAGCTGGACGTGCCCGTCGAGAGAATGACCGAGCTGATCGACTTCGAGGAAGTGGACGGCCGCATCGTGGCGCGTCTGCAAGGCTCGACGTGCGAGACCGCATGTCTCGCCGGATGCGATGGCGCGCGTTCCACCGTGCGCGAGAAACTTGGGATCAGCTTTCCAGGCGGCACTTACGAGCACCTCTTCTATGTCGCGGACGTCGACGCGAGCGGCCCGCTGATGGACCGCGAGTTGCACGTCTCGATCGACGAGAGCGACTTCGCCGCGGTGTTTCCTTTGAAGGGGGAAGGCCGGGTCCGGCTGATCGGCACCATTCGCCCCGGGGCAGAGAAGGAAGGCGAGCATCTCGGCTGGGAGGACGTCGGCAAGAACGTCTTGCAGCGGCTGCGCATCGATGTCCGCCGCGTGAACTGGTTCTCGACCTACCACGTGCACCACCGCGTCGCGGCGCGCTTCCGGCAAGGACGCGCCTTCCTCCTTGGCGATGCCGCGCACATCCACAGCCCCGTCGGAGGTCAGGGGATGAACACCGGCATCGGCGACGCAGTGAATCTGGCGTGGAAGCTTGCGGCGGTGCTGCGCGGCCGGGCGCCGGAACGAATCCTCCACAGCTACGAGCCGGAGCGGATCGGCTTCGCGCGCCGCCTGATCGGGACCACCGACCGCGTGTTCCAGTTCATCACTCGCAGCGGGCGCCTCGCCGCTCGGGTGCGCGTCCATGTAGCGCCGCGCGTGATCTCGGCGCTCTTCCGGCTGCCTTCGGTGCGGCGGTTCATGTTCCGCACCGTCTCGCAGACCGCGATCGAGTATCGCGGGAGCGACCTGAGCGAGGGGCGCGCGGGAGGCATCCGCGGCGGAGATCGGCTGCCGTGGCTGCGGTCCGAGCCCGACAACTTCACGCCTTTGCAGTCGCTCGACTGGCAAATGCAAGTCCACGGCGCGGCGACGCGCGAGCTGGCTGCCAGCTGCGCATCGCGCGGACTGCGGCTGCACGTCTTTCCCTGGAGCCGGAGCGCGGCGGGCGCGGGGTTCGCCCTCGACGCGAGCTACCTCGTGCGACCCGACGGCCACGTGGCGCTCGCCGATCCGCTGCAGAGCCCCGCGCGTCTCGAGCGCTATCTCGACGCTCGCGGGATCCGCTTCATCGCGGCGCCAGGCAGGACCAGTGAGGCCTTGCATCCTCGGATGTGAGTAGGATGCCGCATGCTCACGGACCGACTCCCGCGCGTTCGCCTGGGCCACCTGCCCACACCGCTGCACGAAATGCCGCGACTGTCCAAGGCGCTCGGGGGCCCACGCCTCCTCGTGAAGCGCGACGATCAGACCGGACTCGCGGGCGGCGGCAACAAGACGCGCAAGCTCGAATTCAGCGTCGCCGAGGCGCTGCGCCGTGGCGCCGACACGCTCGTCACCCTCGGCGCGGTGCAGTCGAACCATGCCCGGCAGACCGCCGCCGCTGCGGCGGCGTGCGGGTTGCGCTGCGTGATCGTCTTGCGCGGCCACGCCCCCCCGGTCGCGACCGGCAACCTGCTCCTGGACCATCTGCTCGGCGCACGGATCGTCTTCTCCGGCGAGCGCGCCCACGAGCAGGTGGCCGAGGACGTCATGGCGGCGGAGACGGCCGAAGGTCACCGGCCCTACCTCATCCCGGTGGGCGCATCCGACGAGGTCGGCGCCGCCGGGTTCGTCTCGGCGCTGGAGGAGCTGAAGGGGCAGCTCGACGAGCTCCGGCTCCGCGTCGATCGCCTGGTGTTCGCCAGCAGCTCCTTCGGGACCCAGGCCGGGCTGTGCGTGGGCGCCAAGGCGCTTGGCTTCCAGGCGGAGCTTGCCGGCATCGCGATCGACAGCACGCGCGAAGAGCTGCAGGCCGCGGTAGCGGGAATCGCCGCGCGACTCGGCGCGCGCATCGGCCTCGAGACGTCCGTGACACCGGCAGAAATCGTCGGGTACGACGCTTACCTCGGCGGCGGCTACGCCGTGCTGGGCGAGCCGGAGCGCGAGGCGATCCAACTCGCGGCGCGCCAGGAGGGAATCCTGCTCGATCCGGTCTACACGGGGCGCGCCATGGCCGGGCTCATCGATCTCGTCCGGCGCGGCGAGTTCGGCGCGGACGAAACGATCGTGTTCTGGCACACCGGCGGCACGCCCGCGCTCTTCGCCTATTCCGAGGAGCTCCTCGCCTCGCGCTGATCATCCCCGCAGCACCGCGGCTGCTTTCCTGCAGCGCGCTTCCAGCGCCGCGATCAGCGCGCGGATGCGTCCGGTGCGCTGGACGTCCGCGTGCACGACCAGCCACAGATCGACGCGTTGCACGGGCAGATCGGGGAAGACGCGGCGCAGCCGCGGATCCGCATCGCCCAGGCAGCACGTGAGCGCTCCCACGCCGAGCCCGTTCGCTACGGCTTCGACCAGCGACAGCATGCTGTTCGCTCGGACGGCAGCGCGCGCGTCGCGCAGCGAGTCCGTGAGCGACGCAAATGCCGGCGCCCCGCGGAAGCCCTCGTCGAAGAGGACCGCGTCGTGCCCGGCGAACCCTGCTCCGGGCGCGGGCGGGCGGTGCCGCGCGAGGTAATCCTCGGACGCGTAGAGCGCGAACCCCATGGACGTCAGCCGGCGGATGCGGAGATCGCCCGATTCGGGAGGGGCGAAGCGGAGCGCCAGGTCCGCCTCGCGCCGCGCGATGTCCAGGCGCGCAAGCCCCGTCTGCAGATGCAGACGGATCTCCGGGTGACGCTGGTGCAGGTCGCGCATGGCCGGGAGGACCACCGCGTGACCAGCCGACTCGGCTGCGGCGACGCGCACGGTGCCCGACAAGCGGCGATCAGCGCCGAGCGCGCGCTGCTCGACGTCGACCGCGGACTGCTCCATTTGCTCGGCGGCGGCGCGGATGCTCTCGCCCGCGTCGGTGAGCACGAACCCGTCGGGGGTGCGCTCGAAGAGCTTCGCGCCGAGCTCGCGCTCGAAGGCGGAGACCCGCCGCCCCACCGTCGTGTAGTCGACCCGCAGCCTGCGCGCGGCGCGGGCCAGGGTCTTCGCACGCGCCAGCTCGAGGAAGAAGCGCACCGCGTCCCAGTCCGCCATGCCATGCAGGATTGCATGGTCTCCATGCGCAGAGGAAGCCACCGTAGGAGCAGCCCAAGCATCCATACCGTTCACACCCGAGGAGCCACCCATGCGTCGGCCGCATCCCGACCCCCGACTCACCCTCATCGCCAGCAGCTTCGGGCTGGGCATGGCGCTGCTCGACGTCACCGCCGGCAACGTCGCCCTTCCCAGCATCCGCGCGACCTTGCACACCGACGCAGCCGGCCTCTCCTGGGTCGTCGACGGGTACACGTTGCCGTTCGCCAGCTTCCTGCTTCTCGCCGGGGGCCTGGGCGACCGCCTCGGCGCGCGGCGATTGTTCACCGCTGGGCTCGTCGTCTTCACCGCCGCCTCCGCGATGTGCGTCGCCGCGCCCGACATCCGGTGGCTCATCGCCGCCCGGGTCCTCCAGGGGACGGGCGCAGCGCTCTTCATGCCCGCATCGTTGTCGATCCTCGGCCGCGCCTATCCCGAGCCCGTCGAGCGCGCGCGGGCAATCGGCATCTGGAGCAGCCTTACAGCCGTGACCGGCGCGAGCGGACCAGTGGTTGGCGGCGCTCTCATCCACGCGTTCGGATGGCGGAGCATCTTCCTCATCAACGTGCCGATCGGCGTGGTCGGCGTCCTGCTGGCGCTCCGCTTCGTGCAGCACAGCCCCGCGTCCGCGACGAGAGGATTCGATCTAACTGCGCAAGCCGCGGGAGCTTTGGGACTCGCCGCCTTGACGTGGGCGCTGATCGAACGGTCTGCTCGCGGCTGGTCGTCGCCGCTCATCGTGCTCGCGCTGGTCTGCGCCGTCGGTGGAATCGCCGCGTTCGTCGCGCTCGAGCGACGCAGCGCCGATCCGATGCTGCCGCTCCACCTCTTTCGCGATCGGACTTTCGCCACCACGTCGGCGGCGGCCCTGGTTTACGCTGCCGGCTTCTTCGGCGGCCTGTTCGTGCTCTCGATCGAGTTCCAGGACATCCAGGGACATGGCCCCGCGGCCGCGGGTCTGCTCTTCGGTATCGTCAGCGTCTTCTTCGGCGCGACGAGCATCGTCACAGGGAGATTGGCTGGTCGCTACGGAACACGCGCGCCGATCGTCGGTGGGCTCGCCGTCCTCGTCGCCAGTGCAGTGGGGCTCGCCGAGCTGCCGGGCTCGGCGCCCCTCTTGATGCAAGGGCCTCTACTGGCGCTCACCGGCCTGGGGGCAGCTCTGGTCGCGCCCTCGATGAACGCCGCGATCCTGGCCAGCGTGCCCGCGTCGCTGGCGGGCATCGGCGGCGCGGTGCTCAATACGAGCCGTCAGGTCGGCACGGCCTTGGGCATCGCCGTGTTCGCGTCCTCCTTCCACGGCCGGCCGGCGGCGGAAGCCGTCCGCCTTTCGCTCGGATGCGCCGCGCTGCTCTACCTCTGCGCGCTCGCCCTTGCTTCGCGTGCACCCGCGCCGGCGTCGCAGACGATTTGCGACGCCATTCCGCTCGCCGACTGACCCCGATGCATTCCGAGGAGCAATGATGAGAGCGATGCGCGCCGAGTCGTTCACCGGGTACGGAGCCCTGAAGCTCGTGGAGGTGCCAGGACCTCGCGCGGCTGCCGGGAGGATCCTTGTCCGGATCAAAGCAGCAGGCGTCACCCCGCTGGACCACACCTTGCTTTCGGGCGGCTACCCACCGGCGACGCCTCCTTTGATCCTGGGGAACGAGGGGGCGGGAGTCGTGGAGGCTCCCGGCGATTCTTCCTTTCCAGAAGGCGCCCGGGTCATGCCACGGCGAGATCTTCGTCCTGTTGTCGTCTCCACAGGCGGCGCAACCGGCCCAGCAGCGCCAAGGGGCTCTGGTAGCCGCCGCGTTCGATTCCCTCACGCAGCATCTTCCGGATCGCGGCGGCCTGCCGCCGCGCCAGCTCCGTCTGCGCGAGGTTCCGCGCCAGCAAGGCTGCGCGCCGCGTGTGCTCTTCCGCCTTCTTGCAGATGCGCAGTCGCATCAAGAGCTCGCCCATCTTCAGCTGGGCGATGAAGCTGTCCGGGGCTAGCCTTACGCCTTCGCGCAGCTCCTCGAGCGCTTCTTGCACATCGAGGTTCACGCAGAGCGCCATCCCGAGAAGCACGCGCAGCTCTGAAACCTGCGGGTGCCTCGAGACGCTCTCGCGAAGCTGCACGACCAGCTCGGTTCGCTCTTCCTGCCCGAGCAGGTAAGGATCCGCGAACATCCTGAGCAGCAGCCCCCGTGCGCGTTCTGGAACCGGAACGAGCGCGGCGGCAGGAACGGGCGGCGCCAGCGCGCTGGTGTCTACCTGTGGTTCCATCAACTCGCTGTCCTGCAGCCGTTCTGGATTCATGAAAGTCCCGCCTGGTTTCGTCTTGAATGGAGGAGAAGGGATGGCGAAGCCGTCAGCGCCTCGCCATCCCTCCCGTTCACGCCGCTGCGGCAAACACGGGTTCCGGCCGGAACACGAACTCCGGATAGCCGAGCTGGCCCATCTCCGGAATGTCGAGACCGTTCAGCTCGGACTCCGCCGACACGCGATGTCCGATGACGTACTCGAGCACCATATTGATGGCAAAGCTCAGCGTGAACACCACACCCATCAAGGTGGAGATCCCCACGAGTTGCGCAGCGAGCTGGCTTGCGTCTCCGTAGAACAGCCCCGTCACCGAGCCGGTGACGCCGTTCCAGCTTCCGCCGTAGTTGCTGGTGCCGTCGGCGAAGAGACCGACCGCCAGCACTCCCCACAGTCCGTTGGTGCCGTGGACCGAGATAGCGCCCACCGGATCGTCCACCTTGAGCACGTTCTCGACGAACGACACGCTGACGCAGACCAGCACGCCGGCGACGAGGCCGATGATCGCGGCGCTCGGCGCGCTGACGAATCCGCTCGGCGCGGTGATTGCCACGAGCCCCGCGAGAAGACCATTGCCGGACATCGATGCGTCGGGCTTGCCCTTGGCGATCCACATGTAGAGGATGGCGCCGAATGTCCCGGTGCAGCCGGCCAGCATCGTCGCCACGGCGATGGTGCCGATCCGCAGGTTGCCGTTGGCTGAAGCACCCAGGGTGCTGCCCGGGTTGAATCCGAACCAGCCGAACGCGAGGATGAAGCAACCGATCAGGACCGCGGAGATGTCATGTCCGATGATCGGATTGGCCGAGCCGTCGCGGTTGAACTTGCCGATGCGCGGACCGACGATCAAGCACACGGCCAGGGCAGTGAGCCCGCCGACCGAGTGCACGACGCCCGAACCGGCGAAGTCGGCGTACCCTTTGCCCAGCCCCAGGTTGGTTCCCAGCTGGGAGAGCCATCCCCCGCCCCACGCCCAGTTGGCGAACAGCGGGTACGTGAGCGCGCCCATGATCACCGAGGTGACCGAGAAGGTGATGAACTTCCATCGCTCCGCGCAGGCGCCGGTCACGATGGTCAACGCCGTGTCCATGAAGACCATCTGGAAGAGGAAGATGACCATCACGCCCACGTCGTAACTGCTACCGGCGAGGAAGTACCCGGTCTTGCCAAAGAGGCCCCAGGTCTTTCCGAACAGCGAGATGCCCTGTTCGGCCATCAGGGGATTCAGGCCGCCCAGGTTCGCATTGCCGGCCGCGCCTCCCATCTGGATGGCAAAACCGATCAGCCAATACGCGAGCAGGCCGCAACCGTACACGAAGAAGTTCATCATGTACGTGTGGTTTGCGTTCTTCACCCGCGTGAGCCCCGACTCGACCATGGCGAAGCCCGCCTGCATGAACATGACGAGGAAGCCGCAGATGAGGGTCCAGACGAAGTTGATCGCGACCTTGTTCTGCCCGATCTGGTTGCCGGCGTCCGCCAGCGTCGGACCCGCCTTCGCGTCCGTCATGGTCACGTCGGCGATGCTTCCGGTGAGGGTGCCGCCCGGATCGCCCTTCTGGAGATCGGCAACGGTGGGCGCCTTGGCCGCGGCTTCCCTCAGCTCTGTGGTCGCTGGTGACACGGGGGCCGGCGCCGCTGCGGGCTGGGCAGGCGCAGCCGAAGCCTGAGCGTATGCCGTCGCGCCCGCTGCCGAACCGAACGCGAGGATGCAGAGAGAAAGGAGATTCTTTCTTAGAGTTGCCGTCATCTCGCCGACTCCATGGCCCTGGGCCCTCCAGTGAGTTCCGATTCCAGCGTGGCCTTGCCCGCAACCGCGGTGAATCCATTGCGCGCTGATCTTCCGCTCGCCGTTTTCCAGAACGCCGTCTTGTTGAAGGCCGCGGGCAGGACATAGAGCATCCCGAAGAGGCTCATGCCGATGCCCAGCAGTGAGACGACGATCCGCCCCCCGTTGCTGTCCACGAAGTGCAGGCCGCCGATCGTGACCACCCACCCGAGCAAAACGACGCCCGCGCCCATCCACTTCATTGCTTCCGGGCTCCGCTGAAGGGGCGTTTCCCCCTCGAGGGGCTTGATCTTGAGGAAGCCCGCCGCCGCCGCCAGCAGGATTCCTACGCCCACCAGC
>Ga0209236_1002181_pt1 | contig 11987 bp, 7 predicted proteins | sample GraSoi013_1_40cm_FD_185819 | JGI IMG/M metagenome (GOLD analysis project Ga0209236, IMG submission 185819) | Grasslands soil microbial communities from the Angelo Coastal Reserve, California, USA - Sample 09_27_2013_1_40cm (SPAdes) (version 2) | ecosystem: Environmental > Terrestrial > Soil >... | reverse complement strand
CGACGTCGCGCCCGGCGTTCTCCCACGGCTCATTGTCTTCCTCTTTATAGGCGCTGTCCGGCAACAGCAGCGTCCAGGCCGTGTTCGCCGCCTTGAACGGCAAATGCCGAGCATTGAAGCTCTGCACCCACGCCGGGAGCGTGTCGGAGTAGTACCTGCTCGTCGTGAAGATGCCCGACTGATACCAGTAGACCTGCTCCTTCGCCTGGCCGATCGGGAGAATGGCGCCGCGGTCCTTGCGACTCACCGACAAGACGCGGGCGTTCGGATCCGATGCCTTCAGCCAATCAACGAGCGTGGTGCCGCGAAACCGGCGCGGCGAGGCGCCGGGCCCACTCGTGCCGATCAGCGGCGCGGTCGAATCCTGCACGCCCTGTGAGTTCCTCATAATGCCCGTGTGCGCCGGCCACAGCCCCGAAAGAATCGTCGAGTGGCCGGGCGCCGTTTCCGTAATGGCGTGGTCCTGGTATCCGTCGGTGAAGACTGCGCCTTCGGTCATGAGCTGCCCCAACCCGCCCGTGAGCTGGGTTTTCCAACGATTCAGATAGTCCGGACGCAGCTGATCCACCGTGATCACCACGACCAACTTCGGCCGGGAGGGTGCGGGAGTTATAGAACCAGTGAATGCAGCAAGGGCGACACCGGCAGGGAGGATCATGGCCAGAAAGTAGCCGCCCTCAGGCCGTTGCCGCCACCGGCTGGTCGGGTCGTTCACGGAATGCCATCCGGCCGGCTATCGCGACGACCACAGCGGCAATGAGGAACGGCACGCCGTGTCCCAGCTGGTCGAACACCAGCGTGGCGCCGACGGGACCCACGATGCTCGCGATTCCCCGCAGCGTCTGCTGCGCTCCCATCACCAACCCCAATTCGTGGCGGGGCACGCGCTGACTGACGAGCGACGTCGAGGCCGGAAAGAGCAGCGCGGTGCCCACCGGAACCAGCGTCAGAAACAGAATGAATACGACGATCGCGGCATCAAGGCCAGCCCCAGAAAGAGCGAGATCGTACCCATCTGCATGGTGCGGATTTCGCCGAAGCGGTGGTTAAACCAGCCCACCAATCCAAAGCGCATGAGGACCCCGACGACGCCGAAGATGGTGAAGAAATAGCCGATGGTCTCCTCCGTCACGCCGTAGACGTCCTTGAAATACAGTGCCATCACCCCGATGACGACGTTGAGCGCCAGCATGCCGACGACATAGATCCAGATGACGCGATGCGCGGGCGCCGACGGACGCTCGACGATCTCCAGGAGAGTCTGCTTGATCGTGCGCCCCGGCGGCAGCTGCTGCCCGCTCGCCGTGTGCGTGTGGTGGATGCGCGATTCGGGTAGCCAGCGCCACGCGAACACGACGCAGAGCAGCATGAGCCCCGCCGCCACCAGCCCGGGCACTTCGGTCCCGAAGCTGCGCGCGACCGAGCCGATGACGGGGCCGATCAGCACGCCGGCGCTCGTCGCCGCGGAGATCCAGCCCAACGCCTTCGCCCGCTCGGCTGGAGCCATCGTGTCGGCGACGTACGCCTGCGCCACGCCGGTGGTACCGCCGCCCAGGCCCTGGACGATACGTGACGCGAACAACATCCAAAGACTGCTCGCGAACCCGAAAACCACGTAGGCGAGAGCCGATGCCGAAAGCCCGATGAGCATCGCAGGTCGCCGGCCATAGCGGTCCGAGAACTTCCCCCACACCGGTGAGGAGATGAGCTGCGCCACGGCGAACGAAGAGATCAGCCATCCGACCATCCACTCCGGCGCATGCATGCGCGTGGCGTAGAACGGCATGAGCGGCGCGACCAGCATGAGGCCGAGCATGTCCACGAAACAGACCGCCATCAGCACCGAGAGCCGTTTCATCGCCTCGCTCCAATGCCTAGCACGAGCGCGCTGGCGACCATCACCACGACGCCGAACGCCGCGGCGACGCCGACCTCGTCGAGCCGCAAACTCGAGAGAATTTCAATCGAGATGGGACGCGTTTCGTACGTGTAGAGGACGATCGACGCGACGAGATCTCCGAGCGCCGCGACGAACGCGAGACTCGCGCCGGCCATGAGGCCGGGCGAGAGCTGTGGCAGCGTAACGCGGGCCAGCGTGCGCCAGCGGCCCGCGCCGAGACTCGCGGCCGCTTCCTCGAGCGACGGGTCGAGCTGGCGATACGACGCGAGCAGTGCGCGGCCCGTGAGCGGTAACGCGCGCACGAGGTAGGCGAGCGGCAGAATGAGCGCCGTACCGACCAACACGAATCGCAGCTCGAGCGGCGCATGCACGCTGAACGTGATCGCCAGCGCGATCGCAAAGACCGTCCCCGGAAGCGCCCACGGCAGCGCGAGCAGTCCCTCGATCACGCGACGCAGCACGACCCGACGCCTGACCACGAGCCAGCCGGCTGCGAGCGCCAGCACAACGGCGAGCGCGGTACTCGCCGCCGCCATCCACAATGAATTGAGCAGCGGCCGGAGACGCTCGGCCTCGGAGAACAGGCGCCGGTAGTTGTCGAAATTGATTACCGGCGGGAGCATCTGCGTTGTCCACGCGCCGTAGGGCACGAGCGACACCAGGCCCAGCGTCAGATGCGGAAGCAGCAACACGACCGCGAATCCCCACCCCGCGCCCGTCGCGAGCATCCGCGCGCCCCTGCGACGGATCGGCCGGCGCTGCGGTGCGATGCCCTTCCCCAGCGCCACGAGCACGTCGTCGCCTTCCGTGCGTCGCAGAATCGCCAGGCCAACCACCGCGACGACGGCCAGCGCCACCGTCTCCACCATGGCGAGCGGCAGGTCGCCGTTCAGCTTGGTCGCCACGATCTGCGTCGTCATCACGCGAAAGCCGCCACCGAAGATGTACGGCGCGCTGAACGAGCCGAGCGCGGTCATGAACGTGAGGATCGCGGCACCGACCAGCGATGGTCGCAGCAGCGGGACGATCACGCGCCACAACGTGGCGCGCCGGCCGGCGCCGAGCGCCTGCGCAGCTTCCAGCATCGACACGTCCAGCTTGGCCAACCCGGCGCGCGTGAACAGATAGAAGTAGACGTACATCGAATACGCGTGGACGAGGAGAATGGCGAGCGGCCCCTGCAACCGCCACGGCGCTTGCTCGAGCCCGAGCAGCGTTTGCAGCGCACGTGTGACGAATCCCGACTCTCCATACAGAAAGAGGAAGGCAATCACGCCGACGAGCGGCGGCAACACCACCGGCAGTGCAATCAACGCGCCCAGCGTCCTGCGGCCGGGGAAATCGAACCACTCGAAGAGAAAGGCGAGGGGAATCCCAATCGCTGCCGCGAGTGCGACGCTCGCAAGAGAGATCCACACACTCGCCCACAGCGCGGCCCATTCGCCGGCGCGTGTGAAGAACTCGCTCCAGGCGCCCGGACCGTTCGCAGCTTCGAGCACGACGATCAGAATCGGGTACACGACCAGCCAGGCGAGCAACAGCGTCATCACCAGCCCTGCCGCATTCACGTTGCGAACGCGATTCATCGCCGACCCGCCTCGTCTGGAAGGGCGATCACGCGAGTCGCGTCCACATAGACGCGCGCCCCCACCTGGGCGCCATCTGGCTCGGCGAGTACCTCGAATCGCTGGCCGTCGTCGCCCTCGATTTGGAAGAACGCTGCGGCTCCGGTGTAGCGACGCTCCCGCACCACGCCCGGCAGACCGGCGTCGCCGAATCGCAGGCGCTCCGGCCGGACGACGAGCACGTAATCAGGGCGCGTCAAGCCGAGTGCACGCGCCGCTGCCCCACGAAACACGTTCGCGCGTCCGACGAACGACGCGACAAAGAGACTGGACGGGTGCTCATACAGCTCTTCCGGTGAGCCCGTCTGCTCGAGATGACCGGCGTTGAGCACCGCGACGCGATCGCCCAAGTCGAACGCTTCTTCCTGCTCGTGCGTGACGAACACCGTGGTGATCCCCACGCGCTTGATGAGCTGCCGCAGCTCGCGGCGCGTGCGCTCGCGCAGCGTCGGATCGAGGTTCGACAGCGGCTCATCGAGCAGCAACACGCGCGGCTCCGGCGCGAGCGCGCGCGCGAGCGCCACCCGTTGCTGTTGTCCCCCGGAGAGTTCGTGAACTTTGCGGCGTTCGAAGCCGGAGAGATCCACGAGGTTCAACGCAGCGGTGACCTTCGCATCACGCGCATTCGATCCCGGGAGACCGAAGCCTACGTTCTGGCCGACGTCGAGGTGCGGAAACAGCGCGTAATGCTGGAACACCATCCCGCAGCGGCGGCGGGCCGGAGGAACGTTCGTCACATCCTCGGTCGCGACCGCGATTCGTCCGCCGTCCGCCGTCTCGAATCCGGCAAGCAGCCGCAACATCGTCGTCTTGCCGCTGCCCGAAGGACCGAGGAGGGCAAGGATTTCGCCGCGGGCGATGTCGAGCGTGATCGGGCCGACCGTCATGCCGTGTCCCCATCGCTTTTCGATCGCCTGGATTTCGAGAAAGCCGCTCAATGACGGCTGCCCTCCCGGTGTCCCGTCCCGCGCACGTGCTGGTCCCACCAGCGCATCCATTCCGGCCCGTGCTCGGCCAGGAGATTCCAGTTCACGTCCGCGACCACCATGCGGCGGCGGACGTCGCGCACCCAGTCGGGGAGCGAGTCCGCGGGCAGATCGAGCCGGGCCGGCAACCGATACACCTCGCGGGCCGCGGCAAGCTGCATCTCGGGACTGCCGACGAAATCGACGAAGCCCCGAGCGGCCGCGAGATGCTTCGCGCCACGGACGACCGCGATCCCATCCTCGATCGCGACGGTTCCGCTCTTCGGGAAGACGTACCCTATGGGCATGCCGCGCCGGCGACTGATCAGCACGTCGGGCAGATCCCAAACCGTCAGCAGCCCCTCCTGGCGTGCGATTCTCTCGCTCACGAGCGCGGGGTTTTGCTCGTACGCCTTCGTCTGGCCATCGAGTCGCCGCAGCCAGGCGAAACCGGCGGCGGTGTCGCCCGTCTGGTTGAGACCGCGCTCAATGATGAACCCGAAAACGGCACGCATCGTCCCGCTCGCGAGCGGGTCGCGGATGATGATCTTCCCGGTCCACTTGGGATCGAGCAGGTCGTCCCAGTCCTGCGGCGCGTCTTCGGCACGCACGACTTTCTCGGGATACAGAAAGACGACCGGCGTTTCGTACGCGGCGAAGTAGCAGTCGCCGGCCCCCCGCGCGCGCGCCGGAATCGCGCCGGCCCACGCGGGACGAGCGCAGTCGAGCAACGAGTCGTGCGCGGCGGGCGCGAGAATCAGCGATGGACCGCCGAACCAGACGTCCGCCTGCGGATTGGCGCGCTCCGAACGAACACGGTCGTAGACATCCTGCGAGCCCATATCGAGCCAGCGCACGTCGATATCGGGATGCAGCGCCTCGAAGCGGTGCTCGAAGAGCGACAGCAAGTCGCGGCCGTGAGGGCTGTAGATCACCAACGGAGTGCGGTGGTCCCGGGAGCATGCGGTGAGTGTGAGGAGTAGTGCCGCGAGAATCAATGCGGAATTTGGAATGCGGAATGCGAAATTCACCTGTAAGCGTTCATTTCGCATTCCGAATTCCGCATTTCGCACTTGATTACGGAACATTCCGCCGCTTGAGACCCAGCAAGTTCACAAACAGCCGATATGCGCCGGGGACGCCAGCCGGCAGTTGCCGGAAGAAGCTCAAGCCCGTGTACACGTAAGTGCCGCGGCCAACGGGAGCCACGAGCAGCCCACCCTTCAGCTCCTGCGGGGGATTCGGCGGCGGATCGTGCATCTCGAGCACCGGCACGTAGGTCGTGTCCCAGTCGTGCGCGAAGTAGAGGCCACGCTCCTGAACCCAACCGCGCCAGTCGTCCGGACCGATCTCGTTGGGATAATGAAATACCGGATGGGCGGGATCGAGCGCGGTCACCGCGGCGTTTTCGTCGGTCACCCGATCGTGCGGCCGAGCAATGTGCAGCGGGTAGGGCGCAAAGCCGCCGTCCACGAACGGGTACTGCTGGTACTGCACGATCAACAGCCCGCCGTTCTTCCCGTACTCGAGCACTCGTCCGTTGTTGGCGACGAGCGCCGGGTCGGTTTCGTACGCGCGACTGCCGATGACGATCGCGTCGTAGCGCGACAGATCGCCGCGGGCGAGAGAATCGGGACCGATCAGCTCGACCGGCACGCCGACCGCGAGCAGCGCTTCGGGAACGCGGTCGGCCGCTCCGCGCACGTAGCCGACGCGCGAGAGCGCGGGAAGCACAAGACGCGCGACCCGAACTTGCGCCACCGAGGTGTGGGACAACGCCCGCGGCCGGATGTGGGGATAGTCGATGATCTCGAGCCAGCCGTCGAGCTTGCGTCCCCCCCCCCCCCCTGCGTCGCTCGTCATCGCTGCCGCGCGAACATCATGCATCCCCGGCTTGAGGCTGTCCGCAGCCGGCGGCGCGACCGCCACGGTGACACTCTTCGATTCGTCCTCGCGCGCAAACGCGAGACTCTCGGCGGCAGGGATGGGCCAGCCGACGGGGGCAGTGACCGCTGCGCGAGCGGCGATCGAGCCGCGTGTCCGGTTGGTAGTGGTGACTGTGAAGTGCCGCGGCTCCCGGGATCCACCATCGATCGGCCACAGCAGCTCGTCAGGCGTGATCGCGACGTCGAGATCGCGCGTGACGAAAATGGGCCGCCGGATTTCCCCGATCGCCTGGTCACGATAGCGATAGACGACTTCGCGCGTCAGCGTCACCGGCTCGCCGCCGATGAACAGGCGCACGGTCGCAGTTACCGGCGGCGGTTCGAAGGGCAGGCCACGAACCGCAGCGGGCACCGTCGACCAATCGTACAGACCACCGCGATTCGTGAGCGGCCGCCTCAGGAAATAGGGCTGCGTCCGCTCCGCGTCCCGCGCGACCGTGAGGACAAAGCGGCGGGTGACGACAGCGCCCGGCGACACGGCCGGCATCCCGGATTCGAGCCGTTCCAGCGTCCACCCCGCGGGCGCGCCGACGTTGATGCTATCGACGCGCACCGCGCTGTCGCCCGCGTTCCAGATACCGACCTCGATTTGCAAGCGCTCGCCCTGCGTCACGATGCCATCATCCGCCGTGCCATCGATGCTGACCCCGGCGGCAATCGCGAGCGCCCGCTCGAGTACGCTCCGCTGCTCCGGGTCCGCCGAGCCGAGTACGCGCAACGCGCGCACGAGATACGGCAGCGTCGCGGCCGGCCGCCATGGCGTCAGCACAGCACGCGCGGAGTCGATCAGCGCCGCGTAACCGGGCACGCGGACCGCCGTATCCACACCGGCGAACACCGACGGCTCATTCGTCGGGGTCATGCCCGGCTTGGTCGCGACCAGCGCGACGCGCGCGGTGGCGGGTCCGGCGCGTTGCAGCTGACCCATGTCCTGCGAGCGATGCCGGCTGCGACTCGCCATCGCGATCTGGAAGTATGATTGCCCGAGGATCGCATCGAGGACGCCCACCGGCAGCGCGAGTGTGGTCGCCGACGTGTCGCCCCGGGTGGAGCGATAGAACTTGAGCGGACCTCCCGCGGAGTCGCGCATCAGGTCGAACGCCTGCCGCGCCACAATTCCGGAGACCTGATGTTGGCCATGGCCGTCCGCCGGCGTTCCCGAGAAGACGGAGATGATGATTTGCGGGCGGAAGCGGCGGATGATGTCGACGACGTCTTTGAGGATGGAATCGCGCGGCCAGAAGCGGAATGTTTCGTCCGCCGTCTTCGAGTATCCAAAGTCGTAGGCGCGCGTGAAAAACTGCCGCGCGCCGTCCAGCTCACGCGCCGAGAGCAGCTCTTCGGTGCGGATGACGCCGAGCTCCGCCCCGAGCTCCGGTCCGATCAGATTCTGCCCCCCTTCTCCCCGGCTCAACGACAGGTACGCCGCTTGCGCGCCCATGCCGCGGGCGAGCAGGACCAGGAGTTGGGTGTCCTCGTCGTCGGGATGCGCGCCGATCAGGAGCACGCGTTTGTTGCTGCCGAGCTGCCGCAGCAGACTCGCCAATGCAACAACGCCGCCGGTGCCGGGTGGAGACAGCTGCCCGCGCGCGACACCGGCGGCGCCGAAGCTCAGGAGGAGCCCGACGACTAATCGTCTCACTATTGGGAAAGGTACACGGCGCCGCCCTTCATAACGAACTTGACCCGTTGCAGTTCCGTGATGTCGCGCGTCGGATCGCCCGCGACCGCAATGATGTCCGCGTAGAGTCCGGGCGCAATCGCGCCGATGTTCTGTTCTTGTCCGAGGAGCGCCGCGGCGACGGACGTGCCGGACTGAATCGCCTGCATCGGCGTCATGCCGTACTGCACGTAATACTCGAATTCCTTCGCCTGATTGATCTCGGTCCACGGAAATCCGCCGACGTCGGTCCCCATCGCGATCTTGACGCCTTTGCGGAGCGCCTTGCCGAACGCACGCCGCTCGAGCGCGACCAGCGCCGGCCACACACCGCCGCGCGGCAGGACGTGCACGCCGACGGTCACGGTGGGCACCCAGTAGACGTTGTTCTTCACCATCACGTCGATGAGCGAGTCGGTGAGTCCATCGCCGTGCTCGATCGAGTTGACGCCGGCGCGCAGCGCGGCCGCGATGCCGTCCGAACCAATCGCGTGCGCCGCCACACCGCGACCCAACCGGTGCGCTTCGTCCACGATCGCCTTCGCTTCGGCGTCGGTGAAGTTCACCCAGCTGTGGAGCACACTGTCGGGGGGGGGCCCGAAGAAGTAGCGGCGGTCGCTGTAGTACTTGATCCAGTCGGCGCCGTGCTGCACTTGCTCGCGCACCGCGAGTCGCGCGTTATCGACGCCGTCCACCGTTTGCACGCCGTGCGGCAGCTCGATCTCCCAGTTCGGCGTCCCGATCGGATACATCCCCGTCGGGGCCATCGCGCGCGTCGACGCGAAGATCCGCGGTCCCGGCACCTCGCCCCGGTTCACGGCCAGTTTCACGTCGACGTCGGCGTACATCGCGCCTTCGGTCTCGACGTCGCGAAGCGCCGTGAAGCCGTGCTCGAGCGATAGCCGCGCGTTGCGAGCCGCGAGAACGGCGCGGTACGGAATGGATTGCTTGAGCAGCTGATCTTCGTATTCCTGTGACGTGATATCGCCCTGGAGCAGGAGATGCGTATGCGCGTCGATGAGCCCGGGGAGGACGGTCATCTGGGAGAGATCGATGATGCGCGCGTTCGGCGCCTGACTCTGGAGCTGAGCGACGGCCCCGACCGCCTTGATGCGCTCACCCTCGACCAGGATGGCGACATTCGTCTGCACCTGCTGCGAGCGGCCATCCACCAGCCGGCCGGCTTTGATGAGCGTCTGCTGAGGCGACGGTGTTTGCGCCACGAGAAACACGGACGTTGTGGCGCTGAACAGGAGGACTAGGGAAAGCGTGCGCACGAGATCTCCACAAGAAAACGGGACGGGAGAACTTACTCCCATCCCGTAACTCCGACTACGTTCCCTGCTGTTTAAAAAAACAGCCAAGTCAGGGGGTGAGGTTTACCGCGACGCCAGCGGCTTGCCGTCCGCGTCGAGGAAGCGAATCTCGCCGAAGTTCAGCTCACGAATCCCGGCTTCGATCTTGGAACGATCCCCCACCACCACCCACACCAGATGATCCGGACGAATCGTTTCGGCGGCCGCGGTGGTCGCGTCGGGAATCGTCAGGCTGCGGATGCGCTGGGCGTAGGTGTCGAAGTACCGATCGTCCAATCCAAAGGTCACGAGCTGCTCGATTGAGCCCGCCACCGCATCCATCGTCTCCCAGTTGCCTGGCAACGTGAGCGTGAGATTCGCCTGCGCTTTCGACAACTCGCCCGCATCGATCGGCCGGGACCCTAGAATCCCACGCAGCTCGCGGTCGACTTCAACCATCGATTCCTTGGTCTTATCGGTCTGCACCGGCGCATAGGCGATGAACGGCCGTTGCCCGCGGGCATCCCAGATGAACGTGAACGCACCGTAGGACCAGTGCTTCGCTTCGCGTAGGTTCATGTTGACCCGCGACGTGAACTGGCCGCCCAGCAGCGATGTCATCGACTCGATCGCGTACTCGTGCGGATTCGCCTTCGGCGCGGCGAGGTCGGCCGCGAGAATCACCGACTGCTCCGCACCGGGCCGGTCGAGGATGTAGACGATCGGCTTGGGTTGATCGAGAACGGTCCCGATGTTCTTCTGCGGCACATCACCGCTCGGCCACCCGCTGAACAGCCGGGTCAGCTTGGGCTGAATCTCGCGCAGCGAGACGTCGCCCACGATCACGAGTGTCGCGTGATTCGGTTTGAACCAAGTGCGCTGGAAACGCGCCAGGTCATCACGCGTCATCGCGGACACTGACTGTTCCGTCCCCGACCCGGTCAATGGATTGCCGTACGCGTGCCCGGCCCCGTACAACAATCCGGGGAATACGCGCAGCGCCATCGACACCGGCTGGACTTTTTCGCGCTGGATGCGCGCGAGCCGCTGCCGCTGCTGACGCTGGAAATCGGCCTGCGGGAACGACGGATGGAGAATGACCTCGGCGAAGATGTCGAGCGCCGGATCGAGATTGTCTTTCAGCGTGGACAGGCCGACGCGGGAGATATCGAGCTGCGAGCTGGTGAAGAGCTGCGCGCCCAGTTGCGCCAGGGTGTCGCTGATCTGCAGCGCGGTCCGTTTGGTGGTGCCCTCATCCAGCATGTCGAGCGCCAGGCTCGCGGTTCCCGGCGCGCCGAACTGATCGGCCGCGTACCCCGCGTCCACCAGCAGCGCGAGATTCACTTGCGGAATCGAGTGCCGCTGCGCGAGCACGATCTTCAGCCCGTTGGGCAGCGTGGCGCGCTCGAGTGCGGGAAACCGCGCATCAGGGGGCGTGCCGGCATCCGGCAGCTTGGAGCGATCGACGTCGCTGGCACTCGCCACGAGCTCGGGGTACGGATGCACCTCCAGCGCGTAGTCGCCGTCGCTGAGCCAGCGGGCCGCCGCGCCGCGCAGATCCGCCGCCGTTGCGGCGGCAACGCGCTGCTCGGTCACCAGATAGTTGTCGGCGTTGCCGGCGTACACCTCGTTGATCGCCAGCACATCCGACTTGCCGCCGAAACCACCGATCCGCTCGACGCCGCGAATGAAGTTGGCGCGGGCTTGCGTCTTCACACGGCGCAGCTCGCTCGGCGTCGGACCACTACCATTGAAGCGCGCCAGCTCCGCGTCGATGGCGCGTTCGACGCGCGTGAGATCACCGCCCGGCTTCACCGTCGCGCGAATGACGAACTGACTGCCGATCTCGCGTGAATCGACGTACGAGACGACGTCGGTCGCGATCTGCTCATCGTATACCAGGCGCCGGTACAGCCGCGACGTTTTTCCCTGCGCCAGCACGGCCGTGACCAGCTGGTCGAGATAATCGTGGTCCTGTGACCCGAATGGCGGGATGTTCCATTCCTTGTAGATGCGCGCCTGCGGCACGCGGTCCTGCATCACTTGCCGATGCGAGCCAGTGCGTTTCGCGATCCAGGTCTCCTGTTTCGCGATCGGCGGCGTCGCGGGAATATTGCCGAAGTACTGCTCGACTTTTTGCCGCGCGGTCTCCGGTGTGATGTCGCCCGCGAGGACGATGACGGCATTGTTCGGTCCGTAATAGGTGCGAAACCACTCCTTCACGTCGTCCACCTTGGCGGCATCGAGGTCTTCCATCGATCCGATCACCGTCCAAGAATAGGGATGTCCCGGCGGATAGGTCGCTTCCGCCATCAGCAGGTCGACTTTCCCGTACGGCTGGTTCTCACCTTGCCGCTTTTCGTTCTGCACGACGCCGCGCTGCTCGTTGACTCGCGCCGTATCGATCACCCCGAGGAGGTGACCCATGCGATCCGACTCCATCCACAGCGCGATGTCGAGCGCGGTGGTCGGCACGTTCTCGAAATAGTTGGTGCGATCCTCGTTGGTCGTGCCGTTCTGATCCGTTGCGCCGATGCGCTCGAACGGCTGGAAGTAGTCGTCGTTGAAGTGCTCGCTGCCGTTGAACATCAGATGC
>Ga0209236_1002178_pt1 | contig 11994 bp, 3 predicted proteins | sample GraSoi013_1_40cm_FD_185819 | JGI IMG/M metagenome (GOLD analysis project Ga0209236, IMG submission 185819) | Grasslands soil microbial communities from the Angelo Coastal Reserve, California, USA - Sample 09_27_2013_1_40cm (SPAdes) (version 2) | ecosystem: Environmental > Terrestrial > Soil >... | reverse complement strand
CCGCGCCTCGCGAACCGCGCACGGCGCTTCATGTTCACCCACGCCACCAGTTTCTACCTTGGGTCGATCGGACTCGTCACCGCCGCCCTGCTGGCCGTGGCCGTCGCGTACGTCCAGGCCGAGGCCGGCGCCCCGTGGGCGCAGGCCTGGACCGCAGCGCTCCTCCTCCTGCCGGCCAGCGAGTTCGCCATCGCCCTCGTCCAGCGCCTGGCCGCGCACCTCGTACCGCCACGGCGCCTCCCTCGCCTCGACTTCCAGGCCGGGGTCCCCGAGGACGCGCGGACCATGGTTGTCGTCCCCACGCTGCTCACGAGCGTGGCCGGGGTGGTCGAGCTGCTGGAGCATGTGGAGGTCCTGGCCCTGGGGAACGTCGACCCGCGCATACACTTCGCCATCCTCGGCGATTTCGCCGACGCCCCCACGGCCGAGATGCCGGCAGACGACGAGATCCTGGACGCCGCCCGCGCTGGCGTCGTCGACTTGAACGCCCGCCTCGGCCAGGGGCGCACCGACCGGTTCCACCTGTTCCATCGTGCGCGTCAGTGGAACCCCGGCGAGGGCTCGTGGATCGGCTGGGAGCGCAAGCGCGGGAAGCTCGAAGAGTTCAACCGCCTGCTGCGGGGGGCTAAGGACACGAGCTTCCGCCTCCACGTGGGCGACCCGGAGGTGTTGCCCAGCGTCCGCTACTGCCTCACCCTGGACAGCGACACCCGGCTTCCCCTGCACGCGGCCCGGAAGCTCATCGGCATCATCGCCCACCCCCTGAACCGTCCCTCCTTCGATCCTCGCCTGCGCCGCGTCACCGAGGGCTACGGGATCTTGCAGCCCCGGGTCAGCGTGACGATGGCGAGCGCCGCCGGGTCGCTGTTCGCCCGCGTGTACGCCGGGCATACGGGCGTCGATCCTTACACCACCGCAGTCTCGGACACCTACCAGGACCTGTTCAAGGAGGGGATCTTCACGGGCAAGGGCCTCTATGACGTAGACGCCTTCATGGCCGCCCTAGAAGGCCGGATCCCCGAGAACGCCCTCCTGTCCCACGACCTCTTCGAGGGCCTGCACGCCCGGGCCGCCTTGGTGACGGACGTGGAGGTGGTCGACGATTACCCCGCGAGCGTGCTCGCTCATGCCCGGCGCCAGCACCGGTGGACGCGCGGCGACTGGCAGATCCTCTTCTGGCTGTTCCCCTTGGTCCCGACCCGCGAGGGCCTGGAGCGCAACCGCCTCCCCGTCATTTCCCGCTGGAAGATCTTCGACAACCTAAGGCGCACGCTGGTGGCCCCCGCCACCGTCGCCTTGCTCGCTCTGGCCTGGCTGGTGCTGCCGGGAGACCCCTTGGCCTGGACCCTCGGCGTTCTCGCTGCGATCGCGTTCCCACTATACCCGCTGGCCGTCCAGGTCGGCGCCGGCCCCGCCCCCCAGCAACCCTTGGCGGTGTTCCTGCGGATTCTGGGCGAGGACGTGAAGACCGCCGGCGCCCAGACGCTCCTGCAGATCACGTTCCTCGCCCACCACGCCTACGAGATGGCCCACGCCATCGCCCTCACCTTGGTTCGCCTCGTGATCACGCAGCGCCGCCTCCTCCAATGGGAGACGGCGGCCGCCGCCACTGCCCGGGCCGCCGGCCTCAGCGCCCGGGCCGGCGCGTTGCTGTTCCTCGTAGAAATGGCGGCCAGCCCCTTCATCGCCCTGATCGTCCTTGTCACGATCGCGGCCGCCCGGCCGAGCAGCCTGGCGGTGGCCGGTCCCCTCCTTGCCTTGTGGGTGGCCGCGCCGCTGGTGGCCTACTGGCTCAGCCAGCCCGTGTCGCCCGAGCGTCAGCTGCTTAGCTCCGAGGACCGACGCTTCCTCCGTCTCATCGCACGCAAGACCTGGCGCTACTTCGAGACCTTCATGGGCGCCGAGGACCACGGCCTGCCTCCGGACAACTTCCAGGAAACGCCCACGCCGAGGCTCGCCCACCGGACGTCCCCCACGAACATCGGGATGGGGCTCCTCTCGACCTTGGCCGCCCACGACCTCGGCTTTATCCGCACTCCCGAACTGGTCGAGCGGCTCGAGGCCACGGTGTCTACCATGGGCGGACTGGAACGTTTCGAAGGCCATCTGCTCAACTGGTACGACACGAGAACCCTGGCACCGCTGCCCCCCCGCTACGTCTCCACCGTGGACAGCGGCAATCTCGCGGGCGCTCTCCTGGCCCTGGCCGAGGGCCTGCGGCGGCTGGCTGGCGAGCCCCAGTCCGCGGCGCAGATCTGCGCCGGCCTGGCGGACACCGCGGAGATGGCCGGCCAGTACCTGGCGCGTCTGGCAGACACGCCAGCCGGGCACCAGGACGGGAGGGCCCGCTTGGTCGCTGTGGTGAAGTCCGTGCTGGACGTGTTGGAAGGACCCGAGGAAGCGGAGCAGAAGCTGGCGCGCGGCGACGGACAGGTCCCCGCGCTCAGAGAAGCGATCGAATCGTTCGAGTCGGAAGGCGCGACCTCCAGCCATCAAGTCGAGGCGGCCTACTGGTCGCGGTCCCTCGCCGCGGGGTTGACGGCCCCGACGCCCGGTGTGTTCGCGACTCGCCTCGAGGAGCTCGCCTCGCGCGCCCTCGCTTTCGTCGACGGCATGAGCTTCGCCTTCCTCTACGACCGCGAGCGCCAGATCTTCGCCATCGGCTATCGCCTCGCGGACGCCCAGGGCCCCGGCCGTCTCGATCCTTCCTACTACGACCTTCTGGCTTCCGAGGCCCGCCTGGCCAGCTTCATCGCCATCGCCAAGGGCGATGTCCCCGACGGCCACTGGTTCCACTTGGGGCGGCTACTCACCAGCGTGGACGGCGCCCCCACCCTCCTGTCGTGGAGCGCCAGCCTTTTCGAATACCTTATGCCCCTCCTCGTGATGCAGAGCTATCCGGGGACCCTCCTCGACCAGTCGTGCCGCATGGCTGTACGTCGGCAGATGGAATACGGGCGGCAGCAGGGGGTGCCCTGGGGGATCTCGGAGTCCGCCTTCAACCTCGTGGACCGTCACGGCAACTACCAGTACAAAGCCTTCGGCGTGCCCGGCCTGGGGCTGAAGCGAGGCCTCGGCGACGAACTGGTGGTGGCCCCCTACGCCACCGCGCTGGCCGCCATGGTGGACCCTGTGAGGGCAGCCCACAATTTCCGGCGCCTGGCCCGGGAAGGGCTGGACGGCGCGTACGGGTTCTACGAGGCCATCGACTACACCCACCGGAAGGCGGACGAAGGCGAGACCGTCAGCGAGCCCCGACCCCATGGCTCCCGCGGGGTCGTCGTTCAGGCCTTCCTGGCCCATCACCAGGGCATGAGCTTGGTGGCTCTGGGAAACGCCGTCCTCGGCCATCCGATGGTGCAGCGCCTCCATGCCGATCCCCGGATGCAGGCCACCGCGCCGCTGTTGCAGGAGCGCGCGCCGCGCCACGCTCCGATCACGCAGCCCCGGCCCGCCGAGGAGACGCGGGTGGCGGCTCCGGTCTCCGCGGTGGCGGTCCGGCGCTTCCGGTCGCCCCACACCCGGTACCCTCACGCCCAGTTCCTATCCAACGGCGCCTACACCGCCATCGTCACCAACGCGGGAGGCGGGGCCAGCTTTTGCCGCGGCCGCGCCGTCACCCGGTACCGCGAGGACTCGACCCGTGACCTGGGGAGCCACTTCCTCTACCTGCGCGACGTGCGCACCGGGTCGGTCTGGTCCGCGGCCTACCATCCCACCGACCGGGAACCCGAGGAGTATCTGGTCACCTTCCAGGCCGAGAAGGCCGTCTTCCGCCGCCGTGACGAGGACATCGCGACGCAGCTCGACATCGCGGTCTCAACCGAGGACGACGTCGAGGTGCGCCGCCTGGCCGTGACCAACCAGAGCGACCGGCCTCGCGAGCTCGAGGTCACGAGCTACGCCGAGATCGCCCTGGCGTCTGTCGGCGAGGACCTGACCCACCCCGCCTTCAGCAAGCTCTTCGTGGAAACCGAGTACTTGCCCGAGAGCGCCGCCCTGGTTTGCGCCCGGCGACCCCGCGCCCGGGACGAGGCCCGCGTGTGGGCAGTCCACGTGTTGAGCGTGGACGCGAGGATGCAAGGGCCGGTGGAATGGGAGACCGACCGCGGGCGGTTCCTGGGCCGCGGCCGCAGCCCGGAGGACCCGATGGCCCTCGACGGGCGGGCCCTCTCCGGCACCACGGGGGCCGTGCTGGACCCGATCGTCAGCCTGCGACAGCGCATCCGTTTGGCACCCGGTGGATTCGTGCGCCTGTCCTTCGCGACGGGGATGGCCGTGAGCCGGGATGGCGCTCTGGCCATGGCGCACAAGTACCACGACCCCAGCGCCGCCGCGCGCACCTTCGCGCTGGCCTTCACCCAGGCGCAGAGCACGTTGCGGCACCTGGGCATCTCGAGCGACGAGGCCCAGCTCTGCGAGCGCCTCGCCTCCCGGGTCCTGTACACCGACGCCTCGCTGCGGGCGGGGCCGGAGGTCTTGGAGCGCAACGTGCTGGGCCAACCGGGGCTGTGGGCCCACGGGATCTCCGGCGATCTCCCCATCCTCCTCGTGCGCGTGGTCAACGGAGGCGACATCTCCCTCGTCCGGCAGGTCCTCCAGGCCCAGGAGTACTGGCGGCTCAAGGGCCTGAGCGCGGACGTCGTGATCCTGAACGAGCATCCAGTGAGCTACCTCGACGACATACACGTCCAGCTCGCCGCGCTCCTCGACACCGGGCCCTGGGGGGCGTGGAAGCACCGGCCGGGGGGGGTGTACCTGTTGCGCGGCGACCGTATGAACGAGGCCGAGCGAAACCTGCTCGCCAGCGTGGCACGGGCGATCCTCAGCGGGGATCGCGGCAAGCTGTCGGACCAGTTGGACTGGCCTTATCCCGAGCGGCAACCCCGGAGGGAGCTGCCGCCCCCACCCCCGCGCCCGGCTTCCGGCCCGGACGGCATGGAGATCGAGGTGCCCGCCCTCACCTTCGCCAATGGGACGGGCGGCTTTGCCGATGGCGGCCGCGAGTACGCGGTCGTCCTCGACGGTGACCGAGAGACGCCGCTCCCTTGGGTCAACGTCATGGCCAACCCCGGCTTCGGCACCGTAGTCTCGGCATCGGGCTCGGCGTATACGTGGGCGGAGAACAGCCGTGAGAACCGCCTCACGCCCTTCGCGAACGACCCCGTGACTGACCCCACCGCCGAGGCCCTCTTCTTGAGGGACGAGGAAGGGGGCGACGTGTGGTCACCCACGCCGGGGCCGATGCGGCGGACCCAAGAGAGCGGCCGGTTCGTGACGCGGCACGCAGCCGGAGTCTCCCACTTCACTCATGCCTCCCATGGAATCCTGCAGGACCTCGCGGTCTTCGTGGACGCGAAGGACCCTGTGAAGTTCTCACTCCTGACCCTCACCAACCGGACCGACCGCCCGCGGCGACTGAGCGTGTTCGCCTACAACGAATGGCGCCTGGCGCCGCCGCAGCCTGGGGAGCACCTGCACGTGATGACGGGACTCGACGCGGAGACGGGGGCCGTCCTGGCCACGAACCCCTACAACCAGGAGTTCGCGGGCCGGGTCGCCTTCGCCCACGCCAGCGAGGCGCCGAGTTCGGCGACGGGAGACCGCCTCTCCTTTCTGGGACGCAACGGCTCGCTGGCGAGGCCAGCCGCCATGAACCACCACGCCCTGTCGGGCCAGTTCGGGGCCGGACTCGATCCCTGCGCCGCGCTGCAGGTCGAGATCGGCTTGGCTCCGGGAGAGAGCCGCCGCCTCGTCTTCATCCTGGGACAGGGCGGGGATCACGAGCACGCCCGCGAGCTGGTGCGCCGCCACGGCAGCGTGGCCGCCGCCGACATCGCCTTGGAAGCGGTGCAGCGGTTCTGGGCCGACACCCTGGAGACGGTCCAGGTGCGCACCCCTGACGACTCCTTCGATCTCCTCATGAACCGGTGGCTCCTGTACCAGGACCTGAGCTGCCGGCTCTGGGCGCGGTCCGGCTTCTATCAGCCGGGCGGCGCCTTCGGCTTCCGCGATCAGCTGCAGGACGCCATGGCCCTCTCCCTGGCGAGGCCGGACATTTTGCGGGCGCACATCGTCCGGGCCACGGGCCGGCAGTTCATCGAAGGGGATGTGCAACACTGGTGGCACGAGCCCTCCGGCCGCGGCACCCGCACCCGTTGCTCGGACGACCTGCTCTGGCTGCCGTACGCCGTAGCGCATTACGTGGACACGACCGGGGACCACGGCATCCTCGACGAGCTCGTTCCGTTCCTGGAGGCTCCGGTGCTCGCCGCCGGCGAGACTGAGGCCTACGGGCAGCCGCGGGGTTCCTCCGAATCGGCTTCCCTCTTCGACCATTGTGTGCGCGCCATCGACAAGGGCCTTACGGCTGGCGCCCACGGCCTTCCGCTGATCGGCAGCGGCGATTGGAACGACGGGATGAACCGGGTCGGGCACCAGGGCCGCGGCGAAAGCGTCTGGCTCGGGTGGTTCCTGCACACGGTGCTGCGGCAGTTCATCCCCCTGTGCGAGACCCGGGACACGGCGCGGGCGGCGCGTTACGCGAGCGAGGCCAGCCGGCTGGCGGGCATGCTCGAGCGGGCCTGGGACGGGGAGTGGTACCGGCGGGGTTACTACGACGACGGCACGCCGTTGGGCTCGGCGCAGAACGACGAGGGCAAGATCGACTCGATCGCTCAGTCCTGGGCGGTCCTGTCCGGAGCCGCGCCCGTGAAGCACGCCGAGCGGGCCATGGACGCCGTCCGCACCCACCTTGTGCGGCGCGGAGCCCGGGTCGTGCTGGTGCTCACTCCCCCCTTCGACCAGTCGGCGCAAGACCCCGGTTACGTCAAGGGATACCCGCCCGGGGTGAGGGAGAACGGCGGCCAGTACACGCACGCCGCGGTGTGGACGGTCATGGCGGTGGCCCGGCTCGGCAACGGGGACGAGGCGGTGGAGCTGTTCCACCTGCTGAACCCGATCAACCATACGCGGAGCGCCGCGGACGTCGAGCGCTACAAGGCCGAGCCGTACGCCACCGCCGGAGACGTCTACGCTCACCCGGCCCACGCCGGGCGCGGCGGTTGGACGTGGTACACGGGCTCCGCGGGCTGGATGTACCGCGCGGGCCTGGAGAGCATCCTCGGCCTCAAGCGCCACGGTGCGAGCTTCGAGCTGGATCCCTGCATCCCCGCGGCCTGGCCCGAGTATTCCATCGTCTGGCGTTTCGGCCGCACCGGCTATGACATCTCCGTTTCCAACCCGGAGCACCGCTGCCGGGGGATCGCGGAGGCCGAGCTGGACGGCCACCCCGTGGATCCCGCCGCCATCCCCCTCGTGGACGATGGCGTCACGCACCGGGTGCGCGTGGTGGTGGGGGAGCAGGCGCCGAGCACGCCGACGACAGTCCGGCGGGGGACGGCGGCGCGGGCGTAAAGCCATGTCGGCGTCTGCTTCATCTGAACTCGCGCTATTCTCTGAGCGGCGGTCAGGGTGTCGGTTCGTTCCATGAGACGACCGCCTGATGCACGTACAGGGGGTCGGCACGGCGCGGCTAGTTCCTGCGGCAAACGCTCCGGCAAAGCGCATTCCAATCGCAGCGGGCGGAGCCGGATAGGGCTGCGCAGCGGTTGACCAATCCGCTGTTTGCCGCAGGCGTTCGGGGCCTTTGCTCAACTTCGCTAAGGCCCGACTTCGCGCCTCGCGCGGCGGACTCGATCATAGATCCGGATCCGTTCGCGCTCGAGCCCGGCCTTGAAGCGCGGGTCTTCCCGAACCCTGTCGTAGATGCCCGTAGCGATCAGCCCAAGAAACTCACCTTCTGGAGAAATTGCGTACGCCCGCTCAAGCCACGTGAGCGCCTGCCGGGCGTCTCCCGTCCAGGCGTAGTATTCCGCCAGCCCCCGCGCGGCGAGGACCGGGCTGAAGGCCGAGTCATGCGTTGCTCCCGCCGCGAACGCAGCGTGCAGCGAGTCGGCAAGCCGCGCTGCCTCCCCGACCTTCCCCAGCGAGTGCAGGCACATGGCCCGCACGCCGACGTAGGGACCGAGACCGAGCGTCGCGCAGCGGTCTGGGTGGCCCGACAAAAGGTTACCCAATCCCTGCAGCGCCCGTCCCGCCACGAGGCTCGGTTCGAGCGCCACAACCCGTTCCGCCTCCTGTGCCGCCACGTCGTAGCGCCGCGCAGCCAACGCGTCGAGCGCGAACGCGACGCGGACGCCCGGAGCCAGTGGGTCGAGCGCGACGGCCCGCTCCACCTCGGCGAGCGCCTCATCGTAGCGCTCTTGCCGCGTCAGGAACCGCGCGTACCACTGGTGAACGTCTGCGGAGTTGGGCCGGAGCTCGAGCGCCCGGTTGAAGTCCGCCGCGATCTCCCCAGCCGGCCCCCAGGCGCGCGTCATGATATAGCCACGAGTCGCGTAGGCCTCGGCCAGCTCTGGATCGAGCGCGATCGCCCGGTCAGCCTTGGCTATCGCCTGACCGTAACCCTCGTAGAAGTCGATGCCGCTATAGGCAAACGTCGCCCAGAGTGGATAGACGGAAGCGAGGCCCGCGTACGCGGGAGCGTAGGTCGGGTCCAGCGCGATCGCCCGCTCAAACTGCTCCTTAGCGCCGCGCAGTCCCTCACGCGTACGTCGGTAAATCAGGGAGCGTGCGCTCAGGTACGCTTCGTACGCGCCGGCGCGCTCCGTGCGCGAACCGTGACTGAGGGTCGGCCGTATGCCGACCGTGCGCACGAGCGAGTCTGCCACGTGCCGCGCGATCTCTTCCTGCACCGCGAACACATCCGTGAGGTCACGGTCGTAGCTGGACGCCCAGACGTGGGCGTCGCTGGTGGCATCGATCAGATCGACCGCCACCCGGATACGGTTGCCCGCGTGGCGGACGGAGCCCTCGAGGATGTGCCGGACGCCCAGGGTGTCCGCGATCTGCCGCAGCGTGAGGCGGATGCCCTTCAGTGCTTCGCTTGAGGTCCGTGAGATGACCTTGAGGCCCCGGACCTGCGCCAACTGCCCGATGACCTCCTCGGTCATGCCGTCGCTCAGATACCGATCGCTTGGGTTCCCAGTCAGATTGTCGAAGGGGAGCACTGCCACGGACGCGACATCGACCCCTGGCGCAGCCCTCGCGGGACGCCGCCACGGATGCCACATGGCGGCGATGGCCGCGAGGGCCACGACCGCAGTACCGACTGCCAGTGCCCTGGCGGGCCGGCTGGCCACCCGCCACCGCCGGCCTTTCCGTCTCGTTCCTTCTAGGGCTGGTACGACCGGTGTGCGGATCGCCTCCAAGTGGCTCAGGAGCTCGTCCGCTGACTGCCAGCGATCGGCCGGAGCCTTCTCCAGGCACCGCATGATCATGTCCTCGAGCGTCGGCGGCACTGCCGGCCGGTGCAGGGTGACCCGCTCTGGCATCCGCGTTACCTGTGCGGCGAGCACTTGCTGCGGTGTCGCCCCGGCGAACGGCGGCCGGCCCGCCAGCATTTCGTAGCCCAGGACGCCCACCGCGTACAGGTCACACCGGTGATCGGTATGGGGATCGGCCGCGACCTGTTCGGGCGCCATGTACGCAGGTGTGCCCAGCGCCACGCCGGCTGAGGTAAGACTCGACGCTCCGGTCGCCTCACTGATCGCCTTCGCGACTCCAAAGTCTGTCACGAGAGCGTGATGGCCTGAGAGCAGCACATTATCCGGCTTGATGTCGCGATGGACGATGCCGTGCGCGTGGGCGTAGGTCAGAGCATCCAGCACATCACGGAGCACCCAAACCACGTCTGCTACCGGTAGTTCCCCGCCGCGGCCAAGCTTGGCGCGCAGCGATTCACCTTCGATGAGGGGCATCGTGTAGTAGGCGAGATCGTCCTCGTATCCGGCGCTAAGCAAGGGGACGATGTGCGGGTGCTGCAGCGAAGCCGCGAGCTGGATCTCGCGGAGGAACCGATCTCGATTGACCCCGGCGGCCAGCTCCGGCGGCAGGACCTTGAGTACGACGCGGCGCCCCAAGGCCGTATCCGTCGCGGCAAAGACGCGACTCATGCCGCCGCCTCCCAGTTCTTGTTCCAGGCGGTAGGCGGCGCCCACGGCGGCCTGGAGGCGCTCTCGAAGGTCGGCCACGGTACCAACATAGGCCGCAGCGGCCGCGCAAGCGACTAGGTTCCCGAGCCCGGTGTAGAAGTGAATCTTCAAATCCGGCATTCGAGGTACTGTGTAAGTCGGCGATCAGGAAGGGCGATTCATCCGACCAGGAAAGCACATGCCGTTCCCACCAGTGCTGCCTGATGCACGTGCAGGGAATCGCGGCCAAGATGTCGCGATGGCAGGTGTCGGTTACGTCTTTTCCGCATGCCACATCGAAGCCCTGCTGCGTCAACGTCAACGAATGCGCTCCGCGCGCCGCGACCGAGCCCGAAGGGCCGGCGTGGGCGGAAACCCGTCCCAGATCCAGAACGCCACCTGCGTGATGTACCTCTCTTGCCGACGCGCCCGGTCCCACGCGCCGAAGAGCCGGATGCGGTACGCGCCACCGCCCCACCGCTGCTTCACGATCTCGTACGAGAACTCGCCCGGCAGCATCCGCTCGAGATAGATCCACTGCTCCGCGTCATCATCCCGCTGGCGCCATAAGACGACAACGCGGACCTGTCTGCCGCGATTCTTGACGACCATCTCAGGATCGCGCTACTGCTCTTCATTGTGGCGCCGGAGGGCCTCAGGGACATTGTGAACCGACCGTATGCGCATAGAAATCGCCTTCCCAAGAGCGTTTTTGCCTCAAGAACCCGCTCGTCACTCCGCCGGAGCGTTGGGAGGATCATCGTCACATCCACGTACCGTATTGCGCGATTCTTCGAGCATTGGCCATGGCGCTTCGAGTCATAAAGGCCATTGATCGTTCAACCCTTGGCCCATCTGCTCCGTATCTGTGGCGAGAAGTGAGAAAGAAGCGCTATACGCCGATGGCGCCCCCTAAAATCACGTACATGATTCTTCCTCATTACCGCCTATCGGATGCAGAGAGAGTTGAGGTGTTCAAGCTGGAGCTAGCGGCTGGCCTCGATTCTTGGTCGGCAATGCCAACGCGTGTGGATGACCGAGCAGCCGTCGTGATGGCTTCCAAGAAATGGGGCCTCGTTGCGCTGGGTAGCGGGGTTCTGGTTCTTCCTCAGTACCCGCTTCAAAAGATTGAGCACATCAAGACACGGGAGGCGGCTAACACATCTGAGTCACAGTCGTGAAAATGTCTTGAGGTTACCTCTATCGATTACCGAATGGTTGGGTTGCCGAGTGCGGAAAACCGCCAAGATGGTGTACAATGCCTTCCAGTGATGGTGTGGTTGAGGCCAAGTACCCTCAAAATTACCCACAGCAGGTCAGCAAATTGCCGCTACTCGATCGACGGGTTGAGAAAGTGCCCTGATTTGGTGACTTTTGACCCCACGGCGCCGTAGCCAAGTGGTAAGGCAGAGGTCTGCAAAACCTCTATTCGTCGGTTCGATTCCGACCGGCGCCTCTTTCGACATGGCTCGCCTACTCATCATCGACGACGACGTCACGCTCCGGCAAGCGCTGACCAAGCATCTGGAGCATGCTGGCCACGAGGTGCGCCAGGCCGCGGACGGCGACGCCGGCGTCCGCGCGTACCAGCGACACGCCGCCGATGTCGTCATCGTGGATATCTTCATGCCCGGGCAGGGTGGGCTCCAGACGATCGGCCGACTACGCCGCGAGTGGCCGGCAGTGAAGATCGTCGCGATGTCCGGAGTAAAGAGCGCGGGAGCGATCGATGTGGGTGGGCACGCCGTGGCCCTGGGCGCCGATCGCTTCCTCACGAAGCCGTTCGAGGCCGCCAGCCTGGTCGAGCTGGTCAGCACCCTGCTCGGTGACGCGAAAGCAGAAGGGGCCCCGTAGCTACGCGCCCGACCGGGACGTCCCGGTCGGGCGCGCATCACCTGCCGAATCGACGCCGGCCGCTAGCCCGCAGCGGCGGCCTTGAGCGGCTCGGGAGCGGCGGCCG